>Ga0194131_10007641_pt1 | contig 14458 bp, 13 predicted proteins | sample TA2KigO120mmetaG_FD_148631 | JGI IMG/M metagenome (GOLD analysis project Ga0194131, IMG submission 148631) | Freshwater microbial communities from Lake Tanganyika, Tanzania - TA2015053 Kigoma Offshore 120m | ecosystem: Environmental > Aquatic > Freshwater > Lake | place: Tanzania: Lake... | reverse complement strand
TGACCACGGCAATGCAAATGCTCAGATCAATCTCGGCTATCTCTACGAGACCGGAAACGGCGTGCCGCGCGACCTGAACCAAGCATTCTACTGGTATCAGCAGTCCGCACTTCAGGGCGACCCCTTGGGCCTCAGCAACCTCGGCGTCATGTACCAAAACGGCAATGGCGTGCCGGCGGACATTCCCGAATCCATTCGGCTCTATCGGGCGTCCGCCTATCAGGGAAACATGTATGGCCAGTTCAATCTGGCCTTCATGTTCGAGACCGGCAACGGCGTTGCCAAGGACATCAGCGAAGCGACGCGGTGGTACCAAGCCGCCGCCGATCAGGGCCACACCGATGCCAAGGCGGCGTTGGACCGCCTCACCTCGCAGGCGAATGTGGCGCCGGTGAAGCGGCCGAAGCCGCTGCCGGGCGCGGCCTCGTCGCCGCCCTAACCGAAGCCGCTTCGTCCGGATCAGCAACGAGCCTTGCCTTTGGGCGCGACGCCGCTAGGCTGCGCCGCTCACCTTCGCGAGGACGCCTTGGCCGCCCAGCCCGTAACCGTCACCGCCCGGCCGACCGATCGTGCCGCCCGATCGCGCCGGGGCCGACTTCTGCCTCTCGCCCTCCTGGCCGTTGCGACGATCAATTTCAGCCTGTTCTTCCCGGTCAATCGCCTGGCGGCCGAAAACGGCGTGCCGTTCTTTGCCTTCGTGTTCTGGTACTCGCTTGGCGCCGGCCTGTTCCTCCTCGGGGTCGCCGCCATTCGACGGGAGTGGCCGCGCCTCGGACCCGCATACCTCGCCGGCTATGCCGTCTCGAGCGTGCTCGGCTTCGCCGCCCCGTTCGCCATCCTCGCATTCGTGGGCTCCAAGCTTCCTTCGGGGATCGCGGTGCTGCTCGTCGTGCTCACTCCGGTCTTCACCTATTTCTTCTCGCTGCTGGCCCGCACCGAGCGGCTCCATTGGATGAGTATTCTCGGGCTCGTGCTCGGCGTTGCCGGGATCCTGTTCGTTGTGGTGCCGAGCGGCAGCCTGCCCGAAGCCAGCATGGCCGGCTGGGCGCTGTTGGCGCTGCTCGTGCCTGCGTGTTTCGCGGGCCTCAACGTGTTCACCGAGCGCTTCCACCCGCCGGAGACGCCGCCGGTCGCGCTTGGCGCAGCCGTGCTGCTCGCGGGCGCGCTTCTCCTGCTGCCGTTCATGCTCGGCACGGGGCAGCTCTATGTTTTTCCGGGCCCGGCGCTCGATGGCGACCTTGCCTTAGCGGCGGCCGTCGTCATCAACATCGTGATGTGGCCGCTGTTCTACACGATCATCCGACTGACCGGCGCGTTCCAGTTTTCGATCATGAACATCGCCTCGGTCATCCTCGGCTTTGTCTGGGGCATCGTGTTCTATGCTGAGAGCCACAGTGCCTATGTCTGGATCGCGATGGCGCTGATGCTGGCCGGTGTCGCCGTGGTCATTCTCCGCCCGCGGCCGATCGCCAAGCGTTGACAAGACGTTAACCGACGCTCCTGCAACCGCGTATCACTTGACAGGAGGCTCGGTCGCGCTTAATCACAAGCCAACATCGAGCCGTTCGGAGTCCATCCATGCATTGGGATCTCGGCGTACCGCTTCTCGTCGTGCTCGCGACCGGGCTTCTGTTTGTCGGCATCGCCTATTCAATCAAGAGCCTGATCGTCAAGGCGCGCGTTGACGACGGCATCGACCCGAAGGATGGCGGCGGCGCGCATCATCACTGACCGGCGCGGCGTGTGGAATTGGAGGGGCCCCCGCGGGCCCCTTCGGCATTTCAGGCGGAGACGTTGTCGATCAGACGCGTCGCGCCGAGCCAGGCGGCGCCGAGCACCCGACCGGGGCCATTCAGGCGAATGATCGGCGTTAGGCTCTCGGCATCGCAGAGTGCCAGATAGTCGATCGGCCCGAAGCCATCAGCCCTTAACGCCGCGATCCCGGCATCGATCGCCAACGGCACCGATTTGCCCTGTCGGGCCGCCGATGCAATCTCCTGCAGAACCTGATGAAGTCGAGGCGCGACCCGACGCTCCGCCGGAGATAGGTAGACATTGCGCGATGACATTGCGACGCCATCGGGCTCACGCACGGTCGGCACAGCGATCACCTTGGTAGGGATATCGAGGTCCGCTGCCATGCGCCTGACCACCAGGAGCTGCTGATAGTCCTTTTCGCCGAACATGGCGAAGTCGGCCCCAGCCTGGAGGAACAGCTTGGTCACGACGGTCGCGACACCGCCGAAGAAATGCGGCCGAATCGCGCCGCACAGGCCCTGGCTCACGCCTCCGACGGATACCTGGGTCGAAAAGCCGGGCGGATACATCGTCTCGACATTGGGCGCGAACACGAGGTCCGTGCCGGCGGCGGCGAGCTTCTTCAGATCGCCCTCGAGGTCGCGCGGGTAGCGCGCGAGATCTTCATTCGCGGAAAACTGACGCGGGTTGATGAAGATCGTCACGACAATCCGCTCGGCCACGCGATGCCCGGCCTCGACCAGCGCGATGTGACCGGCATGAAGCGCGCCCATGGTCGGCACGAGGGCCAGGCGCTCGCCTGCCCGTCGAAACTCGGCGATGGCGGCCCGGAGCGCGGGCACGTCGCTCACCACGCGCGGGCCTTGTGCAGGCACAGAACGCCTCGCTTCAGCCGGCACGGCGACCATCCGCCTTCAGTGCCTCGACCGGGGCGAGCGGATAGACGTGCTCCGGCCCCGGGAAGTGACGCGCCCGAACATCGTCGGCATAGGCCCGCACAGCCTCGTCGATTGCGCCGCCGAGCGCTGCATAGGATTTGGCAAAGCGCGGCACCATCGCGCCGCCGAGGCCAAGAATGTCCTCGGTCACCAGAATCTGCCCGTCGCAGGCTGCGGACGCACCGATGCCGATGGTCGGAATGGCAAGCTCCTTGGTGAGCGCGCGCGCGAGCGGCTCGACCGTGTTCTCGATCACGAGCGCAAACGCGCCGGCCTCCGTGATCGCCTGCGCGTCGGCGCGCACCTTGGCCGCCTCCTCGGCGCTCTTGCCTTGGACGCGAAAACCGGTGGCGTTGACCGCTTGCGGCATCAGGCCGACATGACCAAGAACGGGTATACCCCGACGAGTCAAGAAGTGCACCGTCGGCGCCATCTCGACCCCACCCTCAAGCTTGACACCCGACGCGCCGGTCTCCGCCATCACGCGGGCCGCGGTCCGAAACGCCGCTTCGGGCGATTCCTCATAGCTGCCGAACGGGAGGTCGATGATCACACAGGCATGGCTCGAGGCGCGCACCACGGCCCGGCCATGCGCGACCATCATGTCGACCGTGACGCCGACCGTGGTGTCGAAGCCGTAGAGCACCATACCGAGCGAATCGCCGACCAGCAGCAGATCGACCTCGGCATCGAGGCGCCGCGCGATCGGCGCGGTATAGGCGGTCAGGCAGACGATCGGCTCAGCGCCCTTGCGGGCGGTGATCTCTCGAGGTGTTAGGCGGCGGATCCGGGTGATTTCGCTCATCGCGCCCTCCCCTGCTTTCGGAGGCGGCGCGTCAGGATTTCTCATGCTGCGCCGCAGCAATAAAATCCTTGGTGATTTCCGCGGCGTTTTCAAGTCCCTTGCTGCGATGCAACAGCAGGGTTTCCAGCCGACCGCGGGGCCTCTAGGCGCCGAGCGTGATCTCCACCCGGCCGATGGCGCCGAAATCGGCGACAATGCGGTCGCCCGCCGAGACGTGAACCACATCGGCGCAGCTGCCGGTCGAGATGATCTCACCGGCCTTGAGCCCGATGCCGCTCTTCGACATCTCGTTGGTCAACCAGGCGAGTGCGCGGCAGGGATCACCCAGCACATTGGCGCCCGTGCCTTCGGCCATGGACGAGCCGTTCACGCTGACTGTCACGCGCTGATGGCGAAGCTGCTTGGCATCCCAATGGGCCGCCGGCGCGCCGAGGACGAGCAGCGCCGCGACGCCGTTGTCCGCGATCAACTGCGCAGCGCCCACGGCCTGCCAATCGGTAAAGCGCGAATCAGGCAGCTCGATCGCCGGGCGCAGCTCGCCGACCGCCTCGATCACCTCCTCGATCGCATAACCGCGCGGGCGGGCCGGCAGGTCGCGCGCCAGGCGGAACGCGAATTCCGCCTCGACGATGCCCATCGTCACGGTGCCTTCCTTGATGCGGGCTGGGCTCGCGAGCACCGAGTTCGCCAGAACACGGCCCGCGAACGGCGCGTCGACGTTCAGCAATTCCTGGGCGTGCTCGCTGGTGCAGCCGATTTTCCAACCGACCACGGGCTGATCGGCAATTCCGACCATGGCCTCTTGGACTTGATAGCCCTCGCTGATATTGCGAGGCCTCAACCCGTCTGGCAGCGCCCGGATCGGCTTGCGTGAACGAAAGGCCGCCCACAAGAGGCTTGCCGCCTCCCTCGCCTTGGCCGCTTCCATATGATGCCCCCGAGCGTCGCTTCTTACGCCCACGCGGCTCCCCCGGCGCGGGCACGGCCGACAATGAATAATGCAGTTTGCCTGACTCGGCTAGGGGGTGAATTGCTGATCCGCAACGCGTGGCAGATCGGCAACAGTATTTCTTAAGTAGGCTTGCGGCCCTGGCACTTAGAGCAAGGCGCCCTGCATCGCGAATGGTTCCAGGCAGGCGGGATCGTCATGGCGCACATTGTTGACCCTGGTTGAGACTGCGACCGCCTTCAGTCGCTCGGGTGGAAACGGGCGGAGCAGCCCCTTCAGGTCATCGGCCCCCGCGCGCGGATCGAGCCACTTCTCGTGGTCTTCGCGCTCCAACATAACCGGCATGCGCTCGTGGATGTGCGCGATGCTAGAGGACGCGTCCGTCGTGATGATGGTGAAGGTCTCGAGCCGGCCCTCGAGTCCCTTGGTCCAGCGCTCCCACAGGCCGGCAAAAGCAAACAGCCCGCCATCGCTCAACGTGATGCGCATCGGCTGTTTGTTTTTTCCTTCCACCTGCCACTCGTAGAAGCCGTCCGCCGGCACGAGGCAGCGTCGATGGCGGAACGCGGCGCGAAACGCCGGCTTCTCGCTCACCGTCTCGGCGCGCGCATTGATCATCTTGGCGCCGATTGAGAGCTCGCTCGCCCAGCTCGGCACCAGCCCCCAACGCAGCATCGCAAGCTCGCGGCCACCACCCGACGCATCGCTAGGCCGCACAACCGGCACCGACTGCGTCGGCGCGATGTTGTAGCGCGCGGGAAAATTCGGCGTCGTCGTCAAAGCGAACAACCGCCTGACCGCCTCGGGCGGCGTGGTCAGGCTATAGCGGCCGCACACGGCTTGGCGATCTCAGCGCCGGTTCCACAGGCGCTTCGAGGCGATCTCGGCGCCCTCGGCCATCGCCTTCAGCTTCATGTAGCAGAACTCCGGGAACACCTTGCCGAAGCCCACGAACGTGCCAAAGCCACAATCGCTACCCGCGAGCACCCGCTCGCGCCCGACCACATCGGCGAAGCGGCAAATGCGCTCCGCCACATAGTCCGGATGCTCGATGAAATTTGTGAGTGAATCGATCACGCCCGGCATCAGCACCTTGTCATCTGGCAGCTTCACCTCCTTGAACACGGCCCATTCATGGGCGTGGCGCGGGTTCGAGGCCTCGAACGAGATGACCTGCGGCTTCGCCTTCAGCACGGTGCGGATGATCTTGCCGAGCGGAATGTCGCAGATGTGCGGGCCCTCATAATTGCCCCAGCAGAGATGCAGGCGCGCCATGTTGGCCGGCACATTGCGCAGCGCATGGTTGAGCGCCTCGATCTGCACCTCGGCGCGCCGCACGAACGCGTCGTCGGGCTGGCCTTTCGCCAGAATGTGGCGGCCCATCGCAAGATCGGGGCAGTCGAGCTGCAGCACGAACCCGGCCTTGACGATGGTCTCGTACTCCTCGCGCATCACCTCGCTCAGACGTTCGAGATAGTCGTCCTCGCTTTTGTAGAACTCGTTCGGCTGGAACACCGATATGACGCCGGGTGAGGCCGCCGGCATGAACGCATCGACCGGCTTGGCGGCCGCAATCGCCTTCTTGAAGTGCTCGATGTCGCGCTCGAGCGGCGCGCGATTCTTCACCTCGATCGGGCCGACACAGCGCGGCCGCTTGATCTTGGGCGTCTGGCCCGAGGCCGACATCATCTTGATGTAGTCAGGAAACATCTCGAGGTCCTGCGGCACGCGCCTTGGGCTGTCACCCTCGAAACCGCTCAGGCGATCCTTGATGTAGGTCGCATAGCCGATCTTGCCCATCTCGCCGTCCGAGACGATATCGACGCCCGCCTTGACCTGGCGCGCGACGACCTCCCTCACCGCTTCGCCGATGACCTGATCGAACTCGGCCTCGCTCTTGAGCCGCCCCTCCTCCCTGGCCAACAGCATCTCGGACACCGCGTCCGAGCGCGGCAAGCTGCCGACATGGGTGGTGAGGATTCGATCGGTCGAGAGCTTCATGGCGGCCTCCCTGTGTTGGCGCGGGGCTACTATGCGGCGGCGCGATCGGCCGCGACAAGCGCCGCCCATCCATGTTCGCGATTAGATCAAAAAGACTCGCCTTTCTGGCGTCATCGGAGTCACGCTGCCGTAGATAATGAAGTCCGTGTGCTGCACGGCTTGAAAGCGAATTGCATGATGGGGAGCCTTCGATGAAGCCACTCGACCCGCAGGTGCAAGCCGTTTGCGATGAGGTGAATGCGCAGGAGGCCGGGTCCCTGTGGGAGCGCCCCATCGCCGACATCCGCAAGGACTTCGATACGCTGGTGCTCGAGCTCGCCAAGCCGGGGCCAGAGGTCGGCAAGGTCGAGGATCGCAAGATACCGGGGCCACACGGGCCGATCCCGATCCGCATCTATTGGCCCGCCGGCGCGTCCGCGACGAAGCCGCTGCCGGTCTACCTCAATTTCCATGGCAGCGGCTACGTCGTGCTCGGGCTCCACACGCACGACCATGTGTGCCGCGCGATCTGCAATGACGCCGAGTGCATCGTGGTCGCGGTCGACTATCGCAAGGGCCCCGAGAACCGCTTTCCCAAGGGCTCGGATGATTGCTGGGCCTCGACGGTGTGGACCGCCCAGCACTGCGCCGAGCTTGGCGGCGATCCGAAGCGCATCGCGGTCGGCGGCGATTCAGCGGGCGGCTGTTTGGCGGCCGTGGTTGCCCAGCGCGCCAAGGCCGAGGGCGGGCCGAAGCTCGTGTTCCAGCTCCTGGTCTATCCGGTGACCGACACGCGCGAGGACACCTCGTCGTACAAGACCTATGCCGAGGGCTTTCTGCTCACCGCCGAGCTGATGCACTGGTTCTTCGACCGCTATTTCAGCAACGAGGTGGAGAAGACCACGGTCACCGCCGCGCCCTTGCGCGCGCCGGACGTGAGCGGGCTTCCACCCGCCATGGTCATGGTCGCGAGTCACGACCCGCTGTTCGATGAGGGCGTCGCCTATGCCGAGAAGCTGAAGAAGGCCGGCGTGCCGACCGAGTACATCAACTATCAGGGCCACATCCACGGCTTCTGGACCGCCACCGGGCGCTTCGATGTTGCCTCGCAGGCCCACAAAACGGCGGCGGCCGCGCTGAGAAAGGCGTTTCGCAACCCGTAGGAGAAGCGCGATGGCTCGGCCTGCCACCTACGACGCCATTGTTGTCGGCGCCGGCTTCTCCGGCATCTACATGCTCTATCGTCTGCGCGCGATGGGGCTGTCGGCGCGTGTGCTCGAGGCCGGCACCGGGCCCGGCGGCACCTGGTTCTGGAACCGCTATCCGGGCCTGCGCTGCGACGTCGAGAGCATGACTTACTCCTACTCGTTCTCAGATGAACTGCAGCGCGAATGGACCTGGACTGAACGCTACGCGACACAGGCCGAGATCGAGCGCTACATCAACTGGGTGGTCGACCGGTTGGATCTGCGGCGCGACATCCAGTTCGAGACGCGCGTCACGTCGGCGGTTTTCGACGAAGCGTCCGAGCGATGGAGTATCGGCACCGAACGAGGCGATCAGATCGAGGCGCGCTATTGCGTCATGGCGACCGGCTGTCTTTCCGTGCCCAATATGCCGCGCATCAAGGGGCTCGAACGCTTCAAAGGCCGCTGGGTTCATACCGCGGACTGGCCGCGCGAAGAGATCGACTTCAAGGGCAAGCGCGTTGGCGTGATCGGCACCGGCTCGTCCGGCGTGCAGGCGATTCCCGTGATCGCCGAGGAGGCGGCGCACCTCACCGTGTTTCAGCGCACCGCAAACCACAGCATTCCTGCCTGGAACCATCCGCTCACCGAGGAGGCAGTCCGGCGCTGGAAGGAGGGTTACAAACCGCTCCGCGCCAAGGCGCTCGTCTCACCGGTCGGCGACGTATTCGATCCGCCGACGCAGGGCGTGTTCGAGGTGTCGGCCGATGAGCGCCGGCGCCGTCTGGAGAAGCACTGGCAGCTTGGCTCGTTCGGCTTTCTCTCCGCCTTCAACGACATGTTGACCAATAAGGCTTCGAGCGACACGGTCGGCGCATTCGTCGATGCGAAAATCCGCGCGGTGGTGAAGGACCCAGCGGTCGCCGACAAGCTTTGCCCAAGAAACCTGCCGATCGGCACCAAGCGCCTGTGCGTCGACACGAACTATTACGAGACCTTCAATCGCGACAACGTCACGCTCATCGACATCAAGGCGAACCCGATTGACGAGATCATACCGAGCGGCCTGCGCGCGGGCGGCGTCGACCATCCGCTCGACATCATTGTGTTCGCGATCGGTTATGACGCGATGACCGGAGCGCTGCTCCGCATCAATCCGCGCGGGCGCGACGGTGTCGCGCTGAAAGAACGCTGGCAGCATGGCCCGCGCACCTATCTTGGGCTGATGGTCGCCGGCTTCCCCAACCTGTTCACCGTTACCGGCCCCGGCAGCCCCTCGGTGATCAGCAACATGCTGGTCTCGATCGAGCAGCACATCGATTGGATTGCGGACTGCATCGCGCATCTCGAGCGCAATGGGCGCGCCTTGATCGAGGCCACGCCCGAGGCCGAGGAGCGCTGGACCCGCCATGTGACCGAGGTCGCGGAGGGCACACTCTTCCTCCAGGCCGAGACCTGGTATGTGGGCGCCAACATCCCGGGCAAGCCGCGGGTGATCCATCCCTATCTCGGCGGTGTCGGCGCCTATCGCGTCATCTGTGACGGCGTTGCCGCGAAGGACTATGAAGGCTTTCGCGTTTCGCGCGGCAAGACACCAACCGCCACGGCCGCGCGGCGCGCGTCCTAGGCTTCGGGAGTCCCCGTCAAGCCATCACCTGACCGCGATCGTAATTGTAAGCCAGGCCGGTAATGTCCTTCGCTGCCGGCGTCGCCAGGAACACATAGAGGTTCGTGAGCTCGTCGAGCTCGATCCAACCGCGATTGATCACCATGGTCGAGAGCAGCACCTCGCGATCCGCCGGCGTGATGTTCTTCTCGTTGAGCTCGGTGCGGATGGTGCCTGGACAGATCGCATTGACCGTGATGCCGCGCGCCGCCCCGGTCACCACCACCCGCTTGCCTGACACATCAAAAGGCGCCATCGCCTGCTCCTCTGTTTCGCTGCCATAAACCTCGGCAACGCTTCACGGCCTGACAAAGTCTCGCTTTGGATGGCTGGAATGCCTGATGCCGTCAAACAGGGATGACGCGACGTGGTGCAATCCTCGCTGAGGCAAATGACCCGTCACGGCCGGCTCACGGTCGGCACGTTCATTGTCGAGCTCAACACGCCCGGCATCGGTCAAATTCTGAGGGCCGGCGGCTGTGAATATGTGCTGCTTGACCTTGAGCACTCGGGCTTCGGCATCGACACGCTGAAGCGGATGCTGCGCTCCATGCAGGCCGCCGAGATGCCGACCATCGTGCCCGTACCGTCACGTGAGTATCATCATGCGGCGAGCGCCATGGACGCCGGCGCCGAGGGCATCATGATGCCCATGATCGGCTCGACCAAGGTGGCGCGCGAGCTGCTCTCCTATTTGAAGTACCCGCCCGAGGACGCGCGCGGTGTTGCGCTTCAGATCGCGCACGACCGCTATGCGCCCGGGCCGGTGCTCGACAAGCTCAAGGCCGCCAACAAGCGCACCACCTTCTTGGCGCTGATCGAGACCGCGGAGGGCGTTGAACATGCCGAGGAGATCGCGGCGCTCAAGGGCGTGGATGCGCTGTGGGTCGGGCATTTCGACCTGACGGTCTCGATGGCCCTTCCGGGCCGCTTCGACCACGCGGAATTCGTCGCCGCGGTCAATTGCATCGCCTACGCCTGCCGCACGCACAAGGAGTCGCTCGGACGGATCGTGCCGAACTCGGAGGCCGGTGCCCAGCTTTTCAGGCAGGGCTTCGATTTCATCTGCCATTCGGCCGATGCCTGGATGCTGCAGCAGGCCATGCGGAGGGCCAGAGACCCGCTGCGCGCCGCCTGCACCGGCGAGCGCAAATGGGGCGGCGGCTGAGTGGCGGCCGAGGGATCCGCGCTTGAGTAATTCACCTCGCCAAGGAGCGTTCGCCCAATGCTAGTCTCTGGCGACACGGCCTGCTGAGGGAGTGCCCCTATGCTTAGGATTGGGATCGACACAGGCGGAACCTTTACCGACTTCGTGGCGCTTGAGGTCGGCACCGGACGGGTTTCAATCGCCAAGGTGCCTTCGACGCCGAAACGTCCGTCCGATGCGCCACTCGCCGCCATCCGCCAGTCAGGCGTCGAGCCCGGCCAGGTCGAGCGCATCGTGATCGGCACGACGATCGCGACCAATGCACGCCTGCAGAAGAAGGGCGCGACGGTGCTCTATGTCGGCACCAAGGGCACCGAGGATGCGCCGGTGATCGCGCGCATCGACCGCAAGGAAGCCTATAACCCGGCCTGGCCGAAGCCCGACGCGGGGGTCAGGCGCCGCCATGTCTTCGGTATCACCGAGCGCCTGGACCACAAAGGCAACGTGCTGACCGCGCTCAACGACAAGGAGCTGAGGCGGCTCGGCGACTGGGCGGCGCGCTGGCTGAAGAGCGATCCCGAGACGGATTGGGCGGTTGCGGTCAACCTGCTCTATTCCTATGTCAGCCCTGCCCACGAGAAGGCGATCGGCGACTACCTCGCCAAGCGCTTCCCGGGCCTGCCGGTCTCGCTCTCGCACCAGGTGGCGCCGATCTGGCGCGAATATGAGCGCTCGGCGACCACCATCACGGATGCGTTCATCAAGCGGGTGATCGGCGATTTCGGCGGGCAGCTCGCGTCCGAGATCAAGTCGCTCGGGATCAAGGGCCCGCTCTCGCTGATGAAATCGAATGGCGGCCACGCGGCGGCCGCGGCGGCGGGCGAAGCGCCGGTTCAGCTGCTGCTTTCAGGGCTTGCCGGCGGCGTGATCGCGGGCCGGCGCTTCGCGCGCGATCACGCCGAGGGCAATGGCGTCACGCTCGACATGGGCGGCACCAGCGCCGATGTCGGGCTGATCGCGAATGGCGAGTTCGGCTCGACCACGCAATATGAGGTCGAATGGGGCGTGCCGGTGAGCGCGCTCTTCATCGACTACACGACGATCGGTGCCGGCGGCGGCTCGATCGCGCATTTCGACGCGGGCGGCCTGCTCAAGGTCGGCCCCAAGAGCGCCGGCGCGGACCCTGGGCCCGCCTGCTATGGCCGCGGCGGCACCGAGCCCACGGTGACCGATGCCAATGTCGTGCTCGGCCGGCTCGATCCGTCCTTCTTTCTCGGCGGCGAGATGAAGCTTGACGGCACACTCGCGCGGCAATCGCTGATTGCCCTCGCCAAGCGGCTCGGCCTCTCGATCGAGGACGCGGCGCTCGCGATCCTCAACACGACTGCTGCCAACATGGCGAACGCGACCCGGCTGCTCACGGTCGAGCGCGGCCTCGACCCGCGCAAGTTCGCGCTGATCGCCTTCGGTGGCGCGGGGCCGCTGCATGCGGTCGATGTCGCGAAGAAGCTCGGCATGACGCGCGTGGTTGTGCCGCCGCACCCGGGCCTCACCTCGGCGCTCGGCACGCTCCTGACCGAGCTGCGCGCGGATCGGGCGCGCACCGTGATGCATCGCTCCGACCGGCTCGATGCCAAGCGGCTGGCGCACGAGCTGAAAGAGGTGTCGCGCGAGGCGCTGGCGGAGCTCAAGCGCGACGGTCTCAAGGGCGAAGCGACCGTCTCAGGCTATCTCAGCATGCGCTATCTCGGCCAGAACTTCGGCGAGTTGATTCAGCTGGGCGGGCTCGATCTCTCACGCGCGGTGTTCGACAAGGCTGTCGAGGCGCTGCACCAGCGCCACCACGAGCTCTATGGCTATGCGATGCGGGATCGCGTGGTCGAGGTCACCGAGGTGCGCGTCGTTGCGCTCGGCAAGGAGAGCGTCGATGCCCGCCTCATGGCGCCAAGAGCCGGGCGTGTGGCGCCGCAGGCGACCCGCGCCGTCTATTTCGCCAATGCGGGTCGGGTCGCGACGCCGATCTTCCGCCGCACCGAGATGCCCGAGGGCACGCGGATCAACGGCCCTGCGATCATCGAGGAAATGGATTCGACCACGCTCCTCCATCCCGGCGATCAGGCGGTCGTGCGCGCCGATGGCAGCCTGGTCATCACCCTGGGCTCGACGGGCGAGGACGCCCGCACCTCGGCGGGTAACCGGAAAGGGGCGCTGCCGCCCGAGCGTGATCCGGTGACGTTGACGGTGGTGAACAACGCGCTGCGCAATATCTGCGACGAGATGGGCAGCGCCATGGTGCGCACCGCCTACTCACCGATCTTCAGCGAATCACGCGACTTCTCCTGCATGGTGTTCGATCGGCGCTTGCGCATGATCGGCCAGGCCGAGATGAACCCGGCGATCATCTGCGCCGGCCTTCATACCGTGCCGCTATGCGTTGCTGAGATGGGCATCGAGAATTTCCACCCGGGCGATGTGATCGTGCACAACGATCCCTATCGCGGCCAGTGCCACATGCCCGAGCATCTGCTGCTCAAGCCGGTGTTTCTCGGCGATCAGTTGATCGGCTTTGCCGGCAACATCGCGCATGTGGCCGAGATCGGCGGCATGGCGGTCGGCTCGTTTGCCTCGACCGCGACCGAGGTGTTCCAGGAGGGCCTGCGCCTGCCGCCGGTCAAGCTGATGTCGAAGGGCGAGTACTGCAAGGATGTCTGGCGGGTCGTCATGGCCAATCACCGCACGCCCGATACGACCTGGGGCGACTTCCACGCCATGATGGGCTCGCTCACCGCCGCCGAACGCCGGTTTCAGACTCTGGTGGCACAGCTCGGTCTCGACGCGTTCGAGCGGATCGCAGACTCCCTGATTGAACACGGCGAGGCCTGGATGCGGCGCGAGATCCGCAAGATCCCGAACGGCGTCTACGAGGGCGAGGACTATTTCGAGGACGATGGCGTCGAGCGCAGGAACTATCACTTCCGCTGCAAGGTCCATGTGCGCGACGACAACGTCGTGGTGGATCTGTCGGGGTCGGACCCGCAGGCGCGCGGGCCGATCAACGTGACCTATGTCGCCACCTCGGCGGCCTGCTGCGCCGGTTGCGACGGATCTGATCTCGGGTAGGCACAACGCGTCCCGACCGTGCGGGCAAAGAATCGGCGATGCGATTGCGGGTCAGCCGGCACGACTTTCCGCAGCGGGGTTGAGGCGGAACCCGACATAGCCCTTGGCGACGATGTCCTCGCAGATCTCGCGATATTTTTCGGCGCCGCCGAGATAGGGGTAGATCACCTGCGGCTTGCCCGGCATGTTGGCGCCGACATACCACGACTTCACCGTGACGAAGAGCGTTGGCTCAGCGACCTCGCCGACGTGCCGGGTCCACGCGATCTCCGACTCAGGGGTCGCCTCGATGCTTTCAAGCCCGCGCCTGCGCAGGAACGCGACGCAGTCCGTGATCCAATCGACGTGCTGCTCGATCGAGAGCACCATGTTGGTGACCACCGACGGGCTGCCCGGCCCGGCGACGATGAAGAGGTTGGGAAAGCCCGCGACCGCGAGGCCGAGATAAGTGCGCGGGCCCTCCACCCATTTGTCCTTGAGCGCGACACCGCCGCGCCCGCGCAGATCGATGGCAAAGAGCGCGCCGGTCATCGCATCGAAGCCGGTCGCGAATACGATGGCATCGAGCGCGAAGCTCTCCTCGCCCGCGACCAGGCCGTCGACGCGAATTTCGCGAATAGGGTTCTCTTTCAGATCGACCAAGCGGACATTGGCGCGATTGAAGGTCTCGTAGTACCCGGTGTCGATGCAGAGCCGCTTCGCTCCGATCGGCACATCCTTCGGGCAGAGCAGCTCGGCGACCGCCGGATCCTTGATCGCCTCGCGGATCTTTCGATTGACGAACGCGACCACCACGTCGTTGGCGGCCTGATTGGTCAGAATGTCCTTGAAGATGGTGATGAAGGCGAACGAGCCCTTGGTCCAGGCCTCCTCCAGCATGCGCCGGCCCTCCTCGGCCGACACGTCGA
>Ga0194131_10007634_pt1 | contig 14463 bp, 17 predicted proteins | sample TA2KigO120mmetaG_FD_148631 | JGI IMG/M metagenome (GOLD analysis project Ga0194131, IMG submission 148631) | Freshwater microbial communities from Lake Tanganyika, Tanzania - TA2015053 Kigoma Offshore 120m | ecosystem: Environmental > Aquatic > Freshwater > Lake | place: Tanzania: Lake... | reverse complement strand
GTATGTAAAGACACTCGATCACTATTACATGACTACATATAGTAGCAATAAATGTGAGTTAAGCGTTGTCACATCAACCACTTGACGGCGAAAGCGGTGATTCAAAGAGGGCTAAGATCCGTCGGGGTTGCCCGCCATGTTGATACCGGTTCCTTTACCGTCGGGACAGGGGCATGAGCTTATCCTGGTGCCGTTTCAGGAAGCCGGTCATGAACTCCGGATCGCGGAACAGCGCGTTGTAGCCGGAGTTGGCCGACATGCCGGCGAGGAAGTTCGGGTAGTCGGCGAGTAGTTTGTCGGTGACGCCGCCCGTCTTCACCTTGCCTGGCGGGTAGGCGCGTTCCTCGCGATAGTCGGCCGAGATGTTGGCCCAGACCGCGTCGGAGTGTCCGACGAACTATATGCCTTCAGCATCGCGGCGAAGTTCTTGAAGCCCACCGAAAAGTTGCCTTCGTTGGCGTAGTGTTCGAACTCCTGGAAGTGCACAAGAATCGGCACGCCCAGGTCGCCCGCCAGCGCATACATGCGCCGCAGTTCCGGACCGTCGGCGTTCACGCGAGGCTTGATCTCGCCGAAGCCGATCGCGCCGGCCTTCACCGCATCGCGCAGCGTTTGCTCGGCATCGGGCTTGGTGATGTCGGCGCTGGCGGACCAGAAGAATCGCCCAGGGTGCGCGGCTTGCAACTTCGGCACCGCCGTCGCAACGAAGCCGCGCGTCAACAGAATTGCGTGAGAAATCCCGGTCCCGGTCAGGTGATCCCAATTCGCCGCCGGATCGACGCGCATGTGGTGGTGAATGTCGATGACCGGCCCGCCCCAGTCGGGCGCGGCCGGAGCGTCGGCGAGAAATTCCCGGCGGTTGAGCATGGTGCCGCCATCATAACCGCAACTGGCCGGTCAGCGGCGCCGCGGTTCGACGCAATACTTAACGTTCTTGAAGACGGGCGCGCCGCAATCTTTCTTGCGGACATCAAACTCGGCAACCACCGGCCCGCCGTTCCAACGCCGCCACCATTCGCGCGCCAGCGGTTCCATGAAGTTCACTTGCCCGCCGCCCTTCCAGTCGACCCACACCGCGCGTAGCGCCCGCACTCTGAACATACCGGGCGCCAAGTCCTTGCCCGCGTCGGCGAAGTGAAACACCGACTCTTTCGGAGTAGATTGGCGCGCCCACGCCGACAGCTCTTCCAGCTCTTTGTTATGCAACGCGGGATAGTTTTTCACGCCGCCCCAGCCGGGGATCAGATACATTGCCGCCACGATCACCGCCGGCGGCGTCAGAGACGCCAGCGGCCCCCGCAACGAGATTGCACAGGCGATCGCCAGAAAGACAATCAGGGCAACCGCCACAAGTTCGAACGATTGTAGCGGCAGCAGGCGGATGATGACCGCGAACGGAATCAGCAGCCACGCGATCGATTCGAGAACTCTTGGCGCGCGCGCCGAGGCGATCGCCGGCGCCACGATCGCCGCGAACGTTGTGAACAACACAACCCGCGCGGGCTGATACTGCGGGATCAGCCCCCACTTCCAGACGTCGAGCAGGACATAGCTCACCGCCAACGACGACACACCCAACACCGGCATCGCCGCCAACAGCCAACTGGTTAGAGCCGTCAAATCGCGCCGAACGCGCCACCATGCCGCCAGCGCCGTGACCAGCAGCAACAGGTAGTAAGACCAGAGGCGACCGATCCACGATCCCACATAGACATATGCCGTGCGCATGCGTTGCAGTTGCTCGACATCCGGCGACGCCGAAGTCCAGAAATTCTGTTCGAGGCGCACGCCGGCTTGTAGCTTGGCTCCGATGAGCAGCAGCGCACCCGCGCCCGCGATCCAGGGTAGGAACGCGCGCCTGCCCGTGTGCTGCGGCAAGAACTGGTAGAGCACCAGCAAGCCGACCACGGGCGCGGCGGTGGGAGGATGATAGAGCAGCGCGCACATAGCGGCGGCTCCGGCCACGCCCCACATTTCACGCGAGGCCAGTCCAGCGGCGAAGAGGACTACCGGCAGGGCGAAAGCGCGCGGGGTCGGTTCATATTCGAACGTGAGAACCGAAGGGCCGAGTATCGTCGCGCCGAGCGAAAACACGCCCGCCACCAGAGTCGCTCCCGCATACGCCAAACCCGCCGATCGCGCCAATAGAAATATGCCGACGATTCCGAGCAGCCGCGTCAACAGTTGCTGCGCGACAAGTATCGAGCGCATGTCCGAGCCGGTTATACTTTTCCAACCCGTGGCGATCTCGTCGTAAAGGGTAAAGCTTAGGTGCGGGTGGGTCGCGATGAGATCGTTGCCGAGCACCGACGGATCGGCGATGTGTTCCATCATCGGCAGATAAATCTGCGAATCCTGCTGGAGGTAGGTATGTCCGGGGAACACGAAGAAACCGAACGCGCAAAACGCAAACAGCGCGAGCAGCGGAACCACCGGACGTTCGCTCATTGCCCGGGAGTCTTGTCCAATTGCTGCTTAATCCAGATCCTGTTCGGATTCAGCGCCAGCGCCTTCTTCAGCGCCTGTTTCGCTTCCGCATTCCGGTTCCCCTTACGATGCGCAAGCCCGATCCACAACCACGCTTCGGCGAGCTTCGGGTGCAGCGCCGCGGCTTTCTGGAAATCCTTCAACGCCAGTTCGACGCCGCCGCCGAACATCGCCGGGAGATAAAACTTGCCGACGCCGCTTGATACAAACGCTAGCGCCGACTTCGGATCTAGCTTAATGGCCTTCTCGATTTCTTCCTTGGCGCATTTGCCGTGTTGAATGCCCGCCATTGGATCGGCTGGGATAATCTGCCCACACAGCGTTCCCAGAATTCGGTGGTATTCGGCCGAGTTGCCGTCGATCGCGACCGCCGCGCGCGCGGCATGAATGCCGGCTTCGGCGGCGGCTCGCGCCTGCCGTTTCTCGCGCAGTTCCAGCGCAACTTCCGATAGATACGACTGCGCCAGCGCGGCCTCGTACTGCGCTTGTGCGCTCTTAGGCTGCGCCGCGGCGGCTTTCAGGCGCTCCGATCCCAGGCGCTCCAGTGCCGTGCGGTCCTGGCGATCGCGAGCCGTCACCAAGGGATCGTCCGCGCCGAACGCCGCCATCGAGAAAATAAACAGCCAGCTTCGCATCAAGTCTTCCATTTTCGCAGATCAGGCGTTGACGATTTTTCGCTGCACGAAGAAGAAGTAGAAGGCCAGCATGATCAACAGCGCACCATTGGCCGCCAGTACCTCGGGCGCATGGAAGGACTGGATCAACCGGCCGGACACCAAATTCCCAAACGGCATGCCGCCGCGGAAAGCCACGTTATACACCGACATCACCCTGCCGCGCATCTCGTCCGGGGTGATCGTCTGAACGAGGCTCATCACCAGCGCGCCGACCGAAATCATCGCCGCGCCGCTCAAATAGAGAAGCAGGCAATTCAACCAGAACTCGCGCGATTGCGAGAAGCCGATCATCAAAACACCAAACGTTCCGAGCATGATCAACGCCGTCCGCCCTTTCCGCTTTACGTTGCTCATTCCGGCGACGATCAGCGCGCCACTCACAGAGCCGATGCCGGACACCGAGAGCAGAGTCGAGTATGCGTCCCGTCCGAGATGCAACACATCCTTGGCGATAACGGGGAGGAACGTCAACAGCGGCAAGCTGAAGAACGTCATCAAGAATGCCAGCACGATAAGCGGCGCCATCGCCTCGCGGCTCCGCACAAATGCGATGCCCTCCTTCATGCTTTCCAGAGGGCTTTCCTTCTTCACGCCCGCCGGCAGCCTCGCGGGCAGCCGGATCAACGAAATAATCACGGCGACGAAACTCAGCGCGTTCAGCAGAAAGCACCACACCGCGCCCAGTTGCGCCATCGCAACGCCGCCGAGAGCCGGGCCGATAACGCGCGCCAGATTGAACTGGATCGAGTTCAGCGCGATGGCATTTTGCAGCCCGTCCTTCGGCACCAGGGATGGAATGATCGACTGATACGCCGGGCCGCCGAACGCCTGCGCGCAGCCCACGATGAAGCTCAACAGGTACACATGCCACACCGCGACGACGCCGGCCGCCAGCAATCCGGCGAGCGTCAGGGCGCAGCTCAGTTGAACGATCTGCGATGCCAGGAGCAACTTGCGGCGGTCCATGCGGTCGGCCACCACGCCGCCGATCAGCGAAAGCAGGAAGATCGGAATCTCGCCGAGGAACGCATCCAGCGCCAGCGCCCACGCCGAGTTGGTTAGTTCGAAGACAAGCCAGCTTTGCGCCAGCTTCTGCATCCACGTTCCAATCGACGAAGTGCACGCGCCGATCCACATCCGGCGGAAGTCCGGATACTCAAACGCCTTGAAGACGCGCGAAAGCAATGGCGGCTCAGTATCCGGGAAGCGGAGCGGGGCGCTCGATCAGATGGATGATATTGCCGTCGCAGTCGGCGAAAAACACCAGCCGGTTGCCCGATGTCGTGAACGGCTCGCCCAGAAACAACACGCCCTTTTCCTTGAGCTGCGCGTGTCCGGTGTCGAAGTCGTCGAGTTCGATGGCGAAGTGCCGGATGCCAGGGTCCTTCATCTTGTTAGAGTCTCGCTCGCCTTCCGACGGGATGATCTCGATCATCGAACCGTTCCGGCCGCGGACAAAGTAGTTGCCCGAGTACTCGAAGTTGATATGAAACTCAAGATTGTCGCGATACCATTCGGCGAGACGCTTGGGGTCGGGCGATGCGATCGCCGTGTGCTCTAAACCATTAAACATACTGGTGATTGTACCAGCCAGCCGCTAGTAGATCGTGAACGCGAACACCGTATTCGAATCCGACGGCGTTAAGACGTACTCGCCGTTGACTAGCGGCTCGGTGGGTTCGATGCGGTAAAGCCCCGTGTCGAGTTTCTTGGCGCTGATGCGGATCGGCTTGGTCGAGTCCTTACGCTTCTTCGGGTTGTCGAAGAAGAACACTTCGCGCGCGCCGTTTTTTACCTCGAGTTTGTACATCGTCAGCTTGTCCGGCATGATCGTTTTCGATTCGAGCAGAAAGATCGGTTCGGCCAGCGGGGTCCTTGCCTTCGCCGCTGCGCCGGCTGTGACGAACGCAGTTCCCTCTTTCCGTTTCTCCTCTTTGGCCTCGGCCGCGTCGGTGGGAACGAGACTGGTGGCGTGCAATAGATACGGCAGGTCCGGCTTCTCCGGCCGAGGGCCGGCGTACTTCTGCTGCGCTGAAAGCGCGGCGATGGCGGCAAGGAGTAAGACAGCGGTTCGCATGGGTTCTCTTCTGATGTTACAGATGCGCGCGGCCATTTGCGGGTTGCTCGCGCCGCCACCATTGTTCCAGCGCCGGATCGGCGAAGTGCGAGATCGTCAACTCCGTTCCGTCGAGCGCCCCACCTCGTTGGCTCACGCCAACCACGCGCGCACCCGCCGCGCGGGCCGCCGCGATTCCGGACGGCGAGTCTTCGAAGATGACGCACTCGGCCGGGTGGACGGCCAGTCGTTCCGCCACGCGCAGGTAGATATCCGTCGCGGGCTTCGGACGCTCCACCTGATGCCCATCGACGATGGCGCGGAAGTGGTTCTCCAGTTTCGCTTCGCGCAATAGAAATTCGACGTTCGCGGGTTCGGCGTTTGTACCGAGCCCGACCGGAAGTTTCGCGACTCGGCCTAGAAATTCCCGCAGACCTCGTGTCAGATGTCGTTCCAGTACCGGACGCATCTTCGACCGGTACAGCGCCTCTTTGGCCGCGCCGTGTGCGAACACCTCTTCCTCGGACGCGTCTGGCCCGAGCAAACGCCGCATAATGAAGTCATTCCGTTTCCCAGCCATCCATGTATCGAGGCCGTCATGCGGAATGCCGAGCCGGGTTAGGTACTCGACCCACGCCTGCTCGTGCAGCGGATTGGAGTCGATTAGAACTCCGTCCATGTCAAAGATTACGCCTCGGATCATTCCTACCAGGAAAACTCCGATCTACCTAGGGTTGTACGCTGAATTGTCACTTATTGAACTATTCTCTCAGCCTTGGCCGGCCGATGGAAGTTATATGGCAGAACGTGTCCTTTCCCAGGAAGAAATTGACAGTGTATTCCGCCGGCTGCAAGACACGCGGAACGAAGACGACCCTGCCAAACGGGCGCAACCGTACGACTTCCGCCGCCCCGACCGCATCGCGAAAGACCAACTCCGCGCCATCCACCTTCTGCGCGAAAACTTCGCGCGTAGTTTGGCCTCCAGTCTTTCGGCCTATCTGCGCGCCTATGTCATGGTCAACCTCGTTTCGGTGGAACAGTTATCCTTCCTCGAATTCACGCAATGTTTGCCCACTCCCACCTGCATTGTCGCCCTGGGTATGCGGCCGTTCGATGGCAACGCGGTTCTGGAAATCAATCCGTCGCTCGTTTTTCCTATCCTCGAAATGTTGCTCGGCGGTGTCGGCAAGCCAGTTGGCACCAAGGTCAACCGTGAAATCACCGAGATCGAGCAGAGTATTCTCGAAGCCGTCTACCGCATCATTCTGCACGACCTAAAAGACTCCTGGCGGCAAGTCACCAACATCGCCTATTCGATCGAGAGACACGAGACCGAGCCGTCGCTGCTCCAGTTCCTTGCGCCCAACGAAGCGGTGGTCGCTATCAGCCTCGAAATTCGGATCGGCGAGAGCGCCGGAATGATGAATCTCGGCATCCCTTCGATCGTGATCAAGATGCTGCGGCAGAAGTTCGATCAGGGCTGGACCAACCGCCGCGCCGAAGCGTCCGAGGTCGAGCAAAACCGAGTCTTCCGCCTCCTTCGGCCCGCAAAGCTCGCCATCGACGCCCGACTGCAAGGCCCAACGCTGAAATTGGAAGACCTGCTCAATCTCGGCAAGGGCGATACCCTCGTGCTCGACTATGCGGTCGACAAACCAATCAACCTCCTCATCAATAACAAACTCAAGTTCCTCGGACACATTGTCGCTTCCGGTCAGAAGCGCGCCTGCCAACTCGCCGAACCTTACTCTCCGTTGGATTGATCCCTCAAGTTGGCCGACGGCGGCGCGGCACCCTGCGCCGCAATCAGGCGCGCTCCTCGATTGAACGTGAAATACTGAAACGCCCAGTGCAGCATCACCATTAGGCGGTTGCGGAAACCGATCAGGAATAGGATGTGAACGAACAGCCAGAATAGCCACGCCACCAGCCCGGTCAGCTGGAAACTCCCAAAATCGGCGATCGCCGCCGCGCGTCCGATCGTCGCCATGTTACCTTTATTCACGTAGCGGAACGGGGCTAGCGGTCCCTGTTTCAAGATCGCCGCGGCCACGTAGCCGCCCTGCTGAATCGCCACGGGCGCGACTCCGGGCAGTGTCTTGCCCTCTCCGGCCGGAAACGCCGCCATGTCGCCGATCACGAACACCTCGTCCCGTCCCGGCAGTTGACACGTCTCGCGCACGATCACACGGCCCGCGCGATCTGTTTCGACACCGAGCAACTCACCTATTGGCGACGCCTTCACCCCCGCCGCCCAGAGCACCGTCTTCGCCTCGATCCGCTCGCTTGCGCCGCCGATTTTGACAGTCACCCCACCGGCGTCCAAAGTCTCCACCACAGCGCCCGTCCGCACCCGCACGCCCAGTTTCAAGAGCGACTCCTCGGCCGCCCGCGGCAACGGATCGGGAAACGCGCTGAGAATCCGAGGCCCGCGTTCCAGGAGCAGAATCCGCGCCTCCTCCGGCCGGAACGAACGAAAATCCGCACGCAAGGTGTCGTTGGCGATTTCACCCAACGTGCCGGACAACTCCACGCCGGTTGGGCCGCCGCCGACTATGAGAAACGTCAATAGCGCGCGCCGCGCCGCCGGATCGCTCTCTCGCTCGGCCGCTTCGAACGCCGTTAGAATCCGCCGCCGGATTTCAGTCGCGTCCTCGATCGACTTCAGCCCAGGTGCGTGTTCTTCCCAGGAATCGTTGCCGAAGTAGTGATGCCGCGCTCCGGCCGCAACGATCAGGTAATCGTAGCCAAACTCCCCATCTGCCAGCAACACACGCCGGCCTTCGAGATCGAAACCCGTCACCTCGGCCAGCACAGTTCGAATGTTCTTCGCATCGCGCAGCACCGACCGCAACGGCGCGCAGATATCTGCCGGCGACAGCCCACCGGTGGCCACCTGATAGAGCAGCGGTTGAAAGACGTGGAAGTTGCGGCGGTCGATCAGAGTGACTTCGACATCGCGTTTGCCGGCGAGCGCTTTCGCCGCTAGCAATCCGCCGAATCCGCCACCTACGATCACTACACGTGCCATATACACCAGCCTATCAATGCACGCGAGAATGGCCTCGCCGGCGGGTCAAAACTGTAACCGGAAATGATTGGCTGCGTCCAATGTGGCGTGCGTAAACTCCTGCTGCTTGCAACGATTTCGGTTCGCCTCGCTTCCGCCGCCGAACACCCCGTGCTACGTGAGCTTCTCCCCTTCCCCTACTCGCGCTACTTTGCGCCAAATAGCAGTGAGTTGAAGACCTCGGTTCTCATGTTGCACGGCAGCGAAGGTGGATCGTTTCCCGCGATCGAATCGGAAGCAACCATTCTGGCCAGCCAAGGATTTGCGGTTTTGGTCTACTGCTATTTCGACTGCGGTCGCGGCTTGGTCGGTCCGCGCCAGACCTTGAAGGACATTGATGTCTCCGTTGTTCATAAGGCCGCTGAGTGGTTGCGCTCGCAGCCGCAAAGCAACGGGAAGGTGGTGGTGTACGGTTTTTCTCGCGGCGCCGAACTTGCGCTGGTAGCGGCTAGTCTCGATTCGGCTCCGGAGACGCGCATCGAACCCTTTGCGGTACATCCTCCGAGCGATTTTTACAACAGCTACTTCAATTGAAGTTGGCGCGAACCCGCGTGCCTACTCTGCCGCGCGGGGCAGGGAAATTGCCGACCCCGCGCGCCACGGGCCGACTTCGTCTGGAACGCGGCGTGCGGCCCGGACGACGAGACGCGCATGGATCGTCGACGGAGCCGCCGTTGGCGCCGGTACGCGCATTCCGATCGAGCGCTTCACGGGGCCGATTTTCATTTCCGTCGGCGAAAGCGACGAAGTATGGCCCGCCGATCAAACCCGGCTCATCGAAGCCACGTTGCGAAATTTCGGGCGCGAGCCCGAGGTGCACTACTTTCCTTGCGCCGCTCATATCTTCGGCTACCTCGACGAGAACCGCCGCCGCGCATTGGTGCTGGCGTTCCTCAAACGCCAATCTTGAATGCCTGCGCGATTTCGTCGATCGGCGACGCCTCCGGCACACTCCCCTGTGCCAGCGCCGCGTTGCCGCCGCCGCGCCCGCCCACCTTCGCCAGCAACTCCTTCAGGACGTTCCCACAATGCACCGAACTGTCCGATGACGCAACCAGCACCGCCTTGTCCGATGTCGCCAGAAATACACCTACTCCGGCTGCCGTGTAGGCCTGGGCCACCGCCCGCAACGCGTCGTCAAGCGGCCCGTCGGCCTTCATCCAATATCGCCCCGGCGATTCCGCGTACAACTCGCGGCCTTTGTATACCGCCAACTCAAGTTGTGCTTTCTTCAATGACTTCGCCGATTCCTTCGCCGTCTCCTGCAACGCCGCGATCGCGCCCGGCACATCTTCAAGCGGAGACGAAAACGCCCGCGCCGCGGCTGCCAGTAAATCGTAATCGGCCCGTGCTCGCCGCACCGCATGGCTGCCACATACAAACTCCACGCGGATATTGCCCCGGATCTTCTCGGTTTTCCGAATCAGTAGGGCACCAATCTCACCCGTCGCGTGCACATGTGTCCCACCACACGCACTCTTGTCGAGCCCATCGATTGTAACGATCCGGAGCGTTCCTTCGCGGTCGGATGCTTTGCGCAGATTCTCGGCCGACGCCGCGTCTTCGAATCCGATCCCAATCGGCCGGTTCTCCGTGATCACGGCATTCGCGCGTGTTTCGACGCGCCGCAAGTCGCTATCACTCAGCTGCGCGGACGCCAGTTCCACCGTCGCGTACTCTTCGCCCAGATGCACTGCCACCGTTTCCAGGCGCAATAACTCATGAAACACCGCCGAGAGCAAATGCTGCCCGGAGTGCTGCTGCATGAACGCAAACCGCCGCGGCCAGTCGATCTGGCCCTCCACGCGCCCCGCCGCCACCGGCGCGTCGACGACGTGGACGACTCGATCTCCTTCATCGATCACATCGAGCACGCGCGCGCCGCCCAGCGTGCCGCGGTCGGCCAGTTGTCCGCCGGATGTGGGGTAAAACGCCGAACGATCTAAATATACGCGGGGGCCGCCGTCGGACACGGCGGCCTCCGCTTGAAAGGACTGCAAATAACAATCGGTGTAGTAGAGGCGCTCGGTCACTCGATCGCCAACTCCACCGTGTTGCTGAGAACGTTGTTGCCCAGGTTGAGGAACATCGGAACGCGCGGTCCGCGATCGACATCCTGCTGGATCTGTACGTTGATCTGATACAGGCCCACAAAGCCCGGAGTCAGCCCGACAAACTGCGCTGGGTAACTGATGTTCTCCGCGATGGAAAACGCGCCCATGTGCATTCTCGGCGCGGGCGTGATCGACGCGAGCGGAGAGGACGGTGAAGCGGCGCCACTGACCACGCCGGGCGTCGTCGGGCCAAGTCCGATCGCATAGATCACAATCACCTCTCCCACACGCGCTGGCCGGGTACTCACGCCCGGCACCGCGTTCCGCGGTAGCGGGTACGAACCGTCGCCGTTGACCGCGATTCCGTAATCGCCGATGCCTAGGCGCAGCAGTCGCGGCGCGCGGTCGGCGATCGTGACCGCCACGCGGTTGGAACGTTGCCCGTTCGATTCGACAACCACCGTTCCCGCGCCCTCTCTCGCATCGTAGGGGATCTGGAAGTTGATTTGGCCGTAAGAAACGAAGTAGACCGGCGCCGGAATGTCGTTGACCAGCACTCGCACGCCCGCCATTGTCGTTTGCAGCGGTAGCGCCGTCGCCGCCACCGGATTGCCGATGAGGAACTGATCGCCGAACACCGCCGCGATCACACCTTTTCCGAGTCGATCGTTCGCCGTGAACGTGGCGTTGTTGACCACGCCGCCGGCGGTGACTATTGGTGCGCTACGCGCGGATACTTCCATTGTTACGGGCACGCGGATCGGTCCGTTGGCGGCGTTACTGTTGATCGTCACCACCGCCGTGTACGTTCCGGCGCCGAGATTGGTCGCGTCCGCCACAAGCTGCACAATATTGAGCGAAGCGTACAGATCCGCGCGCAGCCACGGCGTTCCGGCAGACAGTGGCGGCGATTGCAATTCGACCGTTGGCGCCGTCAGCGCCAGCGTGCCGCGCCCCCGGTTGTTCGCGACGATGTTGGCGATCACCGACGGCAACCCGGTCGCCGCTTTCATCGAAAACGCATTCTGATTCAAAGCCATGATTGGCTGCGAAGTCACACGCATCGTCACATTGATCGTTTTGTTGTCGGCTGGAAGCGCCGACCCGCTCATCCGCATTGTGCCGTTGTAGCTGCCTTCGGCAAGCCCGCCGGGATTGGTCGCCACTACCGCGTACGGCAGCACGAATGAAAAACTTCCAGAGCCTTCGAACGCCAGCCGCATCCAGTTGCCGCCGCTTGTTGTCGCGGCCGCGCCCTCCAGGATGCTATTCGACGTGAACGATTGCCGCGCCGTCGAACCCGCGTCCGGCGATACGAACAACGTGACGTTGTCCGGTACCGTGCCGCCGATGGCGACGGTTACCGTAATCGTCTGCGGCGCGTCGACCGCATTCGGATCGCTGGCCGTAATCGCCGCCGTATATGTGCCAGCCGCGAGCGACGACGTGTTCAACGCGATGTTGATCGGTGTACACGTAGCGCCCGATGTACCGAAGATACTGCAAAGTCTCGGTGCGCCGACCGTTGCCGCGGCCCACGTGGCCGATGAGCGCAGCGTTATATTCAGAGTGCCGTCTCCGGCGTTGGTCATTTCGACCGTCCGGGCCGGCCCGTTCTGGCCGGTCGCGATCGATACCGGGCCGATCGCCGTTTCCGACAGCCGTAACTGAGGCGCCGCCAACAGTACGGGCATCGCGATTGCGCTAAGCAAGAAGCTACGAAGTTTGTTCATGGATTTATCCTCTCACGCCCTAAAACATTATGAGCACATTTTGTTTTAGGACACACCTCGGGTGGTGAGGTCTTTCAGGTTGGTTTTCTTTGGGGGGGGCGGACGCGGAGCGGGTTGGAGGGAACCGGACACTTGCCTGTTGAACCGGTCTAGGAGGATGTTAGCATCGATTTTTCGTTTTGTACATCAGATAATGAAGTTTGCCCAAATGTTTCGAACGATCCGCGAACAAATCGATACCATCTTCCGCGAAGACCCGGCCGCCAAGAGCGTGCTGGAGATCGTTCTCTGTTACCCCGGCTTCCATGCGATTCTCCTGCATAGGCTTGCGCACGCCGTGCACCGCGCCGGTTTTCGCCTGTTCGGCCGGTTGATCTCTCAGTTTAGCCGGACGTTCACTGGAATCGAGATCCATCCCGGCGCGACGATCGGCCGAAGATTTTTCATAGATCATGGAATGGGAGTTGTCATCGGCGAGACCACCGAGATCGGTGATGACGTGCTGCTATATCAGGGCGTGACGCTCGGCGGCACGGGCAAGGAGAGCGGCAAGCGCCATCCGACGCTCGGCAACAAGGTGATTGTCGGTACCGGCGCAAAGGTGCTCGGCAACATTCGAATTGGGGACAACGCCCGCGTCGGCGCCGGCAGCGTCGTCGTGCATCCGGTACCCGACGACTCGACCGTTGTTGGCATTCCGGGCAAGATCGTGCGTCAGCGTACCGACGCCAACGAACAACTCGAACACGGTAAGCTTCCCGATCCCGAAGGTCAGGCCATCGCCGATCTCACGCGGCGCGTGCAGGAGTTGGAGGCGCATGTTAAGGCGATGAACGAGGCGACGGCTGGGCGGGGGTAACAACGTCCTCGCTCTAAGTCTGCGTCCGACCAAGGCGGGTCATCTCTCGCGCAAGGAAGAACCCGGCCACCGTGTGCATCTCGGTAATCTCGCCGCCGAGCACCTTGGAAAGCGCCTCCTCCCAGCTCACCAAGAGCACCTCTTCAACCTCCACGTCCACAGCGCCGACGGTCTCGCTGACATCGACCAACACCACATGGCACGCCACCTTCAACCAGCCGGCCTGCGCGTCCATTACGCCAATTAAGCGCGCGTTCGCGGCGCCGTAGCCGGTCTCCTCGCGGAATTCGCGTGTAGCAGCTTGCTCCGGTGTCTCGCCGTCATCAAGGAAGCCCGCCGGGAAGCTCAGATGCATTTTGCCGCTTCCGGGCCGGTACTCGCGAATCATCACAAGCTGGCCGTCGCGCTCGCCGACAACCACTACATACGACGGCTTCTCCACAATCCAGTAGCTATCGAGCCGCGTTCCATCCGGCAATTCATAAGCATTTTCGCGCAGTGTCAGCCACCGGTTCTGCAAATGCACGCGCGAGCTCTTCAGTTTCCATGCCACGCAAGATAGGATAGCGAGGTGAAGCCTTTTCTCCTACTTGCCTCGATTTCTCTCTTCGCCGCCGACGTCGCCCGCATCTGGGATACCGCCCCGCACAACGCGTTTACCGACCTCATTCATCACAAAGGCGAATGGTTCTGCGTTTTCCGCGAGGGCCGCGCGCACGTCTCCACCGATGGCGCGATCCGCGTCATCGCCAGCCGCAACGGCGTGAAATGGACATCGACAGCCCTTCTCAAAAGCGCCGCTCTCGATCTCCGGGATCCCAAAATCACGCTCACGCCAAAAGGTGAATTAATGCTGACCGCCGCCGCCGCGCAACGCGAAAAAGACGGGCAGTCGCCGGTGCCGCACGACACCTTCGCCTGGTTCTCACGCGACGGCGCTACATGGTCGGAGCCCGTCAAGATTGGCGATCACAACTTCTGGCTTTGGCGCGTCAGTTGGAACAAAGGCGCGGCGTATACAGTCGGCTATGAGACGATGTCGCGCGCCGGCATTACACGCCTTTATACCTCGCGCGACGGCCGCCAGTTCGACACTCTTGTTCCGACGCTGCAGGCCGACGGCTACTCCAACGAATCGAGCATTCTCTTCAAGAAGGACGGCACCGCGCTCTGTCTGCTCCGTCGCGATGGCGGCACGCGCACGGCACTGCTTGGCACGTCGAAGCCGCCTTACAAAGAATGGCACTGGAAAGATCTCGGTGTTCGCATCGGCGGACCTCACTTCGTCGAGATTTCCGGCGGCCGCTTGATCGGCGCCGTACGCTTGCATGACGGCAAAACGCGCACCGCTATCGTCGAGATCGACGCGGCGGCGGGCACGCTCAAAGAAGTCTCTCCGCTGCCATCGAGCGGCGACTCCAGCTACGCCGGCCTCGTCTGGCGCAACGGCGAGCTTTGGATCAGCTACTACGCCTCGCACGAAGGCAAGTCGTCGATCTACCTCGCGCGCTGGAAACCGTAGCG
>Ga0194131_10007632_pt1 | contig 14466 bp, 10 predicted proteins | sample TA2KigO120mmetaG_FD_148631 | JGI IMG/M metagenome (GOLD analysis project Ga0194131, IMG submission 148631) | Freshwater microbial communities from Lake Tanganyika, Tanzania - TA2015053 Kigoma Offshore 120m | ecosystem: Environmental > Aquatic > Freshwater > Lake | place: Tanzania: Lake... | reverse complement strand
GAGTTTCGCTCGTGGCCTCACGGCCGCGGGGATGTTGACGTGTTTGCTCTCGTCGTTCGTGGCTGCCCAGACGCCGGCAGCGCCGCCGTCGGCTGGGCGCGCGCCGGCGCAGTTGCCGACGGCCGTAGCCGCCCCGCGGTCCGGACCAGTCGCCATTGACGGTCGGCTCGACGAAGCCGCGTGGCGATCCGCCACCGTCGCCACGGGTTTTGTGCAGAAGGAACCGGTGGAACGTGCGCCGGCGCAGCATCAGACCGAGGTGCGGATCCTGTTCGATGACGACGCGCTGTATGTCGGCGCCCGGATGCATGATGCCGCTCCCGGGACGATCGCGCGGCAGTTGGTGCGGCGCGACGAGGAGGGCAACGCCGACTGGTTCGCCGTCGGATTCGACCCCCGCATGGACCGCCGCACCGCGTACGTGTTCTTCATCTCGGCCGCGAACGTCCAGCGCGACGTGTACTTCTTCAACGACGACGACACCGACGCCGCCTGGGACGCCGTGTGGAACTCGGCCGTGCACGTGGATTCGGCGGGCTGGACGGCCGAGCTCCGGATCCCGCTCTCGCAGCTCCGGTTCCAGACGACGGGCGGCGAGCAGGTCTGGGGGGCCAACTTCGCCCGTATGCGCGTGGCCTCCAATGAAGAGACGCACTTCGCCCTGATTTCCGAGTTGCAGCAAGGGGAGGTCTCGCAGTTTGGCGCGATGACCGGCCTCCGGGTCTCCAAGGCGCCGCAGCGACTCGAACTCCGGCCGTATTCGGTGGCTGAGACGCTGACGGAACCCTGCGAGCCCGGGAACCCGTTCCGCGACGGCTCGGCCAGCCTGGCACGTGTCGGCACCGACGTCCGCTACGGCCTCGGTTCTTCGTTCACCCTGGACGCGACGATCAACCCGGACTTCGGCCAGGTCGAGGCAGACCCGGCGGTGATCAACCTGACGGCGTTCGAGACGTTCTTCCAGGAGCGACGGCCGTTCTTTGTCGAAGACGCCCGGATCTTCGACTTCTCGCTTTCCGGCGGGAACAACCGGCTCTTCTACGGGCGACGCATCGGTCGGCCTCCGTCCGGTCGCACGCCGTCAGGCGCGTCGGCAACGGATGTCCCTTCGTCCGCCACGATCCTCGGCGCCGCGAAGCTGACGGGCCGGACGAGCCGCGGACTCAGTGTGGGTGCGATCGCAGCGCTCACGGACCGGGAACGCGGGAGGGCGTGGTTCGAGAACAGCGGTGAGACGCGCAGCTACCTGGCGGAGCCTCGCACGGTGCATTCTGCGTTTCGCGTTCGGCAGGACTACGCCGAGGGCGCCTCGACGATCGGCGCCATCGCCACGCTGCAGCGCCGTGCCCTGCCTGCCGACCGCTCGTTCGACTTCCTTGCGCGCACGGCTGCAAGCGGCGGGGTGGATTGGGAGCACCAGTGGAAGAACCGCACCTACGCGTTCTTCGGGTACTTCGCCGGCAGCCACATTCGCGGCGACTCGACCGCGATGATCCGCGTGCAGCGGTCAAGCACGCACTTCTTCCAGCGCCCCGACGCGGCGCGCCTTGCCCTCGACTCCGCCGCGACATCCATGACGGGGATCGACTGGCGCATGACCGTCGAGAAACGGCGGGGCCAGCATTGGACTTGGTCAATCTGGGCCGCGCAGGTGACGTCGGGCTTCGAGGTCAACGACCTTGGCTTCAGCGGTCGGCAGGAAGTGCTGGACGGCGGCGCTCGCGTCCAATACCGCGAGATCACGCCCGGCAAGTTCTGGCGCTCGTATCGGTTCACGGCCTCGACGTTCCACAACTGGACGCACGACGTGCTCGAGCGCACGTGGTCGGCGGCGGCGTGGGGCAGCGGTCACGTCAATGGTTCCGTCTCGTTGAATGCGAACGCGACGCTGCTCAACTATTGGGACCTCTCCACCAGCGTGCGCGTCAGCCCGGAGCTGGCGGACCGCAACGGGACGCGCGGTGGGCCGCTGATGATCACTCCGCGCAGTGCCCAGTGGACGGCCGAGTTCACGAGCGACGAACGCAAGCCGTTCGTGGTCGAGCCGTCCATCACGATCGAGCGGCGCGCGTCAGACGCCGGCTGGCGGCAGGAGTTCGGGCTGGGAATGCTGCTGCGTCCTTCGCCGCGCCTCGAGATAGGCGTGAACCCGGAGTTCCAGGTCTCGCGGACCGGTGCGCAGTACGTCGCGACGACCGGTGCACTTCCCTACCCGGCGACGTACGGCTCGCGATACCTCTTTGCCGACCTCGACCGGCGGGAGCTGGGCGTCGAAACGCGTGTCAACTACACGATGTCGCCGCACCTCACGCTGCAGGTCTTCGTCCAGCCGCTGATTTCCACCGGTGACTACCTGAGCTACAAGCAGCTTGCCGCGCCGCGCTCCTTCACGTTCGACCGTTTCGCCGAGGGCAGCCACGGGACATCCGGGACTGTGTCTCGGTGCACGGGCGGACGCACTTGCGTGTCGGCCAGCGGCACGCGACACGTGGACTTCGACGGCAACGGGACAAGCGACTATTCGTTCGCCAACCGGGACTTCAATGTCCGCTCGCTGATCGGCAACGCCGTGCTGCGCTGGGAGTACCGCCCGGGATCCACGCTGTTCCTGGTCTGGCAACGGCAGCAGGAAGACGAGGTACGGGACGGCCGGTTCCGGCTCGGCAACGACCTGGGCGCCCTCGCCGACGCGCCGGCGCGCAACGTATTCCTGCTGAAGGTCAGCTACTGGATGGGGCTGTAGCGCCGCCCGAACCGTCGGCCGGGCGCGGCGCCCACGCCGGGCTCTCCACGCCGTAACGCTCGCGCAGTTCACGGGCGATCGCGGCATACGTCGCCGCCGCGAGCCGATCGCGGTCGTCGTAGGTCATCCCGTCGGTTGCGATCGGCGGCAGGAAGTGGATGTTGCAAACCCCGCCCTGCACGCGGAAGCTGCCCTTGGGCATCATTGGTATGGTGCCGTGGATCGCCATGGGCACGATCGGCGCCTGCGCGCTGACGGCGAGCACGAACGGACCCTTCTTGAACGGGCGCAGCGGATAGTCGCGCCCGCGGGTTCCTTCGGCGAAGATCACGATCCGCACGCCCGCCTGGATCCGTGCGGCGGCGACCTTGAACTGCTCGAACGCCGCCTTCCGGTTGTCCCGCTCGATGTACACGTGGCCCGCGGCTTCCGCCGCTGAACCCACGAAGGGGATGCGACGCACCTCCTGCTTCGAGACGAACCGGCAGCGCGGCACGGCGGCGGCCACCGACAGCACGTCGAACCACGATACGTGGTTCCCGACGAGGATGATCCGCCCGTCGCGGATGTGCTCGGTCCCATGCAGAACAACGCGCACGCCCGACGCCCAGATAATCAGGCGCGACCAAGTGCGTTGGCAGAAGTCATACACCCCACCCTCGCGGTCGCGCACGCCGAGCAGTCCCGCGACAATGGCCAACGTCGCAAACGTCAGCGTCGCGACGAGCGCGAAGACGAGGACCCAAAGCGAGCGAATCACGGCTGGAAATGTGAATAGCCGCGCGGCGGCGTGACGGGTCCCGATTCGTCGAACGCAGCGACACCCGGAAGTTCGTCCGCGGCCAGCGCGTCAACCGTGCCGATGCGTGTGAGGCGCGTTCCCGTGTCGCGTTCGCACGCCGCGGCATCCCAATCGGGTGGACCGGTCACGCAAAGCTCGTACTCTTCGCCGCTCGCCGCGGCCAGGTGCGCAGGCGCACCGGCGACACAGGGCACGCGGGCAAGCTCGATGCGCACGCGGACGCCACTCGCCGCAGCGATGTGGGCGGCGTCAGCCACGAGCCCATCCGAAATATCAATGCACGCGGTCGCGCCCCGATCCCGCAGCCACTCCGCCGCGGCGAACCGCGCGACTGGCGACACGAATCGCGCGCGGTGCGCGGGCTCCGGTTCGCTCTCACCACCCCAGGCCTCGAGTGCCAGCGCCGGTCCACCGAGCGCGCCCGTCACCCAGACGGCATCGCCCGGGCGGGCGCCGCTCCTGGTCAGCGGCCGTGCGCAGGACCCGATCACGGTGACCGCGAGGCTGAGTTCACGCCCCGCGCTCGTGTCGCCGCCGATCACGACCGTCGCCGCGGCCCGCGCGGCCTCGCCGATCCCCGAGGCGATCTCAGGTGCGGCCGCACGCCAGGACTCAGGCAAGGTCAGCGCGACAACGACGCCACGCGGGCGCGCGGCCATGGCCGCGAGGTCGGAAAGCGCAGCGGTCGTGGCGCGAAACCCGATTTCCCGTGGGGACATCCATGCCCGGCGGAAGTGCACGTTCTCGACCGAGACATCGGTGCTGACCAACGGAACCTCGCCCGCCGGCAGGTCAAGCGCGGCGGCATCATCGCCGATCGCGCGGGCCGCGGGCCCATAGGCGGCGAGCATCGCGCGAATGACATCGAACTCGGGCCCGGGTCCGAGCGGCGTGGACGAGTTCACCAGCGAATGTTCGGCAGCTCGGTGAGGATCGGTGCCGACGCCTCGGCGCCCTGGCCGTCGCCGGGCCACGCGTACGCGAGCGCGTCCACGATGTCATCCAGTGTCACGCCGCGCACCCGCACTGGAGCCGTGCCGCCTGCAATCTCGGCGGCGAGTCCGTGCACCCACGCTGCTGCGGCGCCGGCATGCAGCGGCGTGCGCGCATCGGTGATCAGCGCGGCAATCATGCCCGCGAGCACGTCTCCGCTTCCTCCCGTGCCCAGCGCCGCCGTCCCGCGCGCAACCACGCGGGTGTCGCGGCCATCGCTCAGCACGGTGGGCACACCCTTGAGCAGCACCGCTGCATGCACCACGCTCGCCAGTCGCGCGGTTGCATCAAACCGCGCCGCGTCAATGTCGGACGCCGTCGAACCGAGGAGTCGCTCGGCCTCGACCGCATGCGGCGTGATGATCGCGCGGCGTCCCCGCAGCACGGCGCCGAGTGCATCGCCGTTCTTCTCGAACTGGGTGAGCGCGTCGGCGTCCAGGACCAGCGGCCCCGTCCAGCGCTCGAGCACCTGCGTCACCAGCGCACGTGAAGCCGGCGTGAGGCCGACGCCGGGGCCAAGCACAACCGCATGCGGCCACTGGAGCACGCTGGCCCATGCGCCGGCGTCGGTCGGCCACGGCAAGGCCGCTGCCGCCGGTACAGCGCCCTGCACCGCGGTAATGCTCTCCGGCGCCACGCAGAGGCGGACCATACCCGCGCCGCTCCTCAGCGCGCCGCGCGCCGCCAGGATCGCCGCGCCGGCCATGCCGTGCGCCCCGCCGACAACGAGCACGCGACGCCGCGTGCCCTTGTGGGCGTGCGCGGGGATGCGTGGGAGCCAGCGGCGCACGTCGTCGAGCGTCACCAGGAACGGGAGCGACTCGGTAGTCCCCTTGAGGCCAATGTCGAGCAGCGTGATAGCGCCCGAACAGTCGCGGTTCCGGAGCAGGCCGCGCTTGATCGAGCCGAACGTCAGCGTCGCGTCCGCGATGACGCAGTTCCCCGGCGTTTGCCCGGTTCCGGCGTCCATGCCGGACGGAACGTCCAGCGAGACCACGACCGCACCTGCGCCACGGGCCGCCTCGATGGCGGCGATCGCTGTCTCGTACTCCGGCCGCGGCCCGCCGCGCGCGCCGGTGCCCAACAGCGCATCCACGATGATCGGCGCGTTGCCAGGCTCGAACGTTGCCGGGTCTATCCGGGCGGGTGCGGATGATGGTACTCCCGCCGCCAGCGCCGATGCACGCGCCGCCTTGGCGTCATCCGTGGTCGGGACGGCCACCTCGACCACCTCGCACGGTACGCCCGCTGCACGCAGCGACTCGGCCACCACCCACCCGTCGCCGCCGTTGTTGCCGCTGCCGGTGAAGACCACGACGTGCGCGTTTCCGCTCGCGGCCCAGCGTGCGTGAATGACGCCGGCCGCCGCGCGTCCCGCGCGGGCCATCAGTTCCGAGGACGCCACGCCGCCCGCGATCGTCGCCGCGTCGAGCGCGCGCGCCTGCTCCGCCGTCGTGACGAACAGCCTCGGGTTCATGGGCGTGTGTGTGCTGTCAGCGGTGGCCGTCGCGCGACCAAACGGCTAGCCGACCGACGATGCCTTCCAGGGGTAGTCGCGGTCGAAGGCGGCCGCGAAGTCGAAGACGTCCACGAACTCCTCGCGCGTATCGTTGGGCTGCGACTGCAGCAGCCCGAGCTCCACGAGCGTGAAGACGATGTCCCCGATGTCGGCCGTCGCCGTCACGCCCCAGAACTCGAGCACGGTGCGGGCGAGCACGCCATAGCGCTCGATCGCCAGCGCCCGGCAGCCGTCGAGCAGCTCGCGGCCGGTCAGGTGCCGGCGCTCAGGCAACTTCGTCTGGCAGTACTCGAGCGCGGACAGCACGAACAGGTAGGCGTGCTCGTGAAACCGGGGCTCCTTCAGGCGGATCCGGTCCATCACGCCGTCGCGGAACGCCAGTTCGTTCACGGCGAGGTCCCGGACCGCAGCACCGCGATCTCCACGCGCGATGCCTGCGATGGCGTGTGCCAAATCCGATGCGTCTTCGCCTGGAAATCCACGGCCCTGGCCTGGAAGATGTTCTTGACCCAGTTCTGCGGGTTGCGATCGTACAGCGGGAACCACGTACTCTGCACCTGCACCATGATGCGGTGCCCCCGCTTGAACGTATACGACTGTTGGTGCAAGTCCACGGTGAACTCGGTCGGCGTATTGGGCTGGATCGGCGTCGGCTCGGTGAAGCTGGTTCGATACCGGCCGCGCAGCACATCGTGCGCGACCATCAACTGGTATCCGCCCTGCGACCAGGCCCCCGGCACGCTGTCCGGGAAGACATCAATCAACTTCACCACCCAGTCCGCGTCGCGGCCGGTGGTCGCGGCAATGAGCTTCGCCACGACGTCGCCCGCGATGGTTACGTCCTCCGTCAGCACGGGCGTCTTCCATGCGAGCACGTCCGGGCGGCCGTCCACGAACCGCTGGTCTTCGGTCTCCCATGTGGACCAGCGCGACCCGCGTGGGTCGTAGGTCCGCTCGATCGGCCGCGCGCGATACGGCACCGGCTTCGCGGGGTCCGACACGTACTGGTCGAACGCGGTCTCGTTGGACGCCGGAGGGTCAAACGAAAGCAGCCCGCCCGCGCGCATGAACAGCGAGCGGGACATTGTGCCGGTCGCGGGCCATCGGTCGAACGTGCGCCAGGTCTTCGTTCCCGCGTCGAAGACGCGGGCCTCGGGCACCGAGATGCCCGACCGGTCCTTCAGGTACTTCGCGAAGAACGGCACTTCGACTTCCTTCAGGAACCACTCGGCCGTGCCAGGGTCCACCACCGACATGCGCGATGTCGTGCGCCGCCAGCCGCCGTGGTTCCACGGGCCCATGACGAGGAAGTTCTTCCCCGCATCGTCGGTGCGCTCGAGTGCGCGGTAGATCGACAGCGGGCCGAAGCGATCCTCCTGGTCCCACCAGCCGCCCACGACGAGCGTCGGCACCGCCGCCTTCGAAAGCCGGCGATGCACGGCGCGGGTTTGCCAGAACGCATCGTATGTCGGGTGCGTTGCGAACGCGGTCCACGTCGGCACGCGTCCCTTGAAGTACAGCGCATCCACGTTCGCGAGCGAGCCGAGCGAGAGGTACCAGTCGTACGTGTCCCAGCTGTTGATCGGAAGCGGCACGGACGAGTTGTTGCTGAGCTCCATGTCGCCCGCGTACTCGAAGCCGTACGAGAGTCGAAACGCGCCTTGATGGAAGAAGTCGTCGCCCATCCACATGTCGCTCGCCGGGGCCTGAGGCGAGATCGCGCGGACGGCGGGATGCGGGTTGACGCCCGCCATCGCCGCGGTGAAGCCGGGATAGGACACACCGAGCACGCCGATCCGCCCGTTGTTGTTGCCGACGTTGGCCGCCAGCCACTCCGCCGTGTCGTACGCGTCCGTGCTCTCGTCGGTGCGGCGCGCATCGCCCGGCGAGCGGAGCGGCGACACCATGATGAACGTGCCTTCGCTCCGGTACCGGCCCCGGATATCCTGGTACACGAAGTGGTAGCCATCCGCCGCGAGGAACCGATACGTCCCGTTGATGGCCTGCATGACGTTGATGCCGTACGGCGTGCGCGTCATCAGGATCGGGAGCGGCCCCGCTGCCTGCTTCGCCTCGCACACCTTCGTGTTCAGCCGAACGCCGTCGCGCATGGGGACCATCACGAATCGGCAGTTGTGCGTGGTGCTGTCCGCGACCGGTTGGCCCTGCGATGGCGCGGCAACCGCGGCGTTCGCCTCGCGGGCCCGCCCCGCGCCCAGCAGCGCGATGAACGCGACGCCGCAGGCCGCGAGCAAACCAACGATCGCCGCGGATCGCGCGACCGCCCGCGCCGCGACGGAACGACCATCGCGGGCTTGGCTGGCGCGCTGCCGGGTGTCGGGCATCAGGCGGTCGGGGCGTACAGCGGGAATCGGCGCGTCAGCGCGTGGACCGCGTCGCGTACCCGCGCGTGGTTTGCCGCGTCGGCCGGCGCCGCCAGCACCTCGTTGATCAGGGATGCGACCACCGCCATCTCCGCGGTACCCATCCCGCGCGTCGTCACCGCAGGCGTGCCGATCCGGATCCCGCTCGTCACGAACGGCGACTGCGTTTCGCGTGGGACCGTGTTCTTGTTCACGGTGATGCCCGCCTGGTCGAGTGCCTCCTCGGCGACCTTCCCCGTCAGGTTCTTGGACCGGAGGTCCACGAGCATCAGGTGGTTGTCGGTCCCGCCGCTGACGATGTGAAACCCGTGCGACATCAGGGCCTGGGCGAGGGCCCGGGCGTTCTCGACGATCCGGCCGCAGTACGCCTGGAACGTCGGATCCAGCGCCTCACGGAACGCCACGGCCTTCGCGGCGATCACGTGCTCGAGCGGGCCACCCTGCGTGCCGGGGAACATGGCCTTGTCGATTGCCTTCGCGTGCTCCGACTTGCACAGGATGAGCCCGCCGCGCGGACCGCGCAGGGTCTTGTGGGTCGTCGTCGTCACGACATCCGCGTGCGGGACCGGCGAGGGATAATGCCCCGTGGCCACGAGCCCGGCGAAGTGCGCCATGTCCACCATGAAGATTGCGCCCACCTCGCGCGCCGCTTCCGCGAACCTGGCGAAGTCAATGATGCGGGAATACGCGCTGTAGCCCGCGATGATCATGCGGGGCCGATGCTCGCGCGCCGCCGCGGCCATGCGGTCCATGTCAATGATGCCGTTGTCGTCCACGCCGTAGTGCACGGCGCGGTACAGCAACCCCGAGAAGTTCACCGGGGAGCCGTGCGTCAGGTGACCGCCTTGCGAGAGGTCGAGGCCCAGCACCGTGTCGCCCGGCTTGAGGAACGCGAGGTACACGGCCGCATTCGCCTGCGCACCGGAGTGCGGTTGCACGTTGGCGTGGTCGGCACCGAACAGTCGACTTGCCCGGTCGATCGCGAGTCGTTCGACCTCGTCCACGACTTCACAACCGCCGTAATAACGCTTGCCTGGAAGCCCTTCGGCGTACTTGTTGGTGAGCGGCGACCCCATGGCTTCGAGCACGGCTGGTGACACGAAGTTCTCGCTCGCAATCAACTCCAGGCCGTCCGCCTGCCGGCGGGTCTCCGCCGTGATGAGTCGGGCGATCTCCGGGTCCGTTTCGGTCAGCGCGCGGCCTGGCGCCACACGATCCCACGATTGCCACTGGCTCACTTGGACTCCGGCAGTTCGATCTTCTCGACGCGGGCGGAATGCCGCCCGCCTTCGAAGGCGGTGTTCAGGAAGGCATCCACGATGGCATCGGCCTTCCCCTCGTCAACAAAACGCGCAGGGAGTGCGAGGACGTTGGCATTGTTGTGCTGACGAGCCAGCGCGGCGATTTCCGGCGCCCATGCGACCGCTGCTCGCACGTGCGCGTGCCGGTTCGCGGCGTACGACATGCCCAGGCCCGTCCCGCACAGCAACACCCCGCGGGCCGCCCGCCCGGATTCGATCTCCGCCGCCAGCGCATGGGCGTAGTCCGGGTAATCGGTGCTCGCCGCCGAGTGGGTCCCGAGGTCGAGCACGTCGAAACCGCGCGCGGCGAGCCGCGCCTTGACCTTCTCCTTGAGCTCGAACCCCGCGTGGTCCGAAGCGATCGGGATCCGCTCGCCCACTATCCCTTCCGCGGCCACTGCGGCCAGGTGCGCGTCAGGCCACCGACCGCCGCGAGGCGGCGCTCAGCGAGCTTGTCCGCGGCCTCCCACGTCTGGATCCCCTGGTCCTTCGCGATCTGGAAGACGCCCAGGACCGTGTCGAAGATCTCGTCGGCCTTCCTCAGCGCGCGCTCGCGCGTCCAGCCGGCGAGTTCCGAATACACGTTGATCACGCCGCCCGCGTTCGCCACGAAGTCGGGCGCGTACAGGATGTCCCGCTTGGCCAGCGCTTCACCGTGCCGCTGCGCATCGAGGAGCTGGTTGTTCGATCCGCCGCAGATGATCTCGACCTTGAGTTGCGGGATGGTCTCATCGTTCACGATCGCGCCGAGCGCGCAGGGAGCGAAGATGTCGGCCTTCTCGGCGTACACCCCCTGGTCGGTCGTCGCCTTAGCGCCGAACTCCTTGACTACCTGCGCCACCTTGTCCGCCCGGATGTCGCTCACGACGAGCTTGGCGCCGGCAGCGTGCAGTTCCTGGCAGAGGTAGTAGCCGACATGCCCGATGCCCTGCACGATGACGGTCTTGCCGGCGAGTGACGGCGAACCCCAACGCCATTTCGCCGACGCCTCGATCGAACGGAACACGCCGTGCGCGGTGACCGGCGAGGGATCGCCCGACTTGTTGGCCAGGCCCGCGACGTACTCGGTTTCCATGTGGACGTAATCCATGTCCGCCGGGCTCGTGTTGACGTCCTCCGCGGTGACGTAGCGCCCGCCCAGCGACTCGACGAACCGGCCGTGCGCGCGGAACATGAGCTCGCGGTTCGCGGTGGCGGGATCGCCGATGATCACGGCCTTGCCGCCGCCGAGGTTGAGCCCCGCGACCGCGTTCTTGTAGGTCATGCCCCGGGAAAGACGCAGCACATCGAAGAACGCGTCGTCGTCCGACGCATAGTTCCAGAAGCGGGTGCCGCCGAGCGCGGGACCGAGCGTCGTGTCGTGGATGGCGATGATGCCCTTGTAGCCGGACGCCTTGTCGTAGCAGGCGACCACCTGTTCGTGGCCTTGGGATTCGATTTGTGGGAAGAGTTGCATTGCTCAGTTCATGATTGCTGGATAACTGCTTGGGCGGGGAAACAAGGGAAGGGACAGATAACGACGGAGACTACAACAGCCACAACAACGACAACTGCAATGCTTGGGGACTGCAACTACAACTACAACTGCAACGACACCTACACGTACACCTACAACTACGCCCGCGGTCGCGCTGCATCCGCAGTGATCGGTCGTTTCCGCCGTGTCCCTGCTCAAGCCGTATCAGTCGTTTCAGCAGCTCAGCTAGTCGGCGGCCAGTGCTCTCCCAATCACGATCCGCTGGATCTCCGACGCGCCCTCATAAATCTCGGTCACCTTGGCATCCCGGAACAGGCGTTCCACCGGATAATCGGTGACGTAGCCGTAGCCGCCGAACAGCTGGATCGCCTGTGTCGTGATCCACATGGCGGCCTCGCTGGCCATCAACTTGCTCATGGCCGCATGCGGGCCGACCGCTTCGCCGCGATCCTTGGCCGCCGCCGTGGCGTGCAGCATGGCCCGCGCCCCGTGCAGGCGCGTGGCCATGTCGGCGAGCTTGAACTGCACGGCCTGGAACTGCGCGAGTGGCGTGCGGAACTGCTGACGCACGCGCGTGTACGCGATCGTCTGCTCCACCGCGGCACGCGCGATCCCGACGGCCTGCGCGGCGATGCCCAGGCGACCGGCCTCGAGCGACTGCATCGCATACACGAACCCGTGCCCGACCTCGCCGAGCACCCGGTCCGCGGGCACGCGCATGCCATCAAACGTGAGTTGCACGGTCGGTGACGCGCGCAGCCCCATCTTCGCCTCCTTCTTGCTGACGCGAAAGCCGGGAAGGTCCGGCGTGATAATGAATGCGGAGATGCCGCGCGAACCCTTCCGGTCGGTCGCCGAATCGTTGCGTGCCATGGCCAGGATGACCTCGGCGACATTGCCGTTGCTGACCCAGGACTTGGTGCCGTTCAGCACCCAGTGGTCGCCGTCTCGCACCGCTTGCGTCGTCAGCACGGCGGCATCGCTGCCGGCGTCCGGCTCGGACAGTGCAAACGCACCGAGCCATTCGCCGGTCGCCATCCGCGGAAGGAAATGCCGTTTCTGCGTATCCGACCCATGGTTCAGGATCATGCGGGTCGGCAGCGAGTTGTGGACCGACATCAGCACGGCCGTGGACGCATCGGCCGCCGCGATTTCCTCGAGGGCAAGCAGGTAGCTCAGCGAGTCGAGCCCGAGGCCGCCGTACTCGGTGGGCAGGAGCATGCCGAGGAACCCGAGTTCACCGAGCTTGAACCGCACCGCGGGATCGGCCGCTTCCGCCTTGTCCCATGCCCCCGCGAACGGCGCGATTTCCGAAGTCGCAAACTCGCGCGCCAGGCGCTGGATCTCCCGCTGCTCATCCGAGAGCGGAGTCAGCGTGTCGATCACGGGCTACTTGCCTGCGTACTCGTAGAACCCGCGGCCCGTCTTCCGTCCGAGCCAACCCGCCGCCACGTACTTCTTGAGCAGCGGACACGCACGGTACTTCGGATCGCCGAGCCCGTCCTTCAGCACATCGAGGATCGCCACGCACGTGTCGAGCCCGATCAGGTCGGCGAGCGCCAGCGGTCCCATCGGGTGGTTCATGCCCAGCTTCATCACGGTGTCCACCGCTTCCGGCGTGCCGACGCCTTCCATCACGCAGTAGGCCGCCTCGTTGATCATGGGCATCAGGATCCGATTGGCGATGAACCCGGGGTAGTCGTTCGCCTCGACCGGCGTCTTGCCGACCGCCTTGGCCAGCGCGACCGTGCGGGTCGTGGTGGCATCGCTGGTCGCGAGGCCGCGGATCACCTCGACCAGCTGCATCACCGGCACGGGATTCATGAAGTGCATCCCGATCACGTCGGTTGGACGGCCGGTCTGCGCGGCAATCTCCGTGATCGAGATCGAACTCGTGTTGGTGGCCAGCAGCGCCCCGGCAGGGGCGAGCCGGTCCAGGTCGGCGAAGATCCGGTACTTGAGGTCGCGGCGCTCCGTCGCGGCCTCGATCGCGATGGTGCACTGCGCGACCGCGCCCAGGTCCGTGCTCAGCACGATGCGACCGAGCGTCGCGTCCTTCGCCGCGGCATCGAGCGTGCCTTTCTTGACCTGGCGCTCGAGGTTCTTCTCGATCGTCGCCCGTCCGGCCGACAGCGCATTCTCGGACACGTCAATCATGGTGACCGCGAGTCCGGCCTGCGCGCAGACGTGGGCAATCCCGTTCCCCATCTGCCCCGCGCCAACGACGGCGATAGTCTCTGTCATGCGTTCAATCCTGCGGTGGGTCCCGCGTTCGGTTCGGTGTGAGCTGCGGCGCGCGCCACGGTGAGCTGTGCGCCGCGCCAGAGCAGAAAAGTAGCGATCAGCAGCGTGAGCACGGTGGCCGCGCCGGCTTCGGGTCCCCACGATCCACCGGTCAGCCAGGCAGGCCCATCGCTCACCACCCGGTAGCGCGGCGCCGGGATTGCCAGGCCGCTCACCGGCGCGTGGACTATTGACACCTGCGCGAAGTTCACCGTGAAGTGCGCGGCGGTGGCCGCGACCAGGCTCCCGGTGACGTGCCGAATCACCCCCAGGAAGACCCCGGCGACGGTGACCGCGACAATGCTGGCCACGCTTGGATCCGGATTTCCAAGGTGCACCAGGCCGAACGCGATGCTCAGGATCCCGATGCTGGCGCGGTCGCCAAGCGGTTCGCGAAGTACCGACTGGAGGTATCCGCGGAAGATGAGTTCCTCAGCGAAGGCCGCGGGCAGCAGCAGCGCCGTGGCAGCCCAGATCGCGGTGACGGCGCTGCCCGGCGGCGCCGCCTCCACTCGCAGGAACCCAACCGCGAGCAGCAATCCGGCGGGCACGACCACGCAAGTCGCGCCCAGCAGTCCCGACGCCAGGGCCGGCCGCCACCGCCAGGCCCGGCGATCCAGCGCGGCGTGTCGCCAAACCGACGGTTCATTTGGGTGGAGCACCCGGAGCGCAAACAGCGTGGCCAGGAGCACCGAGACGACGGACGCGACCTGTGCGAGCGGAATCCGCAGCTCGCGCGCCCACCGCACTGCCGGGGTCAGCAAGAGGATTCCGTAGCCGAGGCCGACGACGAGGAACGACGCCACGCCGATCGCGCAGAGGAACAGCACGACGCGCCAAAGCGCGCGCACGGCGCCGCCGTCGGTCCGGAACAGTGATTCGATCGCCATCGCGCGCGCCGTGACGACTGGAGGCGCGCCGACGGTCAGGCCAGTTCGACGCTCAACGCGACCGCGTTCCCGCC
>Ga0194131_10007630_pt1 | contig 14476 bp, 11 predicted proteins | sample TA2KigO120mmetaG_FD_148631 | JGI IMG/M metagenome (GOLD analysis project Ga0194131, IMG submission 148631) | Freshwater microbial communities from Lake Tanganyika, Tanzania - TA2015053 Kigoma Offshore 120m | ecosystem: Environmental > Aquatic > Freshwater > Lake | place: Tanzania: Lake... | reverse complement strand
AATCCGTCTCGCTCGGTTTCGACACGCTCACCCGACATCTGCCGGCGGCGCTCGACCTCTTTGCCGACGTCGTCCGCAACCCGCTGTTTCCCGATGACGAGTTCGAACGAGAACGCAATCGTCATTCGGACAACCTGTCGCAAGGAGAATCCAACCCACAGGCGTTAACCGCACGCCTTGCTCCACGATTGATCTTTGGCACAGAACATCCGTACGGTCTGCCCGTACATGGGTTTTTCTCCACGATCTCCGGTATCGGGCGACCGGACATCGTCCATGTCTATGACCATTGCTGGGGGCCGTCACAAAGTGCGATCGTTTTTGCCGGGGATGTGACGCTGAACCGGGCGATGGAATTGGCGCATCTTTATTTTGGGGACTGGACCGGCGAGTCGCTTGCAGAGGTTGCCTTGCCATTTGCCGTGCCGGCCGCATCCGGATGCGTCTATCTGATCAATCGTCCGAATGCGCCCCAGACGGTCGTAGCCCAAGCGTTGCCTGCGCCGCCACGCAAAACGAACGATTACTATGCGCTTCGTCTGGTGGACAGCATTTACGGAGGAGACTTCCAGTCGCGGCTCAACCGCAATTTGCGCGAAGAAAAAGGATTTACCTATGGCATCTCCTCCATGCTGGCGCTGATGGACAAAGCCGGATACTGGAAAGCGCAGACCGCCATACAAACCGACCGGACGGGCGATACGCTTTACGAACTGCGTGCCGAACTTGAGGCACTGACCGGAGAGCGTCCCATCACCGAATCGGAACTTGAAGAAGCCCGGATCAACCGGGTTCGCGGGTATGCGCAACAGTTCGAGACCATACGGCGTCTAGCGGGCATCGTAGGTGGGCTATGGAGTGGCGGGTTGCCCATGTCCGACATCCGCGATGCGGTGGACCGGATCGAACGTACGACGCTTGAGGAGGTTCATGCCGCAGCGGCGCGATATGCCCGTCCCGAACAGGCCATCTATCTCTTGGTGGGCGACCGCGACCGGATACTGCCGCAAATCGAAGCACGTGGTTTCGGGCCGGTTGTAATGTTGGATCAGGAAGGAAGGGGAAAAGAAGTTTGAAGGGCGAAGATGAAAGAACCTCACCGAGAAATGGTAAAAAAGATAGCCGGCATTTGATAAGGAGCGCTCCGAGCGTGGAGTTCAAACTTCACATTTCTCTATGACCAACCAGACCACGAAGCCTCAGCTTGTACACGGTCTTGGTATGGTTTCGATGGTCGCGCTGATCGTGGGCAATATGATCGGCACCGGGATATTTACCCTCCCCGCGTCGCTCGCCAGTGACGCAGGACCGGTATCGCTCATTTCCTGGGGCGTGACGGCCGTTGGATTCCTTTTGCTTTCTATCGTCTATGCCGACATGGGACATGCATATCCCCGGAGCGGCGGACCGTCAGTATACGCCCGCCACGCATTCGGAGACTTTATCGGATTCGAGATTGCCTTTAGCTATTGGCTTAGCATCATCATCGGAAACGCCGCGATCGTGATCGCTACCGTAGGCTATATCGCAGAGTTTAGCCCGCTCGTCAAAGATAGCCTTTTATGGCAAGTGATGATCTCGCTGTCGCTGGTATGGATATTGGCTTTGGTCAACATCCTAGGTGTCCGAGAAGGGGCGTCCGTAGCCATCGTGACCACAACGGCTAAGTTGGTACCGCTCGTACTGCTGGTGGCGGTGGGTATCTGGCAGTTCAACCCGGATCACCTGACCCCGTTCGCTCCTATGGGAACAAGCGCGATCATACCCGGCATGGCGTTGGTGGCATGGGCGTTTTCGGGTCTCGAATCCGCCACTGTGCCGGCAGAAGAGGCGACCGACGCCCGAACGATACGGCGAAGCACGCTGATCGGCTTTGGGATCGCCACCGCCTTATACATCCTCATCAGCGTGACGGTGATGGGACTTTTGCCCAACGATGTCATCGCCGGGTCCAGCGGTCCGCTGGCCCTGGCGGCTTCACAGGTAATGGGGCCGTGGGGCGCGACGCTGATCGCCGCAGGAGCGATCGTGTCGGGGCTGGGCACGCTCAACGGATGGATTCTGCTTTCCGGGCGCGTGCCGCTCAGCGTCGCCGAAGACGGTCTGTTTCCCAAAGGGCTGGCCCGCATACATCCCCGGTTTCACACCCCGCATGTCAGTCTCATCATCGCCGCGATCGTTGCCAGCGGCATGATACTGTTGAGACTTTCCAGATCGCTTATCGAGACGTTCGAGTTTATCATCCTGCTGTCTGTTTTGCTGGTGCTGGTTCCGCACGTCACCACCACGATAGGCGAATACCTGCTGGCACGCCAAAATCCGGGGGCATTTTCCGCACGCTCGATCCGCGCGACGTCGATCATTGCCATGGCCAGTCTTGTTTTCGTAGTGTGGGTCATCTACGGAACCGGATGGGAAGCGATCGGTTGGGGGGGTCTTTTTCTGGTCGCCGGTGTGCCGGTTTATTGGGTGATGAGAAGAGAAGGCAGGGGATAGAAACGGGGGCTCGGTGCGTGAGGACATGCTGTCCATTGCCGCCAACCCGTTACGGAAAGAGATCCTAATGGAACTGTATATCGTTCGTCATGGAGAGTCCGAAAACAACGCCCGCCCTGTCGAGGAGCGCGTGGAAGATCCCGGTCTGACGGAAATCGGGCAACTACAGGCCGAGCGGCTGGTACACCGGTTGTGGCATGTACAGCCGACCCGTATCTTTGTCAGCCCGTTTCGGAGGACGTTGGAGACCATCGCGCCGTATCTCGAACAGTCGGGCCAGCAAGCCGAGGCGTGGATCGACCTACACGAACAGGGCGGGGTCATGCGCGGGGTGGATGTGCCGGATTTCGAGGGATGTCCGGGCATGACACGCGAGGAAATCCGACACGAGTTTCCGGCTGTCCATCTTCCCGCCGAGATCGATCATACCGGCTGGTGGAAATGCCGGCCCTACGAACCGCCAACCTTGGCCATGGAGCGCGCCAGCCGGGTTGCCGCGGCACTCCGTGAGGAATATGCGCCGTCCCACGAGCGAATCGTTCTGGTTTCACACGGTTTTTTCATGGCCTTGCTTGTCAGCGCTTTTATGGGACTCACCTCCGAAGGTTTTGAGCGGTTTACCGATATCGCCAACGTATCGGTCACGAAGTTTATCCTCACCATCCCTCATACCCAACTCAGTTTGTACAACTGCGTTCGCCATCTGCCCGAAGAGTGGATCACCGGGGTCGATCTGCGCCACTTCCGTACCGAAATATCCGTAAAATAACACTGGATTATCCGTACGACTGTCGATTATTATGTCCGCTCGCACGACAAGCGGGGTTCCGGGGGAACGTTCCCGGTAGCGAATCATTACGAAGGAGCGTCGAGATGGGCGTACTGGAAGGCAAAACGGCATGGATAACGGGCGGTGGGACGGGGATCGGCGGAGGTATTGCCTGCGCGTTGGCGGAGGCTGGGGTAGACATCATGCTTTCCGGGCGGCGTGTGGAACCGCTCGAAGAGACGGCGAAGGCGGTACGGGCGGCCGGACGGCGGGTGCTGATCGAGCCGATGGACGTCACCGACCGGGAAGCGGTACGTCGCGCCGTGGATCGGGCAACGCAGGAATTGGGCGGGATCGACATTCTGGTCAACAATGCCGGGATCAATACCAAAAGCCGTATGGCCATGGACATGTCGCCCAGTGACTGGGATCGGGTAGTGGAAGTAAACCTTACCGGGGCATTCAACTGTTTTCAGGCGGTATTTCCGCAGATGAAAAAGCAGGGAGCGGGAAGAATCGTCAACATCTCCTCGATAGCAGGAAGAAACATTTCCCTGCTTGGCGGAGCCGCGTATACGGCGTCCAAACACGGTATGGTATCGCTTTCGCATTCGATCAACCTTGAAACCGCCGAGTTTGGCATCCGATCCTGTGTGATCTGTCCGGGCGAGGTGGACACACCGCTTATCGCCCAGCGTCCGCAACCGGTATCGGAAAAACGGCAATCCCTGATGTTGCAACCCGAAGACCTCGGCGCCGCGGTGGTCTTTGTCGCCAGCCTGCCGCCGCACGTGGCCATCCCGGAGATGTGGATCATGCCGGCGTACATGGTGTCGGGACAACCCATGCCATGAGCGAAGACTGGACGACGCCATTCAGCGATCCCTATTATCCGCCGTTGCCTGCGTATTACCGCAACGTGCGGTTTCAGTTTGTTATTTTCCGGACCGAGCCGGAACGGGTGGCGTCTTTTCTGCCCGCACCGCTCGAACCTTCTCCCGATGGATTGTGTGTCGCCATCGGCTTGCACGTACCGTTTTGCACCGCATACGGATCGTTCAACGAAGCGGTTTTTGAGCAAAAATGTCTATTTCACGGTCAGGAAGGCTGGTTTTGTTCGCACGTATGGCATGACGGTCCTGCGGGTATCGCCGCCGGACGCGAAATATACGGAACGCCCAAAATATGGTCGCATCTCGAAGTGGAAATGGCGGAGCGGACGATGCGGACACATGCCTCCATGGGCGGGTTAAAGGTGGTCGAGATCAGTTCGACGATGACGGTTCCGACCCCGGCTACCACCCTTCCGCCGCTGACACCGGCGTGGCGACTCAAACTCATCCCCCGTGCGGACGGCCCCGGCCCCGCCTTCAAACAGCTTATCGACTGTACCGCCGCTACCATAGACTTCGAAGCGCATGCCTGCTATCGTGGGCAGGGCGTGGTAACATTCGAACCGTCGCCGTTATGCGACGTTACCCGAGCCGGAACGCATTTCACGGGCGAAGCGTATTACCTGGAAGCCAGTTATGGCGAGAGCTACGCTCGTATCGTACACGATTATATGAAGGGTGAAGGGTGAAGTTTGAAAGGTAAAGAGAATCAAAGAAATTATACTCGTTTAACTATCTTTCTTCACCCTTCACCCTTCACCCTTCTACCATGACGACACAAATTCGTATCGGTCCTTATACCTTGACGCCTTTGCGGCCCGGTATGCCTATTTTGACGCTGGCACCGATGGCGGGTATCGGCAACTGGCCCTTCCGGTTGGTTTGCGCGCGCATGGGCGCGCGGATGGTGGGGGTGGAGTTTATCAACTGCAACGCCATTCTGCACCACAACTGGAAGACCGAAATGATGATGAATTTCTGCGATGCCGACATCTACCGGGACACCGGCATGTCGGTATTGGCGGCGCAGATATATGGAAACGACATCGGCCGGATGGTCGAAGGGGCGCAGGTGTTGGAGGAACGTGGGGCGCAGATCATGGACATCAACTTTGGGTGTTCGGTTCCCAAAATTCTCAAGTCCGAATCCGGCGCGGCGTTTCTCAAGGACATCGACCGGATGATGGATGCGGTACGTCGCGTGACGGAGGGAGTCTCGATTCCGGTGATCCTCAAGACACGGCTGGGGTGGGACCGGGAAAACATGAGCATTTTGGAGGTCGTCCGTCAGGCTCGGGACGCCGGCGCGCACGCAGTAGCCATCCATGCCCGGACCGTAGCGCAAAAGTTTAATGGGACGGCGGACTGGTCGTGGATCGCACGGGCAAGGGAGACGTCCACTGTGCCGATTTTTGGCAACGGCGATGTGTTTACCTATCCGGATGCGGTGCGTATGGCGCGGGAAACGGGGTGCGACGGCGTGATGATCGCGCGGGCGGCACTGGAACAACCGTGGGTGTTTAGCGGCGACTGGCATCCCACGTTTATCGAGCGTATAGGTCTTGCCAAAGATCATCTTGCCATGATGACCGAATACAAGGGCGAACGCGTCGGTGTGATGGAGATGCGCAAGTTTTTCGCTTCGTATTTCAAAGGATTTCCCAATGCCTCGCACCTGCGGGGCTCGCTGGTACGGGTAGAAACCACGGAACAGGTACATGGGATTCTGGACGAATGGGCGGGGCGTGCTTCGGAGATGGGCGAGGCCGAGCCGATGACAGTGGAAACGGTGGATGGGAGTCCGGATCTGGCGTGTACGGAAGAATACGTGTCGTCGTAGGGATACAGCGTGTGTTGTGCATGGGCACGGCGTGCCGCCCCTATGACGGCATATTTTCTCCTGCATCTACGGCGTCGTCGGCGCGGTGTTTTATACTCTTCCCCTCTAAAAAATATACCACACTTTCGGCGATATTGGTCGCATGGTCGGCAATGCGTTCTATATGCCGGGAGATAAAGATCAGTTGCAGCGCCTGCGGCACGGAACGCGGCTGTTCCATCATGTAGGTAAGCAGTTCGCGGAAAATCTGGTCTTGGATGTGGTCGATCTGGTCATCCTGCTGACAGACCTCTCTGGCTAGGTGTTCATCGCCTCGGACAAACGCATCGAGGCTGCGTTTGACCATCGACTGCGCCAGCAGGGCCATACGGGGGATGTCGATAAGCGGTTTGAGAAGGGGCAGGATAATCAAACGCCGCGTTCGCCGGGCGATGTTTACGGCGATGTCGCCCATCCGTTCCACATCGGCATTGATTTTCATGGCCGCGGCGATAAAACGCAGATCGCGCGCGATGGGTTGCTGAGTCGCCAGCAGTTGTATGCACTGGTGGTCGATTTCCATTTCCAGATCGTTTACGGGTTTGTCGTTTTGGATTACCTCTTCGCACAAAGCCGTATTACGCTCTTCAAGCGCCTTTACCGCTTGTGCGATTTGGACTTCGACCAGCGCGGCCATCTGAAGCAACGCTTTTTTCAAATCCTCAAGCTGATGATGGAAATGACGTTCCATCCGGTATCACTTCCTTCCGAAGTCCGACGCCCAGTCTGCGGAGCCTCGCACTAGAAATGCGCATGGTCTGAAAACGGAGCAGATCAGCCAAAACGTCCGGTGATATAGTCCTCGGTGCGTCGATCGGTGGGGTTGGTAAACAGTTCGTTGGTCGCGCCGAGTTCGATCAGTTCGCCCATGAGCATGAATCCGGTGTAGTCCGATACGCGTCCGGCCTGCTGCATGTTGTGGGTGACGATCACGATAGTATATCTTTCCTTCAAGTCAAGCATTAATTCTTCGATCTTGGCGGTGGAGATGGGATCGAGCGCGGAACAGGGTTCATCCATCAGAAGGACGTCCGGCTCCACTGCGATGGCACGGGCGATGCAAAGTCGTTGTTGTTGCCCTCCGGATAGGCCAAGCGCGCTGTCATTGAGTCGGTCGCGTACCTCGTCCCAAAGGGCTGCACCCCGCAGACTTCGCTCCACGGTGGCGTCCATTTCCGCTTTTGACGTCGTGCCATGGATACGAGGGCCATAGGCGACATTTTCGTAGATCGTCTTGGGAAACGGATTGGATTTCTGAAAAACCATCCCGACTCGTTTTCGCAACTCTGTCACGTCCAGTGCCGAAGCCATGATGTTTTGCCCGTGCAACGTGATGTTTCCCGTCATGCGCACGCCGTCCACCAGATCGTTCATACGGTTGAAACACCGTAGCAACGTGCTTTTCCCGCAGCCGGAAGGGCCGATATACGCAGTAATTCGATGTCGCGGAATAGGCATGGTGATGTGGCTGAGCGCTTGTTTCTGGCCGTACCACAACGAAACGTCCTCAATCATCACCATGGGATAGGTGTCCGAGCCCGGGGTGGTTTTGAGCGATCTGGACAATTCGGTATCGGTTATCATGAGAAACAGGGCTTTCTTTATACGGCCGTCAGGGAATATTTTTTCCGAAGTCGGCTACGCAGCGTAATAGCTGTCAGGTTGAGCAAAACGACGATAACGAGCAACAGGGCCGTTGTAGTGTAGACCATGGGACGTGCCGCGTCTACGTTGGGGGACTGAAACCCGACGTCATAGATATGAAAACCAAGGTGCATGAATTTGCGATCAAGGTGAAGAAAGGGCCATTGACCGTCAAGCGGCAGGGCAGGGGCCAATTTGACTACGCCGGTGATCATGAGCGGTGCGACTTCTCCGGCGGCGCGGGCCATGGCGAGAATAAGCCCCGTCATGATGGACGGCAGAACCGCAGGCAGTACCACGCGCCAAGTGGTTTCGAACTTGGTGGCACCAAGCGCCAGCGAAGCTTCTCGCAGGCCGGGAGGAATAGCCGCCAACCCTTCCTCTGTGGCGACGATAACCACGGGAACCGTCAGCAGGGCCAACGTCAGCGAAGCCCAGAGAATACCGCCGGTTCCGTAGGTCGGCGCAGGCAGTCGTTCGGGATAGAAAATCCGGTCTATGCTTCCTCCGACAAAATAGATAAAAAACCCGACACCAAACACGCCAAATACGATCGACGGCACGCCGGCAAGATTGTTGACGGCGATGCGCACCGTGCTGACAAACAACCCCTGACGAGCGTATTCGCGTAGATAAAAAGCCACCAGTATCCCAAGAGGCGTCACCACCACGCTCATGATAAGGACCATCATGACGGTTCCAAAGAGAGCAGGAAAAATACCTCCCTCGGTATTGGCTTCTCTGGGGTTCTCCCATATAAATTCCCACATTTTCGCGGCGTAGAAACCCATCTTTTCGAAGACGTTCATGTCGTTGGGAAAATAGACATGGACGATGTCGCTCAGGGGAATTTCTTTTTCCTGACCATCCGCCGCCTCAAGAACAAGTCGGAGCGTCATAGACTCGCGCAACCGCGCTACTTCTTCGGAGTGGGCCGAATAGCGGGCTTCGAGCACGCCGTTCTCCTCTTTGATACGCCGGACTTCGTCTCCCCCGGTAATGCCGTTTATTTCGAGACGGAGTAACGCAAGTCGCCGTTTTTCCTGTTCGGCGTTTATGACCCCGATCTGGTCGGTCTCGATACGCCGGATTTCGTTGCGTGTGGTCACTACGACGGGAAAACGCTCTTCGAACACGCGCAACACATCCTCCGGTCCCTCGGCAAGCGCCTGTTCTCCATCTCGCAGCGTCTTGAAAACCCCGTGAAAGTTTCCCCATTCGAGTCGCTCGATCACAGCGGCCTTTGCTGGCATATCCCGTTCGACGATTTTCGCCTCGTCAATCCATACAAAGTCGATTCCGTATAGATCTCGGTTTCCTTGTTTTACCTGAATGCGAAACGTTTCCTCGGTTCCGGGAGGCGCGTCGGGTGCAGGGATGGTTTCTCGTGAGACGATGGAACCCAACACCGCATGACCGTCTCCGGTTTTAATGCGATAAAGGTCCTGGGGCCAGAAAAAACCGAGTGCGTTAAACAGCACAAGCCATACCAAACCGACGACCATCAACAGACTGATCGCCAGTGAGCCGCCTGTAAACCAGATCATCGAGTCACCCGATACACGGGGTCGTTTCATAGATACCTGTACTTTTTTCGCAGATGGAGCCGGACCACCTCAGCGACGGTGTTTACAAGAAAGGTCATGACGAAAAGCAGAAAGGCGGCGAGAAACAACACACGGTAGAGCGTTCCTCCTTCCGGGGCTTCGGGCAGTTCCACGGCGATATTGGCCGAAAGCGCACGGAATCCGTTAAAGATCGACGCGTCCATGACGGGCGTATTGCCGGTAGCCATGAGCACAATCATGGTCTCTCCTACGGCGCGTCCGAACCCGATCATGATCGCTGAAAAGATACCGGGACTGGCCGATGGCAGGACGATACGCAGGGCAGTCTGCCAACGGGTCGCTCCGAGCGCCAGCGAACCGGCGACAAGCGAGGCCGGCACGTTGGACAGCGAATCCTCCGCAATGGTAAACATGAGCGGAATGATAGCAAATCCCATGGCAAGCCCCACGACAAGCGAATTGCGCTGATCGTAGGTCAGCCCGAGTGTCTGGTATATCCAGTTGCGGTAATCGCCCGACATGGTCTGGGTTTCGACAAACCCTCCGACCAACAGCGCGATGCCGCTGGCAGTTAGCACGACGGGAATCAGCAAGACCACTTCGGTCCCGGGTTTGAGACGTGCTCGGACTTGTGCCGGGAAGGTTTGCCAGAGATAATAGGCGGCAAATATACATATCGAAAGCACCACCGGGAAAAGAAAGAGCGCGGGGACAAACCGTTCGACAATGGGTGCAAGCCACAACCCGGCGATAAAACCCAACACCACGCTGGGTAGCGCCGCCATGATCTCGACGACCGGCTTCACATAGACCTTCCATGTCGGGTGCAGAAACTGCGAGACGTACAAGGCCGCCAAAACGGCAACGGGAATGGCGAAAAGTAGCGAATAGAACGTTCCCTTGAGGGTTCCGTAGATAAGCGGCGTCAGGCTGAGTTTGGATTCGAACTCGTCGGTTCCGCCGGTAGATTGCCAAGCATATTCGGGTTCAAGACCGCCTTCGTACCAAATTTTGCCAAACAGGCTACGCCATGATATTTCGGGGTGCGGGTTATCGACGTGCCACTGTACCAGACGCCCCGCACTGTCGGCGGCAAACACACCGTCGGCTTTGGGAGCGAAAGAAAGCGCGATAGGACGGTCGAGCAACCCGTCGGAAACGGCGAGTGTTTTGCCGGATGTCCCGTATGCCAGATACAGGGTTCCGTCTTCGTCGAGCGTTACGAAGCCTTTGTCTCTACGAGACGATGCGATGGCGGTCACGGGCCGGTCATGCCGATCGAAGGCATAGATACGACGCAGTTTACGCTCGCCGCCCGGTTCTTCGAGCACCTGCCACGAATACACGCCCCCGGACCGATCGCCGGTGATCAAGGTCCGGTCGTCTATGAGAAATCCGAGCGCGGTTACGGCGGCGCGCTGGTTTCCACCGACGTCAGGCAGTATGCCGGCCAGACGAACACCGGACGAAGACCGCTCGACAAGCGCGACCTGTCCGGTAGAACCGCCTGCGTACACAAACGCGCCTCGTTGATCCACAGCAAGCGACGTGATTTCGCCTTCGAGCGAGAGCGACAGCGAGTCAATGGAAAGCGAGCGTGTCCTTTCCCCTAATGGCGAAGTTGTCTCCTCGATGGTTACGAGTGTCAGTTGCCGAAGGCCGGTTGTCAACACCGTTACCAATCCTTCGTCATGGCGTGTAAACGCCAACAGGCTGACAGGGCGTCCGGACACTACCGTCATGGCTTCCCCTATAGCGGCCTGCGCCACGACCGAGCGTTTGCCCGTCTCGTCAAACACGGCAGGAAACGAAATATCCATCGGCACGATGCGACCGTCCGAAAGTCCCAGCAGGATACGGTCGTCCGATAGATTCGAAACGGTGGAGACCGAGACGCTGTCCAACGCTGGTATATGGGGCGTATTCAACAGCCGACCGGTGGCGGAAACGAAACGAGGTCCCTTTTCGGTGACGATCAGTGCAATTTCCCGGTATTCATCGACATGAAGAAACAAGGGTGGGGTCGGAAGATCCAGATCGACCGGTGTCTGTGTCGTGAGCGAGGGCGCACGGAAAAGCGGATAGATTTCTGCCGTGATGACAAAAAGGATGGCGAGGATGGCGAGGATAATCGCCATCCCACCAAGCGTAACACAGTGCATTGCAAGCCGGTCTCGAAAAAGCCGACGGCGGACATGCACAGGTCCGTCGCCGGAAATAGCGGCGGCAGGTAGAGAGGGAGAAGGAGTTTGAGATTCGGTCATGCGTTATTTGAGTTTAGCCAATTCTTCCTGTACTACTTTTGCCGGAAGAGGAAAATATCCGTCTTTGACCACCTCGCTTTGTCCTTCTTGGGCAAGTATCAGCCGAATAAACTCCTGTGTAAGCGGGGGCATGGGTTTTCCGGGAGCCTTGTTGACATAGACGTAGAGAAACCGGAACAGCGGGTACTTTCCCGAATATACGATTGCCGACGCTACCGAAATAAACGGGTCGCCCGGTTTTTTAGCCAACGACACGCCTTTCACCCCGGAGGTTTTGTACCCGATACCGCTATAGCCGATACCGTAGCGGTCCACCGTTATACCCTGCACCACCGCCGCTGATCCGGGCTGTTCTTTTACCGTATTTTTGTAGTCTCCATCCTTGAGGACGTGCTCTTTGAAAAAACCGTATGTCCCTGAAGCGGAGTTGCGCCCGTACAGGCTGATGGGTCTGTTTGCCCATTCCCCGGTCAACCCAAGCTGACCCCATGTAACGATGTCCTCCTTGTGCCCGGCTCGGCGGGACTTGGAGAAAATCGCATCTACCTGTTCCATCGTCAGCCCCTTGAGCGGGTTGTCTTTGTGGACAAAAACGGCAAGTCCGTCGAGCGCGATTCTGATTTCCGTGGGTTTATATCCGAACTTTTTTTCGAAAGCGTCGATTTCACTGCCTTTCATCGGGCGTGACATAGGGCCAAGTTGCGCGGTTCCGGCGATAAGTGCCGGCGGAGCAGTAGACGATCCCTTGCCCTCGATCTGCACCTTGGTGCTGGGGTATGCTTTGTTAAACGCTTCCGCCCAGAGCGTCATAAGATTATTGAGCGTATCCGAGCCCATACTGGAGATATTGCCGCTAATGCCACCGACTTTTTTATACGCCCCGATTGCGGCATCTACCTTGACGACTTCCTGCGCAACCCCGACACCTGCTATGACGCCGAGCGTGATTCCGGCTACCGCTATGTTTCTCCATCTGCGTGCTTGAAACATGCAACCCCCCTTGTTTAAAATTGTACACTCAGATCGGTCTGCGTCCGGATCAGCGTCGATTTGACGGGGCCGTTTAACGGCTTGGTAAAAATCCCGGTCAGACAGAATGTGGTCTTCGGGAGTAATGGAATGCCCAATTCGAGTATAGCGCCCTGACGTCCGTCACTCGGGACGTCGCTAAAGGAAAACGTGGAAAGCACCGCATCTTGACGTACCTTGAGAAAGACTACGGCTATGCTGATTTCACCAGGTTTTCCGGCATTTCCTACCCGAATACCCGTATACAATCCAGTATGCTCTTTTTTGCCCGTCACATCTTTTTTGGCGCCCGTATTGACTACAAAGTCGCCGAAAATACGGACAGGATAGGCAGGCAAACCGGTCTGCAGGGTAAACCCTCCGTTCAGATTCACAAGGTTGAATTCGGAAAGAAAATTGCCTGAGCTATCTTTTCTGTTGCCTTTTACAATATCGGTGATAGGCGATTTTGCTATGAGGTTTGCCTTGAAATACCGATAACTCCCCGCACTCAGGTCGATCTCGACTCCCTTGCGTAGCGTCCATTCCAAGTGTATCTGGCCGCCAAACATCCATGCGTCTTTTCCGGCAGCGACCTCTTCGACCGCATATTGCATCAACTGAACGTCAAATCGATACGCGCTCGGTTTTCTGATGGTAAATTTCTCCACAATCCCCGACGGCTGGATATCGTTATCCCAAACTATCTGGGACTTAGTATAGATTGGGTTGGATATTTTGCCCATATCGGCGGATACGGTCTTGGTTCCAGTCCCGTAGGACAATCGGATAAAGCCGCGGTCGAGGGCGAGTGTGGGGCGTTTGAAAAATTTATCGAGGGTTTCGTTGTTCGAAATAGGGTTTTCCGGATTCCCCGTAGCTACACGCAAATGGAGCGAAACATACGAGTTGATGTCCGTCGTAAGACCGAAACGTCCGCGCACCCGAATCAGGTTGCGTGAAGGCGCATCGGCGCCGGTCCCGGTCTTCTGATTGTAAAACCCTTCGTGCCGTACGCGGTAATCGCCCGAAAAAGTGATGCGCTCCGCCCACGAGGTGCTCTGCGCCAGAACGGGAAAAGCTGAGGTCGAACATACCCAAAAGACGGACAGAAGAACGATACGCATTAGGTTTCTCCTTGCTTCGATGGATAAGGTTGTAATTTCGTCATGCCTCTCCCATGACAGATATGTGACGATTGTGTGACAATTTTCCCGTCCGAAACCAATCTCGGATAGCAAGATGTACTCCGTTGATGAAGATATCGTATCCTTGCGATGGCGATTACTCGACGGTTGTATGACATCGACATGACGGTCCTGCTTACAATCGGACATTGACAGTATGAAGAAAGCGCCCTATAATACACGGGAGTGTCTGTGCGCCCGGAGTTTATCCCCCGGGCGTTTGCCGTTGAAGCCTCTTCACCGCGAAACCGGTGGAGCGTCGCTCCTCCGGTTTGTCTTTTCCAGCATGTCTACATCCTCTTCGCCCATACCACCGGAAACGCTTTTCCTGCTTCCGGAGCATACGATGGATTTTGCCGGCAGACAGACGCTTGGTTTTTATCTGGCGCATCTGCGGCATCACGAAGAAAGACTGCGGGCATTTTGGGATGTAGAAGCGCTTCACGACATGCGCGTCGCCAGCCGACGTCTTCGCGTAGCTTGTCGGCTGTTTCGCGGCGTGTTTCCCCACAAGGCGCTGGAGCCGTTCCGCAGCCAACTTAGGATACTGGGCGGCCTGCTGGGGGCGGTGCGGGACCTGGACGTTTTTATTGAGTTTGTGGAAGAATACGGCAAAGCCTGCGGCGAAGCGCCGGGCATAATAGCGCTTCTCGGTCGTCTGGAGACGGAGCGGGAGACGCCGCGCGTCGCCTTGGAGCGGCATCTGGCACACCCGAATCATTACCGATTCGAAAAAGATTTTGCGGACTGGCTATATGGAGAAGCCCC
>Ga0194131_10007627_pt1 | contig 14481 bp, 12 predicted proteins | sample TA2KigO120mmetaG_FD_148631 | JGI IMG/M metagenome (GOLD analysis project Ga0194131, IMG submission 148631) | Freshwater microbial communities from Lake Tanganyika, Tanzania - TA2015053 Kigoma Offshore 120m | ecosystem: Environmental > Aquatic > Freshwater > Lake | place: Tanzania: Lake... | reverse complement strand
GCAGATCACTGCCGCCTCCGAAGGCAACCGCGAGGTTGTCCAGGTCAGCGACAAGAAGCTCCTCATCGTCCCCGACGATGCGGAACTCGGACGCGACTGGTTCGTCCAGCGCGCCGAGGAGATCGTCTCCTCGGTTGGTGGTATCGCGGAGGGCGACACCCTCCACGTCATGGGCCAACAGCAGTTGGCAATGGCGGTCAGCGCCATCGGGCGCAAAGCAGGAGCTACGCTCGTCGAGAGCGTCACCCCGCGGGTGTCGAAGGACATCCCGCAGCCCGATGGGACGGTGAAGAAAGAGTTCATCTTCACCTTCAAAGGCTTCCGGCTCGTCCACAGCTACTAAGCTCTGGACGTAAAAACCCAGAAGGATAGCTTCTGGTTGCGACAAAATCCGGTCGTGTCAAAAAAGGTAAAAAGGCTTTGTGTGTTTTGCCTCAAAAGAACACTCCTATACTAATCAACTTTGGAGGTTAAAAGTAGATTGGGTTGCAGGCGTGGTGCTTGCCGGTGTCGAAAGACAATAGCTTGATCCGTCAATTCAAGCTACTTATCAAGCAGAGAATGAAAATTGTCTGCTTGTAGGTAAAGCATGGCAGATGGAATATGTCTTTGTAAAAAATAAAACAAAAATATATTCCATTTGCTACTGCGAGCCTGAAGCTCATCTGCCTAACGGCGGAAGTAAGGACGATAAAATATGAGAGAAAATAATAATCTCTCGGATCGTCACTTTGCAAGTCGTAGATGGAAGGAGCTAGTATGAAAACGATTGAAAAAATGATTTCGCCGAAGATCATGTTGGTGGTCGGTCTTATCTTGGGAGTTCTGTGTGCCTTCACCGGCGCCTGGAATTACCTCGAGCCTATCACTGGCATTGCGACTCTCGCGGTCGCGGGGGCCACGTGGTTCCAAACTCGAAAGGCAACCAAGGCTGTCTACGCCGACAATGGTGACGGCAGCTGGGTGGTGGCACTCGAGGTCGGCAGGCCGGTGTCCGAAGCTGTAAAAAAGCAATTCGGACAGCTCGACGCTTTCATAAAGTGCGAGGAAGTCATCAAGGGTAACACCTTGGCACTTCCGGAACACTATGAAGCCTTGACCAAGGCGGTTTACGCCGCTGTGTGTCAGGGTCAGGGGAAGAATATTCACCTGGTGATGTCGGGTCCGATCGCCTTATCGGTTTTGGTCGGACAGTTGGTAGGGCTCATGCACTTCCAGATCACGGTATATCAGTATGTGCCGTCATCGGGAACCTACGAGCCGGTCCCACGTCCGACCCGCGACTGGCTTGAACATCGGGGTTAAACAATAAACCGGCAGGGCGACTGCCGACACGAAAGTGTAAATAGTCGCGAAGGTTCTTGGAGAAATACCTTGGTCAAATTTCTCCATCTTATGAAGTTTGCAACAGATGTTGTGAATTTCTAGGGAATGATCCCGAAGCGTGATCCCAACGTAACAATTTGGAGAAAGGTGAGAATCCTTATGAAAGCCATGAAGAAAATGTTCTCGTTTGATGCGGAGACCAACGGTCTCTGGGGCCAGGCATTCGCAATCGGCGCACTCGTCTATGACGAGCAGGGTGCCGAGATCGCGCGGTTCGTCGGTCGCTTGCCGGATACGGAAGTGACTGACCAATGGGTCAAGGAAAACGTCCTGCCGAAAATTCAGGACATTCCGATTACCCACACGACCTACGCCGAGATCCTCTCCGACTTCGCTGCGTTTTACAAAGCGAACAAGGAAGGGTGCGACGTGGTTGTGCACATGGGGTTCATTGTGGAGGTGAAAGTCCTCCGTGATCTTCATGCCGCAGGTTTGATCGGGGACTGGGACGCTCCCTACCCCTTGCTCGACGTCTCGGGCAACTTGCAGCAGGCAGGTGAAGATCCCACTTCGGTGGACAAGTATGTGCAAAAGCACAACTTGTCTGTCGGCGAGTTCGAAGGAGGGACGCACAATCCCCTTTACGACAGCGCCGTCGCCGCGGTGGTGTATCGTAATCTTGTCGCTAAGATCACGAGCTAAAACAAAAACGTTGTGTGATTCCGTTCAAATCACTCATGAGTCGCAGATTACTCATGGTTTAAAAATCTGCACATTCGCAGGATGTATGTCCTGCCTGGTGAGTCCAAAAGGACGAAAATGTCAGAAAGTTATTGAATTCCATTTGGTTTTGGAAAGCAGGTGTCGCATGAAATAAAATTAAAAAATAAAATCGTGCCACTCCTGCTTTCCAAAACACTTGTCGTGTTCGGAGGCGCACCATAGGGCTTTATGCAGGTGCGCCCATGAGCACCAGACAAGGAGAAAAAATATGGAAAATCAATTGCTACCGATCGCCGGCTTCAAGTCGGTGATCATGGATGCGGTGAAGGGTAACCCAGTTACTATCATCACCGCGGAAACCGGAGCAGGCAAGAGCACGCAAGTGCCTCAATACCTGCTTGAGGAGGGATGCGACATCGTCGTGACCCAGCCTCGCCGGTTGGCAGCTCGCACGGTTGCTGAGCGCGTGGCCTATGAATACGGCTGCGAACTCGGTGAGACCGTTGGCTTCCGCACTGCTTACGAGCGTGCGGATAGCCCCGCAACTCGGTGTCTGTTTGTGACCGACGGGCTCGCGCTCGTTCGAGAACTGATGGGTGCCGGTCGTCACCAGATTCTGGTGCTCGACGAAGTCCACGAATGGAACCTCAACTTGGAGGTGCTCGTGGCTTGGGTGCGGAAGCGTTTGGCTGAAGGTGCGAAGTTCAAGGTGGTGCTCATGAGTGCTACCTTGGAGGCCGAGAAGCTTTCAAACTTCTTTGGTGGCGCACCGATCATCTCGGTCCCAGGGCGGCTCTTTCCGGTAACGGAGGAAAAGCCACAGGGTCGGGAGTTGGTCATCGACGTGGAGCGCCTACTTCGTGCGGGTCGAAACGTCCTTGTGTTCCAACCGGGTAAGCGGGAAATCGGCGAGACAATCTCTGCTCTGGAAAACCTTCGGACGCAGAGTGGGCTCAATGCCGAAATCCTGCCACTCCATGGCGAACTCGAGTCGTCCGATCAACGTAAGTGCTTCGCGCATTACGCTCGGCCGAAAGTCGTCGTCTCAACCAACGTTGCACAAACGTCGGTGACGATCGATGACATCGATGCGGTCGTGGACAGCGGTATGGAACGCCGGATTGAGGTGGTGGATGGAGTCGAAGGACTTTATCTGAAACCGATATCCGCAGCCGACAGTAGCCAACGCAAAGGTCGCGCAGGACGTTGCAAGCCAGGAATTTACATCGATTGGTGCACAAACACCGATCGGTTGGAATTTCCGAAAGCGGAAATCCTCCGCACGCGGCTTGACCAGACGGTTCTGCGTCTCGCTGAAGCAGGCTTTGACATGGAGGAGCTCGAATTCTTCCACCAGCCGGCTAAGACTGAGATCCACGATGCCAAACGTGCTCTGCACGCGCTCGGGTGTCTCGGAGAAAAAGGCGAGGTTACGAAAATCGGTCGTCAGGTCGCGAAGCTTCCGGTGTCTGTCCAGTTTGGACGGATGCTTGTTGAAGCGGATCGGCTTGGAGTGGTCGATGACGTGCTGACTGCAGCTGCCATCCTCGAGCAGGGAGACATCACCATGCGTCCTCGCGACAAATACGAGGAGCCCGCGTGGAGGAAGCTCTGCACGGGTGAAGAAACTTCTGACATCCTCGCTCAATTGTCGGTCTGGAAACAGGCTGAACGAATGAACAAGCAGCAGATGCTCGATAACGGTGTCTTCGCCAAGGCCTTTTTTCAGGCTAAGGAGAAGCGTCGTCATCTTGCGGATGCTCTGCGGGGAAAGGTTCGCGAATTCCGGTCGAGCGGCAAGCGGGATGATATCCTGCGAGCTGTCTGTGCTGGGATGGTTGATCACCTTTATCAGCGGCAATACGGCAGCTGGAAGAATGGTGATGGCCAGGAACGCGAGCTCGCCAAGGAGTCGGTAGTGCGTGGTGGTGACTGGCTCGTCGGTATGCCTTTCGACCTCCAGATCAAAACAAGGCGTGGCGGAATGATGACGCTTCGCTTGGTCAGGATGGCGACGAAGGTTGACCCGACGTGGTTGGTCGAGATTGCTCCACAACTGGTGAAGATCGAAACAGGACTCAGTCCTGCCTACGATCCCAATCAGGACGTGTGCGTCTCGACTGCCCGCACGAATTTCAATGGCCAAGTGGTCAAAGAAGATCGTGTGCAAACGCCAGAACACGAAGCGGCCTCGCAAGAGCTCGCCAAGTGGCTTGCCGGTCAGATGGTCTAACGGTTAAAAGGTTATGAATTATCCAATATAAAATTCTTATGGGTTAGGAGCACCCATGGTTAAAAAGCTCCTACTTCGCAGGATGTCAAAGAAATTTGAGAAGCCTGCCTGATGAGTCCGAAAGGACGAAAAGTATCAGTTGTTTTTTGAAAGATTTCAAGATTCTACATTTTGTTTCGGAAAGCGTTGAGTATGGGAAGAAAGATTTTTAATCTCTCCTCTAATCCTATACTCAACGCTTTCCAAAACACTTGTCGTGTTCGGAGGCGCACCATAGGGCTTTATGCAGGTGCGCCCATGAGCACCAGACAAGGAGAAAAAATGAAGATTCAAGACATCATCGCCGCAAATAAGTTGCGGCAGCAAGAAGCGAAGAAGCTCAACGTTCGTGCAGGCGAGACCCTTTTCAAGGTGTTCTCGATTGCCGAGCTGACGGCTTGGGTCATGGAACGGCTCTCGGGCGCTCGTCGATTGGCGGAAATCGTCAACGAGGAAGCGCTCCGGTTGCCGGAACTTGATCGTGAGATTGTTGGAAAAGTCCTTGCGGACAACCCCGACAAGATCACTGTGCTCGATCGTGAGGTTGCTGTGGAATACAGCGACTATCGTCGGGAGCCACTCGTTCGGATTGATTTCCGAGGAGACCAATCGAAGGATTGGGCAAAGCTCCCAGTCGAAGGTGTTCGGCTTCCGAGTAATCGGGAGGTAGTGCTGTACTCCGCAGTTGACGGACACAGCTACTACATCGAGGCACCCTCATCGCAGTTTGTCCCGAAGGTCCGGGAGATCTTCAACAGACAGCAATGGGAGACGTTCGTAGCATCGGCCGACAAGCCGGTGATCACACTGCCCGATCTGACGAATCCTTCGTCGCAGGTTCCTGCGGTGTGTGAACACCAATACGGAGTCTGTATCGCGACGGAGTCACCGCTCACTGCATTCGGCGCAGTCACCTACACGCCCTCTGGCTACTGGTCTTCGGAGAAATTCGAGGTCAAGTGGTTTGGGAAGCGAGAGGAGGCTGAAGTTGAGAGGACGAAGGCATCGGATGCTCTAGTTCTCAAGCAGAAGGAGTTGCTTGAGAAGATTCAGAAGCAGGCTGGCGATATCCGCGAGATCACTATCGATCGCCGCGGCCAGTATCGAAAGCCCGAGCTCAACGGACAGAGGATTGATAGTCCTTCGTCCTACGAGCTCACCCCGGATTATTTCTGGAGCGATCTTCTGGATCTGGTTGAGGAGTTCGGTCGCGGACAAAATGCCTTTGCGATTTATCGCGGGGATAGCCCGCTTCTGGTTTATCTCAATCGCGAGAAGATTGAAAGGGTTCTGCCTCAAGTGCAGGATCTGATCAAGACTCTCGGTGCTGATTTGACCTCCGAAGGAAAGGAAAGCTTTTGGCGCAAGCTCGAAGAATTCCGGACCAAGGAAGCAAGTGAGGCACGAGTGATTCGTGAGGAGCGTGAAGCTCTCGAGTATGCTCGACAGGAAACTGAACGGCAAAGGATCGAGACGGAAGATCGGCGCAAGAAGGATCAGCCCGCCACGAAAGGTGGTGGAATGAACTCCCTCGGCGACGCGTTCGCAAAACTGGGCCTTTAAGGTTCAATGGTTGAAAGTTTCCAAATTATAAAAACTTTCATAGGTCTGGAGCGCCTATGGTTAAAAAGCTCCCTGTTCTCGGAATGAGTATTCCGACTGATGAGCTCGAAAGAGCGAAAACAGCAAACTTTGAGTCAAACAACAAACAAGAAAGGAAATGAAAGATTTTACTGAATTTTTGAAGAGTAAGCATTTTTCAAAAGAATAATTTTTAATGCCGCCAAAGAAAGACTTGAAATTGTCAGCGGTGCGGCTCCGCCGCATTTCGGATTTCTCGCGGGGGGTTCTCGCCGCCTGCGGCGGCGAAATGGGTTCGCACTAATTCAAGTATCCTGCACCAGAAAGGAAATTGCAAGTCAGAGCTCGCCGCCTCGCGTTGCTCGGCGGCTCGCGCGGATTGTATTTTGCAATTTAATAGCAAAAGCAGAAACGGATTGGCGATTTTGAAAAAAGAAAAGAAAAATCTTTAATCCCAAAATACATAGGATTTAAGCGATGAGTGGCAGGATATCAGCGTCGCCGCCCCGAATATGGAGAAGCTGAAGACCACCTACACACTCGTGCGACAGAGCAAGCTTGCCCCCGAGGAGAACTGGGACGACGCTCGCTCCACGCCTCCGCCGGCCTCCACCGAGGCCGAGGTGGAAACAACCCTCTAACAGTAACAAGAGCAGACCAACTGCTCCCGGCTATGTCTTCGGACCTCTGTCCGGTTTTTTATTTTTGTTAGATATTGAATTAAGGCAAAACTTACACCTCCACAGTTTTTACTACCTCTATAATGTCACTTATGGCTAGGGGAATTGAATGCGCGGCGAGCGCGCCGAACTCCGCGCCTTCCGCCACTTCCCGTATTTTTTCCTTCATTTTTTGTAGTTCTTTAATTTTTCCCGTTCCAATGTGCTCGCCGCGGCGGACAATCCTAAACTCATTGCCGAGCGCGATTGTTCCGGCAAGAACTTTTCCACCAACCACCTGCGTCTGTTTTGTTTCTGAAAAAATTTTTATAATTCGCGCCTGTCCGGCAATTTCTTCTTTTGTTTCTTTTGGAGTCCGTTTTTTAATTTCTTCGTCTAAAAATTCCGTAAGGCGGTAAATAATGTCAAACAAATGAACTTCTCTTCCACCGCTTTGCTGCGAACGCTTGCGTGCCGGCGCGTCAACTTCAACATTAAACCCTATCACGACGGAGTTTTTGATGCTTTCCGCTAGACGCATATCATTCTCGCTTACATTTCCAAGCTCTGCGCTAGCAATTTTTATCAGCACTTTTTCATTACCGAGTCTTTCTGTTTCGTGTTTTATCGCTTCTATGCTCCCAAAAGTATCCGCTTTAACTAAAAGCGGTACCGTAAGTTTTTCAAGTTCTTCTTTTTTTTCTTTTATAACGTGTGGCCGTTTTAATTCTTCAATAAACATTCTTGCCGCTTCTTCCGCTTCCTTCTTATTCTCATATGCTATAAATGTTTCTCCAACGCTTGGAAGCTCGTTCCATCCGCACACATGCGCGACTTTTCCGTTCGTGGCTTCCGTTAAAGGTTTTCCAGCAAAATCTTCAGCAATCCTTAATCCCGACAACGCGCTTCCGGCCAATAAAGTGTGTCCTTTTTTCAATGTTCCGTTTTTTATAATCAAAGTTGCGCAAATTCCTTTTGTTCGCGATCTGTGTGCCTCAAGAACAACACCTTCCGCGGTGCTTTTTTTATTACCATGCTTTTCATTCATATCTGAAAGAAGAAGAACAAGGTCAAGCAATTCCGAAACCCCATTTCCGCTTTTTGCGGACACAGTCGCAACCGGTATATTTCCACCGTATCCTTCTACGAAGATTTCTTTTTCAGCAAGTGATTGTTTTGTTCGTTCTGCGTCCGCATTGGGTTTATCGGTTTTTGTAAGAGCAATTACAAATGGGATCTTATTTTTTTGAAGTATTGAATACGCTTCAATTGTTTGCGGTTTGGCGCCTTCGTCCGCCGCTACCACAAGAATCGCAATGTCAGCTGCGCAACTTGCGTTTTTTCTGCAACAAGAAAACGCTTCGTGTCCCGGTGTGTCAATAAAAGTAATACGCCTCTCATTTCCGTCTGAAGTTTTGTGTCCGACTTCATACGCGCCTATTTTTTGAGTGATACCTCCAGCCTCTTTTTCTGTCGTGTTTGTTTTTCGTATGCAGTCAAGAAGCGTGGATTTTCCATGATCCACATGTCCAACTACCGCCACAACAGGTTGCTTTGCCATAAAGCACAATATTACAACATTTTTCAGCACATTGCGAGTTTTTGATTTAAGTGGTTGTATAGAAATGTATGAAGCGAATATATTTAGATTATGCCGCAACAACGCCTTTAGAACCGCGCGCGCGTAAAGCAATGGAGCCGTATTTTTCAAAAGAATTTGCGAATCCAAACGCCTTATACGCCGAAGGCATTGTCGCTAAAAAAGCCATCGATAAAGCTCGGGCCAAAGTTGCGCGCGCCTTGGAAGCGCACTCTGACGAAATAATTTTCACAAGTGGCGGCACGGAAGCAAACAATCTAGCGATTTTTGGAAGCGTGCACCAAGAAAGATTTCTTCCTCACATCATCACCACCAACATTGAGCATTCTTCTGTTCTTGAGCCATTGCGCGAATTAGCGCGGCGTGGAGAAATTGAAGTTTCTTACATTTCCGTTGAACCGGACGGAATAGTTAAACCGGAAAAGATTATTTCAGCAATCCGTTCAAATACGGTGCTTATTTCCGTTCAATACGCAAATAATGAAATTGGAACTATCCAACCAATCGCAAAAATAGGGAAAGCGTTGCGCGAGTTAAAACATCGCCCGCTTTTCCATGTGGATGCGTGTCAGGCGCCGCTTTATCTGAATTGTTTAGTTAACGCGTTAGGTGTGGACTTGTTTTCATTGGACGCGCACAAAATATATGGACCAAAAGGAGTGGGTTGCCTATACGTGCGAAGAGGCGTGAATCTTACTCCAATTTTATATGGAGGAGGACAAGAACGCGAGATGCGTTCTACCACAGAAAATGTTTCCGGAATCGTCGGATTTGGAGAAGCGATTTCCATTGCGGTATCTTCCCGCGAAAGAGAATCCGCCCGCGTGTTTGTCCTTCGCGATATTCTCTATACTAAAGTTTTATTAATAAAAAAAATAATAGTGAATGGAAGCATTAAAAAAGATGAGAGATTACCAAACAATTTAAACATCTCTTTGCCTGGAATTGATACTGAAATGTTAGTACTTAAACTTGATGCTGAAGGAATCGCAGTCTCCACAAAGAGCTCCTGTTTAAAAGATGAACGAGAATCATACGTTGTTAAATCACTCAATAATTCACAACTGCAAGCAAATTCAACATTACGGTTTACTCTTGGAAAATATAATACAAAAAAAGATATAGAATACACGGCAAAAACACTTCTTAAACTTATTAATATTAATAAATCCAGTTAACGAGATAAAGTTATCCACATATCCACATTTGGCTCGTGAAACGCTTTAAGTATAATACTTTTAAGTGTGGATAAGTGGATAAGTACAATGCACACGCCAGTTCTTTTACAAGAGGTAGTAGATTCGCTCCAAGTTAAACACGGTGATGTTTTTCTGGATTGCACCCTAGGAAACAGCGGACACTCTCGCGCGATTGCAAAAGCCGCCGAGGGTCCAATAACTCTGATCTGCATGGATGAAGATGAATCGGCGATTGCTAGGGCGCGGAGAAATTTTACTGATTCAGAAATCAACGCGATTCTTTGCAGGGAAAATTTCAGGAATTTGGACATTGTCCTTTCGCGAAACAATATAAAAAATATTGACGCCGTTTTATTTGATTTAGGAGTATCAACTGAAGAATTGTTGGAAAGCGGTCGCGGGTTTTCATTTCAAAAAGACGAACCGCTTTTAATGACTTTTAATAAAGATGCGGAATGGACAGCGCGTGATGTAGTAAATAAATGGAGCGAAGAAAGTTTAGAGAGTATAATCCGCGGATTTGGAGATGAAAAATATTCTAAACGGATTGCGAAAGCGATTGTCGCAACAAGAGCGATTTCTCCGATTGAAACAAGCAAGCAACTAGCGGATATTATAATCGGCACGATTCCTTTTCATGGAAAGACGCATCCTGCAACAAAAACATTTCAAGCGATTCGCATTGCGGTTAATGATGAGTTTGGTGCTTTGCGCGAAGGTTTACAAAAAGCGACAGTTGCTCTTAATAGCGGTGGAAGATGTTCTGTAATTTCATTCCACAGCGGAGAAGACAGAATAGTTAAGAGATTTTTTAAAGAGTTGGAAAAAAGCGGAAAGGGGATTGCTAGCAAAAAACCGATTGTCCCGTCAAAAAAAGAAATCCTGAAAAACGCCCGTGCGCGAAGCGCGAAAATGAGAGTTTTTATAAAAACATAATGAATTAAAGATTTTTAATGAAAACGGTTTCAATTAAGATTTCATATATTAAAGATTTGCGCGAAGTTCGCATTGCTTCGTATATTTTTGCTTTAGCATTAATGGCGCTTTTAGTAATTAATGCGGTTTTTGTAGGACTTTCGATAGACGCGCGCGCCTCCGGCGCGCGCGCCGCGGAACGCTCCGCAATAGTGTCAGCGCGAATTGCCGAGTTTGAATCCGCAATTCAAAAAGTGGTTGCCACAGAAGAGAGTGCTGTTGCGGGAGGATTTACAAAACCGCTTTCTTCTTCTTACGCGAAGGCGCGGCCAATAGGACGAGCAGTATCTTCAAATGAACTTTAATTCGGCGCGGAGTATTCGTCTTGTTGGATGGGCGGTCGCTTTTGCGGCATTGTTAATAGCAAGCCGCCTTTATTTTTTGCAAATTGTTCGAGCTGATGAACTATCAGAACGCGCTGATCATTCTTTTTCATTACAAAAAGGAATTTTTAACAGAGGGAGCATATTTTTTACGACAAAAGATGGCGAACGCACCGTAGCCGCTTCTTTAAAAAACGGTTTTGTTTTGATAATGGATTCCGGAATGATAAAAGACGCGGAAGAAACCTATAATGCTCTTTCAAAACTGATTCAAATTGATAAAGAAACATTTTTAACGGCTGTTTCCAAAGGCTCTGGATTTACGGAACTACTTCATAAAATCTCACAGCAAACAGCTGATGAAATAAATGCTTTGCAATTACCTGGTATAAATCTAGCGCGTGAAAAATGGAGATTTTATCCCGGAGGAGAACGCGCGGCTCATGTTTTGGGTTTTGTGGGTTACAACGGCACAGTGCTTGAAGGTAGATACGGACTTGAACGATCTTATGAAGACACGCTTTTGCGAAACAACGCTTCTCCATATTCTAATTTTTTTGGCGAAATTGTTGGCATCGTAAAAAATAACCGGAATTTGTCGGGAGATATTGCGGTTAGCATTGAACCTGCGGCGCAATCGTTTTTAGAGGAATCTATCCGTGGAGTCCAGAAGAAATTTTCTTCTAGAGAAACCGTCGGAATTATTATGAATCCAAAAACCGGTGAAATTCTTGCCATGGCTGCAATCCCGTCATTTGACCCTAATAATTTTCAGAAAGAAAATGATTTGCGGGTATTCGTAAATCCTTTAGTTGAGAATGTTTATGAATTCGGTTCAATAATGAAACCGCTTACAATCGCGGCGGGAATAGACGGAGGCGCGATAACTTACGAGAGCACTTACTTTGATGAAGGTTCTTTAACTTTGGACGGAAAGACAATTTATAATTTTGATAAAAAGGCACGTGGAGTCGTATCAATGCAAGAAGTACTAAATCAATCTCTCAACACAGGCGCGTCTTTTGTTGCGTTAAAACTCGGCACAAAAAGATTTGCTGAATATCTTTCTTCTTTTGGTATTGGAGAGGAAACTGGAATTGATTTGCCGAACGAAGCTTCTGGTCTCGTGGATAATTTAAAAAGTCCGAGACAAATTGAATATGCCACTGCTTCATTCGGACACGGAATAGCAATCACGCCGATTTCTATGATTCGCGCTCTTTCTGCTCTCGCGAACAACGGAGAATTGCCTAATCCGCATCTTGCGACACAAATTTTATTTGATATTGGCGGATGGCGGACTCCGTCTTTTGGTGGAAATGAATTGCATAAAGTTATTGCTCCGGAAACCGCAGAAACCGTCACAAAAATGCTTGTGAAAGTAGTTGATGACGCTCTTCTTGGAGGTTCAATGAAATTAAAAGAGTGGAGTGTTGCCGCAAAGACAGGAACCGCGCAAATCGCTAAGCCGACAGGTGGCGGATATTACGATGACAGATATCTACATTCGTTTTTCGGATATTTTCCAGCTTATGATCCGCGATTTATAGTGTTTCTTTATACAATTGAACCGAAAGGTGTTTCTTTCGCGTCGCACACACTAACAAAACCGTTTTTTGACATTGCGAAGTTTTTGCTTAATTATTATGCTGTCCCACCAGACAGATGAAATCATTGTTCAAAAAGATTCTCGTGTTTTTACTTACTTTGGAGGCGCGAATGGCGCTTATATGCACGCACCTGCTCGGCGGGCAGGCGCGTCTAACAATAATTGCCGTTACCGGCACGGTTGGCAAAACAAGCACGAAAGACGCGATTGCCGCCGCGCTTTCTCCTTTTGGGCGCGTGCGCAAAAGCGAGAAAAGTTTTAACAGCGAAATTGGCGTCCCGCTCGCGATTCTCGGCGCAAAAAATCAATGGAGCAATCCACTCGGTTGGTTTTTAGTATTATTTCGCGGTTTTTTCTTTTCTTTTTTTAAATGTCTTTCTGGTTTTCTTGTGCTTGAAGTCGGAACAGACAAGCCGGGAGATATTCGTTCAATAACAAAATGGCTTAAACCTGATGTTGTTGTTGTCACAAAACTTTCTCGCACACCCGTTCATATTGAAAATTTTTCTTCAGTAGGCGAGTTAATTGCCGAAAAAGGCGCGCTGGTGGAAAGTGTGCGGACAGGCGGAACTATAATTCTTAATGTAGACGATAATGATGTACTTGCTTACCGCGCTCTTGCGCCGAAAGGAACAAGGATAATTTCTTTTGGATTTGGAAATACTGCCGATGTTCGTGGAACAAATTATGAAATTATTTATGAAAAAAATAGGGAAGTACAGTTTCCCGCAGGTTTCTCGCTCGCAACTAATGTTTCCGCTGTTCCGTTGGAAATACGCGGTGTGCTTGGCAAGCATTTTTCTTATTCTTTGCTCGCTGCACTCGCAACAACTGCTTCGTTCGGATTTGACATGAAAAAAGCGGTGGGCGTGTTCTCGCGCCTCGCGCCAGGAAGAATGCGTTTATTGGAAGGAATGAATAATTCTCTGTTAATTGACGACTCGTATAATAGTTCGCCAGTCGCGGCGCGCGAGGCGCTTGAGACGCTTTCCTCGTTAAATGTTAGCGGTAGAAAGTTTGCGGTTCTTGGGGATATGTTGGAACTCGGAGAGTTTTCTGAAGCGGAACATAAAAAGATTCTTGAATTTGCTCTTACGACCGCTTACTCTGTATTTATTATTGGTGAGAGATTCAGCATTTGCTCACAATCGTGTCTTGATGCTAAAGGTGAAAAAATCAGGATTTTTTCAGACGCGAGCGCCGCGGGAGCGGCGCTCGCTAAAGAACTGCGAAGCGGGGATGTCGCGCTTATAAAGGGCTCGCAGGGAATCCGTATGGAGCGCGCGGTGGAACAAGTGCTAGCAAATAGGGCTGAAGCGAAAAACCTTCTCGTTCGTCAAGAAAAAGAGTGGCTAAAGAAACCTTAATTTTTTGATAAGCATGAAGCGGTAGGGTTTATTTGCCCATACTTTGCCCGCGTAAGAGACTCCGATTCGTGGAAGGCGACGACATTCTCCGCGCTTTACGCGCAATCCGCGATCTTCAAACCATATACCATTTGCGGGTGTTGCGAGAAGTCCGTTTAATTTTTTGTCTATTTTAAGATATGAAGTAACTTTTGCAGGACCTGAAAGAGTCCCAGCTCCTCTAATCAAAATTGCCGCTGGATAATCTTTTTTTCCGACTACAACATTCAAAAGCCAGTGCATTCCATATACAAAATAAATATACAGACGGCCTGCGTCGCTCCACATTACCTGATTGCGCTCGGTTTTACCTCGAAACGCGTGAGATGCGCGGTCTTCGTATCCGTCGTAAACTTCGCATTCCGTAATCGGCAACGCGACTTCTTTTCCATTTTCAATTCGCACAATATATTTTCCAATAAGAGCTCTGCCGACAATGAGGGCTTTTCTGTTAAAAAACGACGGTTCTAAAATAAGACGCATATCCAGAGTATATACCCGTTCAAGAAAAAGTGTTATTCTGTCAAGACGGCCCTATCGTCTAGCCCGGCCTAGGACACGAGATTCTCAATCTCGGAACATGGGTTCGAATCCCATTAGGGTCAAACACTTGACAAGATATATATAAGGGTGCTATACTATATGGCAGAACATGCGAGATAACCTTGCATGGAAAAACATTAACCGAAAGGTAAAATGAAAACAGAAACAGCACTCCGTTTCAACCCGCTCCTGATCATCGGAACGATTATGGAGTTCATCTCCGGCCTGTTTGTGCGGAAGCACAAACCGACGCCGGCGCCGGCTC
>Ga0194131_10007620_pt1 | contig 14487 bp, 10 predicted proteins | sample TA2KigO120mmetaG_FD_148631 | JGI IMG/M metagenome (GOLD analysis project Ga0194131, IMG submission 148631) | Freshwater microbial communities from Lake Tanganyika, Tanzania - TA2015053 Kigoma Offshore 120m | ecosystem: Environmental > Aquatic > Freshwater > Lake | place: Tanzania: Lake... | reverse complement strand
GTGGCACAGATGAACCAACTGGGTGTAGCGTCCTTGCCCGTCACCCAGCTTGGCCGGTTTGTCGGGCTGCTGACGCTGGAAGACGTGGGCCGGTTCTTCTCCATCCGCGCGGCCCAGCGCGGCATGGCCAGTTAGCAGTGTCTACTCCTCCCCCTCCACAAACTGCAGGAAGTTCTTTTTATCGAGCGCCTTCATGTAGGCGTCGCGGCCGTCGATCGTCCCTTCCTTGACCAGTTTCATCAGCGCGTCGTCCATCGTCTGCATTCCTTCGCGGCCGCCGCTTTGCAGGACAGAGATGATTTTTTCGATTTTGCCTTCACGGATAATGCTGGAAACGGCCCGGGTTCCGATGAGGATTTCATTGACGGCCACGCGCCCCTTGCCCGATATTTTTCGCAGCAATTGTTGGGCCACGATGCCGCGGAGAGATTCGGCCAGCATCGTGCGGACCTGCGGCTGCTGGTCGGTTGGGAAGACGTCGATGATGCGGTCGATGGTTTTGGGCGCGCTGTTGGTGTGCAGCGTGCCGTAGACCAAGGTTCCCATCGCCGCGGCGCTTAAAGCCAGGGAGATCGTTTCCAGGTCGCGCATTTCGCCCACGAGCACGACGTCTGCGTCCTGCCGCGTGACGGCCCGCAGCGCGGAACCGAACGAGTCCGTGTGCTCGCCCACTTCGCGGTGGGTGATGACAGCCTTCTTGTTGTGGTGGACAAACTCCACGGGGTCCTCAATCGTCAGAATGTGCCGCCGCTGCGTTTCGTTGATGAAGTCGATCATCGCCGCCAGCGTCGTCGATTTGCCGCTGCCCGTGGGCCCGGTCACCAACACCAGTCCGGCCCGCAACTGCGTCAACTGCTTCAGCACCACCGGCAACTTGAGCTGCTCGAGCGTGAGGATCTTGGTGGGAATGATCCGGAACACGGCCCCGTAGCCGGTCCGCTGAAAGAAGTAGTTGCAACGGTAGCGGAACTTGTCCCCCAGGCCGTAGGCAAAGTCGAAATCGAGCTTTTCGAGATAGCGGGCCTTCTGGTGCTCCGACATCAACTCAAAGAGATGCTCCTCCACGCCCTGCTTGTCCAGGACCGGATAGTCCTCGATGATCACCACGTCGCCATCGATCCGGTACTTGGGCTTCTGATCGACGACGATGTGCAGGTCGGATGCACCTTTTTCGTCCATCTCCAGAAGTAGTTTGTCGAGACGAGGCATGGATAAAGCAGGTGAGAGGTGAGCAGGTAAAATCAGAGTCCCAGTTCTTTTCGCACCCGGGCTTGTTCCGTGCTGACGGCCACGGCTTCTTCCTTGGTGATGCGGCCGGACTTGGCCAGCTCCAGCAGCGAGTCGTCCATCAGTTGCATGCCCAGGCGCTTGCCGGTCTGCATGATGCCCCGCAATTGGAACGTTTTTTCTTCGCGGATCAGGTTGCCGATGGCGGTGGTGTTGACCAGGATTTCGACGGCCAGTTCCTGGTTCTTGCCGTCCGCGCTGGGCAGAAGCAATTGCGAGACGATGCCCCGCATCGACTCGGAAACCATTGAGCGGATCTGCCCTTGTTCTTTCGGCGGAAACACGTCCAGCACGCGGTCGATGGTGCGGATGGCGTCGGGCGTGTGGAGAGTGGCGAACACCAAGTGGCCGGTTTCGGCCGCGGTGATGGCCAAACTGGTGGTTTCCAGGTCGCGCATTTCGCCCACCATGATCACATCCGGCGCTTCGCGGAGGGCCGCCCGCAAGGCATTGGCGAAGGCTCCTGTGTGGGCGCCCACTTCCCGCTGGTTGACGTGTCCCTTCTTGCACGGGTGGACGAACTCAATGGGGTCTTCGATCGTGATGATGTGTTCCGGCCGGTTGCTGTTGATCAGATCGACCATGGCGGCCAGCGTTGTGGTCTTGCCGCACCCCTTGGGCCCGGTGATCAGCACGATCCCCTGTTTATACTCCGTGAACTTCTTGACCATCGGCGGCAGTTTGAGCTGCGCGAACGAGGGGACTTCCGCGGAGATGAGCCGGAAAATGCCGTCCATGCCCCGATGCTGCCGGAGAAAGTTGGTGCGGAAGCGGCCGAGGCCGTCTCCGCCGTCAAAGCAGAAGTCCAGGTCGTTGGTGGACAAGAAGCGTTCGCGCTGTGCTTCACTTACCAGTGTCAGCAAACCCGCCTCGACGGCCTCCTTTTCCAGCTTGGGGTAGTTTTCCAGTTCCTTGAGCGCTCCGGCCACGCGGACCAACGGGATTTCTCCCGACTTGACGTGGACGTCGGACGCCTTGACTGCCCTGGCCGCCTCCAGGATCCGCACGATGGCGGGATCATATTGACCGCGGCCGGCAGGTTTTTCCGAGCGCGGGGTGGCGGGGGCCGTCTCCTTCTTGGCCTCGCTGACGTTTCGGCTTGGCGTGTCCGGCCCTGTTCTGGCGGCGGTTGGGGAAGGCGTTTCCTCGTCGTCCGTATCCAGTTCCAGCAGCGGCAGATCGTCCGGTGCGTCGCGCGGCGCGGAGGAAGGGGCCGGCGTGGAACTCAGCGCCGCGGCGGCCTCCGCTTCCGCCTGCTTTTCCAGTTGTTTGTGATACAGGCCGAGCAACTGCTGTCCCAGTTCCGGCTTGATCTTCTTGTTCTGAACGAAGAACTGGATGATCTTTTCCGGATCGGGCTCCTTGGCCAGCAGTTTTTCGGCAGTCGCCTCGTCCAGCAGCTTATTGTGGACGACGATTCGCTTAAAGATCTGTTGAGCGGCAGAAGAGACGGTTGCCGACATGGGCGAAGCTGTTCAGCCAGGACATGAATAAAAGACAATCGCGCCGATCAAATAGCGGAAGACATTAGTATACCATGCCTTAGCCCATGCTGGCCCGCGCTGCTTCCACCACCGCATCCACGGTGATCCCGAAATGCTTGTACAGGTCGTCGTACGGAGCCGAAGCGCCGAAGCTCTTCATGCCGATGAACCGCCCTTTAGGACCGAGATAGCGCTCCCAACCCTGCTCGACTGCGGCTTCCACGGCCACCCGGGCCGCGACCGACGGTGGCAGCACGCTGTGGCGATAGGCTTCGTCCTGCTCGTCGAACAGTTCCCAGCAGGGAAGACTGACGACGCGGGCGCGAACCCCCTCGGCCGCCAGTTTCTTTCCTGCTTCGATGGCGAGTCCCAGTTCCGTCCCTGTGCCAATCAGAATGACTTGCGGCGAGCCTTCCGCCGGATCGGACAGTACATAACCGCCGCGGGCCACGCCGGCCGCCGACGCGATCTGCGTGCGATCCAACGTCGGAGCGTTCTGGCGGCTGAGCACGAGCGCCATCGGACGATCGGTTTGCTGCATGGCTACGCGATACGCTTCCGCCACTTCGTTGGCATCGGCGGGACGCATGACCAGCAGCCCGGGTATGGCCCTGGCCGCCGCCAGATGCTCGACCGGTTGGTGCGTGGGGCCATCCTCGCCCAGGCCGATGGAGTCGTGCGTCAGAATATAGAGCACGGGCTGGCGCATGATGGCGCTTAACCGCATCGACGGACGCAGATAGTCGGTAAAGATGAAAAACGTGGCGCCGTACGGCCGGATTTTCGAGAGGGCCATGCCATTGAGCGAAGCCGCCATGCCATGTTCGCGGATGCCGTAGTGAAAATTGCGGTTCCCATAACCGCCCGCTTCAAACGCACCGCCACTCTCGATCAGTGTCATGGTCGAAGGAGCCAAGTCGGCTGAGCCGCCGATCAGCCACGGCACGCGCTTGGCAATGGCCGTGAGCACCTTGCCGGAGGAGACCCGGGTGGCCATCCCTTTCGCGTCGGCCGGGAAGTTCGGCACGTCGGCATCCCAGCCGTCCGGGAGCTTCTGGGCCTGAAGCGTCTGCCACTCCGCGGCCATTTCCGGATAAGCAGCGGCATATTGATCAAAGCTGGCCTGCCACTTCTTGTGTTCGTTGCGGCCGCGGCGCCCGATGCCGCTCTTGAAGTTCTTGACCACTTCGTCCGGCACCAGGAATTTGGCGTCTTCCGGCCAGCCGTAGAACTTCTTGGCCAGTTTGATCTCATTCTCGCCTAGCGGCGAGCCGTGCGCGCTGTGCGTATCCTGCTTGTTGGGCGCGCCGTAGCCGATGTGGCTGCGGACGATCAGCAGCGTCGGTTTGTCGTTCTTGCCCGTGGCGAACGCCCGGTACGCGGCCCGCAGCTTGCTCAGATCGTTGGCATCGTCGATTTTTTTGACGTACCAACCCAGCCCCTTGAACCGCGTGGCCACGTCCTCGCTGAAGGCCAGCGATGTTTCCCCTTCGATCGTGATGTGGTTGTCGTCATAGATCCAGCAAAGGTTGTTGAGCTTCAGGTGGCCAGCCAGCGATGCCGCTTCATTGGCGACCCCTTCCATCAGGTCACCGTCACTGCACAGTGCATAAACGTTGAAACCAAAGATTTCATGACCCGGGCGGTTGTATCGCGCGGCCAGCCACTTGGCGGCCATCGCCAGGCCCACGCTATTGCCGCAACCCTGGCCGAGCGGGCCGGTAGTCGTCTCGATGCCGGCCGCCTCGCCATGCTCGGGATGTCCGGCGCAAGGGCTATGCAATTGGCGAAAGCGCTTGATGTCGTCCAACGTGATCGACGGCTCTTTGCGCACCTTTCCTTCGTGATCCACCGCCCGGACGCCCGCCAGGTGTATCAGCGAATAGAGGAGCATCGAGGCATGCCCGCACGAAAGGACGAACCGGTCGCGGCAGGGCCAGAGCGGATCGGCCGGGTCGTAACGCAGAAACCGGTTCCAAAGCGAGTAGGCTACCGGCGCCAGCGCCATCGGCGTTCCAGGGTGGCCGCAGTTAGCCGCCTGCACCGCGTCCATCGAGAGCGTGCGGATCGTGTTGATCGCCAGTTGCTCGATGTCCTGGACAGACTGCTTCTCTGCTGCGGGAACGACGGCTTCTTTCTGTTCTTCGTTTTCAGCAATCGACATATCAACGTGCTCCTGCACGTGGTGAACGGGCTTCATCGTGCACCCCTCCCTTTTAGGGAAGGGGTGGAGGAGGGTCAACACCCAAAATTCAGCTTCCGGGCAGCCGTGAAGTAACCCGGTGAGTGTATGCCCTGGAAGGTGGAATCGTCAACTTGGCAGACGTGGGCTCGTCCCTAAATCGAATACGACCATTCCTTTGCGTCGCCTGCCAATTGCCGGCAACGGGGGCAGCGGCCGCAGGTGTCATCGCCAATCATCTCATAGGCAAAACGGATGGCCCCCAGCGTGCTCGACCAGACGGTGCCGGTCTCCTGAAAGACAAACATGTGATCCGCGCCCACGTGCTGCACGACGCCACTGGCGCGGAGCACTTTCATCAAATCCGCCCGCACGCCGCACATGACCACGGCCACCCTGGCATCGCGCATCCGCGTCGCGAAGTGATCGAGAATCTCCAGGCAGACCGCGTCCGGATTGCGGATGCGCTTGACGCGGAGCACCAGCACGCGCGCGCCCTCCTTGGCGACCCGCTCGATGTGTTCCAGGTGATGCTCCAGCTCGCTGGCCGCCCCAAAAAACAATTCTCCTTCCAGGTTGAAGATCCGCACCTTGCCGCACGGCACGTCGGTGGCGACGCGTTCGCGCACGGTCCTGTCGTCCGAAATGACCAGTTCCGTCAGGTGCATCCGGGCGGCCCGGGGAACATAGAGCACAAAAGAGAGCAGCACGCCGATGATCACGCAGAACTCCACGGAGACCGCGACCGCGGAAATGGCGGTCAGGGCCACAATCCAGGCATCGAACCGGGTCGTGCGGAAGTAATAGCGAAGCTGCCCCCAATCGACCAGCCGCTGGGCGGAGAGGATCAGGATGCCGGCCAGGGCCGACTTGGGAATGTAATAGGCATAGTCGGCAAGTTTCCAGACCACCAGCGCCACCGCCGCGGCGCAGATGATGCCGGACCACTGCGTCTGTGCCCCAGCCTGCTGGTTGATATTGGAACGCGTCAGCGAACCGGAGCCGGGAAAGCATTGAAACAAGCTGCCGCCGACATTAGCGACCGCTTCGCTGAGACACTGCTGATTGATGTCCAGCTTCTGCCGGGTCTTGGCGGCAATCGCTTTGGCCATGGCAATGGCCTCCAGCAGTCCCAGCAGGGCGATGGTTACGCTGGCCCCGGCGAATTGCTGCACGCGGGGCCACGTAATGTCCGGCCATTGGAAAGACGGCAGTCCGGCTGGCATGTGCCCCACGACCTTCACCCCCTGCTCGTCGAGCCCCCAGTACCAGACAATCGCCGCGGAACCAATCACCGCGGTGAGCAACTCGGGTATGTGAATCCTAAGCCACCGGTTCACGCCGCGCAGCGCCAGTGCCAGTACCACGGCGGCCAGTCCCACCAGCAGCGTGGAGCGATGCGTCAGGTCAATGTCCTTGATCGTCAGCCAGAACCGCTTGAGAAAATGATCGTGGCCCGTCCCCATGGCCGGCAACCCGAGCAGATTCTTCAGTTGGTCCATGATCAGCAGCACCGCTGCGCCGAGCGTGAACCCAACAATCACCCCATGAGAGATAAAGCGCGTCAGGTCTCCCAAGCGCAACAGTGCGATGCCCAATTGCACGGAGCCAACCAACAGGGCCAGCAGGATGGCATTGGAAACGCGGTCGCCATCGCCGGATACGACGAGCGCACTGAGCACCGCAATCGAAATAGCGTTGGTCGGCCCATTGATCAGTTGCTTGGACGAATCCAACAGCGCCCCGATCGCCGTCATGACGATGGCCGTATAGAGGCCATACTGCGGGGGCAGCCCGATGATCTGGGCATACGCCATGGCCTGCGGCACCGCCACGGCGCCTACCGTCAGGCCGGCCAGCGTGTCGGCCTGCAGCGTTCGCCAGGAATAGGCACGGAGTGAATCGATGGCTGGAACCAGCCGGAACAGCGTAGCTGTCCAGGTTCCAGAGGTGCCGTTTTCAGCCGAAGTGTCGTGAGCGGGTCGGGGCATATAGGGGGATATGGCGGCGCGCCGGTCGTTTTCGAGTAAGCCGTGTCGCAGTTCTCCCGCCCACCGTCAGGACGGAGGAGGTGGCCCTAATGTACGCGAAATCAGCCGCCGCGGACATGGTGAAACGTCCACCGACTACGACACAAAAGGCCCAGCGGCGGCCGCGTCAGCCGGGGACTAACGCACCGTCCACTTTACGTTCGACCGCAGGGCGTAGATTTCCACGTGGGGACGCAGATCCCGCGTGCGGCCCGGCCTGAGGCGGAATGTGATCTGCTCCGGATAGGATTCCGCCACGACCGCCTCGAGCCGGTCCTGGCCGGAACCGCGCCAGGCAAAAACCAACACGATCTGCTGCGTGAAATCCACTTTCTTACCCAAGGCCTGGATTGCGTCCGCTTCAAAATATTCGCGGGCCTTCTCGACCTTGTGCAGCACCAGCGGCTGCTTCGCGCTGGCCGCCTCAAAGATGTTCCGCTTCGGCTCGATTCCCTCGAGTCTCTCCAAAGGCGGAAGTTTGGCGTCCGGCTCGGCGGTCCACGCGACGGACGACACAAGTGAGAAGAAAACCATCGATAAACCGCAGTTCCTCGCAACCATCTTCGTTGCTCCTTTTGGTCGGTGTCCGTTTCAGGGCCGTTCAAACGACTCCGCGGTCGCTGGCGCCTCACGCTTTCCGCCCCCGCTACCAACCGGGTCACTCCTGCCGCTTGCCACGCATCTGCCAGCGCTGATCGTCATCCGCATAGTAGCATGCCACACGGTGAGGCGATGCGGAATCGGGGTGGGCAACCAGCGGCGGCGATTCTTCCGTGCATCGCTCGTCGCCGATCGGGCACCGCTCGGCGAATCGGCAGCCCGCATAGATTTTATCCGGAGAGGGGACTTCGCCCGTCAAGGCCAGCCGCTGCCGCGTGCGCTGCATGGCCGGATCGGGAATCAGGGCACTGGACAAGAGCGCCCGGGTATAAGGATGCCGCGGATTTGTGTAGAGCGTCTCGGCTGGGGCCACTTCCACCAGCTTGCCCAGGTACATCACGCCGATCCGGTCGGCAATGTGCCGCACGACGGCTAGGTCGTGGGCAATGAACAAGAGAGACAGACCCAGCTTCTGCTGCAAATCCATCAGCAGGTTGATGACCTGGGCCTGGATTGAGACGTCGAGCGCCGAGACCGGTTCATCGCACAACAGGAGCTTGGGTTGCACGGCCAGTGCCCTGGCAATGCCGATCCGCTGCCGCTGCCCGCCGGAAAATTCATGTGGATAGCGATTGAGATAGCGCGGGTTCAGCCCCACCGTCTCCAGCAGCCGCAGTACTTCGAACTTCCGATCGCGCGGTGAATGGAGGCCCAGGATCTGCATGGGCTCGCTCACGATCCGCCCCACCGTCATCCTCGGGTTGAGCGAAGCGAACGGGTCTTGAAAGATCATCTGAGCCACGCGCCGCCAGTGTCGCATGGCCGATTCGGAGAGACCATCGATCCGCGCACCCTGCAAATAGACTTCTCCGGCCGTCGGTGGAATTAAGTTGAGAATCGCCCGGGCCGTGGTCGATTTCCCGCAACCCGATTCGCCCACCAGGCCGAGCGTTTCCCCTTCCGCGATATCGAAGCTGACGCCATCCACAGCCCGCACCACGCCGTGCGTCCGGTTCCAGATTGGCCCGCGGCTGAAAGGAAAATGGATGTACAGATCGCGCACGGAAAGAAGCGGTCCCGCACTGGGTGCCCTCTCCAACGGCTGCACGTCAACAGGCACGGCGCTATTCATGGACGGCCTCTCGCGGCTTGGTGGTCGTGACGTCCACAAAACAAGCCACCCGATGGCCGGGTGCAACGGACGCAAGCGGCGGCACTTCGTGATACGACCGCTCCACGGCATACGGGCAGCGCGGCTGAAAGGGACAACCGGCCGGCAAGTGCGTCAGGTCTGGCGGCTGGCCCTCGATGGGCAAGAGCCGCGTACCCGGCGGTTCATCAACCCGGGGAATCGACTTGAGCAGGCCGAGCGTGTACGGATGCCGTGGAGTTGCAAACAGCTCATCCACGCTCGCTTCTTCCACGATCCGCCCGGCATACATGACGTGCACGCGATGGGCCATCGTGGCGATCACGCCCATGTCGTGCGTGATCAGGATAATCGCCGTTCCCTCGTCGCGCTGCAAATTGCGCATCAGGTCGAGAATCTGAGCCTGGATCGTCACATCGAGCGCCGTGGTCGGCTCGTCCGCGATCAGCAGGTCGGGCTTGCAACTCAGCGCCATGGCGATCATCACCCGCTGGCGCATGCCGCCGCTGAATTGGTGGGGATAATCGAACAGGCGCCGCTCCGGTGAAGGGATGCCAACACGCGTGAGCATCTCCACCGCGTGGTCCAGCGCCTGCCGCTGTGTATGCCCCAGGTGCCGGACGGTGACTTCGGTCAGTTGGTCGGCGACCGAAAGAAACGGATTGAGCGAGGTCATCGGATCCTGAAAGATCATGGCAATCTGCCGGCCGCGGATGGCATTGAGCTGCCGCGGCACCATCCGCAGCAAGTCCGTCCCGCGGAACTGGGCGGAGCCGGACACGATCCGCCCCGGCGGCTGCGGCACCAGGCCCAACAGAGCCAGGTTGCTGACCGTTTTGCCCGATCCCGATTCGCCCACCAAGCCCAGGGTTTCGCCCGGCGCAATGGAGAAAGAAACGCCATCCACCGCCCGGACGATCCCGTCGTCGGTGTGGAACTGGACCCTGAGGTCGTCAACGTTAAGGAGTGGTTCGGGCATGGGTGTAGGTCAGGCTATTGCCTGACGATTGGTTGACAGAAGGGCTCGACTGGGCGATTGCGAAAGGGTTCGATATCGTTTTTAGTGCCTCGCATCAGTCCTTGTTCCTCGTCAGGCAATAGCCTGACCTACTTGTTCTTCAATCGTGGGTCGAGCGCGTCGCGCAGGCCGTCTCCCAGAAAATTGAGCGCAAAGAGGGTCATGGCCAGGGCCAACCCAGGAAATAGCACCAGCCACCAGAAAATCCGAACGGGATTGATCGCCTGAATCCCGTTACTGGCCAGGATGCCCCAGGAGACGCCGGGCGGATCGACTCCCAAACCCAGGAAGGACAAAAAGGCCTCAAATAACATGACGGATGGAATCGTCAACGTCAGGTAAACGATGACCACGCTCATCAGGTTGGGCACCAAGTGGCGGAAAATGATCCTTCCCTGGCTGGCTCCAATTGCCCGGGCGGCCTCAACGAACTGGTCGTTCTTAAGCGAAATCACCTGGCCTCGCACGACGCGGGCCATCGTCAACCAGTAGATCGCCCCGATCACAATATAGAAAATCACAATCTTATTGATGCCATATTTCAGCAGCCAGGGTTTGATGGTCGTTGGTTCATCGAGGATCGTAATCAGATAAATCACTACGAAGATGAATGGAATCGAATAGAGGATATCGACCAACCGCATCATGGCGTCATCCACCCAGCCACCCAAATAACCGGCGGTGGCCCCGTAGCTGACGCCGATCAGCAGCGACACCAGCGTGGCGACCACTCCCACCATGATCGAGACCCGCGAGCCCCAGAGGATGCGGGCCAGCAGATCGCGCCCCAGTTCGTCCGTCCCGCACAGCGAGGGAATGCACCAATCGCCAAACAGGGCCACGCGGGCGCGGATCATTCCGCGATCCAGCAGAGTAATGTTCGACCAGGCCGCTTCGACCCGGCTTTGGTAGGCCTTATTGTCGCTGACCAGTGCCGCCAGCCCCAGCTTATGCGGACGGGTGTTGGGCGGCTCGAACTGCCGGGTGACCAGATGCTGCTCTTCCGGCGACTGCAGCGGCAGCAGCGGAACAAAGAACGAAGCCAGCGCCAACAAGATCAAAAACCCCAGCGAAGCCATCGCCGCCCAATTGCGCCGCAGCCGCCGCCAGGCATCCAACCAAAGCGATATGCCGCGAATCCCCTGCGCCTCGGCCAACAGAGCCGCGTAGCGCTGTGAATCGGCAGGGGATCCAGGAAGCAGCTTGCTCATGGCGGCCTAACTGAGTTTCACGCGCGGGTCGAGCACGCGGTAGGAAATATCAACCACCATGTTCATCACGTACAAAATGATGGTGTAGATCAGCACCAGCCCCATCGCCACCGGATAATCGCGCTGTAGCGCCGCGGAAATAAAGGCTCGACCCAGGCCGGGGAGGAAAAAGATCTGCTCGATTACCAGCGATCCCGTGAGAATGGCCGCCACGGCCGGACCCAGAAACGAAACCACCGGCAACACGGCTCCCCGGAGCGCATGATGGATCACAATCCGGTGAGGTGCAAGACCCTTGGCCTGTGCCGTGCGAATGTAATCTTGGGACAGCACGTCGAGCATACCGGTACGAGTGAGCCGGGCAATGTAGGCGGCGTAGGGGGCCGCCAGGCAAACCACCGGCAGCACCAATTGCGCCGGCGACCCCCAGCCGGCGGCCGGCAACAGCGGCCAGACGAATACGAATAATACGATGCTTACCCCCGCCAGCCAGAAATTGGGAACGGCAATGCCAACCGTGGCTATACCCATCACGGTCACGTCCAGCAGCCGCTGCCGCCGCAGGGCGGCCACCGTACCCGAGGTCAGTCCCACGGCCAGCGCCAGAGACAAGGCCAGAATGCCCAAAGACGCCGAGACGGGAAACCCCTGGGCGATTATTTCGTTGACCGTGTAGTCCTTCAGCTTCATGCTGGGGCCGAGATCCCGGTACCGGACCGTATCGACGAGATTCGTCCAATATTGCCTGTAGAGGGGCTGGTCCAGCTTGTAGCGCTTCTCCAGGTTTCGCCGCACGTCGCGGTCCACCTTTCGCTCCTGCGAAAACGGCCCGCCGGGAACGGCTCGCATCAGCAGGAACGAAGCCGTAAAGACAATCCACAGCGTCACCACCATCCAGGCTGTCCGCCTGACGAGAAAGGAGATCACCTGCGTTTGCTCCTTTCCAGATATTTCTCCCGCTCTGTCTGATCGATCCACAGATCGCGCAAGGGATGCACATCCTGCGCATTGGCGTAAAAGCCGTGAACGTAGGGCTTAACCATGTTGACGATCACGTAGGAATAGATCGGAATGATCGGCAATTCGTCCATCAAGATCACTTCCGCATCGTGGAAAATCCGCATCCGGCGCTGCGGGTCCGTCTCGCGGCCGGCGGCCTCAATCAGCTTGTCGTACTGCGGATTTTTCCAGCCCGTCTGGTTTTGTTCACCGTGCGAAACAAACAGATTCAAAAACGTGTTCGGGTCGGGATAATCCCCTGTCCAACCCGAGCGCGAAATGTCGTAGCCAAGTTTGTCCACCGTGGACAGATAGGTGCCCCATTCCAGCGAGCGATAGCTCACCTTCAGGCCCAGATTCTTTCGCCAGCAATCGCCGATAAACTCGGCACTCGTGCCGTGATCGCCGCTGCTGTTATAGAGAATTTCGACGGAGTCGATGCCGCGGCCGCCAGGGTAGCCCGCTTCACTGAGCAGTTGTTGAGCTTTCTTGACGTCGTACTCCCTGCATAAGGCCGGCTCGTAACCGTCCAGACCCGGAGGGACGAAGGAGCGAGCCGGCTTCTGGCCGGCGCGAAGCAGGTTATCGCACAGCGCCTGCTTGTCGATGGCCATGTTCAGCGCCCGCCGCACCAGCACGTTGTCCAGAGGTTTGTTTTTGCTCCGCGTGACGTTCACTCGATAAAAGGCAATCGTCAGCGAGGCTTCGCCATAGTAATCGTCGCGCTCCCTCAGCTTGGTAATGACAGCGGGCGGAGGGGCCGGGGTCCAATCCACCTGACCTTCGAGATACATGTTCAGTCCCGTGGCCGAGGATTCCACCGCCAGGGCGTCAGCCACTTCGATCTTCACATTCGCGGCGTCCCAGTACCGGGGATTTTTTCGCAAACGAATCCGGTTACGGGCTTTGCGAAATTCCATTTGATAAGCGCCATTGGTCACAATGTGCTCCTCTTTGACCCAGCCTGGATAGCCGTATCGCTCCACGCAGGCTCTTTGGACGGGAAATAGGGGATAAAACTGGGTCAGATAGACAAAGTAAGGAGTGGGACTGATCAGCCTGACTTGAAACTGCCAGTCGTTGAGCGCTTTGATACCGACCTGCTGGCGGTCCAGCAGCACCTGTGCACACTTTTCCAGTTTTGGGTTAACCAACTCGGGCTTTTTGCAAAACTGCCGCCCCTTGCCTTCAATCTCGACAGTGTAGACCCACTTGTCCGTCCACTCATCGAGCAGGCGCTCTTTCCCGACATCCGAATCCGTGGGCCCAAATGTCGGCTTGGGTGCCTTAACGATCGAGATCAGCTTTCCTGCTAACAACGTGCCATGCGGATGGGGTTCCAAGGGATTCTTCCGGTCCGCTAACTCCACTTCGACCGGATCGCCCACGTCGGGCCCGCTTTGGTACTTCTTGGCATTGACGACACATTCCGTCAGCAGAAATGCATACTGCGATCCCGTCTCCGGGTGTAACAGCCGCAGCCACGACCAGGCAAAGTCGTGGGCGGTCACCGGCGTGCCATCGCGGTCGCTCCACTTGGCATCCTTGCGCAGATGAAACGTATACACCTTGTTGTCGTCGGACACCTCGTGCCGCAGGGCCACTGCCTCAAGCGGCTGAAGCGTCTTGGGATCGGGACGATAAAGCCCCTCAAACAGGGCTGTGATGATCCGCCCCTCCGGTGAGCCGGTCACCCGGGCCGGATCCACCGACTCCACCTCCGTCCCATTAACAAACGTAAAATCCGCGGGGGGGAGGGTGCTAAAGGACGTGGCCCAGGCTAAGCCGGCTGCCAAAAGCGCGATGGCAAAGTAGGGAAACAGCGATCTGCCGGTAGCGGGCATCAAAGGGTGGAGCCATAAGTCAAGGGGCCGAAACGAAGAAAAATCCATCCTACGGCCCCGCAAAACACCCGGCAACCGCCCCCAGCCTGCCAGCGTTCCGCAGTTGCCATTTCGGGTCGATTCTCGAAAAAAGCAGCTACTTGGGGATTACTGGCGACCCCAAGTCGCGCGACCCGCGATAGCAAACCAAATTTTTTCTTTTTGGCGGGTGGAAATCCTTTTCCAACGGTCCGACTTCAAGTTACAATGATCCGGCCCGGAACCTTTCATCGATTTCATTTCATCGCGGTATCGAAGGATCACTGGCCGTGTCTATGAGCGCCCCGACCCAAGACCAGCTTTCGCCGACACTCCCCGCGCAGTCCACAGGCGATTCCACCCCCGCCCAGATGGAACTGATCCGCGACCTGACCAACATGTTCAAGCTCCTGAGCGATGACACGCGCTTGCGGATCCTGCTCTACCTGACGCAGGAGCACGAGTTGCACGTTCGGGCGCTGTGCGAGCGGTTGGGCCAGAGCCAGCCAGCGGTCAGCCATCATCTGGCCATGATGCGCAGCGCGGGCGTGGTAGAGGCTCGTCGCGACGGCAAGCACAATTACTACCACATTCTACCCGGCCGGTTTCATCGCTTAATGGAGTTGGCGTTTGACGCGCTGCCCCATGACGAGAACCGCATCCG
>Ga0194131_10007619_pt1 | contig 14487 bp, 13 predicted proteins | sample TA2KigO120mmetaG_FD_148631 | JGI IMG/M metagenome (GOLD analysis project Ga0194131, IMG submission 148631) | Freshwater microbial communities from Lake Tanganyika, Tanzania - TA2015053 Kigoma Offshore 120m | ecosystem: Environmental > Aquatic > Freshwater > Lake | place: Tanzania: Lake... | reverse complement strand
GGCCGCCGCACCGGGTACGAGTGCGGACGCGCATGCGGCCCATGGCGGCCACGCGGGGCACGACGCGCCCACCGCGGCGGCGACGGGCGCGCCACCGGTCCCCGCAGGGCCGCACGCGGCACACATCCTCGAGGCGCAGAAGCAGGCGGCGAGCGGCGAGTCGCCGGCGCAGACGTACACCGGGGAGCCACCGCGGCCGCTCAATCCGCTACCCGACGGCAGCCCGTTTCCGGTCGACGTCAAGTACAACGCCTATCTGCTCAACGGGCGCAGCCATCGCGAGGCGTGGACGAAGGAGGTGAAGACGGGCGAGCGCATCCGGCTGCGTCTCGTGAATGCGGGGTCGGCGACGTTCTTCCGCGTGCAGGTCGAGGGGCACGCGCTTACCCTGATCGCGGCCGACGGCCGCGACGTCGAGCCGGTGGAGATCGACGATCTCGTGATCGCGCCCGGCGAGCGCTACGACGTGCTGCTGACGATCGCCCAGCCGGGCAGCTACACGTTGCGCGCCGCGGCGGTCGGCGCATCGGGCGGTGCGGTCGGTGTCCTGCACACGGCGGACGTGCGTCCCGTGATCAGCACGCGGACGCCGAAGTGGGGCGGGCGCTCGCTGTCGTACGGCCAGCTGCGCGCCAGCGCCGACAGCTCGTTCGGCGCCGGGGCGCGCGAGCGCGTCCGCATCGTCGTCGACGGTGATCAGGCGCGCTATCTCTGGACGGTCGACGGCACGTCGTTCCCGGGCGAGTTCGTCGGCGATGCGCCGGCGAGCACGGAGCCGCTGGGGCTGCGGGCCGGTGTCGTGACGACGCTCGAGGTGGAGAACCGCACCGCGCTCTGGCAACCGCTCCACCTGCACGGGTACCGGTTCCGGCTCCTGACCGGAACGGGTGAACAGCCGCGAGCGCCGTGGAAGGACACGGTGGCGGTCGGGCCGGGGGCGACGGTCCGGCTCGAGATCCGCACGGACGCACCGGGGCGCTGGCTCCTGACGGCGACGCATCTCTATCGCGCGCAGGCCGGCCTCGCCCGGCTGCTCTCCGTCGGCTGAGGCCGGAGGCCCGCGGGCCAGCAGAGGTTCGCCCGGGCGCTGGTGCGGTGCGCTAGTATCCGGCGAGCTTCCGCAGGTGGAAGTAGAAGGGCGTCGGGCTGCTCTCGTCCTTGGGTTTCAGCGGCCCGTTCATCAGCGGCAGGTACATCACCCGGCGCTGGCTCGCGTCGCCGGTGACCGTGGCCTGGGCGACGCGGTGCCACAGCCGTCCGTCGTGGATGGTGAGGTCACCGGCCTCCGCCTCGATCGCGATCTCTTCGGGGTCCGGATCGTGGTTCATGAAGTGCATCTTGCGGGTCAGCATCGACCAGATTCCCTGCTCGTGCGTGCGCGGCAGCACGCGCACGCCGCCCTTCGTCTTCGGCGAATCGTCGAGGTAGAAGCCGACGTTCAGGTAGCGTCGCGGCTTCTCGAAGTAGAACACGTCGCGCAGGCTGTCGGTGTGCCAGCCGAGCTTCTGGTACGCCGAGCCCTCCTCGTGCCGGTAGTGGTTGACGACCAGGCCATCGCGCTCGCGCTCGCCGATGCGGTAGTCGTCGCCGGCGATCTCGAGGATCGCTCGAAACCGCTCGTCCTGCAGGAAGGCGTGCAGCTTCGGGCCGAAGGTCGATGCGAACACCATGCGCTGTACGTAGCGCGAGCCGTCGCGGCGCGTCCCGATGATCAGCGGCACGCCGTTGATCTGGCTGCGGCCCTCGGCGACGATCCGGCGGTCGATGTCCTCGAGCTCGGCGCGGAGCTCGGCCACCAGCGCGGGCGGCGCGAAGTGCCGGAAACGGATGAACCCGTAGTGATCGAGGAACTCCCGCTGCTCGGCGGTGAAGCGCTCGCCGAGCTCGAACGACGGCGGTGCCTCGGTGGTCGAGAGTGCCGGAAGCGTCATCGTCAGCTCTGGGGGAGATCGGCCATGAGGCGGCGCCGGTGCAGGAGCCAGCGGCCGTTCTGCTTGACCAGCTCGTCGTCGTAGAAGCCGGTCATGCGGTTCGGGTTCGCGGCCGAGCCGGTCACTGCGGTGACGTAGCACTCGACGTGCGCGTGGTCGTCTGCCCCGTCGATCACGACGTTCGTCACGAGGTGGCGCATGAAGACGCCGAGCGGCTGCAGCGTCTCGACGAACTGCCGGATCCCGGCGTGGCCCTCGTAGACGCCCATGAGCTGGCTCAGGTCGAGCCGGCAGTTCTCGGTGAACAGCGCGGGAAACGCGTCCCAGCGCGCGCGGTCGACGCAGTGGGAGTACCGCGCCAGGACCTCCTGGATCTGTAGACGATCTGCCGTGCTCAGCTCGCTCATGGGTCGCCTCCGCTCGCGCGCGGATCGTCCCGCGTCGCGGCCCCTTCGATAGGAAGCGGAGCGCCTGCACGCAACCCGGCGAAGGCGCGCGGGCGCCGCGCGTGCTAGCGGAACCGGCACCCGACGACATGCAGATCCATGATCGAATCGAGCTCGACGGCGTGCTGCGCGCCCGCATCGGACGCCATCTCGACGCCTTCGTGCCGCTGCGCGCAGCGGAGGAGCACGCCGACCTGGTGCGTGCCGCGGTGGCGGTCACGCTGGTGGACGACGCGAGCGGTGACGCCTGCTTCGTGCTGACGCGCCGGGCGCCGCGGCTGGCGAACCACGGTGGGCAGTGGTCGCTCCCCGGCGGGCGGATCGACGGCGGCGAGACGCCGGTCGAAGCCGCCCTGCGCGAGCTCGAGGAGGAGGTGGGGCTGGTCTGTCCCGAGGAGAGCGTGCTCGGGCTGCTCGACGACTACCCCACGCGCTCCGGCTTCGTGATCACGCCGGTGGTGGTGTGGGGCGGCGCGTCCTGCGAGCTCCGCGCCGAGCCCGGTGAGGTCGCGTCCGTGCATCGCGTGCCGCTGCGCGAGCTCGACGCCCCCGCGGTGCCACGCCTCAGGCAGATCCCGGAGAGCGACCGCCCGCTGATCTCGATCCCGCTGGGCGGGACGGTTCGGACCGACGTCCACGCGCCGACCGCGGCGGTCGTCTTCCAGTTTCGCGAGGTCGCGCTGCACGGGCGCCGCACACGTGTCGCCCACTACGAGCAGCCGGTGTTCGCCTGGCGCTGATGGCCGCGTCCGGCGCCGCGACGCGGACGCCACGCGACGCGGACGCCATAGGTATCGTGCCGTCGCGACAGGACGGGTCCGGTGACGGCGGTCGCGACCAGACGGGTCCGGCTTGGGCGGCGGTCGTGACAAGACATGCCCGTCGTGCACAGATGAAGGGTCGATGGCGACCGAGTTGAAGGGCCGGGCGCGCTGGCACCCACCGAGCTGGCTGGCGATCGTCGTCGCGACGGTCAAGCGGTTCTACGCCGATCGCGGCCTCGAAGCCGCGGCCGCGCTCACGTACACCTCGCTCCTGTCCCTGGTCCCGCTGCTCGCTTTGATGTTCGCGGTCCTGAAGGGCCTCGGCGCGCAGCATCGGCTCGAGCCCATCCTGCTCGCCAAGCTGTCGCTCGACCCCGAGGTGACGGCGCGCCTGCTCGAGTGGATCGATCACACCAACGTCGGAACGATCGGGGCGCTGGGCGCGGTCTTCCTCATCGTCACGGTGATCTCGGTGCTCGGCAGCATCGAGTCCATGTTCAACATGGTCTGGCGCGTGCGCCACGGGCGGACGTGGTGGCGCAAGGTCACGGACTACGTCTCCGTCGTCGTGCTGATCCCTTTCTTGCTGCTGTTCGCAGTCGGCATCACGTCGGCACTGCGCGAGCAGGCGATCCTGCGGGCGCTGCTGTCCGTCGAGGTCGTGCACGGCGTCGTGCTCTTCCTGCTCGGCCTCGCGCCGATCGCGATGAACGTCGTGGCGCTCGGCATGCTCTACGCGGTGATGCCCAACCGCCGCCCGCACGCGAAGTCGATCCTGATCGCCGCGCTGATCGCGGGCTTCGGCTGGCAGACGGTCCAGGACGCATACGTCTCGCTGCAGTTCGGCGTCGCGCGCGCGAGCGCGATCTACGGCGCGCTCGCGCAGCTGCCGGTGACGCTGGTGTGGATCTACGTCAGCTGGGCGGTCGTGCTTGCGGGCGCCCAGCTCGCGGCGGTGATCGAGTTCGGACCGGAGCCGAATGACGAGCGGACGCGCGACGTCTCGCGCTGGGCGGTGGCGCTGCACGTGCTGGTGCGCGCGGCCGAGCACTTCCGGACTGGCCGCGGTCCGGTCCGCCTCGGTGAGGTGGCGCGCGACCTCGAGGTGAACAGCGAGGTCGCCGCCGAGTGCGTCCAGCGGCTCTGCGAGGCAGGCGCGGTCGCGCCCACGGGTGAGGACCAGGAGAGCTTCGTTCTGGCCCACGATCCGGCGTCGCTTTTGCTCGCGGTGCTCGCGGACCTCTTCGGCGAGGCAGGCTCCCCCGAAGGTGCGGATCCTCGGGTGGCGCATCTGCTGCGCTCTCTGGCACGCGCGCGCCGCGACGACCTCGCGCGCACGACGCTCGCCGACCTGCTCGAGCTCGCGCCTGCGGCTGCGGAGCCGACGGCGCGCAGCGGCGCGGTCGTGGCGGCGCTTGCGAGCACGCCCACGACGCGGTCGTCGCAGAGCCGCACGAAGGCGCACAACGCCTGACGCGGCGGCGACTGCTCGGGAAAGTCCGCTGCCCGGCGCGGGACGGCGCGACACGCTCCGGGCGTGTTCAGCGGACGCGGCCCACCGCGCCGTCGGCGATCCAACCCGAGCGGCCGCCGGGGCTCCGCACCAGGGTGAAGCCCTCGTGCGTACGCTCGATCCGCACGATCTCCCCGGGAAGGAGCTCGCTCGACACGCTGGCCGAAGCGTAGGGCGCCACGCGCAGCTTGGGATCGCCGTCGAGGACGACGCCGCGGTCGCGCTCGCCGAGCCTGGTCGCGCACGCGGCCGCCGCGACCAGCACGATGGCGAATCCGGTGGCCCCCGCCGCCGCGAGGGCGGAGCGCAGGGAGCGTGCAGCCGGCTCGGCGGTGACGACACGGCGGGCGAGCAGTGCGAGGCAGCCGAGCCAGACGCCGATGCTCGCGAGCCACGCCCAGGCGTCGGTGGTGACCGTCTGCGCGAGGCGCGTCCACGGACCGCGCTCGGGCTGGTCAAGGCCCGCCGCCTTTCGCACCTGGCGCAGGTTCGCGTGCACATCCTGGTCGCGGGGCGCGGCAAGGAGCGCGCGCTCGTACGCCAGGATCGCCTCGCCCGGCTTGCCGGCGCGAAACGCCGCGTTGCCGAGGTTGTACAGGACCGCCGGAGACGCGGCGCCGCCGTCGGCGAGTCGCGCGAACGTCGCGCGCGCGTCGTCGAAGCGGCCTTCGGCAAAGGCGGCATTGGCGCTCTGGAAGCTCTGCTCGCGCGCCGGCTCGTCGGCGCGGACGCGCTCCGGCGCGACGAGAACGAGCGCGGCGAGAGCGAAGCCGGTCGCCAGCCGTGTCGCGGCTCCGTGGCCGACGGGGCGCCTCACGCCTTGCGCCTCTCGTTTCGACCCGCCGTCGAGTCGAGGGCGGCGAGCAGCCCGGTGACGCGTTGCTGCCATCCCTTCAGGTCGGCGCCCGCCATCCGCTCTGCCGAGTAGGCGATGGCGTCGGCGCGTCCCACGATGGCTCGTACCTCGTCGCGCAAGTCGGTGCGCTCGGCGACCAGCGCCTCGAGCTCGGACAACGTGAGGCTCTCCGCCTCGCGGTCGGGGTCGCGCGCCAGCCGCGCCTGTACGGCGCGGCGCGCCGCCGCGAAGAAGCCGGTGGTGTCGCCAGCCGCCGCCGCGCGCTGCATGGCGGCTGTCGCCTCGTCGACCCGGCGGCGGGCGGCGATGCGTCGGCGGTGCTGCGGGTCGGCCTCCAGGCGGTCGCGGCGCCGCGCCCACCAGGTGCCGGTGGCGAGCAACAGCAGCGGCAGGAGCTGCAGCCAGAGGAACCACGGCCGCGTCACGACGGGAGCCGTGTCGACCGGAACGCCGGGCGCGATCTGGTTCGGCGCGAGCTCCCACTGCTCGTCGTCGGCATCGCCGCGTGCCCCGTCGCCCGCGGCCGTGGCGTCGCGTGCGGTGGCCGCTGCAGGCGCGCTCCCTGCCGGCCCACGCGGGGCGCCCTCGATGGTCAGGGCGATCGGCTGGGTCGACAGCTCGACGTAGCGCCGCTGGTCGGGGTCGAAGAAGCTGAACGGACGCGCCGGCACGGCTGCGACCTTCGCGTTCTGCGGGACGACCGCCTGCTCGGCGATCTTCCGTCCGGACGTGCCGAGGGCATCGGTCGGCTCGAACCTGCTGTTGGCGGGGTACGTCTTCCAGTCCGCGCCGCTCTCCATCACCGGGATCGACAGCCGGTCGAAGTTGCCCTTGCCGGAGATCTTGACGGTCAGCGTGACCGGATCGCCCACCACGACCCGTGTAGGTGTGGCGCTGGCCTCGGCCGCGAACTGGCCGATCGCGCCGGTGAAGCTCGCCGGCCGACCCTGCTCGGGGAGGGAGAGCACCCGCGCGCTGCGCGCCTCGGTCGCGAGGGGGACCTTGCGCTGCGCGCCGCCGCCGCCGAAGAACGAGTCGAACAGCGGGTCGTCCATCACGCCGCCGAAGCGGCGGCGTCCGCTGCCCGGAACGTATGCGCTCACCTCCATCTTGGCGACCAGGGGATACGTGCCGGCGCTGACGGGCGTGATCGCGAGGGGAAACGTGGCCACGACCCAGCGCACGCCGTCGATCACCTCGGTGGTCTGCCGCGGCTGACCGTCCTGGGGCCGGCTCACCGTGAACGCGGTGCCGTCGAAGGTCGGTGCTGTGACCTCGGTCACGCGCACGCCTTCGCGGATCACGAGGGTCAGCTCGACCGGGACCGCTTCGCCCACGTAGAGGTCGCGCTGCGGTGCGGTGAGGCGGAGCGCGATCGGTGCCTCCTGCGGCGCGTCGCCATCGGCCGCACGGGCACCGCTGCGCGGCGCGATGCCGTTGCGCGGCATCGCGTTGGCATCCAACACGCGCAGAGACAGGGGCGACGTCGAGACGCGCTCGCCCTCGATCTGCGCGCTCAGCGCCGGGATCGCGAACGTGCCCGTGCGCTCCGGCTCCAGCAGGAAGTTGTGTGTCACCTCGGCGGTGACCGTGCCGTTGACGATCTGTACGCTGGTCGTCTGCCCGAGGCCCTGCACGCGCAGGCCGTCGATCGCCGGGATGCGCGGCGGCGGCGCGTTCTGCACGCCCGAGATCGTGACGACCAGGCGCGCGCTCTGCCCGATCTGGATCTCGGACGGCCGGACCTCGGCGTGCATGCGCGCGTTGCCCGGTGCGGCGTGTGCGGCAGTACCCTCCAGCAGGGCCGCGAGGAGGGCGGTGGCGAGCACGGTGGCCGTCCTCACGATGGGGAGCCTGCGCGCGCGGGGCGCGGTCGTGCGCGCGCTCACCAGTCGCGCTCCTGCGCGAGCGGCCGGGCGCGCCGTTGCGGCGCGTTCTGGTCGAGCTCCTGGAGGCTCGCCTCGCCGTCCTTCAGCGAGTCGAGCAGGTCGCGCGCCTCGTCCGGACTCATCTGGCCGGGCTCCTGCCGCGCGGCGCTCGGCTCCTCCGCGTCTCCGGGCGGCTGCTCCGCCTGGTCGCCCTGCGCGGGTTGCTCCTTGCCGCTCTCCGGCTGCTGGTCACCGGCGTCGTTCTTCGCGGGCTGTGGGCTCGGCGTCGCCTGCGGAGCGGCGTCGGGTCGCTCGCCCTGCTGCTCCGGCTCGTCCCGACGATCCCGCTGCTGCTCCTCGCTCTGTCCGTCCTGCTGCTGCTGCTCGTCCTGGTTTTCCTGCTGGTCCTGGTCCTTCTGCTGCTCCTCGTTCTTCTGCTGATCCTCTTGCTTCTGCTGCTCTTGCAGCTCCTCGAGCGCGCGCTTGACGAAGTCCCGATTGTGGCGCGCGTCCTCGTCCTGCGGGTCGACCTTGAGCGCGTTCTCGTACGCGTCGATCGCCTGCTGCCACGCTTGAGCGGTCTGCTCGGGCTTCGCATCCCTGGTCTGCTGGCCGAGGCGGAACTGCGCGTTGCCCAGGTTGTAGAAGCCCTGCTCCTGCAGCTTGGGGTCCCCGCTGCCGAGGGCGCGTGCGAAGGCGCCGGCGGCGTCGGCGTACTGCCCGGCCTTGTACGCCGCCGCGCCCACGTTGAAGTCGAGCTGCGGGGTCGGCGCATCGCCGACCGCGGCACGGTACTCGGCGAGCGCCTCGTCGTACTGACCGGCGGCGTAGAGTCGTTGCGCCTCGCGGACCGACGCCGCCTCGGCCGACGCAGCCGCGAGCAGCAGTGCGAGCACCACGACCCCCGCGGCGTCTGCGCCGCGTCCTCGGTCGCGCGACGCGCGCTCGCGGACCAGGGGCTCGAGGACCAGACAGAGGAGCGCGATGCCGAGGGGCCACTGGAAGCGGTCGAGGGACACGCGGCGCATGCGCGATGCGAGCTCCTCCTTCGGCAGCGGTGCGAGCGCCCGGTCGTAGATCGCGGCGACGCCCTCGCCGCGCCGTCCGAGCGGCTCGTAGAACCCGCCCGTCAGCTCGGCGACTTCGCCCAGGGTCTCGGCGTCGAGCTTCGACTTGACGTACTGGCCGTCCGGGCCCTTCAGGAACTCGGTACCGCCGTTCGCGGTGGGAAGGGGGATCAGCTCACCCGCGTCGCTGCCGACACCGACGGTGAACACGCGGATGCCGAGCTCGGCCGCGTGCTTCGCTGCCGCCAGGGCGCCGCCGCCGAGGTCCTCTCCGTCCGAGAACAGGACCAGGAGCTTCACGTTGCGCTGCTCGGTCGAGAGCGCCTCCTCGGCCGTACGCAGCGCGCTCGCGAGGTCGCTGCCCGGCGCGGGGATCACGCCCGGCTGCAGCGCGTCGAGCGATTCGAGGAACGCCGCGTGGTCGAGGGTCAGCGGACACTGCAGGAAGGCCGAGCCCGCAAAGGCGATCAACCCGACGCGGTCGCTGCCGAGCTTGTCGACGAGGTCGCGCACCGCGAGCTTGGCGCGCTCGAGGCGGTTCGGGGCGACGTCCTGTGCGAGCATGCTGCGCGACGTGTCGAGTGCGATCAGCACGTCGATGCCGCGGCGCTGCGTCTCCTGCCAGGTGAATCCGTACTGCGGACCGGCGAGCGCGAGGCCGCCGAGCAGCACGGCGGCGACGAGGAGGGCGCGCTTGAGCGAGCGCCGGGCAGCCGACACGGTCGCCGTCAGGTCGGGCAGAAGCAGCGGCGCTGCGAAGACCTCGAGGGCTGCGCGTCGCTTGCGGTCGGCGGCGTGCCAGAAGAACAGCAGGCTGCTCGCCGCCGCCACCGCCGCGAGCAGCCAGGGGATGCTCGCGAGGCTCACGGCAGGCTCCTCAGGCGGGTCTCGGCGAGCAGCAGCTCGAGCGCGAGGACCAGCATGCCGAGCAGCAGAGGCCAGCGGTAGAGCTCGCGGTACTCCTCGTAGCGCTTGACGGTCTCCGCGGTGCGCTCCAGCCGATCGATCTGTGCGTAGATGTCCTCGAGGGTCCGGGTGTCGGTCGCGCGGAAGAACGCGGCGCCGGTGCGCTCGGCGACCGCCCGCAGGGTCTTCTCGTCCACCTCGACCGCGGCCATCACGACACGCTCGTTACCGAAGCGGTCGGTCACCGGCATCGGCGCCTCGCCCTGGGTCCCGGCGGCGATGGTGTAGACCTTGATGCCCAGCGCGCGCGCGGCCTCCGCGGCGGTCAGCGGCTCGACCTTGCCGGCGTTGCTCACGCCGTCGGTCAGCAGGATGACGACCTTCGACTTGGTCTTCTGCTCACGCAGCCGGTTGACGCTCGCCGCGATCGCCGAGCCCACCGCGGTTCCGTCCTCGATGAGCCCGATGCGGACGCGCTCGAGGTTCTGCGCGAGCCAGTCGTGGTCGAGCGTGAGCGGGCTGACGAGGTAGGGGCGACCCGCGAACCCCACGATGCCGATCCGATCGTCGCGGCGCGCGTCGACGAAGCGCCGTACCACCGACTTCACGACCTCGAGCCGGTCGGCGCGCTGGCCGTCGAGCTCGAAGTCGAGCGCGCGCATCGAGCCCGAGACGTCGATCGCGAGGACGATGTCGATCCCGCTGGTCTCGACCTCTGCCGTGCCGAGACCCTGCTGGGGACGCGCGAGCGCGACGACCAGCAGTGCGAGCGCGAGGAGGCGGAGCGTGGCGCGTGCGCGTCCGGCACGCGCGCGGACGGCGTGGGCGACCGGGCGCACGAGATCCGCCGAAGGGTAGAGCAGCGCTGCGGCGGGTCCCGTGCGGCCGCGCAGCAGCGCGAACAGGGGGAGTGCCGCGAGCAGCCAAAGCAGGAGCGGGTTCGCGAAGCGCCAGGTGGTCACGTCTCCGCCCTCACCGGCGAGCGCGTCTCCTGCACGAAGCGCACGGCGCTCCGGTGCAGGGCCTCCATCTCGTCGCGAGCGAGCGTGGCGCGGGCGAACTTCACCAGGTCGCCCTGCCGGAGGACGTCGCCCAGCAACTCGCCGTGTGCGGCGAGGCCGGCGGTCGGGGTGCGGACCAGGTCGACGAGGAACTCGTCGGTCGTGCGGCGAGCCGCGCGTACCGCGAAGCGGTCCTCGATGTAGAAGCGCACGGCTTCGGTCACCGCGAAGCAGAACTCGCGCGCGCGTGCCGGCTCGATGAGGCCGCGCGCGGCCTCGAGGCGCTCGAGGGCGATCTCGTCGGCGGGCCGCGGCGGCGGCACGCGGAGCTTTCGCCGGCGCCACCAGCGGCGACCGAGCCAGCCGAGTAGCAACGCCAGCAGCACGCCGCCGGCGACCAGTGCGGGGACGACCCACGGGACCGGGATCGCGACCGGGCCGCGGATGTCGCGGATGTCGGCGGGCGTGGGGCTCGGCAGTGCCAGCGCCGCCGTCGTGGCCGCTCCGGGCGTCATCCGAGCCGCGCCGCGCGTCGCTGGAAGAAACGCAGCAGCGCGGACAGGTAGGGGAGGGCGGTGCTGAGCTCGAGCGTGTCGATGCCGGCGCCGCGCAGCGTGGAGAGAACGGCGGCGCGACGGGCTGCGGCCGCTTCGGCGAAGCGCCGGCGCGTTCCGGGGTCGTGCGTGTCGACCGCCAGCTGCTCGCCGGTCTCGGCGTCCTCGAGCAGGACGCGTCCGACGTCGGGCAGCTCCGTCTCCCGCGGGTCGGACACCACCACGCCGACGAGATCGTGGCGGCGCGAGGTGATCTCGAGCGTGCGGCGCAGCGGCGTCATCGTGCCGGGCACGGCTTCACCGGCGCCGGCGCGCAGCGGCACCAGGAAGTCCGACAGCAGGAACACCACCGCACGGCGCTTGAGCACGTGGTTCGCGTACTCGAGCGCGCGCACGACGTCGGTGCCGCGCCGCTTCGCGTCGAAGAACAGGATCTCGCGCACGACGCGCAGCACATGGCTGCGTCCCTTGCGCGGCGGTACGTACTGCTCGACCTCGTCGCTGAACAGGACGAGTCCCACCTTGTCGTTGTTCCGCACGGCGGCGAACGCGAGCACGCTCGCGACCTCGGCGGCGAGCTCGCGCTTGCTCTGCGCCACCGAGCCGAAGTGACCCGAAGCGCTGAGATCGACCAGCAGGACGATGGTCAGCTCGCGCTCCTCGCGGAACTTCTTGACGAACGGGCGTCCGGTGCGTGCCGTGACGTTCCAGTCGATGGCGCGCACCTCGTCGCCCGGGACGTACTCGCGGACCTCCTCGAAGTCCATGCCGCGCCCCTTGAAGACGGAGTGGTACTGGCCTGCGAAGGTCTCGCGCGCGAGGCGGGCGGTGCGGATCTCGATGTGCCGCACCCGCTCCATGATCGCGCGGGTCTGCTCGGCGCCGAGGCTCACGGAACGGGAACGGTATCGAAGATGCGCCCGACGACGTCCTCGCTGCGCAGGTTCTCGGCCTCGGCTTCGTAGCTGACCACGACGCGGTGGCGCAGCACGTCCATGCCGATGTCCTTCACGTCCTGGGGGGTGACGTAGCCGCGGCCGGCGAGAAATGCGGCCGCCTTCGCCGCGAGCGTGAGGAAGATCGTCGCGCGCGGCGACGCGCCGTAGCGGATGAACGGCCGCAGGTCGAGCTTCCAGTCCTCGGGACGGCGCGTCGCGAAGACGATGTCGACGATGTAGTCCTTCACCTTGTCGTCGACGTAGATCATGTCGGCGACGCGGCGTGCCTCGAGGATGTGCGCCGGATCGAGCACCGGCGTGATCGCCGGCAACGGCGCCGAGGTCGCCATCAGGTCGAGGATCTGGCGCTCCTCGGCCTTCGTCGGGTAGTCGACGACGACCTTCAACATGAAGCGGTCGACCTGCGCCTCGGGCAGCGGATAGGTGCCCTCCTGCTCGATCGGGTTCTGCGTGGCCATGACGAGGAACGGCTCGGGCAGCGGGAAGGTCTGATCGCCGATGGTGACCTGGCGCTCCTGCATCGCCTCGAGGAGCGCACTCTGGACCTTGGCCGGTGCGCGGTTGATCTCGTCGGCGAGGACGAGGTTGGTGAAGATCGGCCCCTGCTTGGTGACGAAGCGGCCGTCCTGCGGGTTGTAGATCAGCGTGCCGACGATGTCGGCCGGCAGCATGTCGGGGGTGAACTGGAGGCGCTGGAAGCGTGCCTGCGTCGCCGCGGCGAGCGTCTTGAGCGACAGCGTCTTCGCGAGCCCGGGAACGCCCTCGAGCAGCACGTGGCCGTTGCCGATCAGCGCGATCAGCAGACGATCGACCAGGCCGCGCTGGCCGACGATGGTGTGCGCGATCTCGCGCTGCAGGGGCTCGACCCATGTCGCGGCGCGCTGCACCGCCTCGTTGATCGCCTGGATGCTGGTCTGCATGCGATCCACACCGATGCCGTTGGCCTTTCGGGTTGTCAACTGCGGCCGCGACCTGCGGCCGACACGACCAGCGCCCGACGCGACCAGCGGCCGACGCTTGCCGAGCGCCGCCCGTCGCCGTAGGAGACGGCATGCGCACCGTCGTGGTCACGGGATCGGCATCGGGAATCGGCGCCGCGGTCGCGGCGCAGCTCCGCGCTGCGGGCGATTCCGTGATCGGCATCGACGTGCGCGACGCCGAGGTCGTGGCGGATCTCTCCGGCCCCGATGGCCGCGCACGGGCAGTGGCGCTCGTTCGTGAGCACGCAGGTGGGGCGGTCGACGGTGTCGTCGCGTGCGCGGGGCTCGGCCCGCAGGTCGCGGCGCACGACCGGATCGTGTCGGTCAACTTCTTCGGTGCGATCGCGACCCTCGCCGGACTCCGCCCGCTGCTGGCGAGCGGGCGGGCGCCGTCGGCGGTCGCGATCTCGTCCAACTCGTCGCGCATCGTCCCGGAGGGCGACTCCGGTCTCGTCGACGCCTGCCTTGCCGGCGACGAGTCGGCGGCGTGTCGCATCGCCGGCCCGCTCGACGGCTCGACGGTCTACGCCAACACCAAGCTGGCCCTCGCGCGCTGGGTGCGGCGCAATGCTCCGGAAACGGAATGGGCCGGAGCCGGGATCCGGCTGAACGCGGTCGCCCCGGGCGCGGTGCAGACGCCGCTGTTGCAGGAAGGCCTCGACGATCCCAGGTTCGGGCCTGCAATCCGGGGCTTTCCCATCCCGCTCGGTGCGGGTTTCGGCCGTGCCGAGCAGATCGCGGACGCGGTCGTGTTCCTGCTGGGCGAGCGCGCCAGCTTCTGCTGCGGTACCGTGCTCTACGCCGACGGCGGCTCGGACGCGCTCGTGCGGCGCGACGATTACTGACGCCGCGATCGTGCGCGTTGATGCCGCACTCGCGCACAGCGACCGTGCTCGTTCATCTCGCACCCGTGCACGGTGACCGCGCGCGTTGAATTCGCACTCGTAATGCAGTAATCGGGCGGGCGTGGAACGGAAGCCGCTCGGACGTCTCGACGGGCGACTCGCGCGCAGTGAGCGCTCGCGCCGAGCCGTCGTGGGCGCGCTGCTCGACCTGCTCGAGGCGGGCGAGATGCGCCCGACCGCGGCGCAGATCGCGCAGCGTGCCGGGGTGTCCCTGCGCTCCGTCTTCCAGCACTTCGAGAGCCTCGAGACGCTGTTCGCCGCCGCCGCGGACCTGCAGATGGAGCGCATGGCACCGCTGCTCGAGCCGATTCCGACCGACGGCGCCTTCCCCGAGCGTCTCGCGACCTTCGTCATGCGCCGCTCGCGCGTGCTCGAGGCGATCGCGCCGGTGCGGCGCGCGTCGCTCCGCATGGAGCCGTTCTCGAGCGAGGTGCGCAGCCGGCTCGATGCCGCGCGTGCACGAGGCAGGCGGGAGGTCGAGCGGGTGTTCTCGCGCGAGATCGCGGCCCTGCCGACTGCGGAACGCCGGGACGCCGCGTCGGCGCTGGGCGCGGTCGCCAGCTGGTCGAGCTGGGAGCACCTTCGTCGCCACCAGCGCCTGGGGATCGATCGGGCACGTGGCGTGATGGCGCGCATGCTCGCGTCGACCCTCGGACGCCCGGTGGGGGGCGCCGTCGTGCGGGCGCTCGATGCGGCGGGTAGCGGCGGCGCGGACGCCGCGAGCGGCGGGTAGCGGC
>Ga0194131_10007616_pt1 | contig 14493 bp, 9 predicted proteins | sample TA2KigO120mmetaG_FD_148631 | JGI IMG/M metagenome (GOLD analysis project Ga0194131, IMG submission 148631) | Freshwater microbial communities from Lake Tanganyika, Tanzania - TA2015053 Kigoma Offshore 120m | ecosystem: Environmental > Aquatic > Freshwater > Lake | place: Tanzania: Lake... | reverse complement strand
ACCAACATCTGGGGCGCCGAGATCGTCAGCCGAGTCGGCAACCACTATATCATCCGGAACGCCGCGTGGAACGCCGACGTGCCGGCCAACGGCCAGGCAAGCTTCGGCTTCCAGGCGACACCCGGCGCCGGTGGCACCAGCGCGACCGGCTTCACCTTGAACGGCACGGCCGACGCCCCTTCGCCCGTCGTGCCGGCGCTCACCGTCGAAGACGCCTCGATCAGCGAAGGCGACAGCGGCAGCGCCCAACTTTCCTTCACCGTCAAGCTGTCGCAGGCGGCGAGCGGACCCGTAACGGTAACCTATGGCACGGCCGACGGTAGCGCCGCCGCCGGCAGCGACTACAGCGCGCGTTCGGGCACGCTCACCTTTGCCGCCGGTGAAACCACCAAGACCATCACCGTGCCGATCCTCGGCGACACCGTGGTAGAGACCAACGAAACCTTCACCTTGAATCTGTCGGGCGCAGCGGGCGCCACCATCGCCCGCGGCCAGGCGAGTGGCACGATCGTCAACAACGACGTCGCGCCGCCACCGCCACCAACCACGGGGACTTCCTCGCTCGGCTATCACGTGGTCAGCAACTGGGGCTCGGGCTTCACGGCTTCGATGGATGTCGGCGCAGGCGCCACGGCACTGAACGGCTGGACCGTCGAATTCGACGCGTCGTTCACCATCACCAACATCTGGAACGCCACCATCGTCAGCCATGTCGGCAACCACTACGTGGTGCGCAACGCCGACTGGAACGGCACGATCGACAGCGGCAAGACGGCATCGTTCGGCTTCCAGGCGACATCCGGCAGCGGCGGCACGGCAGCCGCCGGCTTCAAGATCAACGGTGCGGCCGTGGGAGGCGATCCAGCGCCGCCGCTGCCCAGCCTGTCGGTGGCTGACGCCGCGGTGGTCGAAGGCAATGCCGGAACGCAGGAGCTTGCCTTTACCGTCAGCCTGTCGGCGGCGGCGACCGGTCCGATCACAGTCGCCTACGCGACGAGCAACGGCACGGCGACCGCAGGCAACGACTACACGGCGGCAAGCGGCACGCTCACATTCGCCGTCGGTGAGACCTCGAAGGTGGTACGCGTTCAGGTCACCGGCGACAGCGCCATCGAGGCGAACGAGACACTGACTTTGGCGCTCACCGCACCGAGCGGCGCCACGCTGGCGCGTGCCACCGCCACCGGCACCATCACCAACGACGATGTCGCGCCGCCGCCGCCGCCACCGACGCTCAGCATCGCCGACGCCGCCATGGTCGAGGGCGATGCCGGCGCCGCCGGCCAGGCAAGCTTCGCGGTCAGCCTGTCGGCCGCGGCCACGATGCCTGTGTCGGTAACCTTCGCCACCGCCGACGGCACGGCGATCGCCGGCAGCGACTACGTCGCGCGCACCGGTACTCTCACCTTCGCGCCCGGCGAGACGCAGAAGACCATCCAGGTCGTGGCGATGGGCGACGCCGTGGTCGAAAGCAACGAGAGCTTCTCGGTGGTTCTGAGCGCGCCGTCGGGAGCTACGCTCGCCCGCGCCACTGCGACTGGCACCATCACCAACGACGACGTCGCACCGCCGCCGCCGCCGACACTGCCCACGCTCGGCATCTCCGACACGTCGGTCGCCGAGAGCGGCGCCGGCGGCGGACCGGCCGCACCGGGCTGGTTCAGCACCGCAGGCAACCAGATCGTCGATTCCGCCGGTCACTCGGTGCAGATCGCCGGCGTCAACTGGTTCGGCTTCGAATCGTCGAACCTCGCGCCGCACGGTCTGTGGACGCGGGGTTACAAGGAGATGATGGACCAGATGGTGGAGCTCGGCTTCAACACCATCCGGCTGCCTTTCTCCAACGATACGATCCACAGCACCAGCCAGCCCAACGGCATCGATTTCGCCAAGAACGCCGACCTGCAGGGCCTGTCGGCGATGCAGATCATGGACAAGATCGTGTCCTATGCTGGCCAGGTCGGACTGAAGATCATTCTCGATCATCATCGCAACGATTCCGGGCCGGGCGCCTCGCCCAACGGCCTGTGGTACGACGCCCAGCACAGCCAAGCCGAGTGGATCGCCGATTGGCAGATGCTGGCGCAGCGCTATGCCGCCAACCCGACGGTGATCGGTGCCGACCTGCACAACGAGCCCCACGCCGGCACGTGGGGCGGCGGCGGTCCGACCGACTGGGCGGCGGCGGCGGAACTGGCGGGCAACGCGATCGGCCAAGTCAATCCCAACTGGCTGATCTTCGTCGAGGGCGTCGCCTCCTATAAGGGCGAGAACTACTGGTGGGGCGGCAACCTGATGGGCGTGCGCGATCGCCCGATCGAGCTCGATGTCGCCGACAAGCTCGTCTACTCGGCACACGACTATCCCAACTCGGTATGGCCGCAACCGTGGTTCCAGGGCAGCAACTTCGCAGCCGGGCTGCCGGCCAAGTTCGACCAGATGTGGGGCTACATCTACAAGGAAGGCATTGCGCCGGTCTATATCGGCGAATTCGGCACCAACCTCACCGATCCCAAGGATGCGCCGTGGCTCGAAGCCATCACGTCCTATCTGGCGGGCGACTTCGACAACAACGGCACGATCGACCTGGCGGCCGGCACGCACGGCCCGAGCTGGACCTTCTGGTCGTGGAATCCCAACTCCGGCGACACCGGCGGCATCCTGGCCAACGACTGGCGAAGCGTGAACCAGAACAAGATGGCCTATCTCTCGCCGATCCAGTTCGACTTCGACAGCGACGTGCCCGGCGATGGAGCATCCGGCACGGGCCCGCAGGCAAGCTTCGTGATTTCGCTGTCGCAGCCGGCGACCACGACGGTCACGGTCGACTACCATACCGTGGCGGGCGACGCCGGCAGCGCCGACTTCACGGCACGCAGCGGCACCGTGAGCTTCGCGCCCGGCGAGCAGCACAAGACCATCTCCATCACCATCACGCCGGACGCGATCGACGAGCCGAACGAGCAGTTCAGCGTCGTGCTGAGCAATCCCGTGGGCGCCACCATCGCCGACGGCACCGGCGTGGCGACGATCATCGACGACGACACCGCCTTGCCGCCGCCGCCTCCCCCTCCACCGCCGCCACCGCCGCCATCGGGCGATCTCGAAGCGACCTTCGCGCTGGCCGATTCATGGAGCAGCGGCTTCAACGGCAACGTCACGGTGCACAACGACGGCGGCTCGACCACGAACTGGCAGATCGTGGTCGACATGCCCTATCAGATCACCGACATCTGGAACGCCAAGATCGTCTCCCATGTCGGCAACAGCTACGTGATCGGGCCGGCGGCGTGGAACGGCACTCTGGCCCACGATGCCGAGACGAGCTTCGGCTTCGTCGCCTCGGGCCTGTTCAACGCCTCGGCAATTCATCTCCACGGCGTGGGCGAGGACGACACGCCCGGCGCCGTGCCGACCGTTCCGACCGGCCTGACCGCCAGCGCCGTCTCCGGCACATCGGCCTTGCTGAGCTGGCAGGCCTCGAGCGTGCCGGGTGGAGGGTTTGTCACCGGCTACGCAGTGTTCGTCGATGGCGAGCAAGTCGCCACCACGAACGGCACCAGCTACCGCGTCGGCGGCCTCACGCCGGACACCGACTACCAGTTCACGGTGACGGCGATCGACGCGGCCGGATCGTCGGCGCCGTCCGGCCCGCTCGCGGTGCACACCGCTTTGCCGCTGCCCGACGCCGATGACGGCCACATGTTCTCGCCCTACATCGACATGGCGATGTCGGTGGCGGCCGACCTCTCGGGCATCTCCGAGACGTCGGGCATCAAGAACTTCACGCTCGCCTTCGTTCTCAGCTCCAACGAAGGCATCGGCTGGCAGGGTTGGGGCGGCATCGACGACGACGGCCTGTCGAACGGCTCGACCATCCTCGACCACGTCCAGGCGATCCAGGCGATCGGCGGCAACATCACCATCTCGTTCGGTGGCGCAGCCGGCACCGAGGCGGCGTTGAACGCCACCAGCGTCGGGCAGCTGCAGGCGCAGTACCAGTCGGTGATCGACCGCTACGACATCACGTCGATCGACTTCGACATCGAGGGGGGCGCACTGCCCAATGGACAGGCCAACGACCTGCGCGCCGAGGCGATCGCCGGCCTGCAGGCGGCCAATCCCGATCTCAAAGTCTCCTTCACTCTGCCGGTGCTGCCGACGGGTCTCACCCAGGACGGACTCAACCTGCTGCTGAACGCCAAGGCCAACGGCGTGCAGATCGACCTCGTCAACATCATGGCGATGGATTACGGCCAGGCGGTCGACAACAACGGCCAGATGGGGCTGAACGCCATCCTGGCCTCGGAAGCGACGCAGCAGCAGCTTGCGGCGATCGGCGTCGACGCCAAGCTCGGCATCACGCCGATGATCGGCGTCAACGACATCGTCTCGGAGATCTTCACCCTGGCCGACGCCCAGGCGCTGGTCGACTACGCGGCGAACGATCCGGACGTGGCGCTTCTGTCGATGTGGTCGGTGGCGCGCGACAACGGCAATTCGGCCGGCGCCAACTACGCCTCGCCCGACAGCAGCGGCATCGCCCAGCAGCCGTTCGCCTTCGCGGCGATCTTCAACCAGTATGACTTGCTGTGACGATGGCCGACGGTACGGCGCGCTGATGTCGATCGATTCCTCCCCACTGCTTGGGGAGGAATCAGGAGGCTCGGGGAGGCAAAGTCCTCGGCCAGCCGGCCGCGCCGGCAAAGTCGAGACGCACGACCCGATCGTCGAAATCGCGATCGCCGTCGGTCGTCCTGGCCGCCGCGGGTCTCGGGTAGGGCTCAGCTACCAACCATCAAGAGCAGATAAGTCCCCGTCGCCATCCAAGTCAGCAGGCCAAGTCCGCACAGCGACCACGAGGCTAGGACGACTTCGCGGCCATTCCTGTTCCAGTAGACGTTGGGGCAGATGACCGCCAGAACCTCGAGCGCGATCCATAGCGGAAAGAATATCAGGGTGATGGGGAATTCGCGTCGAATGGCGGTTCGCATTTCATCCGATCGTTCGTATCCCATGGGTATCACGACCGGCCGCACAGTCTGCTCCCGAAGCGGCATCGCCGCTTCCGGCTTCGGCCTCACGACAATGTCCGCCCAGTCGGTCCCGTTTGCGCGCAGCAAAGCGTTGGCCTTTCGAATGGCGACCAGAACCTCCGCGTCCTTGTCGCTCTCGGTCACCCGCAGCAGCCGGATCAGCCGTTCCCTGTCGATCGTCACTCTACGCTCCACATCTCCATGTCGTACCAGGACGCTACGCAGCCGCGCGGCATGCAGATGAGCGCGCACGGATATTTGAGGGTCGGCCAAGACGAATCGAGAACGCCGGCAACCACCGCCGCCCTCGACCGACCGCCCGACCTGCGATAGCTAGGCGTCATGGATACTTTCGACTACGTGATCGTCGGTGCCGGATCGGCAGGCAGCGTGCTGGCCGCGCGGCTGAGCGAGGACGAGAAAACCACAGTCTGCGTGCTGGAAGCCGGGCCGTGGGATTGGCATCCCTTCATCCACATCCCGGCGGGCTTCATGTACACCCTGGTCGACCCCAAGGTGAACTGGCTCTACAAGTCCGAGCCCAGCGAATGGACCGGCGGGCGGGCGATCGCCGCACCGCGCGGCAAGACGCTGGGCGGTTCGAGCTCGATCAACGGCCACATCTACAACCGCGGCCAACGACTGGACTTCGACGGCTGGGCGCAGCGCGGCAATCGCGGCTGGGGCTATGCCGACGTGCTGCCCTACTTCCGGCGCAGCGAGCAGCGCATTGGCGACGGCGACGACACCTTCCGCGGCCGCGACGGCAATCTGCCGATCACCGACCTCGATTGGCGCGACCCGATCTGCGAGGCCTTCATCGAGGGCGCGGTGCAGTTGGGCATCCCGCGCAATCGCGACTACAACGGCGCCCAGCAAGCGGGCGTGAGCTACGTGCAGCGCATCGTCCAGAACGGCCTGCGCAAAAGCGCGGCACGCGGCTACCTGCATCCCGCCATGGGCCGTCGCAATCTCACGGTGCGCACCAAGGCGCACGCCACCGAGGTCGTGCTCGACGGCAGGCGCGCGGTGGGCGTGCGCTACCGCAAGGGTGGCCGCGACGGCGCGGCGGTCGAGGTGCGGGCGGCCAAGGAAGTGATCCTGAGCGGCGGCGCGGTGAACTCGCCACAACTCCTGCAGGTCTCGGGCATCGGCCCGGCATCGCTGCTCAAGTCGCTCGGCATTGCGGTCAAGCACGACCTGCCGGGCGTCGGCGAGAATTTGCGCGACCATTATGCGCCGCGCTTCGTCGCCCGCGTCAAGAATGCCGAGACGATCAACGAGCGCTCGCATGGGCTCAAGCTGGTGCGCGAGGTCCTGAAATACGCCGTCACGCGCAAGGGGCTGCTGTCGCTCAATCCGACGCTGATCTACGTGTTCTGGAAGTCCGACGAGCGGGTCGACAACTACGACCTGCAGCTCACCTTCACGCCGGCGAGCTACAAGGAGGGCGTGCAGTCGACCCTCGACGACTTCCCCGGCATGACCATCGCCTCGTGGCAGCAACGGCCCGACAGCATCGGCTGGGTGCGCGCCCGCTCGGCCGATCCGTTCGAGCATCCGGTCATTCAGCCGAACTACCTCACGGCCGAAAGCGACCGCCGCGTGCTGCTGGCCGGCATGAAGCTCGCCCGCCGCCTGCTTTCCTCGCCGGCGCTCGGCAAGTACTACGACCGCGAGGAATTCCCCGGCCCGCAGGTGCAGAGCGATGACGAGCTTTTGGACGCCGCCAAGCAGCGTGGCACCACGACCTTCCATCTCATGGGCTCTTGCCGCATGGCGCCGACCAACGATCCCACGGCGGTGGTCGACGACCAATTGCGCGTGCACGGCCTGGAAGGTCTGCGCGTGGTCGACGCCTCGATCATGCCGACCATGCCGTCGGCCAATCTCAACGCCTCGGTACTGATGATCGCCGAGAAGGCCGCCGACATGATCCGCGGCCGGCCGCCCTTGGAGGCGGCGGTGCTGAAGGACTAGCGGGCGCGTGTCCGACAGCGAAGCCGAGGTCGCCGTCGATGTCGTCAGCCAACTCGTGCCGGCGACGCTGAAGGCAATGCACGCCTTGGAGTTCGCCGCGCGACACCTCGCCCCCGACACCCTGCCGCAACTGATCGAAGCGATGGCCGGCCGCGACGAGGCGATCGGCGCCGCACTCGCCCGGTCGCGCACCATCGATTGGCCGGAGCGCCTGCAAGCGGTGCGCACCTGCCTGGAACCGGCGGCCGAAGCCGCCGCGGCCGGCATCGCCGGCCTACGCGCCGCCGCCGGGCAGCCACAGCCTATCGTCGCGGCCTACCGGGCGCTGCGCCACTACGCCAAGGCGGCGCAGTCGATCTATCCCATGGCGGCGTTCCTGAAGCCGGTCAGCCAGTTCTTCCTCGAGACCGCGGCGCGCCACGACACGTCCCTCGCCGAGCGCATGGCGGCGGCCGATCCCGATGCCAAGGACGTCGGCATCATGCATGGCGGCGAGACGCCGGGCGCACGCGGCGGCTTTTCGCTCTACGTGCCGGAGACCTACGACGGATCGCGGGCCTATTCCTTGGTGGTGGCATTGCACGGCGGTAGCGGCAACGGCGGCGCTTTCCTGTGGAGCTGGCTGCGCGAAGCGCGCACGCGCGAGCTGATCCTGCTGGCGCCGACGGCGATCGGCTCGACCTGGTCGCTGATGGATCCTGCGACCGACGGTCCGAACATCGATGCCATGATCGAGCAGATCGGCAAGCGCTGGAATCTCGGCGCCGAGCGCCGACTGCTCACCGGCATGAGCGACGGCGGCACCTTCACCTACGTGCTGGGCGTGCGCGGCGATTGCCGGTTCACCCACCTTGCGCCGATCGCCGCAGCGTTCCACCCTCTGCTGCTCGGCATGGCCGACGCCGACCGCCTGCGCGGCCTGCCGATCCACATCGTCCACGGCGCCCGCGACTGGATGTTCCCGGCACAGCTCGCGCGCGATGCCGAACAGGCGCTCGGCGCGGCCGGCGCCAAGGTGATCTATCGCGAGATCGCCGACCTTTCGCACACCTATCCGCGCGACGAGAACGGCGCGATCCTCGACTGGTTCCTGGCGTAAGACGAAGGCGCCTCCCCAGCTTTGCTGGAGAGGAATCTAGAGTCGCCTTCCCTACTTCTTCTCCGGCGCGGCCGGCTCACCGAGCGACAGCATCAGGCGATTCGCCCAGTTGAAGAACGATGCAGCGTTGATGACATCGACGATCGCCGCGTCGTCCAGCCCGACCTTGCGCAGGGCGTCGACATGCGCGGCACCGAACGCGATCGGCGTCGCGGTGAGCGCCACCGAGGCGGCGACAATGGCGTTCCAGCGCGCATCGAGGTCGACACCGACGCCTTTGTCGAGCAGGCGGTCGACGTCATCCGTGCGCTTGGAGTAGGTCGCGGCGAAGCGCGCATGCACCGAGGCACAGTAGATGCAGCCGTTCGACCGTGAGGTCGCAGCGGCGGCAAGCTCGCGCTCGGCGCGCGGCAGGCCGGCTTCGGGATTGTAGAAAATGTCCTTGTCGGTCTTGGTGCGGGCCTCCAGCACCTCCGGGTCGCGCACCAGCAGGCGGAAGTAGGCCGACTTGGCGCGCGCCGGATCGACCAGGCCCGCCATGTGGCGTGGCGTGAGATCCTGCTCGGCCATCGGCTCCAGCCACGGCAGCCAGTCGAGCATGTCGCGCGTGAACACCACCGGCTCGATATGCGGCGGCGGATCGAGCACCTTGTCGGTCATGCGGACCTTGCGTTCAGGACGCGCAGACCGGCGACGACCCTGATCTGGTAGGACAGAAAGGCGACGAGCTGGGAGATCACCACGATACCGGTGGTCGACCAGCCGGCATCGAGCAGCGTCTGCAGATAAGACGGCGCCGAATCGCGCGGATGAAACACCAGCATGTGGGTGTGCTCGAAGGCCGCCGCGAGCCGCGGCCCCACGGCGGCGCGCTCCGACGCGCCGAGCTTGCAGGCCGGTCCGGGCTGATCCTCGGCGCTGAGCGGGCCCTTGGGATAGCGACCGTAGGGACCTTGCCCCTTGGCGGCACCGGCAGCCGCCGCGATCGCGCCTTGCCAACCCGCTGGCGCGCCGGCTTCGGCCAGCGCGGTACCGTAAAATGCCGCCATTTCGGCACGGCCGTGCAGAGCCGCGACAAAGCAGGCAATGGCGAGCCGCTCGAGCTTGCTGGCGTCGGCCTCGCTCGAGGGCTTGAACAGCGAGTCGTAGCTCGCCTGGGCATGATTGCGGGCCTGCAGGCGCTGATTGCGGATCGCATCGAGCGGCGATCCCGGCGTGATGCCGGCCAAAGTGTCGATCACATCGGTCATGGTTGGTTTCTCTGAAGTTTCAGGCGACGCGCCGCGCGGCAGCGTTGTCGCTCGGCGCCCAGCCCAATGCCGGCGCCACTTTCTCGGCCATCAACTCGATCGAGCGCAAGATGAAGGGATGCGGTGGATCGATCGAGTGGACTTGCATGGTGAGGTCGGTGGCGCGAGCGAGCGTTTCGTCGGCCTGAAGCGAGGCGGTCACCTGCTCCGGCATACCGATATGCACATCGAAGGCGGTGATCAGATCGCCGACCAGGCTGCCCGACGACAGGTTGCCGGTCGCCGCCAAACGGTGCCGCATCCTGGCCGCGCCGATCTCGGCCAGCCGCATCGCTTCCTTGGCGTCGTCGGCGATGAACACCGTGCGCGACGCGAGGATGCGCGGCTGGCAGCCCTTGGGCAGCGCCGAGAGATAGGCGTCGATCATCGGGTTCTGAATGTCCGCCAGGGTAGCCTTGGGCGCGTCGGGCGAGCGTGGCTGGGTGCGCGACAGCATCAGCCCGTCGCCGGCCAGCCCCGCCCGCCGCGCGCCTTCGACGCTGAAGGTCGCCTGCCAAATGCGGTCCACCAGGGTCGGACTCGACGGATAGAGCTTGTCGCCGCCAGGCAGCGTGCCGCCGCCCCAGGCGGTGCGCATCAGCTCGAGATTGCCGTTCACCAGCTTGTGGCGATCGTTGGCATCGAGGCCAAACGCCGTGAAGGCGGTGAGGTTGCCACCGGGGCCGACGCCCACTTCCAATCGATAGTTCGACATCAGGTCGGTGACGACGGCATCCTCGGCCACGCGCACCGGCAGCTCGAGCGGCAGGGTGACGATGCCGGTGCCGAGCCGAATGCGCGAAGTCTGCACCGCAACATGCGCCAGGAAGACGAACGGCGACGGCAAGCCGCCTTCGCCCTCGTGGAAGTGGTGCTGCGCGATCCATGCCGAGTCGAAGCCGCATCGCTCGGCATGCATGATTTGCTGGGTGGCAAGCCAGTAGCGCTCGGCTGCGCTGGTCTGGTCGAGCAGACGGGTGAAGAAGCCCAGACGCTTGGGTGACGCCAACGTAGTCATCGGTGCAACCTAGCAGGCAAAAAAGCCGCAGCCTAGAACACAGTCCGCCCAGCTGGAATCAGCTGGGCGGACTGTGCCCGGTGCAACAAGCATCGCCCGAGCGCGCGAATCCGATCCAGCTAGAGGGACGAGATGAAGTGGAATCGCACGCGGTTCCACGAAGCATGACGAGCCCGACTGATTCCCGCCGGACTCATCATGCTTTAGCGAGTGAGAACCAGCGGGGCGAGGTCGATGCGATGCTCCCAGTGATGGCGCTCGAGCTCGGGGTCGAGGTGCTCCTCGGCCGGCAGCCCGAGGCAGAGATAGGCCACCAGGTTCCAGCCCTCGGGCACGTCGAGCACGCGCGTCACCGCCTTGGGATCGAGGATCGACACCCAGCCCATGCCGATACCGTCGGCGCGCGCCGCCAGCCACAGCGTCTGGATGGCGGCCACGACGGAGTAGTGCAGCGTCTCGGGCATGGTCTGCTGCCCCAAGCCGCTGCCGGTGTGAGTGCCGTCGTCGGAGAACACCGCGAGATGGACCGGCGCTTCCTTCAGGCCGGCGAGCTTCAAGTTGGCGTAGATCGCGTGCTTCTCGCCCGAATAGCCGGCCAAGGCATGCTCGTTGGCATCCGTGAAGCTCTTGATCACTGCTTGCCGCCGCCCGGGCGAATCGACATGCACGAACCGCCAGGGCTGGCTCAAGCCCACAGACGGTGCGCGGCTTGCCACTTCCAGCAAGGCGTCGATGCGTTCTCGCGGAATCGGATCGCGGCGAAAGCGGCGCACGTCGCGGCGCCACAGCACGAGGTCGCGGAACTGGGCGCGGAATGCCGCGTCGAACTTGGGACTCATGCAAGCTGCCTGTCGATGAAGTGAAAGAACGTGCCGCTGACCGTGCCACGCCGCGCGCCGGCCTCGGACACCGTGTCTCCCCTGGCGTCTCGGCAATCGACCAGCGGCTCGTCGCCGACCCGCAGCACGCGACAGAAATGGAACTCGTGCCCCATGACGGCACTGCCGGCCACGCCAAGCGCGCTGTCGGCGAGCAGCCGCGCGCGGCGATAGCCGAGATGCATGGCACGCTGCCTGAACGAGGTCTCGACCTGCAGCAGCCCGGCCATGGCGTGGCGCCGACCCTCGGCATCCTCGATGCCCTGGCCCAGCACCATGTAGCCGCCGCATTCGCCATGGATCGGCACGGCGCGCGCCGCCAGCGCGCGCAAGCCGCCGTGAAAGCTGCCCGCCGCCGCCAAAGCGGCGCCGTGCAGCTCGGGATAGCCGCCTGGCAGCCAGACGGCGTCGGCCGACGGATCGGGCGCCTGATCGGCCAACGGCGAGAACGGCACGATCTCCGCACCGGCCGCGCGCCACGCCGCCAGGACGTGCGGATACATGAAGGAGAAGGCGCGATCCCGCGCAAGCGCGATGCGCTGGCCGGGCGGTTTCACGAGAGGCGCAGCGCAAGCGGTGGCGCGGACCGGCCGGGCCGCGCGCTGCACGGCTTCGAGGTCGACGGCTTCTTCGACCGCATCGGCGAGCGCATCGAGGCGCCGCTCGATGTCCTCGGTCTCGCCGGCCTGGACCAGGCCGAGATGGCGTTCCGGCAGCTCGAAGCGCGCATCGCGGCCCAGTGCGCCGAGCAACCTCAGGCCGACGCCGTCCAGGGCCGGCGCGATCATCGCGCGATGGCCCGGGCCCGCCACTCGATTGAGGATCACGCCGGCGACGGCGATGTCGGAGCGGTAGCGTGCGAGGCCGAGCGCCGTCGCCGCCGCCGTCTCGGCCTGCGCCCACACATCGAGCACCAGCACCACCGGCCAGCCGAGCACGGCAGCGAGATCGGCGGTGGCGCCGCGCGCCGTCTGGCCGGCGGCGCCGGCGCTGTCGAACAGGCCCATCACGCCCTCGGCGATGGCGATGTCGCCGGCATGGCGGGTCGCGAGATCGATCAACGTCATGCGGCTCATCGCCCAGGTGTCGAGATTGAAGCTCGGACGACCGCTCGCCACGGCGTGGAAGGCGGGATCGATATAGTCGGGCCCGCACTTGAACGGCTGCACGGCCAAGCCGCGGCGACGCAATGCACGCATCAAGCCGATCGTGACGGTCGTCTTGCCGGCACCCGAATGTGGCGCCGCGACAATCAAGCCCGCGGTCATCGCCCGCCGATCCGCGCGTCTAAAGCATGGCGCGTTCAGCTGGAATCAGCTGAACGCACAATGTCTGCGAACCTGCTGTCGAAACTTGCGCGTTTGCGTTCAATCGGAATCGCAAGCGGTTCCGATTGAACGCAAGCCGCTTTGAGCCGGTCACCGCATTCCCTTCATCGCCGATCTGCGTGCTTGATTAGGGTCGCCGGCGACGGCCAGTCAACGGGATTCGGACGACCTTGAAGGCGGCTCGGCCGATGCCCATTGTGCGGCGATGTTCGCGCCGCCGCACCCGCCCGCTTGCCGAGGCCGAGTCTGATGCCGGCGCGCGCCATCATGATCCAAGGCACCGGCTCGGATGTCGGCAAGTCACTGCTGGTGGCGAGCTTCGCCCGTTTGTTCGCGCGCCGCGGCCTGCGGGTGCAGCCGTTCAAGCCACAGAACATGTCGAACAACGCCGCCGTCACCGCCGACGGCGGCGAGATCGGCCGCGCCCAGGCGCTGCAGGCGCGCGCCGCACGCGTCGCACCGACCGTGCACATGAATCCGGTGTTGCTGAAGCCGCAAAGCGACGTCGGCGCGCAGATCGTCGTGCAGGGCAAGGTCCTAGGCAATGCCCAGGCGCGCGCCTACCAGGACCTGAAGGCGCGGCTGCTCGATGCCGTGCTCGACAGCTTCGGCCGTCTTGCCGCCGATTGCGACCTCGTCCTGATCGAGGGCGCGGGCTCGCCGGCCGAGGTCAATCTGCGCGCCAACGACATCGCCAACATGGGCTTCGCGCGGGCCGCCGGCGTTCCTGTCGTGGTGATCGGCGACATCGACCGCGGCGGCGTGATCGCAAGCCTGGTCGGCACCAAGACGGTGATCGATGCCGACGACGCCGGCATGATCGTCGGCTTCATCGTCAATCGCTTCCGCGGCGATCCCACATTGTTCGACGACGGCATGACGACGATCGCCGAGCGCACCGGCTGGGCGGCTCTCGGCCTGGTGCCGTTCTTCGCCGACGCCCATCGCCTGCCGGCGGAGGACGCCGTGATCCTGCAGGACCAGACCGCCGGCGACGCCCATGGTCGGATCCGTATCGCCGTGCTGGTCTATCCGCGCATCGCCAACTTCGACGACTTCGACCCGCTGCGCCTGGATCCCAACGTCGACCTCGTCTTCCTCGGGCCGCACCAGCCGGTGCCGGGCGACACGGCGCTGATCATCCTGCCCGGCTCCAAGGCGACGATCGCCGATCTCGCGTCGCTTCGGCAGTACGGCTGGGACGTCGATCTGCAGGCTCACCTGCGCCGCGGTGGCACGGTGCTGGGCATCTGCGGCGGCTATCAGATGCTCGGCCGCACCATCGCCGATCCGCACGGCATCGAAGGACCGGCCGGGACGGTCGACGGGCTCGGCCTGCTCGATGTCGACACGATCCTCGAAGGCGACAAGGTCTTGGTCGAGGTCGCGGGCGAGACGACCGACGGCGTGGCATTCAAGGGCTACGAAATGCATGTCGGGCGCACGACCGGCTCGCTGCGCCCCCTGCTCCACCTCGCCGACGGCCGGGCCGACGGCGCGGTGAGTGCGGACGGCCGGGTCGTCGGCTGCTATATCCACGGCCTTCTCGCCGACGACCGTCAGCGCCATCGTTGGCTGCGGCGACTGGGGGCCGCGGCCTCGGACTTCGCCTACGAATCGCAGGTCGACACGACGCTCGATCTGCTGGCCGACCATCTCGAACGGCATGTCGACTGCGAGCGGCTGCTGGCGCTGGCCCGCCGGCCCACGCTCATCACGTCGAGCCGATGACGATGAAGACGAGCGTCGCGACCTGCAGGCCGCACGCCGTGCGATAGAGCTCGAGCGCGGCTCGGATGTCCATGGCGGTCAGTTCCGCGCGGCCCTCGCCGACCCAACGCTCCGTCACGCGCGCGCCGGCATAG
>Ga0194131_10007615_pt1 | contig 14494 bp, 13 predicted proteins | sample TA2KigO120mmetaG_FD_148631 | JGI IMG/M metagenome (GOLD analysis project Ga0194131, IMG submission 148631) | Freshwater microbial communities from Lake Tanganyika, Tanzania - TA2015053 Kigoma Offshore 120m | ecosystem: Environmental > Aquatic > Freshwater > Lake | place: Tanzania: Lake... | reverse complement strand
CACGACAGCTAGCCGCCCGCAGCCGCCCGACGCGTCCCGAGCCCGCTGACCGTGGCCGCGGAGGTCGCGCCGGAAATGTTTTCCCCTGCCGCACATGGTGGCGGGCGTCGATTCTCCGGCCGGACGGTTCGCGGCTCCCTCCCGGGGTAGGTTTTGGGTGGCGAGTCATGGGTTCGGGCACTTCCGCCCCCGAGCGCGAGTTCGCCACCCCCCGAACCACCGCGCTCCGATGTTCTCCCGCCGCAATCGCGCCCTGCTGCTCTCGAGCCTGCTGCTGTCAGGCTCCGCGTCGGCACAGAACGCCTTCCGCCCGCTGCCGGCGGTGCCGGAGGCTCTGGAGTGGTCCGGCTCGGCCCCGCGGCCGATTCCGTCGCTCGCGAGCTACATGGACGAGCTCGAGCGCGCCGCTGAATCTCCCCGCCCGAACAGCTTTCTCGAAGCGCGCGGCTACCTCGACGCCGTGGGGACCGCCGGTCTCGAAGGCGGCGGAGACGTCGCCCACCAACGCGGCGGCTGGCAAGTCATCTTCGGAACCGAGCTCGACGAAGCCCGCCTCGCGGCCTTCTCGCTCTCCACCGAGGCTCACTTCTACGACTTCAGCGGCGCTCCGAACCTCGTACCCGGCGTCGGCCAGCCCTTCAACGATCTCTACCGAGCTTCGTTCTCCGGCGTGGTGCGCACGCCCGAGCAGCTCGGCATGGGTTGGTTCGGCGGCTTCGAGTTCACGCTCGGTGGCGAGGACGAGGCCAGTCCGGCCGACGCGCTCGTCGCCGGTGGCGTCGGCGGCGTGCACTATGTCGCGAGCGAGCGGCTCGAGGTCGACGTCGGCCTCGCCATGCTCTCGCGCCTCGAGGACGACCCGTGGATCTGGCCGTTCCTCGGCCTGAAGTGGCGTGCGAGCGACGCTCTCACCTTCGAGGCCAAGGGCACGAGCGTCGAGGCGCGCTACGCGCTCGATCCGGCTTGGAGCCTGTTCGCGCGCGCCGAGTACCAACTGCGCCAGTTCCGCCTGAACGACGACAACCCGCTCCCCAGCGGTGTGTTCCGCGACGAGGAGGTTCGCGCCGGCATCGGCGTGACGCGCCGCTCGGACCGCGGTTTCAAGCTTGACCTCTTCGGCGGCCTGAACATCTGGCGCGAGCTCTCGACGCTCGATGCGGACGGTACCAAGGTGCGCGAATCCGAGTCCGACATGGCCCCGTTCGTCGCGCTCGCGCTGCAGCTCAGCGTGTGAGCGCCTAGCCGAAGCGCAGGCCGCAGTCGGGGCAGCGCCGCGCCGTAGTCTTGAAGACTGCGCCGCAGGCCGGGCAGGTCGCCTCGTCGGCGTCGAGGTTGATCGCGCCGCTCGCGCGCGCGAGCGCGTCGGGGTCGATGTTCGAACCCCAGTGCTCGTGCACGAGCCGCGCCGCGACAGCCGCATCTTGGCCCGCGACCGCGAGCCACAGCTTGGTCCCTCACCCAGTCCCGCAGCCGCCCGGCGGCGAGACCATCTGGGCCTCGACGCCGCGCTGCCGCAGGTAGGCCTGCACATCGCGCAAGAGCGCCGTGTCGCCCTGGGCGACGATCGCGTGCTCGGGTGCGTGCTCCATCGCTCGCGCGCCTTTCGCCTAGCTGCGGGCGGCGGCGAGGATCTCGTCCACCTCGAGCAAGCGCGGCGTGGTCTTCGCGAGCGCCAGCACCGCGTCGACGGCTTGGTCCGTCGGCTGCACGCCGTGCTTCTCGAGGAACCAGATCACATTCGACTTGCCGGACATAGGGCCGACCTTGATCACCTGCTCGAGCCCGACCATGTCGGCGGGAACGCCGGAATACACGCGGTTGGCGAGCCATGTGTCGCCCTTGCGGAAGGCCTTGATCACGGCTGCAGCGTGGACGCCCGTGCCGGTCTCGAAGGCATCCGAGCCGAACACCGAGTAGTTGGACGGCAGCGGAACGCCGATGGCCTTGTGCGCGAGCCGCACATAGTCGCCGAGGACCGACAGATCGTTGTCGATCCACCCGAGCAGGCGCAAGTTGACGAGCAGCATGTCCATCTCGGCGTTGCCGGCGCGCTCGCCGACGCCGAGCGCCGTCGCGTGCACGCGCGAGGCGCCCGCCTCGAGCGCCGCGAGCGCGTTCGCCAGCCCGAGCCCGCGGTCACGATGGCCGTGCCAGTCGATGCCGACCTTCGGATTCGTGGCGTCGACAACGCTCTTCACATAGCGGATCAGCTTGGCCGTGCCGTCCGGCGTGGCGTGGCCGCAGGTGTCGCACACGCACACGCGCTTGGCGCCCGCCTCGATCGCCGTGGTGTAGAGCGCTTTCACCGCGTCGGGATGCGCGCGCGTCGTGTCTTCGGTCACGAACATGCAGTCGAGACCGCTCTTCACCGCGAACTCGACCGCGTCCTTCGAGAGCTTGAGCATCGTGCTCATCTCCCAGCTCTCCGCGTACTGGCGGATCGGCGACGAGCCGATGAATGCGCACACCTCGACCGGCTGGCCGGTGGCTTGCGCCATATCGACGACCGGCGCGATGTCGGTGATCACGGTGCGGCAGGCGACATTGGCCTTGATCTTGAGCCCGGCCATCTCGCGCACGAGCGTCGTGATGTGCTCGCGGGCGCGCGCGCCGGCGCCGGGCAGGCCGACATTGGCGGTCTGGATGCCGAGCTGGTCCATCATCCGCACGAGCGCGATCTTGTCCCCGAGCTCGGGGTCGCGGGCCGAGGGGCTCTGCAGGCCGTCGCGCAGGGTCTCGTCGTCGAACTGGATCGCCCCAGCAGGCTTCTTCGGAGCCTCGCCGGCCGTGTTCCAGTCGTAGATCAGGGCGTCGCGGTCGATGGCGGTCATGGGAGTGCGATCCTCGGTAGAGAGCGCCTTATCATAGGCCGTACCGCCCCGTTCCGAAGCCGCCCGATGACCTTGCTGCCCCGTCCCGCCCCGCGCCCCGTCCACAAGTTCGGCGGAGCGTCCCTGACAGATGGCCCCGCGGCGCGGCGCGTGGGCGAGCTGCTCAACGCGCGCGTGGCGGATTGTCCCGTCGCGGTGGTCAGCGCCGTCGAGGGTGTCACTTCGGCGCTCGATCGCGTGGCCCATGCGGCCGCCGAGGGTCGCGACGAGCTCGGACCGGTGCGCGTGCGCCATCGCAGCCTGCTCGCACAGCTCGAGCTCGACCCCGAGATGCTCAACCGCCACTTCGCGGAGCTCGCGACGATCCTCGGCGCGATTCGCTCGCGTGGAGCGCTCGCGGCGCACGAGCGCGACCACGTGCTCTCGTTTGGCGAGCGCGCGAGCGCGCGCATCGTCGCCGCGCACCTGAACGCTCGCGGCCTGCGCGCGGTGCCGATCGACGCCTACGACCTCGGCCTGCAGAGCGACTCGAACCACGGCCGCGCCAAGGTGCTCTCGCAGAGCGCCGAGCGCGTGCGCAGTGCGCTGGCGCGCTTCGACGGCATCCCGGTGATCACCGGCTTCCTCGCGGCGGACGCCCACGGCCGTCTCACGACGCTCGGCCGCAACGGCTCCGATCTCTCGGCCACGCTGATCGGCGAGGCCATCGGCGCGCGCGAGGTGTGCTTCTGGAAGGAAGTCGGCGGCGTGATGACCGCGGATCCGAAGCTCGTGCCGAACGCGCGCACGCTGCGCGCGCTCTCGTACGAAGAAGCGGGCGAGCTCACGCGCCACGGTGCGGGCGTGCTGCACGCCGAGTCCGTGCAGCCGCTCGCCCGCTCGGGCATTCCCGGCCGCGTGCTGTGCGTGCGCAATCCAGTCGACGCAGGGACGCTCGTGTCGAGCACGGGCAGCGGCGCGGAGGCTGTCGGCATCGCCTGCCGCCGCAGCGTGTTGCTCGTGCGCATTGCGCCGGAGAGCGCCGAGACGCGCGCGCAGGTCCACGGCGCGCTCGCGCGGCTCGCGCTCGAGCCACTGCACATCGCGAGCGCCGCCGGCGAGCTTTTAGTCGTCACTTCGTCGAGCGAGGAGCTGCCGCGCGAGCTTGTTGGGCTGGGCGCGCGCGTCACCATCGAGCGCGAGCTCGCCAGCGTCGCCACCGTGGGCAGCGAGTCGCCGGTGCTCGATGCCGCCTTGCACGCAGCCGGCGTCGATGTACGAGCGCGCTGGCGCGCAGGTCCGCCCGCGACGCGCGTCCACCTGTTACCTGCGGCACAGCTTGCGCTAGCAGCGCGTGCGCTGCACGCTGCGGCGTTCGAGATCGCCGTACCCCCGGAACCTGCCCGATGAAGCTAACCGCGCTTTTCCTGCCTCTTGCCCTGCTCGCCGCTTGCCAGCCGCTTCCCGAGCCGACTGCGGTCTCGTGGGTGCCCGCCGAGACCAACGCAGTGGGGACGCCAGCCGCATGGACGACGACGCTCGATGCGGAGTACGGACGGATCAAGACCGTCACCACCGACAACACCGGCCACAACTACAACCTGCTGCTCTCTGAGGCGGCTCTCGGGCCCGATGTGTCGATCCGCACGCGCCTGCGCGCGAACTCCGGCGTCGAAGACCAAGGCGGAGGCGTGGTGTGGCGCGCGCGGGATGCAGCCAATTACTACATCACGCGCTGGAACCCGCTCGAGAACAACCTGCGCATCTACAAGGTGGAGAACGAGAAGCGCACGCAGCTCGCCTCGATCTCCGGCGAGCTTCCCAAGGGCTGGCTCGACCTGAGCGTCTCCATGCGCGGCCCGCGCATCCTCGTCGCCTGCGGCTCGCTCTCGCTCGGCGTCGAAGACACGACCTTCGCGGCCGCCGGCAAGGTCGGCCTGTGGACCAAGGCCGACGCCTGCACGAGCTTCACGCTGCCGCAGATCGAGACCCTGCGCTGACCAAAAGCTCGCGGCCGCGCGCGCCGCGCGTCAAGGCGTCGAGATCAGCTCGATCTGGAAGACGAGCGTGGAGTTGGGCGGGATGTCCGCGCCGGCGCCGGCTTCGCCGTAGGCGAGGCCGGGCGGGATCACGAACTTGTAGATCGCGCCTTCCTGCATGAGCTGCACGCCTTCGGTCCAGCCCTTGATCACGCCGCCGAGCGAGAAGCTCGCGGGCTGGCCGGTCGAGTAGCTCGTGTCGAAGCGGTTGCCGTTGGTGAGCCAGCCGACATAGTGCACTGTCACCATGTCGCTCGCAGCCGGGCGCTTGCCCGTACCCGGCTTCACGACTTCGTAGGCGAGGCCGCTCGGCAGCGTGACGAGCTTCGAAGGCTCGGGCATCGAGAAGCTCGGCACGCTGACGATCTCCAGCAGGCGCACTTCCCACACGATGGTGGACTCGGGCTTGGTGTCGCGCGGCAGGCGCTGGAACGAAGCGGACGCCGGCAACTCGACGCGCACGGAGCCATCGAGGGGACACAGCAGCAGCGCCTCGCTCAGGCCGATCGCGGGCAGCGCTCCGACCGTGCCCGTGGCGCCCGGCTTCGGTCGCGGACGGCCGCGACCTTCGCGATCGTCGCAGGAGAGCAGCTCGCCGTTCGAGCGCCACACCGCGAAGTGAAAGCGCACCAGATCGCCGGACATGGGCGTCACGCCCTTGCCTTCGGAGAGCACTTCGTAGCCGATGCCGCTCGGCGTGGTCTTCTTCGTCGACGGATTCACCTGCGCGAAGCGCCACACAATGTCGAGCAGCTCGACCTCGAAGATCAACGTCGCTTGGGCGGGGATCTTCCCGCGTGCCTGCGCGCCGTAGCCGAGCTCCGCGGGGATCGTGAGCTTGAGCTTGTCGCCCTTGTTCATCAGGGCCACGCCTTCGTCCCAGCCCTTGATCACTTCGCCGCGACCGAGCTCGAACACGAACGGCTGGCCGCGCGTGACCGACGAGTCGAACACCGTGCCGTCCGTGAGCCAGCCGGTGTAGTGCATGCGCACCATGTCGCCCTTCATGGCCTTGGTCGCGCTGTCGCCCTTGCGCAGCACCGAGTACTTCAGGCCCGAAGGGAGCGACACGGTCTCCGTGTCCGCCGGCATCTTCGGTGCGTTGTCGGGGGCCTGTGCAAGAGCCGGCAGCGCGAGCAGCGCGGCGAGGAGCGTGTGGAGCAGCTTCAAGTCGTCGGTTTCCTTGGAGAGGGTGAGTGGAGCGACAAGCGCGCGCGGGCGCCTGCCGTGAGATGCGAGGTGCGTCAGCTCCGAGCGGCGTCGACGCGGTCGATGTAGGCGGCACAGACCTGATCGCCCATGACATTGGTCACGGTGCGGCCCATGTCGAGGATGCGGTCGACGCCGAGCACGATGGCGATGCCATCCGGCGGCACGCCGGCCTGCGCCATCACGCCCATCAGCAGCGGCAGCGATCCGCCGGGCACGCCCGCCGCGCCGATCGCCGTCAGCACGCACATGCCGACGACCATCGCCTGCGTCCCGAGCGAGAGCTCGATGCCGAACACCTGCGCCACGAACAGCACCACCGCGCCTTCGAACAGCGCCGTGCCGTTCATGTTCATCGTCGCGCCGAGCGGCAGCACGAAGCCGGCGATCTGGGGGCGAATGCCGAGGGATTCCTGCGCGACGCGGATCGAGGTGGGCAGCGTCGCGTTGCTCGACGAAGTCGAGAACGCGGTCACCATGACGGGCATGGCGCTCTTGAGGAACTGCCACGGGTTGCGGCGCGCGAGCAGTGCGAGCAGCAGCGGGTACAGCACGAGCAGCTGGATCAGGTAGCAGACGAGGATGATTCCGACGTACAGCCCGAGCTTCTGCAGCAGGCCCAGTCCGAAGCGCGCCGTCACGCCGAAGATCAGGCAGAAGACCGCGTAGGGTGCGAGCCTCATCGCGAAGCCGACGACCGTCACCATCGCGTCCGAAACACCCTCGAGGACGCTCGTCAGCAACTCGCGCTTGCGCGCTTCGATGAACGTCAGCGCCGCGCCGAGGAGCAGCGCGAAGACGATCAACGGGATCATCTGCATGTCGACCGCGGCCCTGAGCATGTTGCGCGGCAGGAACATGTCGAGAATCTGGTTCACGCGACCGAGCAGGTCGAGCGGCGCGCCCGCAGCGGCCTTGTCCGCGAGCGACTTCACATCGCCGGCGTACTTGGCCTGCAGCTCCGCGACCGTGGCGGAGTCAAAGCCAGCTCCGGGCTGTAGCAGGTGCAGCGCGGCAATGCCGAGCACCGCCGACGCGGCGGATGTCACGACGAAGAAGCCGAGCGTGCGCGCGCCGAGGCTGCCGAGCTTGCGGATGTCTCCGAGGCTCGCGACACCGACGGAGATCGACGCGAACACCAGCGGCAGCACGACTACGAACAGGAGTCGGAGGAAGATCTGCCCGATCGGATGCGCGACCGTGTCGATCGCCATGTCGAGCGTGCGGCGCGCCCCGGCCGAGTCCGCGACGAGCGTGTTCGCCACGACGCCGCACAGGGCGCCGAGGCCGAGGCCCGCGAGAATCCGGTTGTGGCCGCCGCCCGTGCTCATTGCGCGCCGTGAGCGTCCTCGCGCCGCCTGAAGACCAGACTGAGCAGCATCGACAGCGCGAGGATGCCGAGCACCGCACCGAGCGCCCAGGGAATCGGGATCTTGTACCAGTGCGCGATCAGCATCTTCACGCCGACGAACACGAGGATCAGCGCCAGCCCGTGCTTCAGGAAGTGGAACAGGCCGATCAGGCCCGCGACCGCGAAGTACAGCGCGCGCAGGCCGCAGATCGCCATGACATTCGAGCTGTAGAGCACGAAGCGGTCGTGGGTGATGCCGAGCGCCGCGGGCACCGAGTCGACCGCGAACAGGACATCCGTCGCTTCGACCACGAGCAGGCACAGGAACATCGGCGTCGCGTAGGAGCGCCCCTCGCGCTGCACGAAGAACCTGGCGCCGTCGAAGTCGCTCGTCACGCGCAGGAAGCGCCGCGACAAGCGCAGGATGAAGTTCTTCTCAGGCTCGATCTCCTTGTCCTCCTGGAAGGCCAGCTTGATGCCGGTGATCAGCAGGAAGCCGCCGAGGATGTAGGTCGTCCAGTGGAAGCGCTCGACGAGCTCGACGCCGAGCAGGATGAACCCGGCGCGCATCACGAGCGCACCGACGATGCCCCATGTCAGCACGCGGTGCTGGTTCTCCGGCACGATGCGGAAGAACTTGAACAGCACCACGAACACGAACAGGTTGTCGACGCTGAGGGCTTTCTCGGTCAGGTAGCAAGTCGCGTACGCAGCCGCGGAGTCCGCTCCCTTCTCGTACCAGACCAGACCACCGAGGAGCGCCGCGAGCACGATCCACACGAACGTCCAGCCGAGCGACTCCTTGAAGCCGATCGTGTGCGCCTGTCGGTGGAACACGCCGAGATCGAGCGCCATCGAGATGGCGACGATGGAGCCGAACACGATCCACAGACCCGCATCACCCACAGAGCACCATCTTGATGTGCGACGGCAGTCGCCTGGCAAGGCCGTTGACGACATGTCCGCGGATCAGGTTGTAGACCGCGCTGCGCTGGCTCGCGCCGACCATGACGGCGTCGACGCCGAGGGTCTCGGCTGCGCGCACCATGCCTTCGACGGCGTTGTAGCTCACGGTCCAGATCGGAATCAGGTTCATGCCCTGACGCTCGGCCTTGCGCGCCGCGTCGAGCAGCGGCCCTTCGGCGCCGGAGCGCTTGGGCGAGTCGACCTCGCCGCTGCGGACGAACAGGCCCGTGCGTTCCTCGATGAAGAGCGCGTAGATCGTTGTGCCGCCGAGCCCCCTCTCGCGCAGGATCGCTTCCTGCAGCAGCGAGTCGTTGGCCGCGCGCAGGCCGACCAGCGTGTGCGACGGATAGAGCGCGACGATGTGCTCGGCCTGCGCGAGGCTGAAGATCTCGGTCTCGCCCTTCTCGAGCTCGTGCTCGGAGTGCTCGATCGTCTCCTCCGCGATGCGTTTGAAGAGCGGCGTGCCGTAGAACCAGTCGGTGAACCACTTCTGCTGCGTGCCGATCGCGAGCAGCAGGCCCGCGAGCACGAGCAGGCCGCCGAAAATCGTGGCGTCCTTCTTCACCATCAGCGTCGTGAACCACGCGACCACGACCATGACGGTCGTCGCGACGCCGAGCCAGAACTTGAGGCTGCGGTCCTTCTCGCGCCAGCGCGTCAGGTCGAGGCCCAGCGATGTCAGCACGAACGCGCCGAGCAGCCCGAACGCATACAGGTTGCCGAGCATCACGAGGTTGCGACCGATCACGAGCACCATCAGGATCGGCACTGCCGTGGCGATCGCGATGGCGACATGCGGCGTGCCGAAGCGACGGTTGCGCCATGTGACGAGCGCGGGCATGAAGTGCGCGTCGGCCAGCGAGAGGAACACATGGTAGGCGCCGATGATCGCGGTGTTGGCGGCGAAGAGCAGCAGCGACGAGGCCGTGGCGACGACCGCGACGCGCACCGGAAAGCCGCCGAAGGCCTGCGCGAGCTCGCTGACGAAGCGCTCCTGCTTGAGCTCGTTGTCCTTGATGTCCGCGCCGAGCAGGCCGACCGTGAAGAGCGTCAGGAAGGGCGAGGTCAGGAGGATCGAACCGACCACGAGCTTCATGCCCTTGCTCGCGGTCAGCTTGATCGGGAGCTTCATCGCCGGGCTGAGCTGGCTGATGCTCTCGAGGCCCGAGAACGCGAGCCATGCGCTCGAGTAGCCGACGAGCAGCATCGGCACGCCGAGCCTCGCGCCGTCGAACACGGTGTCGAACATCGCGCCCCAGCCATCGGGGCCGAGCTTGAGCATCGTCGCGCCGATCACGCCCACATTGACCACGAACGCCGCCGCGGCCATCACGAGCGCGAGCACCGCGCTCTCGCGGATGCCGACGGTGTTGATCAGTGCAAGTAGCAGCAGCGAAGCGATCGCCACCGTCACGACGTGCTCTTCGAGCCACGGGAACAGGCTGCCCAGATACACCACGCCCGACAGCGACGAGATCGCGCTCGTGACGAAGTAGCTGACCGAGATCAGGAGCCCGCCGATCAGCCCCATGCGCGGGCTGAAGGCCTCGCTCGCCACCGTGACCACGCCGCCGCCTTCGGGATGGCGCCAGCAGATCTCGATGTACTTGTGCGCGAGCAGCACGAAGCCGACGAGCGCGACCGCGACGAACAGGGGCGCCGCGTCGCCGACCTGCTGGTGGAGGATCCCCGGCACGTAGTAGATCGATGTGCCGATGTCGGAGAACACGACCGCCCAGACGAGCAGCGGCGAGAGCTGTCGCAGCGACGCTCCTTGGGAGCGCGCGAGTTCTTGGGTCGAGGCGGGGCCTGATTGCATGCTTGTCGATCACAGGCGCGGCGTGGCGCGCGCGAGCGGCTCCGGGCTCTCTCAGCGGAAGAAGACCAAAGTGACGACCACGAACAGCGGGATCAGGATGCCGAGGCTGTAGGCCATGTAGCCGAAGAAGCCCGGCATCTTGACGCCGTTCTCCTCCGCGATGGCCTTGACCATGAAGTTGGGGCCGTTGCCGATGTAGGTGTTGGCGCCCATGAACACGGCGCCGCACGAGATCGCCATCAAGAGCGCCTGCGCGGCCGCGCCCTTGTCGAGCAGGAGCCCGAGCTGATCGCCCGAGAGGCCTTCCTTGCCGGCCGCGGTCGCCGCGAACGTCAGGTAGGTCGGAGCGTTGTCGAGGAAGCTCGAAAGAGCGCCCGTGCTCCAGAAGTACTGCCACGGTTGCTGCATGCCGAACGAAAGGCCGAGCACCTCCGGCCGCGCTCCGCTGCCCCACGCGTTCAGGATCTCGAGCGCCGGGATCATGCAGACGAAGATGCCGACGAACAGCACCGCGACCTCGACGATCGGTGCCCACGAGAACTTGTTGGCCTCGCGATTGGCCTTGTTCGTCGTCATGTAGGCGAGCCCGCCCATCAGCGCCATCAGGCCTTCCTGCGGGCCGAAGCCCCACTTGAAGTGACCCTTGCCGACGATGATCAGCACGACGCCGAGCAGGAACAGGAAGTTGAGTCCGCCTTCGATCTTGAGCGGCTCGTGCTGCTGCACCTGCTCGAGCTGCGAGCCCGGGCGCTCGAGCTCTTCCTTGGCGAACACCTGCTGGTCCCAGAAGTTGAAGATGAGCAGCAGCGCTCCGTTCACGAGCAGCCACTCCTTCCACAGGTTGAAGGTCCAGCCAAAGGGCACGCCCTTCAGGAAGCCGAGGAACAGCGGCGGGTCGCCGAGCGGCGTCAGGAGCCCGCCGCAGTTCGACACGATGAAGATGAAGAAGACCACGATGTGGACCTTCTTCACGCGCGGCGCGTTGGCGCGCAGGAGCGGGCGGATCAGCAGCACCGAGGCGCCGGTCGTGCCGATGAAGCTCGCCACCAGGGCGCCGATGCCGAGGATCGCCGTGTTGAGCAGCGGGGTGCCCGAGAGCGAGCCACGGATGTAAATGCCGCCCGTGATCACGAACAGCGCCCCGAGCAAGCAAATGAACGAGACATATTCCTCGAGGCTGTGAACGAGCTTGGCTCCGCCCGCCGAGCCGTAGCTCAAGAGCAGGAACGCCACCACCGGCACCGCGAACAGGCCAGAGACGATCGCGCGGTTCTTGTTGTGCTCCCACCAGTGTCCGGCGACGAGCGGCAGGATCGCGATCGAGAGCAGGATCCCCGCGAAGGGGATCAGGCTCCACAGCGGCATGGCGACGCCGATCGCCTCGCCGCCGTCGGCGAGGGCCGGAGTCGCGAGCAGGGCGAGTGCGGCCGGGGTGCGCAGGGGCAGCGACCGGGCCAGCGCGCCGAGGGCGCGCGGCAAAAGACCTCGGGACATCGGGGACGGCTCCATGGAGGAGGGGGACCTGTCGGGGGCGCGAGCGAGGAGCGGGGGGGGCGGCGCCCCGTTGGATGACAGGCGCGCACGAGTCTGCGCCCCTCGGGCGCGGGGTTCAAGCAACCAGCGCCCCCCTACCCGCGCCAATTCCCGCCGTTTTCTCGGGGATTTAGGGCAAGTCGACTCAGGTGCCAGGCGGCTATCCAGCGCTTGGACGGCCCGGGCGCGGCCGCAGCTCCGGTGGGAGTGACGGCGGGCAAGCCATCAGCAGCTCGAGCCGCCCCTCGAAGGCCCGCTCGGCGAGGCGCAGGATGTTGCGGGCGTCGTCGAGGGCGCGGTGGTGGGTGCCGTCGAGGGGCAAGCCCGCGCGGGCGAGGGCCTGCGCCATGCCGCCGGGCTTCATGCCGATCCTCGGGCAGCATATGTGTTTCAAATTCAATGTATCTTCTGTAAAAGGGTAGACGATGCCCGCCGCGCCGCAGTCCCTCAGCAGTTGGCGGCGGTCGTAGTCGCCCCAGGACGCGAAACGCACCTCACGCGGCTCGCCAAGCCACTCCAAGAAGGTCTCGAAGGCCGGGGCGAAGGTCGGCGCACGGTCTACATCTGACTGTTGAATGGATGTCAATTGGATACAAAAGTCTGACAACCTCGGGTGCCGACGGGGTCGCACGAAGCGCAGGAACTCGCGCGTCGGAGCGCCGCCGGTCGGGTCGACCAGCAGGGCGCCGATCTCGATCGTCTCCATGTGCTCCTGCACATGCTCCCCGCGCGCCCAGCAGGTCGCTTCCAGATCGACGACGAGCAGCTTGCGAGCTCCCATGGCGTCCCTTGATGCTCCAAGGCTACCAAGGCTCGTCCTCATCCGGTCGGCAGTGCCCCCGTATCCTCCGCCCCATGCCCCCCCGCCCCCGACCTGCCGCCAGAGCCGCCCGCCGCTGTGCCGCGGGCGCCCCGGAGGCGCCCTAGGTGAAGTGGCGTCCGGTCCTGTGGGTCCTGTCCCTCGCGCTGCTCGTCCCGGCGCTCGCCGTGCTCGCCCTTCGGGCCTTCGTGGGCGACCTGTTCCTCGTCGACAGCCGCTCGATGGAGCCGGTGCTGCACGGCGACCCCAAGGACGGCGATCGGGTGTTCGTGCGCTTCGAGCGCCGCCCAGCCCTCGAGCGCTTCGACCTCGTGGTGCTCGAGCGGCCCGGCGAGCGCGCTCCGCTCGTCAAGCGCGTGGTCGGGCTGCCGGGCGAAACCGTGCAGCTCTCCGGCGGCGATCTCTACATCGGCGGGCGGCTGCTCGAGGGCGAGGTGAAGCGCGCGCCGTGGGTGAGGGTGTTCGACTCGCGCCAGCACGCGCTCGACTCGCTGTTCCACTTCGATCGACCGCGCTGGAGCGAGTCCGAGGCCGGCGCGTGGCGCATCGACGGTCGGGGCGCGCGCGGCGTGTTCGCGCGCCTGCGACCGCGCCTGCAGGACGACTTCCTGCTCCCCGACGGCACGCGCGTCGAGGGCCGCAACCCGGTCAACGACGCCGCAGTCGAGCTCGAGCTGCGGCTCGCCGCGAACTTCGGCACATTCCTCGTGCGCTTGAGCGAGGAGGGCGACCTGTTCTGGGCCGAACTCTCGCGCGGTGGCGAGGGGCGCATCCGCGCGCGGCTCCTGCGCGCGATGCGCGCAAGCGCGGGCGACAGCGCGCCCGAGGTGCTCGGCGTCACCGAAGTCGAGCCCGGCGCCGCACCTTGGACTCGCATGCGCTTCTCCAACCGAGACAACGAGCTCGAACTCGACCTCGCGGAGCGCGCGGGCTGCCTGCGGTATCGCTACTCGCGCAACTCGCCGACGCCGCGCACGCCCGATGGCGGCATGATCCACGCCCTGCCGCGCATCGAGCTCGGCGGCGACGGCCTCGACCTCGAGCTGCGCCACATGCGCGTCGAGCGCGACACGACATGGGAGAGCCTCGGCCGCTTCGCTGTCGACGGGCCCGAGGTGCTCGGCCCCGACGAGCTGTTCCTGCTCGGCGACAATTCCGCCGAGAGCCGCGACAGCCGCGAATGGGGACCGATCCCGCTCTCCGGCGTGATCGGCGTGCCGCGCTCGGTTGTCTGGCCGCGCTCGCGCGCCCGCGACCTGTAGGGTCGCACTCGAGCGGCTCTACGAGTCGCTCTCGAAAAGCGGCGCGCGCTCGATGCTGCAGTCGAAGGACTCGGAACCGACGGTGACATACAGGTGGCCGTCGCTGACGGAGACATCCCAGCGCGCGCTGCGCTCGAGCCGGCTCTCGAGGGCGCGCAGGAAGGGCTGGGGAAAGGCGGTGACGAGGATCTCGTGCGCGCGGTGGACGCGTTCACCCCCCAGCGGCGTGCGCAGCAAGTCGAGCGTGCGGTCGGTGTAGAGCGCGACGCGCGGAGTGGACTTCGAGGCCTTGTGCAGGCGCTCGGCGGAAGGCGCGCCGACTTCGATCCACGCCAGACGCCGGCCCGTGAGGTCGCGGATCGAGAGCGCGGGCTCGTCCGTCTCGCTGATGCCGCCCTTGGAGAAGGAGAGGCCGTCTGCGTGCTCGAGGCAGTAGGCCAGCACGCGCACGATCAGAAACGGCCCGCTCTCGGAGGGATGGCGCGCGACGCGCAGCTCGAGGCTCTCGTAGACCCCGCGGTCGGTGTCGGACAGCGCGATTTCGAAGCGATACAGCGTGGCTCCCAGTCCCATTCGAGCGCGGAGGATAGGGCCTGCGAGGCCGCGGCGCGGCGGGGCGCCCTCCCAAACCACGCAGCGCGCGGGGCCTGCGCGCAAGAGCCCGTGGAAAGGCCCGCAGCACCGT
>Ga0194131_10007607_pt1 | contig 14506 bp, 14 predicted proteins | sample TA2KigO120mmetaG_FD_148631 | JGI IMG/M metagenome (GOLD analysis project Ga0194131, IMG submission 148631) | Freshwater microbial communities from Lake Tanganyika, Tanzania - TA2015053 Kigoma Offshore 120m | ecosystem: Environmental > Aquatic > Freshwater > Lake | place: Tanzania: Lake... | reverse complement strand
GTGGCTTGGCTATCTAAGCGGTTTATCAGTTACTAAATAGCTGAATATAAAGACGTTACACCCATGCTCCGGAAGTAATCGCGATACATTGTAAGAATATTAATCATTTGTTGACAAAAAATGACCTAGTGTGAGAAATTCATGCCAGTCTGTGAGGCGCATGTGAGAAACAAGAGAGACAAGTTCATAGAACTTGCGGAAGCGAGGGTCAATAAGACCCTCAAGGACATGCAACTGATTGGCAACCTATCAAACAGGTCCGCATACGAGTTCAGCGAAGCCGACGTCCGCAAGATCTTCTCAGCGCTTCAGCGGGGACTCGACACCGCCAAGTCGCGGTTTACGCGTGAGGCCGCCGGAACCGGCGGGGAGTTCAAGCTGTGAGCACAAAGGACAAAGCGCATTGGCAGTTCAGGCCTCTCAATCCGAATGAAAATTCAGGTGCTAGCACAACGGACGACAACTTCGCGGATGAGGAGCGCACAAGCGTTGAAATCCTAATTCGCGAGACTCTTCAGAACCCGCTTGATGCGAGACGCGACGACAGTGTTGTCCGAGTGGAGTACAGGATCGTGTCCGTAGAGCTCTCGGCTAGCCAATTCTCGCGGTCGATCTTCTCGGACAATTGGGTTACTCACTTCCAAGCTGGGGATTTGGTCCAGGAAGGGCAGAAGCCGACCAGCCTGAAATTCTTGGTGATCGAGGATTTCGGCACCACCGGCCTCGAGGGCAGCTATTCGGATTCCTCCATAGAGGGCCAGACCGAGAACTGGAATGCCTTCTGGTTCCGGGAAGGTGAAGGTGCGAAGCCGTCAAGATCGAATGGTGGCGCCGGTCAGGGCAAGATCACGCTCTACCTTGCTAGCAAGCTTCGCAGTGTCTTTGCGCTCACCAAGCGGGCCTCGGACGGCGTCGAACTTCTGTTCGGCTGTTGTCGCTTCCGACGAAACTACAAGCTACCGAATGACACTACGAGATGGGCCAAGGAAGCGCGATGGGGGGCGCAGCGCGATCCGCAGGTCCAAGCCACGCCAATTCTTGACGCTGCCCTTGTGGCTCAGGTGAAGACCGAGCTGAGTCTGAGTCGGGCCGGCGAAGCAGGAACGAGCTTCATCGTGCCAATGCCCATTGACGACATTTCTGAGGGAGCTCTGCTGGATGCTGTGGTCAATGAGTTCTTCTTCGCGATTCGTCGCGGACGGCTGGTGGTAAAGGTTGGAAATACCCAGCTCGATTCAAACTCGATTGGCGGAATCGCCGAAGGTATGGGCGACCGTTGCCGCCTTCCAAGGCAATTCAGAGCCTTCCTTGCAGCCGCCGCCTCCTTGACGGAGGCGTCCGCTACCGCAACGGCCCAAGCAAACTGGGTGAAAGACGCGAAACTGACCGACAGCGCGTTCGATCCGAAGCAGCTGGCAGACTTGAAGACCGAATTTGAAGCATCTAGACCCGTTTGCGTCGACTTCCCAGTGACCATCAAGAAGAAGGCACCAAAGGAGTCAGCCACAGCCCTGTTCCGGGTCTTCCTTCAACAGGACGAAACCTCTGAGCAGAGTCAGGAACTCTTTGTGCGCCAGGACCTAGGCATTGACGGCGAGAAACGACTTCGCGCGGCGAGGACCATTGTTCCTGTGATGGCCCTGACATTCATTCACGATTCGAGGCTCTCAGACCTGCTGGTTGCTGCAGAGGAACCGACACATCGAAATTGGAATGCCAAACGCCCAAAAGTATTGGCAACATATGTCACGCCAAACGACGCGTTAAATGCGGTGCGAAACGCCGCACTGAGACTGGTGCAGCTGATTTCCCCAGTTGGAAAGAAGGACGAGACCGCCCTAGCCAACTACTTTAATGACCCACTGTCTGATGGGAACAGGAAATCAGGCAGTTCCGGCGATAAACCAGACACGCCTGGTGATTCTCGAAATGTGCCGGAGATTGTGCCACGGCCCAAACCGATTGTAGTGAAACCCCGTGTGGATGGCTTTGAGATTCACGCCAAGTCTGCAGAGGGCGTAGCCTTCCCAATTCGGTGCAAGGTAGAACTTGCGTACGCCACTGTTGTGGGCGATCCATTCCGCCTTTGGGATGCTGCTGACTTCTGGGTGGCTGACAAAGTGCGCCACCCGAAGGAGCTTTCGGCAATCACCGATCTCTCATATGACCTCAATCGCATTGAGTTTGAGATGGATAACGAGCACTCGTATTTGAAGGTCTCCGGCTTCGACCCCAATCGCCAGGTCGTCATTCGCGCAAAGTTCGAGGAGGTGTCCAATGGGACAGGTAACTCGGACAACTAACCCGACCAGACTCCGTCAGATCGATCGACTGCACTTCGTCGTGAGAGTCAGAGATGATGGACCTGACGGCAGAGTGTTTTGGATCGAAACGTTCGACCACACAGCTGCCAAACTAGAACCCGAGATTCAACTGGCTTGTATCGCTCACGCTGGTAGCACCGAAGAGTACCTGGAGCTCGGTGCGGTCTCTGGCATTACACAGGATCGCCACAGCATCAGAGCTTTGGCGACCGACAAACCATTGAGGTTTAGGTTCATCTTCTACAAGGCCGGTGAATCTCAACTCGTTGCATACACGGACGGTGTTAAGGCTAAAGCCGAGGCGGGGAACCTAGGTTCAAGCCTGGTCGATATTGAGCCGACTAGTCTCGGTGGAGTCGTCTGGAAGCTCGTAATGCCTCAGGGAGCGGGGACCGGAGAGAAACCCAATGTCCTCGTGGAGAAGGCGCTCTTTCCCACCGCACACTCTGCCGCTAACCATCCGTGGTTCGGTGTTCTCGTCATGCCGGAAGTAATGCGCGAAGTTGCCACGGCCATTGCAAAGAACCCGGATGGACTCGAAGACCCGGAATCGTGGCTGTATAGGTGGGCAGAATTCATCAAGGTGCTCGGCGTAGATGCGCCAGTTACGACCGAAGACGAGGAGGCGGCGGAGGACTGGGCTGACCGCCTTGTTGAGAAATTCGCAGCCCGTGGGACCTTCAGGCATCATCTAGCTCAGGCCGAAGCAGAAATGAACGGTGACCAGAGATGACAATGCATGTTCGATCCCTAAATGCAGCGGGGATTTCGGCCTTGGTGGCATGGCTCGAGAACCCGAGTGGCGCCTCCCCTAGACAAATCTTGAACGACGAGATCTTTACTGAACCACTCCCCGATGGATATCACCTCGATCCTGAGGCTCAATTCGCGACGAGCTATGACCTTGGCGTATATCTGTCGAGCCAAGTATTTCCCGTCGTACCTGACAGTTTTGCCCTGCTAAACCGCCACGGGATGTGGGCGTGGATATCACTCGCTTACATGGACAGCTTGTTAGGAAAGAAATCTGGCCTGCCTCTCGACAAGCCTCATTATGTGAACACGCACCGACTTGGTTACCGCCTGATAGCACGGACCGCTTGGGATCTAGTCGCTTTGCACGGCGAGGCTGCGAGGGTTGCTCTCGGCTCCAAACTGTCGCCATGGGGTGAAATGGCCGAGCAAATGACATCCCGACAGCAGATTTACGCAAACCGGAGCTTCTGGCCAGTTGCGCGCCGCCTGTATTCTTTGGTGGACGGCACCGTAAAGAGCGGGGCGACGTCACAGCGTGACAAGAAGGCGCGGCGCGATCCCAAGAGCAAAGCCGGATTGGGTGGTGTTCGTCGGCTGCCGTTCGCCTTCAGGCAGTTCGACAGAACCTTCAATCTCAGGATGATGGACGCAGATGCGATTACTGCATTGCTCCCGGCCGAGTACGAGAAGTGGCGTTCGAAATAACCGACGTGGGCTACTGAAAGAAATCCCCAATCGAGTCCGCAGCCGGATTGAAGTAGTGGCCGGCGAAGCCGAGTAGAACGAACGCCAAGAAGATCGCGAGCATGGGCTTCCAGGTGCGGCGGATGATGCCGCCGGTCCAGCCGGTCTGCTTCAGGCGTTGATACGCGCCGCCGGCGATCGCGCCATCCACGAGAATCTCCGCAAGCAAGTGAGGCGCGGACCAGATCACGCTGACGGCCGCGAACAGCCCAACGATGATCGCGATGACCGCGAAGATGGGAAGCAACTTCAGGCCGTCCTCATCCAGGTCAGGCATCCATGAACTGGAAGAACTCGACGAGCTATGTGACGCCGGTGCGACGATGATCGGTGGTGGTGCTGACGGGCCGCCGAACGCGGCCGACGCGCCCGCGCCGCCGGAACGGCCCCCCTCAAAGACGCCCCCGGGAAGACCGCTGCCTCCGCCGGAGCGCCCAGGCATCCGAAGGATGGGCCCCGTCGCGTCGAGTGTGTCCGCCGCGTGCTCCACAATGTTGCTGCCCGAGTCGCGCTCGGCCTGAACCCCAAGCCAGCGATTCATGAGCGCCACAAATGCCGCGTACCCAAGCGCACACGCCACCGCATACCGCACAGGCATGTACCAAACCCCGGCCCACAACAAAAACGCCGACGTCAGGAAACCAACCGTCGCCCCAATGGCCACCACCAACAGCATCGTCAGCCGCACGGCATGCGTGCGCTCAAACCGGGAGGCGAGACGGGAGATGCGACGAGCGCGATCGGAAGCCATGGGAGCCGCACACAGTGTCGCACGGCTCCACTCATGCGGTAACCTGCTGTCGTGTTTCTCGCCTCCCGCACCGACGCCGCCGAATGGGCCGCACGTGCCCGCGCCGAAGGCCGGCGCGTGGTCTTCACCAACGGTGTTTTTGATCTGCTGCACCCAGGCCACGTCCGGTACCTTCAGGCGGCCAGGGCCGAAGGGGACACGATGATCGTCGCGATCAACTCGGATCGGTCAGTCAGCGCCATCAAGGGACCCACCCGCCCGATTACCCCGCAACACGAACGCGCCGAAGTGCTCGGCGCGCTCAGGTGTGTGGACGCGGTCGTCGTGTTCGACGAAGACACACCGTTCGACATCATCTCGGCCGTTCAGCCCGACGTACTCGTCAAGGGCGCCGACTGGGCGGAAGACAAGATCGTTGGCCGCGATGTCGTCGAGGCCCGCGGCGGACGCGTTGTGCGGATGCCCATCGAACAGGGCTGGTCCACGACGGGGATCATCCAGAAAACAAAACTCTAAGCCCTCCATGCCTCGTTGTGATTCATCCGGAACCCCATAGGCGATACCATGGTGGGTCGCACCACCCGTGTTGCATCCGTCTGCGTCACTCGCCTTCCGTTCCCTGCTCAAGTCAGCCGCCACCCGCGCGGGCCTGACCAAGGCCGTTCCACGTCTGGCCGGCCTCGGACCTGGGGCCACCGCGTTCCACGCCGCCGCCCTCGCCCAGGACTCGGTCGTCGTCCTGGTCGTCCCGACCGACGCCGATGTCGAGCAGATGACAGGGGATGCCCGGTTCTTCCTGAGCGCAATGCTCGGATTGTCGGACGGCCAGGCGGCGCAGGCGGTACTGCCCTTCCCGTCGCAGGAAGTGGACCCATACCGCGGTCTCGCCCCTCACCTTGAAGTCGCCTCAGCCAGAGCCCGGGCTCTCACTGGACTCACGACCGGCACCGCGCGACTGGTCATCGCCTCAGCACGGGCCCTGCCGCCCCGCTTGAGCGATCCCGTTCGCTTCGCTGATGCGAGCCTGCTGCTGAAGCCCGGCGTCGAGATCGATCCACAGGACCTGCGCGTCCGGCTGGTCGACGCAGGCTTCAATCCGGAGGACCCGGTCGACCAGCACGGCGAGTTCTTTGTGCGTGGTGGCGTTGTTGACCTTTACCCCACCTCCGAAGCGCAGCCAATCCGCCTCGAGTTCATCGGCGACATCATCGAGTCCGTCCGCCAGTACGACGCAGCCACCCAGCGCTCACTGAAGGCACTGGACGCGATCACGCTGAGTCCGCAGCGAGACCTGCTGCCAAAACCCGGAACTGCCGGCGACGAGGTCGTGGAGGACGAACGCTCGGCGTCCTTCATCGCGTACGCCAGGCGCGCCGGCGCAACACTACTCGTCTATGAACTCGACGACGTGACGCAGAAGGGAAAGGCGCTTGAGGAGCAATGGCGGCAGGCGGCTGCCGATGCACTCGCACGGAACCCAGCGACAGCGTCGTACGAACACTTTGCACTCCCGTGGGAGGAAGTGGACGGCTGGCTGCAACGTGCGCGGCGCATCACACAGCTCGCGCTCGATGACACACCCGACGTTCACGTCCCCTGCCAACCGGTGCTCGAATATCGGGGACGCCTCGGCGACTGGGTCGAGGAACTTCGTCGCGCACAGGAGCGCGGCGAGACGACCGTGTTCGTCGCGGCCACTCCAGGCAGAGCCGAGCGCACAATCGAACTGCTCGCCGGCTACGAAGTTCGCGCACGCGCGATTGGTGACAACGAGGACCTTGCCCGCGCATCGGTGCTGGTCACCACGGGTCACCTGTCGCGTGGCTTCCACCTCCCGTCCGGCACGTTCCTGATCTTCGCTGAGACCGATCTCTTCGAAGAAGAACGACGCAGCGGCGAGAAGCGCAAGTCTGCGGCGCGTTCGTTTGTCTCCGACTTCCGCGACCTGAAGGTCGGCGATCTCGTTGTGCACATCGACAACGGCATCGGCAAATTTGTCGGCCTGAAGAAGATGGCCGTTGGCGTAGGCGAGCCGCAGGAGTTCATGGAACTCCGGTACGCGGGCGAAGACAAACTCTTCGTGCCGCTCGACCGGCTCGACCTCGTCCAGAAGTACACGGGCGGCGCGGCACCTGCGCTCGACAAACTCGGCGGCACCACCTGGGAAAAGGCCAAGACGCGCGTCAAGAAAGCCATGCGCGACATGGCCGAAGAGCTCCTCAAGCTCTACGCTGCGCGCAAGGCGGTGGCTGGCCACGCCTTCACCTCCAACTCGCACTGGCAGCAGGAGTTTGACGATGCGTTTCCGTATGACCTGACGCCGGATCAGCAGTCCGCCATCGCGGATATCACGAAGGACATGGAATCCACCATGCCGATGGACCGCCTGTTGTGCGGCGACGTCGGCTACGGCAAGACCGAAGTCGCCATGCGCGCGGCATTCAAGGCGGTCATGGACGGCAAGCAGGTCGCGGTGCTCGCGCCGACGACCGTGCTGGCGTTCCAGCATGAACGGACGCTGAAGGAACGGTTCGGCGGCTTCCCTGTTCGCATCGACATGGTGAGCGGCTTCCGCTCCAAGGGCGAGCAACAGGAAGCGCTTGAGAAACTCGCCTCCGGCCAGCTCGACATCATCGTCGGCACCCACCGCCTGTTGTCGAAGGACGTGGTGTTCCGTGACCTGGGTCTGCTGGTCGTCGACGAAGAGCAGCGGTTCGGCGTCACGCACAAGGAGCGCATCAAGCAGATGCGCAAGAAGGTCGATGTGTTGACGATGACGGCGACACCGATCCCGCGAACGTTGAACATGTCGCTGGTTGGCATCAGGGACATGTCGGTGATCGAAACGCCGCCGCGTGATCGCCTGTCGATTCAGACACACGTCGTGAAGTTCGACCAGGACGTGATCTCGCGCGCGATCAGAACCGAGCTGGAGCGCGGCGGTCAGGTGTACTTCGTGCACAACCGCGTGGAGTCGATCGGATCCATCGCGGGACTCATCCAGCGCCTTGTGCCTGAAGTGCGCATCGGCATTGGCCACGGACAGATGGGGGATGGCGAACTCGAAAAGGTGATGGTCGACTTTGTCGCGCACAAGTACGACGTGCTCGTTGCCACCACGATTGTGGAAAACGGCCTCGACATCCCCAACGCCAACACCATCGTGATTAACCGCGCCGATCGGTACGGTCTGGCGCAGTTGTATCAATTGCGAGGCCGCGTGGGCCGGTCGGACCGCCGGGCCTACGCGTATCTGCTGATTCCGCCTGAACAGGCCCTGTCGCCGATTGCCCGGAAACGCCTGGCTGCGATTCGAGAGTTCAGCGACCTGGGGTCAGGCTTCCGGATTGCGGCTCTGGACCTCGAAATCCGAGGCGCCGGCAACCTCCTGGGAGGCCAGCAAAGCGGGCATATCGAGGCCGTGGGCTTCGACATGTACACCAAGCTCCTGGAAGAGACGATTCGCGAACTCAAGGGCGAGGAACTGGAAGACGACCGCCGTGCGGCGGTGAATCTGAAGCTCAATCTGAGAATCGAAGAGACCTACATCACCGACATGAACCAGCGTCTGGCGGCCTACCGGCGCATGGCGAGCGCGAGAAATGTTGGCGAAATAGAGGCTCTCATCGCAGAGCTTTCGGATAGATATGGTCAGATAACAGATTCAGTGCTAAATCTAGCTGAATACGCCAAAATACGAGTTATTGCAGATAAGATCGGTATGGAGTCCCTCGACCGGGAGGGATCCCAAGTGGTGTTCAAATTCAGACAGGATGCCAAATTGGACCCTGTTTGGGTGCTGAAACTGGTCCAAAGCAGGCTGGATCTGCAACTTTTACCACCTGCCGTGATTAAGCTCGATATGTCCAAACCTGCGGGGGAAGCGCCGGTACAGAAGCCGGTTCTGCCTCCCCCGCCCGGAAAGCTCAAAGCCAAGTCTGATCAAGCGGGTAGTCAGGGGCGGTACATCAAGACGGCAAAGCCGATTGATGTTCCCGGCCGCGAGTCGTGGTGGGCGACCCGGGCGACCGCCGCGGAGGTCACCGGTGGATTCAGCCGGCAGGAAGTTCTGGCAGAAGCGCCGACCGACCCGCGGGCTCCCGGCGGAGTCTTTGAGCGGGTGCGCCAGATTCTGGATGAACTGGCTCGCGGCTTGGCCACAGGCTGAGGGGCTTATGATTGAGGGGTCTATGAAGCAATTGGTAGCAGGAATTCTCGTGGCTGCGGTGTCCGCGGCCGCATCGGTCAGTGCGCAAAGTCAGGCTCCGGCCGCCAACCGGCCCGTGGTGTTGCAGCGCGTGCTCGTGAAGGTCAACGGAGCGGTCTTTACCAAGACCGAGCTTGAGGAGCGGCAGATCGAAGTGCTCCAGGCGCAAAACCAGAAGGCCCTGTCGCAGCTCGACCTTGAGAATGACGCCGCCCTCCGGGCGAAACTCGTCGAGATCACGCCGGGCATTCTGGCTGAAGTGGTCGACGAGCTCATCATCATCCAGCGCGGCCGCGAACTTGGCTACCGCCTGAGCGACGAACAGTTCAAGACGGCTGTTGATCGTCTGAAGGCCGACAACCAGCTCGATGAACCCACGTTCCAGGCCGCCCTCAAGCAGCAGGGAATGACGATGGAGATGTTGCGGGGGCAGTTTGAGAAACAGTTCCTCGCTCAGGGTGTGATGACCAACGAGGTCATGAACCGCCTCACGATCACCGAAGAGGAAGCACGGCAGTACTACCGCGCGCATCCCGAGGAGTTCATGACGCCGTCGTTGATGACGCTTCGGGAAATCTTCATCGCCGTGCCGACCGAAATGATTGGCGGCCAGGCCAGTTTCAACGCCGCGCAGGATGAAGCGGCGCTCGCGAAGATCACGGCGGCCCGTGAGCGCGCGCTCAAGGGCGAAGACTTCGCGACGCTGGTGGCCGAGTTCTCCGAGTCCGGCTCCAAGGCCAATGGTGGCCTGATCGGACCGATCAACCTCAATGAGCTCGCCGACGCGCTGCGCGACCGGCTCCAGCCTCTCACGACCGGCGAGGTCGACCAGCCGATTCGGACGCCCAAGGGGTATCAACTCCTCAAGGTGGAATCGCGGTCTGATTCCTCAGTCGAGCCGTTTGAAAAAGTCCGCAATGACATCGGTAATCGCGTGGCGCAGTCGCGCGCGGCTGAATTGCGCGCCAAGTACCTCGACGGCATGCGTGGGCAGGCCCTGATCGAGTGGAAAGACGACGAGCTGAAGAAGTTGTACGAACAGTACATGGCGTCGCAGAAGAAGACGAACTGAGGTCCTGTGCACGGTCCCGACCCGTCGGCGGCGTGGTTCGCGATATGGACGCGATCGCGTCACGAACAAGTTGTCCGCCAGCAACTCGAACAAAAGGGTTTCGACGTCTTTCTGCCCACCGTGATGAAGTGGAGCCGGTGGAAGGACCGTAAGAAGCAGGTCGAGTGGCCGTTGTTTCCGGGTTATTGCTTCGCCAAGTTCGCACTCGACCAGCGTGTGTCCGTGCTCAAATGCACCGGCGCCGTCAACATCGTCGGCTTCAACAACGTCCCTGCGCCGATTCCTGAAGAGGAACTCTCCGGGATTCGGCAGTTGGTCGAATCCGACCTTCAGTACGACCCCTGCCCCCTGATTCATGAAGGCGACAAGGTTGAAGTCACGCACGGGCCACTCAAGGGTGTCGTCGGCAAACTTGTGCGCAAGGGTTCACACGCGCGGCTGATCCTCTCGGTGGATCTCATCGGCCAGGGCGTCTCGGTCGAAGTCGATGCTGCCGACGTCAGGAGATACTAGGGTCCGGGGTCCAGGGTACGTAGGGCCGCCTGGTCTTGAGGCGGCCGTGGCATGTAGGGCCGCCTGAACTTGAGGCGGCCAGCAAGAGTTCTTTATGGCAATCAAAATCGGCAACGTCACCCTCACGCATCCTGTCGCGATGGCGCCCATGGCCGGGATGACGGATACCGCGTTTCGCCGGTTGGTGAAACGACAGGGCGGGTGTGGCCTTGTGGTGACCGAGATGGTCAGCTCCGAGGGGCTCGTGCGCGGCATCGACCGCACGCTGGAGTACGCGGAGTACACGGAAGAAGAGCGGCCCGTCTCCATTCAAATTTTCGGCGGCGATCCGGTGAAGATGGCGGATGCTGCGCAAATTGTGGAAGGCATGGGCGCGGACATCGTCGACATCAACATGGGATGTCCGGTGCCGAAGATCGCCAAACATCACGCCGGGTGCAGCCTGATGCGGGAGCCCGAACACGCGGCGAACATCATCAGCGCGATGGCGAAGGCCGTGAAAATCCCAGTCACCGTGAAGATGCGCGCGGGGTGGAACGAACACGAAATCAATGCGCCGACGCTCGCGCGGATGGCGCAGGATGCCGGCGCCGCGGCGGTTGCGGTGCACGGTCGCACGGCGGCGCAGTCATACACCGGCGAATCCGACTGGGACCTGATCGCCCGCGTGGCCAAAGGGCTCACGATTCCGGTGTTGGGCTCGGGTGACTGTGTCGAGCCTGACCATGTGGTGTCGCGACTGCGGTCGTCGAACGTGGGCGCTGTTCTGGTGGGCCGCGGTGCGCTGCGGAATCCGTGGATCTTCAAACAGGCGGCCGAGGCGGCCGCCGGCAAAGTACCTTCAGAGATTCCGCTCGAAGAACGCGGCCAGTTCCTGTTCGACTACATGCAACTGTTGCTCGACGAGCGTGTGGACGAAGCAGACGGCTTCCGCCACCACGCGCCAGGCCAGTCAAGCGGCCCGCCTCCTGAAGCGCGCGGCCGCGAGCGCTGGGTCATCAACAAACTGCGTGCGCTCGGGGCCTGGTACACCAAGGGCCTCGATGGTGGCGCGCAACTGCGCGTGGCGATCAACTCAGCGAAATCAATCCCTGAGCTGCGCGATCTACTGGCGTCGTTTTTTCTGCTGCAGCGCGCTTAGAGTTCTTCACCATGGCCCTCCATGGTGAAGAACCCTCCGCGCCTCCGCGTCTCCCTGTGAATCGTGCTTAGTCCGCGAACGGATCACCCTTCGGCCGCACTCGCTTGGGCGGTGCCGCAGGTGCGTCGACGCGAGGTGCTCGCGGTGCGCGCGGCTCGCTGGGCGCTTCCCCGTTGCCGGCGATCAAGTTCCGTTTGAACTTGGCGCGCTTCTGATCGCGGGTGAGTTTAAACCGCGCGCGCGGATCCTTGTGTTCGCCGCCAGGCCGCCAGTCCTTGCCGCGGCGCGGCTCGGCGCCGGGTTCACGGCGAGGCCGCTTTTCGCGCGCCGCCGTGGCCGCAAGTTTCAGAGCCGCCTGCGCGGCGTCAGGAGACTCCCACACCTTGCCGCGCTCGAACCACCGCAGCTTGACCGTCGGTTGTGTGCGCTGCAACTGCTTGAACGCCGGGACGAGGTCCTCCCGTTCACGCGCACGGAAGGACGTGGGCACGTCGCCGACAAGAATGACCCAGCAGCGGTGTGGGGTGGCCATGGTGTTACTGTCGCTCCAGTCTCTTGAGTTTCTCGATCAACGTCGTGCGCTTGATGTGCAGCAGGTTTGCCGCCAGACGTTTGTTGCCGCCACTTTGTTCGAGCGCGCGACGAATCAGATTCCGTTCAAAGTCTCCGACCAACTGGTCGAACTCAACCCCCGACTCCCCCATCGGCACTTCGTCGGCCGATGCGACTACGGGCCTCGATCGCATTTCCAGAGGGAGGTCGTCGACTTCGATCTGGGCGCGACCCGGAGACAACGCAAACGCGCGCTCCATGACATTCTCCAACTGACGCACATTCCCCGGCCAGCCGAACGCCATGAGGGCCTGCTGCGCGTCCTGTGCCAGTGTGACACGTCCGCGGGACGGCATCGCGTGACTCAGACGATCGAGAAAGTGCTGGGCCAACAGGGGGATATCCGCACGCCGGTCACGAAGTGCGGGCACATGCACCGGGATGACATTCAGGCGATAAAACAAGTCTTCGCGGAACGTGCCGGCGTGCACCATCTGCTGAAGGTCGGAGTTGGTCGCCGCAATGACGCGCACATCCACCTTGATGGTCTGTGAATCCCCCACCCGCTCAAACTCCCGTTCCTGGAGGACGCGGAGCAGCTTCACTTGCAATGAGGGACTCATCGTCCCAACTTCATCGAGAAACAATGTGCCGCGATGCGCCTGTTCGACGCGGCCCTGCCGGTTCGCGATCGCGCCTGTGAACGCGCCACGCACATGGCCGAAGAGTTCGGCTTCAAGAAGTGTCTCGGGAATCGCGCTGCAGTTGATCGCCACAAAGCGCTGCATGCGCCGGGGACTCGCGTCGTGAATCGCCCGTGCCGCCAGTTCCTTGCCGGTGCCGGTCTCGCCGGTCACGAGCACCGTACTTGTTGTGGCGGCCACGGTCTCGAGTAACTCAAGCAGCTTCAGAATGACCGGCGTCTGGCCGATGATGCCGCCGAGGTGATACCGCCCTCGGAGTTGCTCCCGCAGATAGGCGTTCTCCGCGCGGAGCCGGCGTTTCTCCACGGCCGTCTGGAGCACGTGGACGAGCTCCTCGAACTGAAACGGCTTGGTGATGAATCCTTCCGCCCCGAGCCGAGTCACTTCAACGGCTTCCTTCACCGTACCGAACCCGGTTATCACCACGGCAATGATGTCCGGGTACCGAGTGAATGCTTCGTCAAGCACCTGACGGCCGTCGACACCAGGCAGGCGCAGGTCCGTCAACAGAATGTCGAATGCGAAGCCACTGAGTCGTTCGAGCGCTTCTTCACCGGTGGCGGCCTGCGCCACGCGGTATCCCTGCTCGGAGAGGCGTTCGGCCACAACCTCCCGATAGGCCGCCTCGTCTTCAACGAGCAGCAGGTGCAGGGGGGCCGGATTTTCTGTGGACATCAGTGACTGTGCCGGTATCTTGACACCGCACTACAGTTCCACTCAAGGCCCGCCGATAGTCCCGGGCGTATGCCTGAACGGAAGACGGTGTCCATTCCCCGTGCGTGCGACGTGGTCGGTGTCAGTCGGCGGACCATCTACAACTGGATCTCAAGTGGCAAGGTGCAGTACGTCCGCACGGCCGGCGGCTCCGTCCGCATCTTCGAAGACACGCTGTGGAGGGACGCCCAGCCACCCGTGGATCCCCCCTTTGATCTGCACAAGAGCGCGTAGGTGTTCGCCATGACAACCCCGCCCCTCACGTCGCGGGCAGACCAGGACCTGACGCGGCTGTTCCACTCGCTGAACAACCACCTGGGCATCATCCTGGCCAACGCGGAACTCCTGGAACACCGGCTCGCCGACGAGCAGCATCGCGCCCGCGCCGGCCAACTGGTCGCCAGTGCCCTGGACGCCATCCAGGCGTCCAACCAGATTCGGCAGCTCGCCGCGACCCAAAAAGAAAGCTAAGTGTCAATATATTGGCGCATCAGCCGCTAATAACGTCACTATATTGACCACTTTCTCACGCTTCGGCACACTGTTGCACACGCCTTCACTGAGGCTTTAGGCCAAGCAACTAACTGCGCATAAAGCACTTAGCACCGCATCATCCCATCCACCCACCCGCCTATCCGCCCACCCGTGCGGTCTGGCACCCATGTTGCTCAATCAGAGAGTGCGCCGGTATCGGACCGGCGGCTTTTGGGAGGCTTCATGGCACACGCGCAACTGGAAGGGCATCAGCACGAACGGGTCGTCGCGACCCTGCCCTTTGTCGAATCCCTCGCTCGCCGGATGGCTTCGACGATGCCCCATTCGATTGATGTGTCGGACCTTGTGCAGGACGGCGTCATTGGTCTGATGGACGCTGCGCACCGGTTTGATGCGTCCCGCGGCATCAAGTTCGAAACGTTCGCTGAACGACGCGTCCGTGGCGCGATGATCGACGCCCTCCGGCGCGACGCCTGGCCACGTGGTGTGCGACGCGTCCGTCGAGAACTTGAGGCTGCGCGCGAATCCCTGCG
>Ga0194131_10007602_pt1 | contig 14514 bp, 13 predicted proteins | sample TA2KigO120mmetaG_FD_148631 | JGI IMG/M metagenome (GOLD analysis project Ga0194131, IMG submission 148631) | Freshwater microbial communities from Lake Tanganyika, Tanzania - TA2015053 Kigoma Offshore 120m | ecosystem: Environmental > Aquatic > Freshwater > Lake | place: Tanzania: Lake... | reverse complement strand
CGATTTCGCTTTCTGGCTTCGTTTCTCCTCAGTCGCAGAGCCCTGGCTATGCTCCTTCGTCGTGCCTCGCCAGAAAGCGAAATCGCCTCCAGCAAAACCGGAATTTATTTTTGCACAGACCCTTAACTAAATTTAACTACTTTCACTGAGGGGTTACTCTCGCCACGATCGCGCTTTCGATTCTCCTCTGCTGCGGTAGAATCACCGCGATGACCAAAAGGCCGAGCGGCAGTGCTGTCCAACCGAGCGATGCGCATATTCTCCGTACTGTCTCATGGTAGGGCTGCGTTGCCGCGCAGCCGTTTTTCCGTCGATACGTCGGCGCAGCAGCACCGCCCCACCATCGACGGGTTCATGGAGTGTATGCACGGCTCGAAAGCCACGAGACCTTCCCATGAACCGTTCAAGGTTCAAAGTTCAAAGTTCAATGTTCAATGCTCGACGTTGCCGGTGGAACATCGAACATCCAACAGCGAGCGTGGAACGTCGAACCACACGACACAAAGTTTGTCCCGCTCGGGACAAACTTTTTGCGCCACGGAGGACTGCCGCGCTCCAAGACGCCATTGCGGCGCATCTCGCTCTTTTCCGTTCATGGCATCCATCCTCCGGCTGGCCATTCTGCTGGCTGCTCACGCTCCAACCGCGCGCGCCTTCAATCTCGACGGTCAGACGGACATTGTCTGGCAGAACCGCGCGACCGGACAGACGACCGTCTGGTTCATGAATCTGCTGGCCTTCGCCGACAACGGCTGGGTCACGAACGACCTCGGCGCCGGTTGGCAGGCTGTGGCCACGGCGGATTTCAATCGCGACGGCCAGACCGATTTGCTCTGGCGCTCGCCATCCACCGGTCAAAACGAAATCTGGCTCATGCGCGGGACCTATCGGCTTGCCCGTCATTCCCTTTCCGTCGGCGCGACTAATTTTTATGTGGTCGGCACCGGAGATTTCAACGCGGACGGTTACGCCGACATTCTTTGGCGCGACCACAACCACGACTTGACCGCGGTCTGGTTTCTAAACGGGACCCATTGGAACGGAGAAGTGGGACGCATCGCGAAAAATGGCGATCCCGCCTGGCGTGCGGTGGCGACGGCGGACTGCAACAATGACGGCTATGGGGACATTTACTGGCGGCACACTGGAACCGGCAAAAATGCCATCTGGGTCATGCACGGCACCAAGGTCGCGCGCATCGACGAAATTCGCCCCGAACCGGACCTGGGATTTCACCTGGCTGCCACGGGCCAGTTCAATCCACTCGGCCACACGGATCTTTTGTGGCGCCACACCAACGGCCAAAACGTGGTCTGGCTCATGCGCGGCGCCAACCATCTTTCTACGGTCGCTCTGCCAACCGAAACGAACCGAAACTGGACGGTGGTCGGCGTCGGAGGCTACACGAATGCCATGATGCTGACGGCGTCGGCCGACGCAGTGTCCAGGAGCGTCACGCTGGCCTGGCGGTACGGACCTGCGAAGCTGCCGACGATACGCCGGCGAGTTGCGGACGAGACACGCTGGACGACGCAGGCGGTGAACTACGCGCCATATCGGTTCACCAACTCGAATTTGGAATTGGGCCAGCGTTACGAATTCGACGTGGGCGGGCAATACCTGCTCGCCGGCTTGAACGCCGCGCCGGTCGAACAACGCGGCCAGCTTCTGCTGGTCGTGGAGAATTCCGCCGCCAAAGCGCTCGCCCGCGAACTCGAAATCTTTCGGGCGGACCTGGCCGGCGACGGCTGGAGCGTGATTCGAACCAACGTGCCGCGGCACAATGACCGTGCCTGGAGAGCCAACACCAACGCCATCGCGTCGATCAAATCGTTTGTCGCGAATTGCTATTCCGCCGATCCGGCCGCGACGCGCGCGGTCCTCCTCATCGGCCACGTGCCGATTCCCTATTCGGGATTTCACAACCCGGACGGCCACGGCGCACGGGCGCTCCCCGCCGACGGTTACTACGGTGACGTGGACGGAATTTACACGGATGCGCGCGTGAACTACACCAGCGGCGTGGCCGGCCGGCCGGAATCCCGGCACGATAATCTGGTCGGCGACGGGAAATTCGACCAGAACCGCTACCCGCCCGATTCCATTGGCGAGGCGCGGCTTGAACTCGCGGTGGGCCGAATCGATTTTGCCAAGTTGCCGGCCTTCAAATCGCGCTCCGAACTCGAACTGCTGCGGCGTTACTTCGACAAGAATCATCGCTACCGCCACAAACAGCTCGTCTTGCCGGAAAGGATCACGGCCGGGACTTTCTTTCCGACGGGTCTGAATTGGGAAGCCTACGCGCAAGCCGCGAAACTCAGCAGCCGGATGTTCGGCGCGGACCCCCAATGCCTGGTAGACGGGGATCCGTTCGTTCGAGCTAATGCGTCGGTCTGGGGGATCTTGTGCGGATACGGTTTGCCCTACGGCGTCCGGGGCCAGCCGAGCGCTTACCACGAGTCCGCGCATCTGGCGGATCCAGCGAAAGCGCCGCGGCTGCTCTTTGCCAGCCTGTTCGCGTCCTACTGCGTGGATTTCGACTATGCCGACAATTTCATGCGGGCTTTTCTCGGCGCGCCGGAGGCGGGTCTCGTGGTGACCTGGTTCCGGCCCGTGTCCATTGAGAATGTGCCGCTGGCGTTCGAGACGCTGGGACTAGGCGAAACGGTTGGCTCAGGATTTCTGCGCATGATCAACGACAACCCGGACCGCACGGCTCACATGACGTACCTGGCGTTGCTGGGGGATCCCACGCTTCGCCTGCAAATCCTGGCGCCGCCGACTGCGCTCGTCGCTCGCGGGAAAAGAGAAGTGAATTTGACCTGGACGGCGTCTCCGGAGCCGGGCGCGCAATATCTTGTCTATCGATCGACCAATGCGTGGGACGGTCCGTGGAAAAAACTCACGCCGGCAGCGCTCGCGGGGACGCGGTTCACAGACGAAGCGGCGCCCGCGGGTTCGAAACTTTACCAGGTGCGCGCTCTGAAACTGGTTGAGACCGGCAGCGGCACCTACACAAATCTCAGTCAAGGCGTCTTCACCAAATCTGCCGAAGAAAAAAGATGAACCGTCGCGCATTGGGGCCATGAACGTTCCTTTCTGCGCTCGGCCCATGAACGCGGCAGGGCGAGTCCGGGCGAGTCCGTCCCGGCGAGCCGCTCGACGTGCGTGGAACACGTCGGACTCGGCTCGCTGTGGACAGGCTCGCCCTACCGTCTGGTTCATGGGAAGGGAGATCAACCATTGAAAGGATTGAAAACCGGCGCATCAAGGCGCCTGGGGCAGCGTCAGGCTCACGCGCGTGCCTGTGCCCGGTTCGCTCTCGATGGGAGAATTGGCCTCCGTGGATTTCCACGAGGCGTTTGGCGATGACCAGTCCCAGGCCGCTGCCCTGCTGTTCGTAGAATTTCCGCTCGAATTGCACGTAGGCCCCAATGGCTGCGGTGTGCTCGGGCTTCATCCCTCGTCCGCGATCGCTGATCTCCACGCGCAGCATGTGAGTTTGGGCAGCGGACACGACCGAGACGGGCGTTCCTGGCATCGAGAACTTGAACGCGTTATCGAGCAGTTCGGAGATTATTTTTTGAAAATGGTCGCGGGAGACCGCAACGGCGCCAGGCCCAAGCTTCAGCCTCAAATCGTTGCTGCGCCCGGCGGCCTGGGCTTGCTTCCAGGCCAGCTCCTTCAGGAATTGGTCCGCCGCCATGGTGGGTCCGCGATCCAACGCCGCGAGCCGGGCGGGGTCCGAAGCGAGCAACTCAATCTGGGCGTAGATGAGGAAGTTCTGAACGAGCCGGTGCAGGCGCGCGCCGGAGTCTTTGATCGCTTGCGCGAACTCGGCGATTTGCTCCCGCGAAAGCGAGGCGGCTTCCGTGCGCAGAAGGTCCGACGCCCCCAGGATGCCGGTCAGCGGCGTGAGCAATTCGTGCGGCAGCATCATGCTAATGTGCGTGCGCAAGGAGGCGAGTTTCTGATCGGCTTGGTCGCGCAGCAGTTGATTCTTCTGGAGGCGATTGCTCACCGCGGCCAGCAGTTCGCCGACGCTGAACGGTTTGGCCAGGTAATCGTCGGCGCCCAGCGTCATCCCCTGCCGCATGCCGCGGAGGTCGGCCTGGCCGGTCATCAGAACAAACGGCGTTGTGGACAACACGGGATCGTTCCGCAACGCGCCCAAAACGTCGTAGCCGTCGAGTCCGTCCATGTTCACATCGCAAAGGATGAGATCGGGAACGTGAACCCGCGCGAGTCTCAGTCCGGCGGCTCCGTCCGGTGCTTCCGTGACCTCAAATCCTTTCAGCGACAGAGCCTTGCGAATGGTGAAGCGAGTGCGCTCTTCGTCGTCGATGACCAGTATTTTTGCATGTCCCAGATCAGATGTCCTTCAACTGGGGTTTGACGACCTTCTCATAGCACTCCGGGCAGATGGTGTGAGTGAATTTCGCTTCGCTGCGCGGCGCGATGTATCTTTCGATTTGCTGCCAGGCATTGTGTTCGTCGCGGATCCTTTTGCAGTAGGAGCAAATCGGGAGTAGCCCTTCCAGATACTTCACGTGCTGGCGCAAGCCGAGAATGCGTTCCGCCACGTGCAACCGGGCCAGCAATTGCTCTTCATCGACCGGTTTGTTCAGGAAATCGTCCGCTCCGGCCTTCATCGCTTCCAGGTAATTGGTTCGCCCGCTCAACGCGGTGAGCATGAGGACATAGGTGTAAGCCTCGCCGGGCGTCTGAGAGCCTGTCCGAAAATTGCGCGGGGTCCTGCGGCGAGGGATTTTGGCTGTGGCCAAGGCGGCGAGGTCCGAGCATCCCCAACGCGGGCTGTAAGGACCGAGCCAACGCAGGCCACGGACAAAAGACCCGCCGCCCGGAGGGTTTTCGCGCCAAAGGCCGCCTGGCTTCGTTGCTCCTCAGTCGAAGATCCAGGGAGGATATTCTCCTTCGTTGCGCCTCGCCATCCGGCCTTTGGCGCGAAAACAGGACTCCGCGGAATTTTCGGACACGCTCTGACGGATCGTTCGGCACAATTCCAGGCCGTCCATCTCCGGCATCATCCAGTCCGAAATCAGAATCGGGAAGTGTGCTCCCTTGAGTTTTTCCCAGGCCTGGCGGCCATCGGTGACGGCCACAACCTCGTAATCATACTTGTGCAACGTTCTCGTCAGGAGCATCCGCGCGACCGCGTCATCTTCAGCGATTAGAATCTTCATGTGAACGCCCTGGCATATCATGCGGTGCACCGGGCACGAGTTTGCGAGGCCTGGGGTAGGTTTCCTCCACGGCTGAACCTTGGCAAGCCGCTTCACGACTGGCCCCAGCGATTCAGCGATTCTCAGTTTGAGTTCGGTAGGGCGAGCCTGTCCCCAGCGAGCCGCCTCCAACGTGGTCCCCATACGTCGGACACGGCTCGCCGGGACGGACTCGCTCTACCCTGGAAGCGTTCGACGTCCGGGGAGCAGTCCGAAATGAGAATGCTGACTTCCCAAATAGGCCTTGACATTGATTGTTGGGATGGCACCAAGACCAGTTCATGACAACCCATCCTTCTGTTCCTCCGCGTCGCCATTCGGCTTTCACCCTCATCGAACTGCTGGTCGTCATTGCCATCATTGGCATTCTCGCCAGCCTGCTCTTGCCGGCCTTGAAGAGCGCCAAGGATCGGTCGTTCCTCGTGACCGATCTAAACAACATTCGCCAAATCCTTCTGGCGGCCCACAGCTTCGCCGGGGACAACAACGATTACATCCCGTTCTGCGGGTGGGGCGGATTGCCGGACCGCGATTCCTGGGCCTACTCGAAAGATCTGGCGCGGTTCCCCGGCGCGGGGAAGAACGACCCGAACACTTACTCCAATCAGGTGCAGAGCTTCAAAAGAGGCCAGCTCGGAAACTACCTCGACTCGGAGAAAGTGATGACTTGCCCGAAGGATTTCTCAGAAAGACAAACCGGTGTGAAGCAGAAACAGTACATCCGCCGCGACATCAAGATCATCAGCTATCTCTGGAACGGCGCCATCAACGGTTACGACACGGGCCCCATGCCCCAGAACCTCATGTCTCGATGGACGTTGTCCACATTCCGGCCTACCGGAATGCTGATCTGGGAAGCGGACGAAATGCAGAGCGAATATATTTTCAATGACGCCAGCAGCACGCCGCACGAAGGCATTTCGCGCCGGCACGGCTCCAGCCGAATCGCCAAGGACCAAAGCGACAAAGTGAAAGGGATCGGCACGTTCGGGAACCTGACCGGTTCGGCTTTCACGGCGCCGCTGGCCAAGTGGCTCTCGCGCCAGATGGCGGGACCGAACATCTGGCCGCAGGAACCGTCGTTCGACGGGCCGAATGATGCGTGGTACGTTCCGGGCACGCGCAATGGCCGAAATTAGAATCCCAATCTCCCCCGGAATCTCATGACTCAACCAGCGCTTCCGCTGAACCGGGTAGGGAGGGATTCCACTCCGTCCCTGACCTCAATTAGCGATCGGAAGAGCGATTCCAGGGACGCGGTGGAACGCGTCCTTACCCGTTCATGGCTCGTGTGCATTGCGCCGTGGTCATGGCAGCTTTCTACGAACCTCCTCCTCGCGGGCCTCCTTTGCTTCGCGCTGACTGGCTGCGGTTCCAAAGTCGAAACCGAAAAGCCTGCTCCGGCAACTGCATCTCAGCCGACTCCGGCTCAGGAAGAGACCACCGCACCGGAACCGGCGGCGGGCGCCGCAGCCATCACTTCGGCGCAATTCATCGAAGCTGCCCGAACTTCTTTGAAAGCGGGAAACGTGGACGAAGCCGCAGCCAGGTTGGCGCAACTTCAGTTGCAAGGCACCCGGTTCAACGCGCAACAAGCGAAAGATTATCGCCAAGCTCTTTCGGAGGCCTACGACCGCGCCATCGAAGGCGCCCAGCGCGGCGATCCGCGGGCGCAAGCCGCGCTGCAACTCTTGCGTGCGGCTGGACCGCGTTGACCCCTTCTTCCTGCCAAGAACGGTAGGGCAGACCTGCTGGTCTGCCGATCTGCGTCGCCGCCTCACGCAACAAGGTGTGAACCTCATCGAACGATGGACCGCAGGACTTCCCCAATCTTGAAATGAAAACGAACATTCACGTTGTGACAACCACGCCGATCAAGACAGGCAACACCTGGCGCGCGTCCACGATGGCCGCACTCCTTGTGGCCGCTTCCACCACGTTTCCGGCCCCAGTCTTCAACTCGCAGGCCGCCGCCCACCGCACGCGTCCAAACGTCGTCCTGATTATCACGGATGACCAGGGACACGGTGACCTGGGCTTTCACGGCAACCCGAAGATTCGGACACCGCACCTGGATCAACTGGCGCGGGAAAGCGTTCGCTTTGTGAATTTCTATGTCATGCCCGTTTGTTCGCCCACGCGCGCCTGTTTGTTGACGGGGCGCTACAACTATCGCACCGGCGTCGTGGACACCTACCTGGGGCGCTCTCTGATGGAGCCGGGCGAGGTGACGCTGCCAGAAATGCTCGGGCGCGCCGGGTATCGCACGGGGATCTTTGGCAAGTGGCACCTCGGCGACACCTATCCCATGCGCCCGATCGACCAGGGATTTCAGGAAGCGCTCGTGCTGAAGGGCGGCGGCATTGGCCAACCGTCGGATCCGCCGGGCGGGGAGAGTTACTTCGATCCCATTCTTCAGCACAACGGCAAGCCCCTGAAGACCCAGGGCTATGTGAGCGATGTCATCACCGACGCCGCGATCGAGTTCATCCGACGGAACCGGGAGAACCCCTTCTTCGTTTATCTCGCGTTTAACGCTCCGCACACGCCGTTGGAAGTGCCGGATGAATACTTGGGGAAGTACCGCGGGCTGGACCTTTCTCACTCCGAGTTTCCCAATCGAGGCCACGCGCTGCCTGGAAAGGCGGATCAGGCCATGATCGCGAAAGTGTACGGCATGGTGGAGAACATCGATGACAACATGGGCCGGCTGACGGCGAAGTTGGACGAATGGGGTTTATCGCGAAACACGGTGGTGATCTTCATGACGGACAACGGGCCCCAACAGGTGCGCTACAACAGCGGAATGTTCCAGCGCAAAGGCAGCGTCCACGAAGGCGGCATTCGCGTGCCGTTCTTTGTGCGCTGGCCCGCCCAATTCGAGGCGGGGCGCGCGGTGGATCGCATCGCCGCGCACATCGATATTGCGCCGACCTTGCTCGATCTGTGCCGCGCGAGGAAGCCGGCAAGAGTGAAATTCGATGGCAAAAGTCTGCTGCCGCTTTTGCGCGGTTCAGCCGTGAACTGGCCGGATCGAACGCTCTATTTCCAATGGCATCGCGGCGACACGCCACAACTGTATCGCGCTTTTGCGGCCCGATCCCAGCGCCACAAGCTCGTCCAGCCCGGCGGTGTTCCAGAAGGAACCTGGACGAATCCCCCCGCGTTCAAGCTTTATGACCTGGCGAACGATCCGCTCGAATTCCGCGATATCGCCCCTGAGAACCCGGAGATCGTGGAGAGCATGAAGAAGGGATATGAGCGCTGGTTCAAAGACGTGACCCGTCGGCGGGATTACACCGTGCCGCCGCGCATATCGATCGGTTCACCCCGGGAGAACCCTACGATTCTGACGCGCCAGGATTGGCGTGGTCCGCAAGCGGGTTGGCGCGCCGATTCTCTGGGATACTGGGAGGTGCAGGTTGCGGCGAGCGGTCTTTACTCCATTTCGCTTCAATTCGGTGCGTTGAAGAATCCGGCCACCGCCCATTTGAAGATCGGCGACGTGCGCGTAGAACACTTGCTTCAAGCCGGGGCCGCAGAATGCCAATTCAGCTCCGTTCAACTGAAGAGAGGCCCGAATCGGCTGGAAGCCTGGTTAACGGAGGGCCACACAAACCTGGGTGTGCGGTTCGTTGAAGTGCGGCGGCTCCGTGAGTTTTAGCAAGCGCAGAATCGATGTCAAACGACAGATGGCAAATGCCAAATAATGACAGGCGACTGCCTGAAAAGAGCTTGCCTTCTTCCGTAAAGCCTCCACGATCTGGGCCCGAAAGGAGAAACTTCCCATGGCAAAATACGAACACTTCGAGGATTTGCCCGCCTGGAAAGAGGCCGCACTTCTCTACAATCAAGCCCTGGACCTCTTCGAAGATCCGAATGTGAAACTCTCGTCCGGCTGACGGCAGCTCAATCGCTCGGAAAACCGTCTCGACGGTCGGCGACGAGGCGCTCGTGGAAGGCTGATTCTCGACTCTCGAAACCAAGATGCCCCATTGCAGAAACCGCCAGGCAAGCCAACCTGATCCCATCTGCCGCCTTCAGTTACTCAGTGCGTAGTTCGTCCGGTACTGGTCCGTTACGGCCCATAGATTGAGCGGATAGAGCAGGCCGCGGTACTTGATGAATCGGCCACTCCCATCGGCCATCATGTACATCCCGCCGCCGCCTTTGTTTTGTCCGCGGCCCCCGGAGTGCCGTCCGCGTTCGATTTCCGTGACGTCATTGCCTCGCGCGCCGTCGCGGGAAGGTTCCATCAAATCCATGTAATAATGGTCGGAATCGAACTTCTTTTCGCCCATGACGATGGTCTCCGAAGGAAAGCGGATGGCGCTGAGCAACATTCTTTGATTCGGAGTCGAACCGACGTCGTAGCTTCGTCCCAGCGCTTCACGAAAGTAATCGTTCCATCCATTGATGATGTAGCTGCGAAATGCGTCGTCGGGAGGCAGCGGCGGCGTCCGGGTGCGTTGCCGGGCGTCGAACTGGCTTTGCTCCTTGGTCCGGTCGTTCGGGCAACGCAGGACTTCCAGAGTATCGTAGTACGGCTTGAGTTGGGTGGGCCACCGGTTCACATCGATGCGGACCGGGAAGAAATCTTGATTATCGCTGGCGTAAAGGACGGACGCCAGAGCCAGCGACCGCGAATTGTTCAGGCATTTGATCATGCGCGCCTTTTCTTTGGCCTGGGCCATCGCAGGCAGCAACATCCCAGCAAGGATGGCGATGATGGCGATGACGACGAGCAGTTCGATGAGCGTAAACGCGGCGCGGCGGGAAAGCGGGTACAAGAAAAGGCGTCGAGCATTCATAGTAGTTGGCTGCGGGTTGACGGGGAGATAATGCGCTGAATCCGGCGCAACTCCAAGAAGATTTTCCGCCAGGGCGACGCATCTAAACGCCCAGTGAACCGATGGTGTTCACGTTTCCCAAAAGCCTATCATTCCCTCTCTTCCGACGCAGGAAGTGGACAAGGTCGGGGAGAGGAGTTTGTTCTTGAACAAGTTCCCCTCTCCTCAATCCTCTCCCCCCTCGTGCCTCGCGGGGAGAGGAAGAAACGGCGGCCGGTGAAGATCTGATGCGTTCTGCCAAGGATTTTCCTGAGTAACCCATCGATCCACAACGGTGGACTCCCGCCGAACTTTTCCTCGATGGCATTGGCTCGGCACGCGCTTCGCCTCACCTTATTCAATTTCGGATTTTCGGATTTTCGGAGTGGCGAGCAGGAGGTGAACCGTGTAAAAGTTCCCCTGCTATGAAGGCATCCTGCGCCAGGCAAGCCAAAGCCGCTTTCACCCTCATCGAACTGCTCGTCGTCATCGCCATCATCGCGATCCTCGCCTCATTGCTCCTTCCCGCGCTCGCGAAAGCCAAGCAAGAGGCGCATCGGATCAAGTGTCTCAACAACCTAAAGCAATTGGGGCTGACCTGGGTGCTTTACAGCGCCGACCATAATGAAGGCCTCGTCGCCAACGGCGCGCAATCGGGCGGTTCTGTCGGAAGAGACACACTCTGGGTGAACGGAGATTACCACAGCTTCATCCCGGCGTTTACGAACGCGATGTACCTTCTCGATCCCCGATACGCAGCATTTGCCCGCTACCTCACCGCCAAAAACATCTACAAGTGCCCGTCTGATTCCACGACGTACGTCGTCGAACGCGGAAAACCCGTGCCGCAGGTCCGAAGCTACTCCCTGAACATGTATCTGGGGCCGACGAGTTCGATGGAGCGGCACCGATCTGAACGGTATCGCGTCTTCGCCAAAGCCTCGGACATCCCGGCGCCTGCGAACACGTTCGCGTTCATGGATCTCACCCCGCAAAACCTTTGCACCCCGGCGTTCATTGTCCTGATGCCGGGCCGGGCGTCGGATGAATTCTTTCATTTTCCCGCCACGCATCACAACCGCGGGGGCGTGTTGTCCTTTGCCGACGGCCACGCCGAAGCGCATCGTTGGCGCGACCCTAGGACCTTCCGCACGGCGGCGCTGGGGGTGAAGATTGGGCACAACTTCCAATCGCCCAGGAACACGGATCTGGCCTGGATTCACGAGCGCACTTCGGTGTTGAAGTAGGAATGAATCACCGGATGCTGTTGATTCTGCCGCTGTGCTGGGCCAGCACGAGCGCGGCGCTCGAACTGCCGAGATATGACGATTTCGCGCAACCGCCGCACAATTACTGGCAACGCACGCCCACCGACTGTTTCACAAAGCTCAAGGCCGACCTGGAGTCGCGCCGAATCGTCCTGGATTCCACGAGTGAAAAGGCGTTTGTAGCCAGTCTGCTGAAGGCGCTCGATATTCCCGCCAGTTCGCAGTTGCTGGTTTTTTCAACCACGAGCTTGCAGCTCAGCCTGATTTCCACTTCGCGACCGCGCGCGCTCTATTTCAGCGAGGATCTGTATTTGGGTTACGTTCAGGGCGGGCGCATCGAAATCGTGTCGCTCGATCCCGAACTGGGCGGGATATTTTACATTTTCGACCTTCCGCGCGACGAACAACCGCTGCGCATCGAGCGCTCCAATCGCTGCATGAACTGCCACGCCGCTTCCGAGACTCGCTCCGTGCCGGGGTTGCTTGTGAAATCCGTCGTCTCCGGCCCCAACCGCGGCAGCCTCGATTCATTCCGCACGGACGAAATCGGCCACAGCGTGCCGTTCTCGGAGCGCTTTGGCGGATGGTACGTCACTGGAGCACACGCGATCACCAATCATTGGGGAAATCTGACGGGGCGCCTGTCTCCGGAGGGCCTGACAAAAATCCCGGTTGAGCCAGGCCGGCATTTTGACTGGGACCGTTATCCCGCTGCGACCAGCGACATCCTTCCGCATCTCCTGCACGAACATCAGGCCGGTTTCGTGAACCGGGCCGTCGAAGCGGCTTATCGCGGGCGCGCCTACCTGCACGCCGGCGAAGGCCGGCTTAACAAAGAACAAGCGGAGGAGTTGGACAGGCAAGCGCGCCAGCTTTCGCGCTACCTGCTCTTCGCGGATGAGGCGCCGCTGCCCGAAGGCGGCGTGCAAGGGGATCCGGCTTTCAAACAAGATTTTCAGCGCAATAGAAAGACCGCCGACGACGGTTCGTCGCTCAAGGATTTCGATTTGCGCACACGCCTGTTCAAGCATCGGTGCAGCTACATGATTTACAGCGCGGCGTTTCAGGGATTGCCCTCGGTCATAAAGGAAAGGGTGTATCGGCGTTTGGGAGAGGCGACGGATGTGGCGAAACCAGATCCCGAATACGCCTACCTTTCACCCGGCGAAAAGAACGCGCTGCGCAGGATTTTGAAGGAGACCTTGAGTGATCTGCCAGCGTGGTGGTAACCAGAATGCCCACTAAACACACCGAAGAAGAAAGGTGGTTTCACTCGCAGGTCGGTTTAACCTTTCTCGATGATGCGGCGATTTCGTGTGTTTGGCGTGTTTCGTGGGCTCTGGAGGGCTAGCTGATTTCGACAATTCCTGCTTCCAGCAGTTTCTCCGTTCGACTTCGGTAGGGCGAGCCTGTCCCCAGCGAGCCGTCTCCAACGTATTGCCAGTACGTCGGCCACGGCTCGGCGGGAGTCTCGCTCCACCGCCGTTTGATGTCGGGTAACTCTTTCTCCTCTTTTCTCTTTACCGAGCGCGGCGCGGTGTTAGAAGAGGCGCGTCATGCCCACGATCCAAGAAAACGTCAAGTGTTGGAACGGCGAATACGACTGGACGCAGCAGGGCGAGGAATGGTCTTTGCCCTGGGGCGGGTCGGAAGCCCAATGGTGGGGCACCTTGCTGCCGCGCATCCACGCCTTTGTCCCGTGCGAATCCATTCTGGAAATCGCGCCGGGCTACGGACGTTGGACGCGCTTTCTGAAGGATCTCAGCCAGCGGCTCACCGTCGTCGATCTCAGCGCCGGGTGCATCGATCATTGCCGGCGGCGCTTCGCGTCCTCGAATCACATCCGCTATTTTGTCAACGACGGCAAATCGCTGGACATGGTGGAAGATCAATCGGTCGATTTCGTGTTCAGCTTCGATTCGCTGGTGCATGCGGAGGCGGACGTTCTGGAAACGTATGTTCGGCAACTGGCGCGCAAGCTCACCAAGAACGGAGCCGGTTTCATTCATCACTCCAACGCGGCGCGTTACGGATTTTATTTCTCGCTCCTGAAAATGCGCCGGCCTGGCCCGGGAACGCCGGCCTCGAACCACGGCCCCAACGGAGCGGAAGTTCATTCGCCGCTCCGGGAAGGCCTCCGCCGGGGCAAGCGTTTCCTGATTCAAAGGGGAATTCTTGTCAACGACTGCGCGCGCGCGCTGAGCATGAGCGCCGGCCTGTTCGAGCAATACTGTGAGCGGGCGGGCTTGCGGTGCATTGGCCAGGAAATCATCAACTGGTCGGGCAGCGCGCTCATCGATTGCATTTCGATCTTCACCCGCCCCGGTTCGATCTGGGACCGCCCCAACGAGGTGATCGAGAACCGCCATTTCGTGGAGGAATCGCGAAATATTGGCCGCGTCTCGGGCCTCTACTCGCGTAACTCTTTTGCCAGGCAGCCCCAGGCCGACCGCTGAGCCATTTTTCAAAAGCCGGCAGATCCGGAGTTGCTGCCGCTGCGCAGTCTGCACTCATCCGTTTACGAGTCGTAGGATTACTATCGTATTTGTCCCCGGCAAATTCGTAGTTTCCTCCTTTGCCTTTCCTTCCAGCCCCGCCTAAAAGGACCTTACAAACTCGGAGGCTCGACCCCGTGTGATGCAGTTGGTTGAACGCTGATGTCTTCACTTGAGACGCCAGACGGAGACGGCTGAAGTTGGATGCGCAGAAGAATTCATGAAAGGACGCGGCTACGAAAATCCATCGTTCCTTGGACGACTCGTGGATCAGGCGCTCGACCTGGGTTCAGATTCGGCTTGTCAGTTCTGGCCGATCTGCGAGACTCCTTTCCAAGTTACTAAAGGAAAAAGGAAATCGACAACCCGAAGGATTCTGGTCATGCGCGCGATTGACTCACCAGCCTATCTCTCTCCACAAAGTGTCGAGAGTCTTCCCAGCCACCAAAACAATTTCGCCTTGGCTGGGAACGAAAAGTTGTGGATTCGAGTGAACCCGCAACGGCTTAGGAGCCTCGGACCTCCGCACAAGGCGAAGAACAAGATATGAATGGTGCAGGACATAATTGTGGTGAATAAGACGGTTGTGGAATTTTAGGCGGCGAATTTCAGAGCATCATTTCGGGCTGCGTGCGTGTTGGCGCGGTCTTGCCAGAACGCATCGAATCGGTCGCTCAAG
>Ga0194131_10007598_pt1 | contig 14517 bp, 12 predicted proteins | sample TA2KigO120mmetaG_FD_148631 | JGI IMG/M metagenome (GOLD analysis project Ga0194131, IMG submission 148631) | Freshwater microbial communities from Lake Tanganyika, Tanzania - TA2015053 Kigoma Offshore 120m | ecosystem: Environmental > Aquatic > Freshwater > Lake | place: Tanzania: Lake... | reverse complement strand
GGTCGCGCGCGTCGTGCGACAGGCCCGTCACGAGCAGGTTTCGCGAGTCGTCCTGCCGCCGGAACACGAGGTTGCCCCAGGCCTCGAAGCTGCCCTGGGACGGGGAGATGTCGTCGATCCAGCCGGAGGCGACCACCGACCAGCGGGCGGGCCAGCGGTTGTTGCCCCGGTTGGCGTCGAGCACGTGGCCGCCGGGGTCGATGGCGGCGGCGCGCGTGCCCGGCGGAATGGGGAGCTCGCCGCCGGGGACCACCGGGATCGCGACAGCCTCGCCGTCCTGCTCGATCGTGACCACCTCGGTGGCCGTGCCCCCGGCGCGCACCGCGCCGCGCCCGGGGCGAATCGCGTAGTCCTGATCGGGGTCCTCAGGCAGGCTCCAACCGGCCCGCACCTCGGCGGGAACCCCGGCTCGCTCGGCCGCCTCGACGAGGCCCATCCCCCCGCGCCGGGCGAGGGTGACCAGCGCCGCCGCCGGGGCCACTGCCGGGTCGGCGTCGTCGAGCTGCAACGCGGCGGCGCGCGGGTCGCGGCGACCGAGCAGGTACGGGTCGGTCGCGACGGGGTAGGCCTTGTCGAACACTTCCTCGTAGAAGGGCAGGGTGCCGTCGGTGAGCAGCGCGTCGACGATCGGGTTCCACGAGGCCCAGCCGAGCGATTTCTTCACGCTGGGGGTGGGCGCCCCCTGCGCCATGGCGGTGGCGGCGAACTCGCGGTCCCAGGTGCGCGGGAAGGGTGCCGCCGCCGCGTAGATCGCCCGCCGCGCGGCTGCCCAGTGGAAGCGATGCAGCCCCGGCGACAGGCGAAAGGCGCGGTCGGAAAGGTACACGACGCCCGGCCCCGCGGTCGCGAGGCGCTGGCGATGGGGTGTACTCACGATCACCACGTCGAGGTGCGCGTCGAAGGGTTGCCGCTGCCCGATGATGCGCCCGAGCTCGCGCGCCACCACCGGGCGCTGCGCGGCCCGGCCGATGACCGAGGCGCGGCCGGCCTCGCCCATGGCGATCTCTTCCGGGCGAGTGTCCGGGCCGGGTAAGGCGGCGATCGCCACGCGGTCGGCCTCGCCTTGCCAGCGGACAAGGTCGGTGGCCACCACGCCGTTGGCCACGCCCAGGGCGCCGCTCGGCAGCGCCAGCTCCACGTCCCAGGAGGCCGGGGGCGCGCCCTCGACCACCGGGTACCAGGCCCCGTTGGCCCACAGCGCCGTCGCGGGCTGCGCGCCGATGTCGCCGTTGCGCCGCGGCAGGTAGCCCTCGAAGCGGCAGCGAAGCGCCTCACAGGTCCAGTTCATGCGCCCGGCGTCGGGAGGCCCGGGGTACACCCGGCCGCGTTGCAGGTCGTCCGAGGGCTCGGGCAGTCGCGACAAGAGATCGACGTAGGCGACGGGCACGTCGCTCTCGATCGTGCCTCGGATCGTCTGGAAGTCCGGGGCGACGTTCGCCCGCAGGCGGAGCTCCAGCGCGTGCGCCAGCGACGCGAGGATCAGTACGTGAACCCGATGGCCGTGTTGACGGTGGGGGCGCCGCCCGAGGCGTAGTTACCCGAGACGCCGAGGGTGAAGTCGCCGCTCTCCAGCTCGAAGCCTCCGCCGAAGGCGAAAGGCGCGTAGGCGGGGTCGAAGAACGCGGCGGACTCGGTGTCGGTGAAGCCCGTCACCTCGGTGACGCGGCCCTCTAGCCCCGACTCGCTCAGGTCGGCGCGGGGGGCGGCGTGGATGCGGTTGACGCCGAGCGAGACGAAGGGCGAGAAGCGCGACACGTTGATGCCGGCCACGGGGCCGAAGGGCAGGGTGTAGCCGAGGTTGGCGCCGAAGTCCAGGACGCCCATCTCCAGCTCGTCGTTGCCGACGTAGCCGGCGTAGCCCATCTGGATGCTCAGGTCGGGCAGGAACCGGTAGCCCTCGACGATGCCCCAGCGGCCGTAGGCGCCGACGGTGCCCGTTTCCGTGAGGCCGAGCCAGCCGAAGTTCGCCCCCACCTCCAGCGAGGCGGGCAGCCCCTTGCGGATCTGCACCTGCGGCACGAACAGGACCACCATCGGGTCTTCGTCGGGGTCGACCAGGTCCCACCCGGCGGGGTTTATGCCGTCGATGCTACCGGTCCGGATGAACGCGAGGGTGTTGCCCACGCCCACGTGGAAGCCCGCCACGCCGAGCGTACGCGCCGGGGCCATCGGCTTGTTGGCCAGCGTGCTGCCGAGCTCGAGCACCACTTGCTCGTAGCCGGCGCGCACGTAGTCGTCGCCCTTGAGCGACTCGGTGCTGGCGCCCGCGAAGTCGTCCATCGCCAGGATGGAGATTCGCTCGGGGAAGGCGGCCAGGGCCGGGGCGGGGAGGACGAGGGCCAGGGCGAGGGCGGCGCGCATCGCGGCAAAGCTACCCGACGGCGGGCTTCGGCGTCGAGGGGACGAGGCCTCGCGCGGCCTCGGTCGCGACGATTTCCGATGGCTGGAGGACGGCGGCGAGCACCTCCCAGGCCTCGCGCGGGTCCATCACGCCGTTACAAAGTAGAATATCCACCAGAGCCAGCCGATGCTCCGGCCAGGTGCTGAGCACCACGTGCGACTCTGCCAGGATTGCGACAACCGTGACGCCGTGGGGCACGTAGCGGGCGCGCGCGCGCTCCACGATCGTCGCGCCCACGGAGCGGGCGGCGTCGTCCACCGCGCCCGCGAGGGTGTCGGCATCATCGAGGGGGCCGGCGCAGCGGTGCGCGTCGACCAGCAACTGTCGGATCTGCATCGGATGCGCCTATTACACACCCCGGGCAACAGCCTCCACCGCACCTCGTGCACCTAGGCCGCGTAGCCGGCGACGGGACCACGCTCCTTCCAGATGTAGCCGTCGAGCACGTAGTGGGTGAGCTGCGGCACGGCCAGGATCGCGCTGGCCACGGGCACCCAGCCCTCCACGCCGAGGGGCAGGTGCTCGTGCCAGAGGAAGATGTCCCAGAGCGCCTCCTCGCCGAGCGCGAGCGCCACCGGCGCCAGGAGGAACAGCGCGAGAGGAACCCGTCGCGAGTAGATCCGCACCAGCGCGAGGTAGGGCACCCCGTGCCCCACGACGTTCGCCAGGGTGAAGCCCAGGTCGGACCGGGCGAAGACCACCGCGCCCAGCCAGGAGGCGGCGTTGGCCAGGAACCACAGGTCGCCCCCGGGGTTGGGCGGGCCGCGCAGCCGGGACCAGAGGTGCGCGCCGACCACGAGGCCGCTGGCCAGGAGCACCGGCGGCAAGATCCACGGGGGAAGCACGAGGAAGTCGCCGGGGACGAACCAGGCGAAGGGGCGCGCGGTGACGTGCCAGTAGGCCAGCGTCGCGAGGCACGTACACTGGACGGCCCACCACTCCAGCCGCGCCCCGGGAACCCGGAGCGACTGCCCCGACGCCTTGCGGTAGAGCATCGCGATGCCCGCCGCCTGGCGCACGAAGTGGAAGGCGGCGACGTAGGCCATCACCGTCCAGAAACGGCCGGGCCAGAGGGCGGCGACCAGCGCCGCCGCGCTCACGACGAGGAGCGGCACCGTCCCGAGGAGGCGCGCGAAACGTTCTCTCCCCTCCGGGTCGAGCCAGGTGCGCCACAGCGTGCTCCACACGTGGGCCACGTCGATGACCACCACCAGGAGAAGAAAGGCAGGTAGCCCGCCATCCGTTCCCGGCGGCGGCACCGCCGCGAGCAGGCCGGTCAACAGCGTGGGCAGCAGGACGAAGGCCAGGTCGAAGGGGGCCGAGCGCAACCACATCAGGCGAGGATCTCGGCCGCCGCGCGGAGCCCGTGGAAACTCGCCTCCTCGAACAACGACACCCCGGAGAGGTCGGCGTGGGCGAAGTGGATGGCACCGACCGGGGCCGCGAGCGCGTCGAGCGCGGGCCGTCCCCCGCTGTCGAGGGCGTAAGTGCCCACGACGGGGATGGCGGTGCCGTGCCCCCAGGCCCAGGTGTCGAGCCGGGTGGTCACCTCGTCGATGTCGGCGTGCGCGGGGCGCAGCTCGTCGAGGATCGCGTGCGCGTGTGCCTCCCAGGAGGTGTCGGCCAGTTGTTGTCGCGACGACACCGGGCGGTAGTAGGTGAGCACGGCGGGGCCGGGCGGGCCGAGCGACTGGTGGGCGTTGTTGACGTAGCCGAGGCCGGGGGAGCCGTGGATGACCGTGTCCCAGGCCGCCGCCACCCCGTTGCTGCGCGGCAGTCGCGACACGTGGACCTGGGCGACCAGCCAGGGCGCGTGGTCGACTCGTCGCGGCAGGTCGAGCAGTCGCGACGCCACGAAGCCGGGGACGGCGAGCACCACGTGACGGGCCTGCACGCCGCTGACCATTCCCTCGTGGTCGATCCACGCGCGACCGCCGGGCTCGAGCGCGCGGAGCACCCGGCCGAGGCGCGGCGCCCAGGGGATCTTCTCCCGCAGGCGGCGCACCAGCCAGCCGTTGCCCTCGGGCCAGGTGAGCACGTGCGTGCCGAGGTCGCGCGCGTCGCCGGGGTCAGGGCGTCGCGAGGCGAAGTAATGAAGACCCGCCCAGGCGCTCACGGCGGCGCTGTCGGCGCCGTAGTCGTCGCGGCAGCAGTAGTCGACGTACTGGCGCAGCAGGGTCGAGTCGAAGCCCTGGTCGCCGAGCCAGGTCCCGAAGGGGATCGCGTCGAGGGCACGGATCTCGGGGTCGAGCGACGACGCGGCCAGGGGAATGGCAAACGCGGCCCGCCTGTCGGCGCCGAGGCGCTGGGTCCACTCGCGACAGGCCTGCTCGAAAGCCGCGAGCTGCGCGTCGTCGGCCGCCCGGGCGAGGTCGGTGGGCCAGAGGCCATGGACGAATCGCCCGGCCTGGAAGAGGCGCTCCTCGGGCGCGGCGCAGAGCATGCGCGGGTGGAAGATCGGCTTGTTACCCTCGAATCCGGTCACCACGCCGAGGTCGGCGAGCATCTCGGTCACGTGGACCGTCTCCGGCGAGGGCAGGGTGAGGTAATGCGCGCCCCAGGGGTAGGGGAGGCCGCCCGACTGGCCGAAGGTGGCGGTGCCGCCGATCTCCTCGCCGAGGTCGACGATCTCGACGCTCCCGCCGAAGCCTCGCCGCGCCAGCGACCAGGCGCAGGATAGGCCGGCCACGCCCGCGCCCACGATCAAGACGTCCACGCCACGATCCGGGTCGGGGCGCTCCCGCAGCGGCTCGCGCAGCCGGTGTCCCCGGGCGTCGAGCCAGGCGTTGGCCCGCTCGCCGATGAGCAGAGGCGGCGGCGCGTCGCGACACCCGGCCAGCCCGGTGGCAAAGGCCGATCCGATGAGCCGCCGGCGGGTCATCGCCCCATCATCTCGTGCCAGTCTTCCTCGTAGAGCCGCACCAGCACCTGGTTGTCGAGACGGTTGATCGGACCCTCAGGCCGCAGCGTGTCGGGGCCGAAGACGAACATCGCGGCCGCAGATCGCGCCTCCAGCGAGCGCAGCGGGCGTGGAAAATCTGCCTTCCCGGCGAGGAGATCGGCAACGTCGACGCCGTCGAGGGTGGCGAGCACGAATCCCCAGTCGCCGAAGGCCGGCACCCACTGGTGGTAGGGGTACACCGAGAAGCCGCTGGCCTCCACCGTGCGCACCACGCACCAGTAGGCGTTGGCCGCGTAGAAGGGCGAGGTGGACTGGATCGCCACCGCCGCGCCGGGGGCGAGCCGGGCGCGGAGGGTGCGGTAGAAGTGCGTGGTGTAGAGCTTGCCGAGCGCGTAGTCGTTGGGGTCGGGAAAGTCGACGATAGCCGAGTCGAACTGCTCGGTGCTCGTTTCCAGCCAGGAGAAGGCGTCGGCGTTGATCACCGTCACCCGCGGATCGAGCAGCGCGTCGCCGTTGAGATCGGCGAAGCGGGTGGAGAACAGGCGCGTCATCGCCGGGTCGAGGTCGACGAGCACCACCTCCTCGACGCGGTGCTTCAGGATCTCCCGCACCGCCAGCCCGTCGCCGCCGCCGAGCACGAGCACCCGCCGCGGGTGCCCGAGCGACAGCGCCGGGTGGACCAGCGCCTCGTGGTAGCGGTACTCGTCGAGTGCCGAGAACTGCAAGTTGCCATCGAGGTACAAGCGCGTGTCGTGCCCGTTGCTGGTGACGACGATCTTCTGGAAGGGCGTGGCCTCGCGGTACACCACCGGGTCGGCGAAGAGCGCCTGGTCGACCCGCGCCTCCATCTCGGCGGCCCCGGCGAGCCCGGCGGCCAGCGCGAGCACGGCGCCGCCCGAGATGAGTCGCAGCCTCGTCGCGACCGGGGGGGGCAGGTCGAAGAGCCAGGTGGTCCAGTAGGCCACGCCGGCGTTCACCAGCCCGAGCACCAGCGAGGTGCGCAACAGCCCGAGCTGGGGCACGAGCAAGATGGGGAAGATGAGCGCGGCGGCGAAGGCGCCGATGTAGTCGAGAAACAAGGCTCGGGCGATGAGCTCTTTCAGCGAGGTGTGCTTCTCGAGGATGCGCATCAACAGCGGCAGTTCCAGTCCCACGCCGATGCCGACCAGGGCCACCAGCGAAAACAACAGCGGCCGGAATGCCGGGGTGATGGCGAAGCCGGCGTACAAGAGCGGCGCCTCGAAGCCGCCGATGAGCGCGACGGCCACCTCGATCTCCACGAAGCGCACCACGAGGTTGCGCTCGATGTGTCGCGACAGCCACGAGCCCACGCCCATCGCCGACAGGTAGGTGCCGATGACGAGGCTGAACTGGGTGACCGAGTTGCCGAGGAGGTACGACGCCAGCGCCCCGGCGACAAGCTCGTAGATGAGCCCACAACTCGCGATGAGAAACACGCTCGCGAAGAGCGCGCGCGAGACCGTCGGGGTGGGCGGACTCGCGATCATCCGGGGACGATCAACTCGCGCCGACGGTTGCGGCGATGATGTGGGCGAGGCCGAGGATCACCGCGCCCATCACGATGCCGACGGACACGTTCTGGTCTTCCTCGATCTCCTTGCGGATCGAGAAGGGCGCCATCTTCGCCATCGCGAAGAAGGCGGCGAGAAAAACGCCCACGCCGATGCCGGCGTACACGCCGGTGGCGAGGAGCACGCTGGGGTCGAGGGGATCGTGCATGAAACTCTCCGAGCTGAACTATTTTCCGAAGCCGTGGCCGCCGGAGCCGCTGCTCCCGCTCGACACCACGTAGGGGATGTACACGGCGCGCCACGAGGCCGGGTTCTCGCGGACGCTCGGTTCGGCCACCGCGCCGGGGCCGCGCCCCTGCATCGGCAGCACGAGGATCGTCCAGCCGGTGTAGGCCACGAGGCCCGCCAGCGCCAGGAAGTAAATCGCGCGGATACTGCCGACCATCAGTCGTCGTCTCCCGGGGAGGTGGCGCCGTCGCTCTCGGCCCAGCGCCGGGTCTCGAAGTAGCCGCGGGCGCCGAGGAACAGGGCCACCAGGCCGATGGCCGCGAAGAGGCCGAGACAAGTGAGGTTGCCAGCGTCGGCCGGGTCGCGCACGAGGTTGACCCGCACGTCGACGGGCGCGGTGGCCTCGTGAACCTCCACCCGCGCCACGTAGTCGCCGGGCGAGAGTCGCCACGTGACGTCGTCGCCCCGGCCGGAAGTGTAGCTCTGCTCGTACACGTTGCCGTCAGTCTGGTTTACCAGCGAGACAGTGAGACCGGTGCCGGAGGACGGGCGGGCGCTGATGTCGACCTCGGTGCGCCGGCGCCAGGTGTCGACCACGGTGAAAGGCTCGCTGGCGGTGCTGTCGCCCTTCGACAGCGCCTCGACCTTCACGCTCGTGGCCTCGTTGGCGGCGAGCATGTCGGCGACGATGCTGCCCGCTACCCCCACGGCGGCGAGAGAGCCGGCAGCCATCGCGACTTGCGGCAGCGCGCCCGGCGCCGCGTAGGGGTTGGGCTGGTGGGGCGCCACGCCGGAGGGCAGGGGGAGCGCCACGCCGAAGCCGCGGGCCACCTCCTCGTGGGGCAGGTACTCGCCCCGCGACCACGTCGTCTCGCCGGGCGTCGTTTCCGATGAGAGCATCAGCGGCGGCGCGATGTAGTCGACGGTACTCGCCCGGTCGCCGCGATGGACCTCCCAGGTGAACTCGCCGGCCACGGCGTCGACCGTGGCGGCGCCGCCCTGGAAGCGCCGGTAGTCCACGCCGTCGTGATTCACCCCCACGCCGACCGAGGTGGAGGAGGGCAACTCGCCGAGCAGTTCGACGAGGCTCCAGTGGCCGTGGGCGCACACCAGCCACGCCCCGCCGCGCCAGGGGTTGAACAGGAACAGTTCCACCCAGGGATAGCGGATGGAGTCGACGGTAACGGAGCGCACCATCGCGCCGATCACCTGCCACTCACGACCGCGCAGCTCGCCCCGCTTGCCGAGCGCGATCGGCGGCTCCCATCCGTGCTCGGCGCCCCGCTCGGCCCCCTGCTCGCGACCGTCGACCAGCGTGGTGGCGGTGCCGCAGTAGGCGCAAGCGGTGATCGCCGCGAGCCCCGGTGCGCGAATCGGCAAGCTCGAGCCGCAGCCCTCGCAGCTCACCGTGCGTACCGCGCTCACGTCGGCACCGCGAAAGTGGACCAGCGCCGGGTCGCTCCAGCCGGCGAAGGGGCGGAGGCCCTCGAGTCGCAGGTCGACGAGGCTCGTCACCCGGCCGGCGAAGAGCGCGGGCTCGGCCTCGAAGTCGAGGGTGCCCACCCCGCCGCCCACGCGGCGCAGGTCGGCGTAGGGGCGCTTCTTGCCCGGCGACACCGCGTAGGGCAAGGAACCGTCGGCGGCCACGATCTCGGCCTCGGCGGCCTCGACCACCACCCACTGGTCGCTGCCCTCGCGGAAACGCGCGCCCCGCCGCTGCACGTCGGGCCCCAGGGCCACCGGCTTGCCCGGCTCGTCGAACACCCAGAACTGCCCGTTGGACTCGCCGATCCAGCCGGTGTCGCCGTCTTCGAAGAGGATCGCCCACTCGTTCCAGCGCACGCGCTCGCGCCCCAGCCGCACGACCCCCACCACGCGAAAGCGGCGCTTTCCGGCCACGCCCGTGGCGTCGACCTGGAGGGGCGAGAGGTCGCGGTCGAAGTGGGAGACCTTGCCCAGCGTCGCGACATCGCGATCGGTGCGTACCACGCAGGAACCACAGGATCCGCAGATCGCCGTGACCGCGGCGCCGTGCGCGAACACCACGGGCGACGCGCAGGAAGGACACGACGCGGTCAGCACGGGCCCCTACCTAACCACCTGGGGGTCGGATAAAGGGCCCCCCCGTCGGCACCGGCGGGCTTGCAGCGGAGTCTTCCATGGCAGCAGACGGCGCGTCGTCGCACGGGGGCCACCCCACGGGCGCAGCCCAGACCACCCGGAGCGACCGTTGGTGGATCGAGCCCCTGTGGACGGGGTTGGGCTTCCTCATCTTCTCCCTCTACGCCACCTGGGAGATGTTCCAGGGCACGAACTACTTCGTGGGCGAGGGCCATGGCTTCGGCGGCTACCTGTCGCCCTTCTACTCGCCGCTATTGTTCACCGACACGCGCGTGTGGGCGGGGGCGCCGGTACACCACGCGCTGCTCGGCGAGGTGCCGTCGGCCTGGCCGGTGTGGTTCCCGTCGATCTCGGCGGCGCTGATCCTGCCCTTCCCGCTGAGCTTCAGGCTCACCTGCTACTACTACCGGAAGTTCTACTACCGGGCCTACATGGGCACCCCGCCCGGCTGCGCGGTGAACCCCTTGCCGCTGGGGCGCCTGCCCACCGGTCGCTACGAGGGCGAGCGCACGCTCTTCCTGTTCCAGAACCTCCACCGCTACGCGCTCTACGCGGCGATCGCCTTCATCTTCCTGCTCTCGTACGACGCGGTGCTCGGCTTCTTCCGCGACGGCCACCTCTACATCGGCCTCGGCAGCTTCATCCTCCTGCTCAACCCGATCCTGCTCGGCACCTACACCTTCGGCTGCCACGCCTGGCGTCACATCGTGGGCGGCAGCAAAGACTGCTTCTCCTGCGACAGTCACGACCACGGCAAGGGCATGACGGCGGCCTACGGCCGCTGGAAGGCCGTCACCTGGCTCAACGAGCGTCACATGCTCTTCGCCTGGATCTCGATGATCTGGGTGGGCTGGACGGGCGTGTACGTCCGCCTCGTCGCGAGCGGCACCATCAACGACATCGTCTTCTACTCGGGCAACTAGATGCTGAACGTCAACGAGATCGAGCGTCACGACTACGACGTGATCATCATCGGCGCCGGTGGCGCGGGCCTGCGCGCCGCCATCGAGTGCTCCAACCACGGGCTCACCACCGGAATCATCTGCAAGTCGCTGCTCGGCAAGGCCCACACGGTCATGGCCGAGGGCGGCATGGCGGCGGCCCTCGGCTACAAGGACAAGCGCGACAACTGGAAGATCCACTTCCGCGATACGATGTTCGGCGGCAAGTTCCTGAACAACTCGCGGATGGCGCAGTTGCACGCGCAGCAGGCCCCCGAGCGCGTGAAGGAGCTGGAGGACTGGGGCGCGGTGTTCGACCGGCTCAACGACGGCCTGATCAGCCAGCGCAACTTCGGCGGCCACTACTACCCGCGCCTCGCCCACGTGGGCGACCGCACCGGGCTGGAGCTCATCCGCACCCTGCAAGACAAGACGGTCCACAGCCCCGGGGTGAAGGTACACATGGAGTGTACCGTCCTCGACTTGCTGAAAGACGGCGACCGCGTGGCCGGGGCGATTGGCTACTGGAAGGAAACCGGGCGCTTCGTCTTGTTCACCGCCAAGGCGGTCGTGCTCGCCACGGGCAGCATCGGCAAGTCCTGGCGCATCACCAGCAACTCCTGGGAGTCGACGGGCGACGGCGTGGCGCTGGCCTACGAGGCGGGCGCCGAGCTCCTCGACATGGAGTTCACCCAGTTCCACCCCACCGGCATGGTGTGGCCGCCCTCGGTGCGCGGCACGCTGGTGACCGAGGGTGTCCGCGGCGACGGCGGCGTGCTCCTCAACAACAAGGGGGAGCGCTTCATGTTCAACTACATCCCCGACAACTACAAGGAGCGCACGGCGGCCGACGCCGCCGAGGCCGACCGTTGGCTCAACGGCGACGAGAAGGCGCGCCGCCCGCCCGAGTTGCTCACCCGCGACGTGGTGGCCCGCGCGATCAACGCCGAGGTGAAGGCCGGCCGCGGGTCGCCCCACGGTGGCGCCTTCCTCGACATTGCCAACAAGCGTCCCGCAGAGTTCATCCGCAAGCGCTTGCCGAGCATGTACCACCAGTTCAAGGAACTCGCCGAGCTCGACATCACGAGAGAGCCGATGGAGGTTGGCCCGACGATGCACTACGCCATGGGCGGGGTGCGCGTCGACCCGGAAACCCAGATGTCGCGAGTGCCCGGCCTCTTCGCGGCCGGCGAGGTGTCGGGGGGCATGCACGGGGCCAATCGCCTGGGCGGCAACTCGCTCTCCGACCTCATCGTGTTCGGCAAGCTCGCGGGCGACGGCGCGGCCGCCTACGTGAAGGCCTGCCCGGCGCTCACGCTCGACGAGGCCCAGGTGATGCGCAGCGTCCGCCGCGCCACCGACATCCTCAACCGCGAGAGCGGCGAGAACCCCTACGCCATCCACGAGGAGCTGATGGACATGATGCAGGCCAACGTCGGCATCATCCGCGTCAAGCACGAGCTGGAGAAGGCGGTGGAGGAGATCGCCAAGCTCGAGGCACGCGCCACCAGCGTCAAGGCGCACGGGGCCACGCAGTACAACGCGGGCTGGCACGAGGCGCTCGACCTGCGCAACCTGTTGATCGTGTCGGAGAGCGTGGCGCGGCACGCGCTCCTGCGGGAGGAGTCGCGCGGGGGTCACACCCGCGAGGACTTCCCGGGCGACGCGACCAACAAGGAATGGGCCAAGTGGAACATCGTCACGCGCAAGGGCGCCGACGGCCGGATGGAGTGCGAGAAGATCCCCCACGATCCCACCCCGCCCGAGTTGCAGGCCATCCTCGACGCCAAACCCGAAGAGCTGGAGGGCTAGCCGATGTCGAAGCGTACGTTCCGCGTGTGGCGCGGTGACAAGAACGGTGGCGAGTTCAAGGAGTACACCATCGAGACGGGGCCGGGCATGATGGTGCTCGACGCGGTGCACCAGATCCAGGCCAAGGAAGCCAACGACCTCGCCGTTCGCTGGAACTGCAAGGCGGGCAAGTGCGGGTCGTGCTCCTGCGAGATCAACGGCAAGCCGAAGCTCTCCTGCATGACCCGTCTCAACAGCTACCCGGAAGGGGAGACGATCACCATCCAGCCGCTCAAGACCTTCCCCATCGTGAAGGATCTCGTGACGGACGTGAGCTGGAACTACGAGCAGAACAAGCGCATCCGTCCGCTCAAGCCGCGCCCCCGCGAGGCCGACGGCACGCACCGGATGCAGCAGGAAGACGTCGACCGGGTGCAAGAGTTCCGCAAGTGCATCGAGTGTTACCTTTGCCAGACCGTGTGTCACGTCCTGCGCGATCAGGACCGTAAAGACGCCTTCGTCGGGCCACGGTTCATGATTCGCCTCGCCCAGCTCGAGATGAACCCGCTCGACACCGACGACCGCATCCCCGAGATCAAGGACGAGTACGGCTCCGGCCTCTGCAACATCACCCGCTGCTGCACCGAGGTGTGTCCGGAGCACATCGCGATCACCGACAATGGGATCATCCCGCTGAAGGAGCGGGTGGTGGATCGGTACTACGACCCGGTGATGATGATCTGGCGGAAGATCGCGGGGGGGTAGGCGCCGGCCCTATCCGCGGATGGTCGCTTTTCATCGCGGGTCTTGACGCCAGGGGGGCGGGCGAAGCTGCTGAGCAGCGTGCCGGTCGCCATGCCCCCGTTGCGCGACGTGAAGACTCGGGGCGGAGACACGCCTCTAGGCAGCCGACGCCGCCGAGGGGCCCAGTGCCGCGAAGCGCCGCGAGCGCCCAGGCTACGGATGCGCCGCGTCGTGAGCGGTGTGCTTCCTCCGAAGTCGATCGACGAGGTGGCCCGCGAGACGCAGGAGGCCATCATCAAGCACATCCAGGCCAACACCGAGGAAGACGACGCGCGCCGCGAGGCCGAGCGCGACGCCCGCGTGGCGGCCGTGTTGAAGCGGCTGACCGAGGAGGGGAAGCTGCCTCCTCGGACCACTTCCGTCGATAAGCCGACAAGCGGCTGACATCGCGCGCCGATTTCGGGCACAATCCGTCACGCCGCATGCTGCTCCTCGCCCTGCTCAACGCCTGCGTCCTCGGGCCGGCCGATTCGATCATCCTCGAGGGCGATGCCGACGCCGACGCCGACGGTGATTCGGACACCGATGGCGACAGCGACACCGACCTCGATGCCGATGCCGATGCCGATGCCGATGCCGATGCCGACAGCGACACCGACACCGACAGCGACACCGACACCAGCGATCCCCACGCCGGCGACCACGCCTTCAACGGCGACTACGACGCCTCCGGCGAGGCGTCGTGGGCCTACGCGTCGGAGAGCAACTACGCGGCCGCCGAGTACATCGACGTGGGCGACGTCAACGACGACGGCCTCGACGACGTGGCGCTCACGACGTTCTACGCCGAGCGCAACACCGGCGGCGCCTACGTCGTGTTCGGCCCGCTGGCCGGCTCGGGCACGCTCGACGAGATGGGCGCGAAGATCAGCAGCAAGAGCGGAATCGACGGCATGGGCCGATCCATCGGCGTGGCCGACGCCAACGGCGACGGCGTGGCCGACGTGTCGGTCGGCGCGGCCGACGGCACCTGTCGAGAGTGGGTGTTCTTCGGCCCGATCACGGGCCCCATCAGCGTCGACGACGCGAACGTGACGCGCACGGGTACCGCCGACACCGAGGTGGGCCACGGCTCCGACATGGCCGATGTCACCGGCGACGGCCAGGTGGATCTCATCGTGGGCGCCTACGAAGACGACCGCGGCGGTCGCGAGGCGGGCGCGGTGTTCGTGGAGCATGGCCCGGTGGCGCCGGGCGAGGCGGTGATCGACAGCACGGCCGACCTGGTGCTCGTGGGCGAGGCCGCCGGTGCCTACGCGGGCCGCTACGTGACGACCGGCCGCGACGTCGATGGCGACGGGATCGGCGACATCCTGGTGGCAGCGCCCTACGCCTCGGGTGGTGCCCCGTCGGGCGGCGGCGCCTACCTCGTGTACGGCGGGCTCAGCGGTACCGTGGGCCTCGCCAACGCCGACGCGAAGTACCTGGGCGAGGGCTCCGGCGACTACGCCGGCGAGGCGCTCGGCCTGGGCGACATCAACGGCGACGGCTTCGGCGACGTCCTGCTGGGCGCCTATTCCTCCACCATCGACCAGTACGCCGGCGCCGCCTACGTGGTGTACGGCCCCGGGGGCGAGGGCGTGATGGGGCTCAACGCCGCCGACCTCATCCTGCGGGGCGACGGTCGCCAGCAGCGCTTCGGACTCGCCCTCTGGGCGGGCGACATCGACAATGACGGCGCCAGCGAACTGCTGGTGGGCGCGCGCGGCGACGACGGCGGCCCCGAGGGGGGCGGCGCCGCCTACCTCTTCTGGGGACCGGTGGAGAGCGGCGAGGGCGCGGCCGACGCCGACGCGG
>Ga0194131_10007597_pt1 | contig 14519 bp, 6 predicted proteins | sample TA2KigO120mmetaG_FD_148631 | JGI IMG/M metagenome (GOLD analysis project Ga0194131, IMG submission 148631) | Freshwater microbial communities from Lake Tanganyika, Tanzania - TA2015053 Kigoma Offshore 120m | ecosystem: Environmental > Aquatic > Freshwater > Lake | place: Tanzania: Lake... | reverse complement strand
TGGCGACCGTGCTGCTGTATCGTTTTGTTAGGCGTTCAACCTCAATCATTTGCTCGACTCTCCCGCCTGAGGGCCTCTCGTCTAACGCGAGGGCACTGGGTGCGTCCCAGGTCGCTGTCGTTGTCCTGGGCGATCTCACATTTCGTGACCCGGCTGACCGGGGTTATTGTGGCGGCCGACTCCGAGGACTGCATGCGGATCGCCGTCGCCTTGTTTGCCGCGCTGGCCCTCTCGGGCTGCGGCTCCACGTGGACGGTGGAAGACGGCGACGGCGACGGCTTCAGCATCGTCGATGGTGACTGCGACGACGGCCCGGGCGGCTCGGGCGTGGGCCCCGGTGCGGAGGAGATCTGGTACAACGGCGTCGACGAGAACTGCGACGGCAACGACGCCGACCAGGACGGCGATGGCTACCTCGCGGTGCATGCGGGGGGCGACGACTGCTTCGACGACCCCGCCGGTCCCCCGGAGGAATTCACCGCGCTCAACGGCTTCGCCCAGCCGACGGCCGCCGAGGTGTACCCCGGCGCCGCCGACACCTGGTACGACGGCATCGACCAGGACTGCGCCGGCGACGACGACTTCGATCAAGACCTCGACGGTTTCGCCACCACCGCGTGGACCGAGGTGCGCTCGTCCCTGCCCGCGAGCGACTGTTACGACGCCACGAGCGAGGCCTACCCCGAGATCTGGCCCGAGTGCATGGCCGTGAGCGAGCAGGTGATCGACGCGCCGCTCTCGCCGCCGCAAGTCAACCCCGCCGCCACCGACGTGGTGTACGACGGCACCGATGCCAACTGCGACGGCCTCACCGACTTCGACAGCGACGGCGACGCCTACGACGCCTGCGAGGAGTGCGACGACGACGACGCCAGCATCTTCCCCAACGACGCCGAGGAGATCTGGTACAACGGCGTCGACGAGAACTGCGACGGCAACGACGCCGACCAGGACGGCGACAACTACCTCGTCGAGGGCTACGTCGAGCCGGCCGAACGGATCCACACTGGCAAGGGCGAGGGCGACTGCTGGGACGACCCGGGCAGCCGCCCCGACGAGATGGAAGCGATCAACGGCTTCGCCGACCCCGACGCCGACGAGGTGCATCCAGGGCAGAGCGAGGTGTGGTACGACGGCGTCGATCAGGACTGCGCGGGCGACGACGACTTCGACCAGGACGCCGACGGCGACCCAACCGACGAACTCCCAAGTCGCGACAGCAACCCTGCGGGGGCCGACTGCGACGACGAGGACGGCACCATCAGCAGCACGGCGGCCGACGCCTGGTACGACGGCGTCGACAGCAACTGCGACGGCGAGAGCGACTACGACCAGGACGGCGACGGTCACGACGCCGAGGGCTACGGCGTGGCCGGGGCCGACGACTGCGACGACAGCAAGGCCACCGTCAACCCGGACAGGCAAGAGGCCTGCTCCACCACCTACGACGACGACTGCGACAACGACGGCAACACCAACGACGACGATGCCATCGGCTGCGTCGAGTATTTCGACGATGCCGACGCCGACAGCTACGGCGACATCGACGACAGCCGCTGCCTCTGCACCGACGAGGGTACCTACACCGAGCTCGGCACCACCTCGGGCAGCGCCGACTGCGACGACACCCGCGCGCAGGTCAACCCCGGCATCAGCAACGAGGACTGCACGACCACCTACGACGACGACTGCGACGGCGTCACCAACACGCAGGACGGCGACAGCTGCACGACCTACTACCTCGACGCCGACAACGACGGCTACGGCAGCACCACCTCGCAGTGCTGGTGCAGCGCCACCGGCAACTACGACGTCATCAACGACGACGACTGCGACGACAGCCGCTCCGCCGTCAACCCGGCGGTGAGCAACGAGTCCTGCTCCACCAGCTACGACGACGACTGCGACGGATCCACCAACGAGCGCAACGGCACTGGCTGCACGACCTACTACTACGACACCGACAGCGACGGCTACGGCACCACCTCGAGCCAGTGCTGGTGTTCCCCGGCGGGCGACTACACCTCGTCGTACAGCACCGATTGCGACGACAGCGACGACAATACCTTTCCTGGGGCCGCGAGCAACGACAGCAGCACCTCGTGCATGACCGACGCCGACGGCGACAACTACGGCGACAGCAGCGCCGCCAGCCCGGTCACCGCCGGCACCGACTGCGACGACAGCCGCAGCGGCGTCAAGCCCGGCGCCACCGAGACCTGCGGCACCAGCTACGACGACGATTGCGACGGTTCGTCCAACGATACCGGCGCCGTGGGCTGCACCACTTACTACTACGACGCCGACGGCGACACCTACGGCACCACCACCAGCCAGTGTACCTGCTCGGCCACCGGCGACTACGACGCCACCAACGACGACGACTGCGACGACGCCTCCGCCGCCGACAACCCCGCCGCCACCGAGACCGTGGGCAACGGCGACGACGACGACTGCTCCGGCGGGGAAACCTGCTACGACGACGACGACAACGACGGTTACCTCGACTCGACCGGCGACACGCGCGCCTCGACCGACAACGACTGCGCGGATTCCTACGAGGGCACCAACACCGACCCGACGACGGACTGCGACGATGCCGACGCCGACACCTTCCCCGGCGCCGCCAGCAACGACAGCACCTCCTCGTGCATGAACGACGACGACGGCGACAACTACGGCGACGCCACCGTGTCGGGCTCCGTCGTGGCCGGCACCGACTGCGACGACACCCGCTCCGCCGTCAAGCCCGGCGCCACCGAGACCTGCTCCACCAGCTACGACGACGACTGCGACAGCTCGAGCAACGACGTGGGCGCCACCGGCTGCACCACCTACTACTACGACGGCGACAACGACGGCTACGGCCTGTCCACGTCGTCACAGTGTACCTGCACGACCAGTGGCAGCTACGACGTCACGCTGTCGACCGACTGCGACGACAGCTCCTCGAGCGACTACCCGGGCGCCACCGAGACCGTCGGCAACGGCGACGACGAGGACTGCGACGGCTACGAGACCTGCTACGACGACGACGACAACGACGGTTACCTCGACACCACGGGCGACACCCGGGCGTCGAGCGACACCGACTGCAGCGACGCCTACGAGGGTACCAACTCCGACCCCACCACCGACTGCGACGACAGCGACTCGGGCGACACCCGGGCGTCGAGCGACACCGACTGCAGCGACGCCTACGAGGGTACCAACTCCGACCCCACCACCGACTGCGACGACAGCGACTCGGGCGACTACCCGGGCGCCACCGAGACCGTCGGCAACGGCGACGACGAGGACTGCGACGGCTACGAGACCTGCTACGACGACGACGACAACGACGGTTTCCTCGACACCACCGGCGACACGCGCACCAGCACGACGGACACCGACTGCGCGGATGCCTACGAGGGCACCAGCACCGACCTCACGACCGACTGCGACGACAGCGATGCCACCGCCTACCCGGGGGCGAGCGACACGTTGGTCGGTAACGACGGCATCGACAACGACTGCGACGACTTCGTCGACGAGGGCGGCATGGGCTCGGGCGATCTCGTGATCACCGAGTACATGGTGGGCGGCAGCGCCTACACCGCCGACTGGTTCGAGGTGTACAACGCCAGCGGCTACGACGTCACCCTCGACAACTTCACCATCACGCTCTGTTCCGATAGCGCCACGTCGATCGCCGACCCCAATCCGTCGCTGATCACGTGCGACTACGAGATCGTGCTCACGGTGGAGTCTGGGCACACCGTTCCCGCCGACGACTACTTCGTGTTCTGCGCCTCGAGCGGGAACTTCTCCAACGCGCTCATCTGCCCCAGCGGCGCCACGTCGAGCGACGGCGACCGGTGGACGGACTACGACATCCCCGCCTACGACGCGACCACCCGGATGGGAGACGACAACGGGGGCATCGCGGTGGAGGCCGGTGCCGTGTTCCTCGACGAGGTGTTCTGGTGGCAAGAAAATGGCCTTGACGACTGGCCGCAGAGCTCGACGAGCAGCATCCAGCTCGACCTCTCGGTGTCCACCGGGACCACGGCCGAGGCCGACAACGACGACTACACCGACGGTACCGACGACGTCTGGTGTACCTCCACCGGCGCCGGCGTTATCGCTGACTACTCGGCCTCGGCCGCGGAGTACGGCACCCCCGGCAGCGCCAACAGCGAGTGCCCGTAGGGCGCCCCGATGATCCTATCTTTGGTCACCGCGTGTACCTTCGTCACTGACGAGGAGTGGGCCGGCCGTGCGGAAACTTGCGACGTGTCCGGCCTCTACGTCGACGCCGACGGCGATGGCTGGGGTGGTTCCCAGCCAGCACGGAGCTGTGCCGACGTGGCGCACAGCGTCAACCGCGTTGGCGACTGCGACGACGCCCTCGCCACGGTCTACCCGACGGCGGACGACGTGCCCTACGACGGCCTCGACAGCGACTGCGCGGGCGATGGCGACTACGATCTCGATGGCGATGGCTACCAGGCGGTGGAGGGCGGCGGCGACGACTGCTGGGACGACCCGAGCCAGCCGCCGCCGAGCCTCGAAGACGACTGCGAGGAGGCGACCATCGGCATCCTCGGCCCCGCCGACGTGTACCCCGGGGCCACTGACGAGCCCTACGACGGTGTCGACGCCGATTGCTCGGGCGGCAGCGACTTCGACGCCGACCGCGACGATTTCCCCGCCTGCGAGGACTGCGACGACACCGATCCCAGCCGATACCCGAACGACACCCAGGAGATCTGGTACAACGGCTACGACGAGAACTGCGACGGCAACGACGGCGACCAGGACGGCGACGGGTACGTGGTCGAGAACTACGCCTACGAGATCCTCGAGGATCAACTCCCGGGCGACTGCTGGGACGACGGGTCGGATCGACCCGAGGAGATGAAGTCGCTCAACGGCTTTCCCGAGCTCGCCAGCGACGAGGTCCATGGCTTCGCGAGCGACACCTGGTACGACGGCGTCGACCAGGACTGCAACGGCGACGACGACTTCGACCAGGACGGCGACGGCGACCCCACCACCGAGTACCCAGGTCGCGATGGCAACGTCGGTGGCGACTGCGACGACCTCGACGACAGCGTGTCCTCGCTCGCCGAGGAAACCTGGTACGACGACTTCGACCAGGACTGCCAGGGCGACGACGACTTCGACCAGGATGGCGACGGCGACCCCTCGAGCGACTGGGGCGGTGGCGACTGCGACGATCGCGATCCCGCCGTGTCGATGCTGGCCGAGGAGGACTGCGGCAGCAGCGCCGACGAGGACTGCGACGGCGACGACAACGACGAGGGTGCTCTCGGCTGCACCGCCTACTACGCCGATGCCGACGGCGACGGGCACGGCGGCAGCGCGGGCGCCTGCCTCTGCATGCCCACGGCCGCCTACCCCGAGGGCCTCTCCACCGACTGCGACGACAGCAACGCCGGGGTGAGCCCCGACGGCGTGGAGGACTGCACCACCGCCGACGACGACGACTGCGACGGCGACCCCAACGACCTCGACGCCATCAGCTGTACGAACTGGTATCGCGACGCGGACTACGACGGCTACGGCAGCAGCGCCTACGTCTGCGCCTGCGAGGGCGTGGGCGTGTACAGCGCCAGCAGCTCCACCGACTGCGACGACGGCGACACGAGTGTGCTCGACGCGCTCGCCTGGTACGCCGACGTCGACAACGATGGCTACGGCGACCCGAGCGCCAGCATCGGCGCCTGTAGTGCCCCCACAGGCTACGTCGACAACGCCGGCGACTGCAACGATACCACCGCGGCGGCCAACGAAGGCGCCGAGGAAACCTGCGCCGACAGCATCGACAACGACTGCGACGGAAACGCCAACGACGAGGGCGCGGCTGCCTGCTCCCCCTACTGGGCCGACCTCGACGGCGACGGCTACCCGGGCACCTTGGCCTGCCTGTGCTGGGCAGAGGGCGCCTACGCCCATGGCGATGGCGGCGACTGCGACGACGGCTCCAGTGGCGCCTCGCCGGGCACGGCCGAGGTGTGCATGGACGGCATCGACGGCGGGTGCGACGATTACCCGGGGGCCTGCGGGGTGTCGGGCACGGTCGATCTCGGCGTGCTCCAGCACCAGTGGGTGGGTCCCGACCTCGGCTTCGGCGCGCACGTGGGCGCCCCCGGCGACACCGACGGCGACGGCAACGAGGAGATGATGGTCGGCGCCGACGACAGCCGCGGCGGCAGCGCCTACTTGATCGCGTACCGGCCCACCCCAAGCACCGTGGAAGCCGACGCCAGCCTCGAGGTGGTGGCGGGGAGCGCGGCAGACGAGCTCGGCCACGCGCTCGGCAGCGTGGGCGACGTCGACGGCGATGGCCGCACCGACTTCCTCGTGGGCGCGCCCGGGGCGGGTGGCACCGGAGAGGGCGGCGTGTTCCTCGGCGGCCAAGCGGGCCTTGCCACGCTCGGCGACGCCTCCGTTTACCTGCGCGGCGACAGCACCGGCGACGAGGCCTTCCGCGCGGGCGGCTACCTCGGCGACCCCGATGGCGACGGCGTGAAGGGACTGGCGGTGGGCGTCCCCGGCTACGACAGCGGCGGCACCGACGCGGGCGCGCTGCTAGTGATCAACTCGCTGTCGTTGTCGAGCGGTGCCTCGCTGGGCTCGGTGGCCACCTCCACCTGGCGCGGCGAGTCGGCGGGCGACGAGGCGGGACGGCAGGTGATCTCGGGTCGCGATCTGAGCGGCGACGGCCTCGGCGACATCGTCGTGGGCGCCCCCGGCGCCGACCGCGGCAGCGCCGACGGCGGCGCGGTGTACGTGATCTACGCCCCCTTCCTGGGCGCCAGCTCCCTCGCCGCCGCCGACATCCGCGTCGGCGGCACCCTGGCCGGGGGCGGTCTCGGCGGCGACGCCCTCGCGGTGGGCGAGTTCACCGGCGACGGCCGCAACGACTTGCTCGTCGGCTCCACCGCCTACGACGCCGGCGCCGGCTCGGTGTTCCTCCTCGACGGGAGCGCGACCGGCGACCTCGACACCAGCAGCTCCTGGCTGCGTCTCGACGGGGGCGCCGGCGACGGGCTCGGCGCGGCGCTCGCATGTGGCGACTTCGACAACGACGGCGGAGAAGACATCGTCGCCGCCGCTCCGGGCTACGACGGCAGCAGCACCGACGCGGGGCTCGTGGCGGTCTTCCTCGGGCCCTTCGGCTCCACGACCTACGCGCTGGGTTCTGCCCAGGCGTTCTACACCGGCGCCGACAGCGGCGATGGCGCCGCCGCCTCGCTGGCGGCCCTGGGCGACCTCGACGGCGACGGCACCGCCGACTTTGCCGTGGGCGTGCCGCTGGGCGAGGGTGGGGCGGGCCTGGCCTACCTCCTGCGAGGCGGCGGGTACTGAGCAAGCTGGGATATGAACGCGGGATGCGTTTTCTCCCCGCCCTCCTCCTCGTCGGCTGCGGCTCGACGTGGAACTCTGAAGATCTCGACGGCGACGGCTTCACGGTGGCCGAAGGCGATTGCTGGGACAACCCGTCGAAGGCGGCGTCCAACGGCATGACCGGCGAGGAGATCTACCCGGGCAAGAACAACGAGACCTATTACGACGGCGTCGACGAGAACTGCGACGGGCTCTCCGACAACGACAAGGATCTCGACGGTCACGACGCGCTCGCGATGGGGGGCGACGACTGCTGGGACGACCCCGATCCCGACGCCGTTCCCGCCGAGTTCGACGCCCTCGACGGTTTCTACGACCCGCTGGCCAAGGAGGTGTTCCCGGGCGCCGAGGAGGTGTGGTACGACGCGGTGGATTCCGATTGCGACGGCAGCAGCGACTTCGATCAGGATCTCGACGGTTTCGACACGATGTGGCACGAGCAGCGCGACGGCTCGGTGGGGACCGACTGTCTCGACGCCGACGACGATCCGCAGGACAACCCGGCGGCGATCGTCCCCAACAACGTCAATCCCGACGCCACCGACGCCTGGTACGACGGCACCGACGCCAACTGCGACGGCGCCGACGACTACGACCAGGACCAGGACGGATTCCCGAGCGCCGACTACGGCGGCAACGACTGCGACGACCTCGACCCCGAGCGCTACCCCAACGACGAGGTGGAAACCTGGTACGACGGCGTCGACAGCAACTGCGACGGCCAGTCCGACTACGACCAGGACGGCGATGGTCACGACGCCAGCGACTACGGCGGCGGCGACTGCAACGACGACCCTGCGGCCCCGGCCGCGGCCATCAACGGCTTCGACGACGTGGAGGCGCGCGCGATGTACCCCGCTGCCGCCGACGAGCCCTACGACGGCGTCGACGCCGACTGCGCGGGCGACGATGACTTCGACGCCGACGGCGACGGGCAGTCGACGGCCGACTTCCCCGACGAGGGCGGCCAGGTGGGCCAGGACTGCGACGACACCGACGGCGCCGTCCACGTGGGCGCGCTCGACACCTGGTACGACGGCGTCGACAGCAACTGCGGCGGCGGCAGCGACTACGACCAGGACGGCGACGGGTACGACAGCAGCGCCTACGGTTTCGGCAGCGCTGACGACTGCGACGACGCGCGTGTTGACGTGTACCCCGGGGCCGAGGAAACCTGCGCCGACACGGCCGACCAGGACTGCGACGGCATCGAGAACGACACCGACGCCACCGACTGCACCGTGTTCTTCGCCGACGATGACGCCGACAGCTACGGCGACATCGCCGACAGCCTGTGTCGTTGCGACGCCGAGGGGGTGTACACCGCCGAGGGTACCACCACCGCCACCGACGACTGCGACGACAGCCGCGCCACGGTGAACCCGGCCGCGAGCAACGAGAGTTGCAGCACCACCTACGACGACGACTGCGACGGCGTCACCAACGAGCAGAACGGGTCGAACTGCACCACCTTCTACACCGATGTCGATGACGACGGCTACGGCCTCGCCGCCAGCCAGTGCTGGTGCAGCGAGAGTGGCAACTACCGTGCCGCCAACGACGACGACTGCGACGATGGCGACGACGGGATTCACCCCATGGCCCCGGAGAGCTGCGACGGTGTCGACGAGGACTGCGATGGCAGCATCGACGAGGGGATGACCTACTACTACGCCGACGATGACGACGACGGCTACGGCGACGACAGCACCGGGTCTTGCTCGACCTTCAGCGGCGCGGTGACGACGGGCGGCGACTGCGATGACACCGACGAGGGCGTGTACCCCGCGGCTCCCGAGCTCTGTGACGAGCAGCGGAACGACTGCGACGACGCCGCCTGGACCGCGGCCAGCGAGGAGGGCACGGTCAGCTATGTCGATGCCTCCCTGGCCTGGACGGACAAGACCAGCTTCTGGGCGGCGGGCACCGCGGCCGCCCCAGTGAGCATCTCGCTCGACGCGGGCACCTACTACGTGTGCCCGGCCACCTGGTACGTGGGCGTGGTCGCGTCTTCCGAGACGGTGGATCTCATCGCGCCCTACGGGGCCACCGACACGATCCTCTCGCGCGGCGGCATCAGCGGCACCGTGGTCTACGCCACCTCGAGCGTGGTGTACCTGGAAGGGCTCACCATCACCGGCGGCGTGGGCACCACGGCCGGCTCGTACCAGTACGGCGGCGGCGTCCTGTCGCTCGCCTCCAGCGACGCCACCGTCTCGCAGGTCACGCTCTACCAGTGCCTCGTCACCGGCAACGACGCCGACTACGGCGGCGGCGTGGCCGCCTACAACTACGGTGACGTCATCCTCGAGGAAACCGACGTCTACGACAACACCGCCGACGTGTCCGGCGCGGGCATCCTCGTGCAGCGCGGCGACGTGAGCTGCGAGAATGGCGGGGTGTACGACAACACCTCGGTGGGCGAGGGCGGCGGTGCCTACTTCTCGCACCAGATCGGCAACCTCGACGTCACCAACTGCGACTGGACCGGTAACAGTCCCGACGACATCGCCGGCGCCGGCTCAGGCTTCGCCACCGTCCCAAGCGGCACCGTGGGCTCCGGCGGCAACGCGGACTGCCAGGGCTTCTACGGTTGTTTCTAGCGGCGGTCCTCGCCTGCCCCAGCGAGCCGGAGCCGGAGCCGGAGCCGAAGTCACCCGAGTCGGTCGAGGTCGATAGCGTCGACACCGCGCCGAGTCTCGACCCCTACACGATCACCGTGCGCGTGACGGTGGACGGCGTCGCGACCGCGGGCGCCACGGTGATGCAGGGCGGCGGGCGCGAGGCCTGGACGACGGGCGCCGACGGCACCGTGGTGGTGACCATCGACCCAGCGATCGCGGGCGACCAGTACGTCGTGGCGGGCCACCCCGAGTGCCGCAACGGCGGCACCGAGCTGGAGGGGCCCGCCCCTGACACCGTCGAGGTGGAGCTGGACCGTTTCGATGACAGAGACAACGCGGCGTACACCTTCCGCGACCCGGGCGACGCGCCCGGCGAGCTGAACACCAGCGCGCAGTGCTCGCACTGCCACCTGAGCATCCACGAGGCCTGGTGGAACTCCCCGCACCGCACCGCCGCCAAGAACCCGGCGGTACACGACGTGTACCAGGGCATGGCCTCGGGGGTGGCGGAGGTGGACTGCAGCGGCACGTGGAGCGCCGTCACCGAGCCCGGGACGGGCAAGGCGCTGTCGGCCTGCGTGGTCGCGGCGAGCGTGGCAAGCACCGGCACCACCGGCGCCTGCGCCGACTGCCACGCCCCCGGCATCGACGGCGAGATCGGCGGCCGCGATCTCCTCGACGCCACCGGCTTCGCGTTCGAGTACGGCGTGCACTGCGACGTGTGCCACCACGTGGAGAGCGTCCACGAGGGCGAGGCCGCCGGGGTGGCGGGCTGGCTGCGCGTCCTCCGCCCCAGCGAGCCGAGCAGCAGCCCGGCCTTCGGTGACTGGGCGCCCCTCACCTTTGGCCCCTACCTCGACGTGCTCAACCCCAACATGGGCTCGTCCTGGCGCGAAGAGTTCCACGAGGCCGCCTTCTGTGGCGGCTGCCACCAGCTCGACCAGGGGTCGATCGCCGGGGCGATCGACCTCGCCCGCTGGCCCTCGGGGACGATCCCCGTCCACAGCACCTTCGAGGAGTGGTCGGAGGGGCCGATGAACCCCTCGGCGCCCTGCCAGAGTTGCCACATGCCGCCGGTGTCGTCGGCGGGCAACAGCAGCGATCTCTACACCGAGATCGACGCGATCCCGGGCGTCGCGTCTGGCTGGGAGCGGCCACCGGGCGACGTCCGGCAGCACGCCTGGTGGGGCCCGCGACAGCCCGAGGGTGGAATGCTCGGCCTCGCGGCCTGGGTCGACATCGCCAAGGAGATCGACGGCGGCGTGCTGACCGCGCAGGTGACGGTGACCAACGCGGGGCCGGGGCACGCGATGCCCACCGGCGAGCCGATGAGGAACCTCGTGCTGGCCGTCGAGGCCACCTGCGGCGGTGCGCTCCTCGACTTCGCGGGCGGCGACGTGGTGCCGAGCCTCGGCGGGAGCCTCGGGTATTCCGACGCCGCCACCGAGCCGCTCGACCTGCCCGGCGCGAGCCCCGGGATGGTGGTGCGCTTCTTCGCTCGCGACGGCGACTACGACTACGTGGGTCACGGTCCCTTCGGCGATGGGCAATTCTCGGTGGCAGAGAAGGGCTTGCCCCGGTGGCGTTGGCTGGGCGACGCGGTGGTCACCAGCGCCAGCGACGACGGCACCCTCGTACGGGGTGGCGTGCCGGAGGGCGCGGAGCGCGCGGTGCTGATCGCGGCGAGTTTTCCAGAGGACGGGAGCGAGGCCGGCCCCCTGATGGGTACACCGGGCTTCGCCTTCGCGCGCGTGCTCGTCGATGCCCTGGGCAACGAGATGGTGCCGCATCACCTGGCGGTCGATGTCCGGAGCGATAACCGCATACTACCCACGCAAAGCTTCACAACAGAGCACATGTTTGTCGCGACATGTGACGACCCGGAGGTCCACGCGGTGCTGGTTCACCGCGCCTACCCCTGGGCGGTGGCAGCCACCTACGGCTGGACGCTGGCGGACAGCGTGATGGACGAGGCGCGGCGATGATGCTGCTGCTCGGCTGCGCGCCGTCACCCGGTGACAGCGGCGAGCTCGCGAGGCTCACCGGCGACAGCGGTGCCGGCGACGGGGCGGGCGACGATGAGGCGCTTCGCCTCCCCGAGGAGTTCGCGAGCGCCGGCGGCCTCCTGTCCGTCACGCTGGTCGCCGGTGGCCTGGAGGAGGGCTACGGCTACAACGGCGTCTCTCCCGGTCCCACGCTGCGGGCGATCGTGGGCGATACCATCGAGGTCCACCTCGTCAACCAGCTCGACGACAGCACCACGATCCACTGGCACGGCATGGCGGTGCCCAATGAGATGGACGGCGTGAGCTTCGTCGTCGATCCCGTGGACCCGGGTTCGAGCTTCCAGTACCGCTTCACCGCCAGCCGCGCCGGCACCTTCTGGTACCACCCACATGTCGACGTGTCGCGACAGGTGGACCTCGGGCTGTACGGCGTCCTCGTGGTGGGCGACCCCGCCGAGCCCGTCGCCGAGCGCGACCTCGTCCTCGTGTTCGACGCGGCGGGCGAGCTCGACGCCGACGCCGCGCGCGACGACGAGGCGCACCACCACGCCTTGCCCAACCCGCGCGACACCACGTGGCTCGTGAACGGGCAGGTGGCGCCCACCTTTCGGCTGGCGGCAGGCGAGCGCGCCCGGGCGAGGCTGCTCAACGCCTCGAACACGGCCTACCTGTCGCTCGACTGGCCCGGCGCGCGGCTGGTGGCTGGCGAGCAAGGCCTCCTCGGCGCCGAGGGCGTCGTCGACGACCTGCTCCTCGCCCCCGGCCAGCGTGCTGAGGTCGAGATCGGCGCCGGGAGCGGCGACCACGAGGTGACCACGGCGATGTGGACGGCCTGGGGCGGCGCCGCGTATGGCGACCCGGTCGTGCTCCTGCACGTGATCGACGAGGGCAGCACGGCGGAGCCCCTGGACTTCGCCTTCGCGGGCGCCCCGCCCACGGCCGAACCGGCCCACGCCGACCTCGTGTACACCTTCCAGGGGGGCGCAGCCGGAGAAGACTGGCTCATCAACGGGGAGGCCTGGCCCGACGTCACCCCGGCCGTCCTCGCGCTCGGGGCCGAGTACATCGTGGAGGCGCGCAACTTGAGCAGCACCGCCCATCCCTTCCACCTCCACGGCTTCGCGCTCGAGTTGCTCTCGGTCAACGGCGTGCCGCCCGCCGTCGCGACCTGGGGCGACACCTTCGACATCCCGATCCGCGCCACCGTGCGCATGCGCCTGCTCGCCGACAACCCGGGGAGCTGGGCCCTGCACTGTCACCTCCTGGGCCACGAGGACCACGGGATGATGACCGTGGTCGAGGTTCGCTAGTCGGTTCTCGGGCCCATCAGGAAGAACGCGGTGAGATCCACGGTGATGTTCAGGGGCCAGTGGAGCAGGAAGGCCGGCCAGAAACTGCGGGCGCGAAGGCAGCCCACGCCCAGGAGCAGCGCGCCGAGGAGCGACGAGGCCATCTCCAGCTCCGGCTTGCTGTGGTGGGTGGCGAAGTACAGGAAGCTCGTGATCCACACCGCTGCGCGGGGCCCGTGGGTGCGCGCGAGGGCAAACAGCGCGAGCCCGTGCCAGAAGAACTCCTCCACGAGCAGGTAGAGGCCGCGCCCCGCCTGCGCCACGAAGAGGGCGCCGAGGTCGCGCCTTGCATCGCGATCTGCCGGGTAGTATTCCCGTAGTTGTGGAATGCTGAGCACGGCGAGGACGCCGAAGCCCACCACCACGGCGACAAGCGCGCCCACGCGCGGGCCCCACCAGCGCCAGTCTCCCCGGCCGATGCCGTGGGCCTCGGCGTCGAAGCCGCCAGTGACGGCCGCCCCCACGGCGAGCAGCGAGGCGGCGAGCGCCGGGTAGAGCACGAGATCCGGGTTGTCCAGCGCCCAGCTGCGGGGCAGGCCGAGCACCGCGCCCCGCAGGTAGGGGGCGGCGGCCACCGCCATCGCGAACAGGGCCAGCACCCGCGCCGGGAGGCGGAGGCGGGTGGGCGCGAGGAGCACGAAGCCGGCGAGGCCCATCGCGAAAAAGACGGCGCAGTACGCGACCGGTCGCAGTTTCTCGAGCCGCGGCAGGAGGCGCTGGTCGACGAGCCAGCACGCCGCGATCAGCCAGAGGGGGCCGAGCCCAGGGAGGTGCTCGGCCACCCGCAGGTCGGCAATCAGGGCGCGAAGTCGTTGCAAGCCGGCGACCTATCCGGTGCGGGGCGCGGGCCCGCGCGCTAATCGGCGGCGGGAGTCGCCATGCAGCGGTCCATTCTCTCGCTGGCCAACCTGGGCAGTGCCGAACTCGCCGACCTGGAGCTCCGCGCCTCGATGAGCGCGGTGGGGGCGCGGTTCTCCGGGGAGGCGAGGGGCGCCTTGGCGCTCCTGTCGGCGGCGCCCCGGCCCTACGCGCGGCTCGCGGTCGAGGCGGCCGCCTCGCGCATGGGCCTGCGCACGATGGCGATGGGCCCGGAGGAGGTCGGCGCCCTCGGCGACGCGGCGGTG
>Ga0194131_10007596_pt1 | contig 14520 bp, 12 predicted proteins | sample TA2KigO120mmetaG_FD_148631 | JGI IMG/M metagenome (GOLD analysis project Ga0194131, IMG submission 148631) | Freshwater microbial communities from Lake Tanganyika, Tanzania - TA2015053 Kigoma Offshore 120m | ecosystem: Environmental > Aquatic > Freshwater > Lake | place: Tanzania: Lake... | reverse complement strand
GCCGACGCGTTCCAAGACGGTTACAAAAACCCGCAGCAGGTCGACCGCATGGTCGAAGACGTCGCCCGCGCCGGCGGCAACGCCATCTTCATCGAGACCCGCCATCGCGGCGGCTCTTACTTTCTAAAGTCGACCGAGCCGCCGGCCGAAGACGCGACCTACTCTAAGGGCTTCGACGCGCTCGAGTATGTGATCGCCAAGGCCCACGAACGCGGTATCCAGGTCCACGCCTGGGCGCCCGTCTACCCAACGTGGCCGCTCAACCGTCCGCCGGCCGATCCCAACCACGTCTGGAACCGGCATGGGCCAAACGCCGCCGGCGAAGCCATGTGGGCCACCGTGTCCGCCCAAGGCGCGCCCGGTGTTTCGCTCGATCCCGGCCACCCGGCCGCCACCGCCTATCTGGTCAATGTCATCCTCGATCCGCTGCGCCACTACGACATCGACGGCATCCACCTTGACTATATCCGTTATCCGGAAGCCGCCGACTTCGGTTATAACCCGATCGCCCGCGCGCGTTTCGACCGCCTCTCCGGCGGCGACGCCCGCGCCTGGGCCGACTTCCGCCGCCGCCAAGTCACCGACCTCGTTCGCCACACCTATCTCCGCGCCGCCGCCATCAAGCCCCGCGCCATCGTCTCCGCCGCGCTCATCTGCTGGGGCAACGGTCCGCTCAACGACGCGGGTTTCACAACCACCGATGCCTACGCCCGCGTTTTTCAAAACTGGCGTGCGTGGCTGGAAGAGGGCATCCTCGACCTCGCCATGCCGATGATGTACTTCCGCGAACCCGCCAATGGCACGTTCCTCGACCGCTGGCTGTCGTTTACCAAGGAGCGCTCGTATCGGCGCGCCATCATGCCCGGCATCGGCATCTATTTGAACCCCATCGCCAATTCCATGGCGCAAGCCAACCGCGTCCTGGCGACGAATCCGGCCGGTCTCGCCTTCTACAGCTACGCCGTCACGAACCAGGAAGGACCCAACGGCCGCACGCTGGAGCCCAACGAAAACTTCTACACGGCGGCGGCGAACCTGCCCGGCCTCTCGGCGCCGCCCGTGCTCGCCTGGAAAACCTCGCCAACTCGCGGCCATATTAGCGGTCAGATCACCGTCGACGGTCCCGCATGGCTCGCCGACGGCGCCTCGATCTCGATCGAGTCCGACGACGATCCGCTCCGCGCGCCCCGCCTGGCCACAAGCGACGGCACCGGCTTTTTCGGCGCCGTCGATTTCGAGCCCGGCCGTTACCGCGTTCGAGTCAGCCGCGCCGGTAAGGAAATCTTCCGATCGGTGCCCCAAGAGTTGAGCGCCGGCTCGGTCGCCCATTTCGAGATCGCGCTGACCTTGGCAAATTTCGACCGCGCCATCCCCCGATTAGCCGGTGTCGAAGCGCTCTCGCCCGGCGAACTGGTCACATTGGCCGGAGAAAATCTAAGCGGCGACGGCCCGATTCGGCTGCTGGTCAATGGACAGACGGCGGCGGTATTGTCCGCCTCCGATTCGCAAATTACGGCCATTGTTCCGATGGCCGCGGCGGAATCGTACCTCTTGATCGCGCGGCACTCCGGTCTCGATTCGGCGCCGGTTTCGGCGTCCCACCGGCCTGCGGCGCCGAAGATCTCCGGAATCAACCGGCTCGATGGCGGCATACTCGAAATCTACGCCACCGGGCTCGGCCGTCTGGAAACCGTGGCCGGATCGCCGCTGGCGCGCACCGCCGAAACGATCAAGGTGATTCTCGAACGGCCCGAGGGTGTCGTCGAAATCGATCCGCTTTACAGCGACGCCGCGCCAGGACAACCTGGGCGATATCAGGTCAACGCGGTGCTTCCGGAAGGCTGGGTTTCCGGCAAGCTGCGGCTGTCGTCCGCGGGCGTCCAATCGGAACCCGTTTCACTCGAATAAAAACATTTCTTGTTGAAATTGTTTCAAATCGCGTATACTGGGGCGAACGTAAAATAGCGCTCCGGACCCAGCCGAAGGGATTCTCTGCTGGCCACCGGGCGTGCTTTCATTACTCTGCCCGGCGCTTTTTTCTCGCGGCCGGCTTTGAGAGAGATCTGGACGCCGCATCCGTTCCCGCGCGGTGTGCGGCGTCCAGAACTGATTTAGGTCCAGAGCTCGTCCATCGGCAGATAAATGCCGTGCGCCGCCTCCGGAACGTATTCGAAGGTTCGGCCAAATGGCGTGTCCAACTGCTTGGTCCAGTCGATTCCCATTGCCGAATACACCGTCGCGACGACGTCTTCGGGCCGGTGATCGCGGTCCTGATTCCAGCCAAACGACGTCGTGGCCGACCCCGTCGCGTTGGTCGCTCCAACAATCTTGCCGCCTTTCACTCCCGCGCCGGCGAAGGCCGCGAAGTGCTGGAGATAGTGGTCGCGCCCGCCCGAGCCCGACAGCGCCCCTACCGTCCGTCCGAATTCGCCGACCATTACCACCAGCGTTTCCCGCAACAATCCGGCCGATTCGAGATCGGTCAACAGCGCGCTCATCCCCGCGTCGAACGTGTTACCGAGTGTGAGTATATTCGTAGCCGTTCCACCAGTGCCGTAGATGTCGTTGTGCATGTCCCAACCGCCGACCGAGATTTGGATGAAGCGCGTCCCCTGATTGGCGGCCAGCACCTGTTTGGCGATCAGGCACGCATTCCCGAAGCCGTTGGCGACATTATTGACGCCGTAACGTTGCGAATCGGCCGTCGAAAAGCGGAACGCCGTATCGACCACCGGGTTAAACATCATCCCGTTGGCGGCCGCGTAAAACTTGTCGTAGTCTTCAACGGGTTTGCCCAAAGGCGACGGCGCGCGCAGCGTGTCGTCGATGCTGCGAAGAAACCGCAACCGGGCGTCGGATCGCGTCTTGCCGTCCGTATTCGATGTATTCGGCAGACCCGTCGCCGCCGGCGTGACCTTGAACGGAGCGTAGGTCGCCGGAAAGTAGCCCGGCCCGATCGCCCCGTTCGAGTTCAAGGCCAGAAACGACGGAAACACCTGCGAAGCCGTACGCTCGCGGTCCTTCTCCGACGCAACCACGGTGCCCATGTTCGGCGATACATCCCCAAGCGCCGCCGCCGGGTTGCGTCCGATCTGCGTCCAAGTTTGGCCCAGCGAATGGACTAGCGCCCAGGCGCGCATCGACCGCACGATCGCGATTTTGTTCAACTGCGCGCCCAGCTTGGGCATCACCCCGTTGGGCCACAGCACGCCGTTGACGGTTTCGGCCTTCAGCGAGGCCGGCGTCGCCGGGCCGATCTTGGCGTCGAAGGTGTCGACGTGACTCGGCGCGCCGCTCATCAAAACGAAAATGCAGTTCTTGGCCGTGTTGCGCGTGGTGACTCGCGCGCCGCCGCTCTGACCGAACGCCGGGCTGGCGAGATACGACGCGCCGACGCCCGCCCCGGCGATCTCGAAGAACCGCCGGCGTGATAGATACGGCGCGGCGCTGTAGGAGACCTGCTCGTGCGGATATTTGACTAAGTGCCGCTGTAGTTTTTCTTCGTTGAACATATGGCCTCCGGGTCTAGTAGTTAAAGATAAAGTCGACTTTGTTGTAAAGCGAACACAACAGATCTTCGGCCTGCGCAGTCCGATTTGCAGAGGTGAGTTGCGTGCGCGCCGAGGCCAGTTCCGCGTCCGAAGGAGGCCGCGACAACACCGTGAGAAACAACGTCTGGATCAAATCGTCGTCGGACTTGGCGAGATTCTTCTGCAAGAGCAGGTTCGCGTTGCCCGTGCCGCGAATGCGCGTCAGTACCATCGGGTCGTTCATCAGCGACAGCGCCTGCGAGATCGATCCCTCTCCGCGGCGATCCTCGTCGTCGCGGTTACCGCGCAGGAATCCATCCAGGAACCGAGTGACATTGCCTCCGCGATCGGGCGTCCGCAGCGGCTCGGGAATCTTCATCGCCCAGGTTTCGTTCGCGCTCGACGCCGGATAGTCGCGTTGCAGGTTGTAGCTGGCGTTGACGCCCGAGGATTGAATGAGCGCGTCGTGGATCTCCTCGCCCCACAGCCTCCGCACGAAGTGCCGCGCGTACAACGGTTCCCAATTCGGATCCCACGCGCCCGGATAGCGGCTCGACATCTGATACGCCTCCGAGCTCACAATCTGCTTCATCAGCTTCTTCACGTCGTAGCCATTCGACACGAAATCGGCGGCAAGATCGCGCAAAAGCGCCGCGTTGGTTGGTTGCGGCGCCCAGCCCTCCACCGCGGGCGGATTGTCCGGATCAAGCCGCGCCGGATCGAAGCCGTCGGTGGGCGTCACCAGCGCGAGCCCGAAAAAATGCTCCCAGACGTAGTTGATGGCCGCTCTTGAAAACAGCGGATCGGCGACGATCTCGCGCGCCAGCGCCGGCCGGTAGTCGGCCACCGACGACGGCTTGTTGGTGGTGAACAGGTACGCCGGTGCGACCGTTGTCGTGGGCGTCGCGCCTTGCCGCGCCGGCCGGTTGCCCGTGGTCGTGTTGAGCGTGTAGTCGCGCACGAGCCGCGGATCGGTGAGAATCGACCAGTAGTACGGGACGAAACTGTTTGGATTGATCGATGTGCGGGTCAGATTCGTTCGCGAAAAGTAACTCGCCATCCCCCATGCTTGTTGACGCGTTGTCGAGGTGCCCCACAAGCTCAGCGTGTTCAAATGTCCGCGGCCATTGTGGCAGAGCAGGCAGTTCAGGTGCCCGAGTCCAAGAAATGTCTTCGCCACATCCGCCGCCTGCTGGTCGTAGGTATCCTGTATCACGACCATCGCCTGAAACGATCCCGGCAAGAAGTTCAGTTCGCCATTCTCATAACTATTCGAGCCCGTGGCCGTAATCAGTTCGGTCGCCATCTGGCTGTAGGGCTTGCCGCTCCGCAGCGCCGAAGCCAGCCACGTTTGAAACGCCGACACGCCATCGCCGTCGCGGCGAATCTGCGTGTTGACCGAGTTCATCCGGAACAGGTCGCCGTAGAACATGGTCCATTTATCGACCCACTCGGGCTTGGCCAGCAACTCGTCAATCAGAGCCTCGCGTTTGTTGGCGCGCGCGTCGGCCAAAAACGCCGTCACCCGTTCCGGCGTCGGAATCCGCCCCGTCAAGTCAAGCGTCACACGCCGGATGAACTCGTAATCGGTCGTCCGCGACGCCGGCGTCACGCCCCTCGCCTGCAGCGTCCCGTAAATGTGCCGGTCGATCGTCCCCAGCTCATCCAACTGCAACTGTGAATTGGTCCTGCTTCCACCGGGTACAAAATTCTGCATCTCCCCCATGCGCGACAACACCCGCGCCGTGGCCCCCGAGAAACGGCCGGGCTTGCTCCGGAACTGCCCGGCTTCAATAATCCGGTCATGCTGCGGGCCGAAGAACATGCACTCTGATGGTTCCTGCGCCCACGCCAGTGCGGCGGCGGCCGCCAGCAACGGTACTTTTGTACTCATTTTGAAATTCCTTTACAATTGCTCTCCCCTACCGAAACACGAAAGCCGATGTAGAGTTTCAGATAGTGGTTTACGTTTGCCACTTTTTCCGAGCTAACGATCATGCGAACAATTCTCCCACTTCTCCTATCGGCCGGATGGCTGTTTGGCCAGAGCCTGACTAACACGTCTTTGAACGGCGCGTACTTCTTCCGTCATGTCTTAATAATCGGAAACACCGCCGGCGCAGTATCAGAGATGCGCACCGCCTACGGAACGATCACCTTCAATGGTGCGGGCAGCTACACCCTCACGGGATCGCAGATCATCGGAACCGGCGCGCCTGCGGCGTTCACGGCCAACGGAGCATACTCGGTGCGCGGAACCGGCTACGTCACAATCGCCAATCCGCAGCGGAGCGGCGTCGAAATCTATGCGGGACTCGGCCAGGGCGCGGTTGCCGGTTCGACTACCGAAGGCGCCGGTGGCGTCTACGATCTCTTCGTCGCCATCCAGGCCCCTCCCGGTGGTCAAAGCAACGCTTCGCTGAATGGTGCATACCTGGTTTCGGCGCTCGAACTTCCCGGCGGGAACGCATCGCAGATGCGCAACGCGTGGTTCCGCATGACCCCAAATGGCGCCGGCGCGGCGGGAAACCTCACGGTGTCCGGTAAAGCCGCCAATGCCGCCGATCGCGTCAATACTTCGACGGTTACCTCGGCGACCTACACCATCGCCACCGATGGAACCGGCACTCTAATCCTTCCCGGTTCAGGCCTGCTGAACGGCACGCGCGCCATCTCGGTCTCAAGCGACGGCAACCTCGCGCTCCTCGGATTAACCTCCGCCGGAGGCCACGGCCTCATGGTCGCCGCAAAGGTGTTCGCCGGCACACCCAACGCCGCTTCGTTTAATAGTCGTTTCTTCCGCGCCGGCCTGCGGTATGAAGCCGCCCGCGCCGGCGCCTACGCCGGAGCGTCGAATGCGACGGGCAACGGCAAACTGGTCTCCAGCCTCCGCGTGCGCCAGGTCGAAGGCGTTCTCGATCTCACCGGCGCAAACGCCTACACGATCTCCGCCGACTCCAGCGGCACGCTCGAACTCGGCCGGCTCGCGCTCGGTTTCGCCAGCGGTTCGTTCCACTCCAACGGAGTATCGACGACCGATTCCAATAACTACGAACTCAGCTTCGGCATCCGCGCCGCCGCGCCCACCGGCACGGGGATCTTCGTCAGCCCGCAAGCCGTACTGAACGCCGCAAGCTTTGCCCCCGTCGGCGCGCCGCTGTCGCCCGGCGGGTTCTTCACACTATTCGGCACGGGCTTGGCCGCTTCGACTACCGTCGCCGATCGGCTTCCGTTCCCGACCACGCTCGGCGGCGTACAGGTGCTCGTCAACAACGCCGCCGCGCCGCTCTATTTCACCGCACCCACGCAGATCAGCGCGCTCGTTCCCTTCGCGGCGACAGGATCGACCGCGAGCATCGTCGTCGTCAACGGCGCGCAGCGATCGGCGCCAATCGAAATCCCCCTCGCCCGCACCTCGCCAGGTATCTTCACGATCCCGCCCGCCGGTACCGGCCCCGGCGCTTTGTTGCACGCCGATTTCACCCTCGTCTCGGCGGCCTCGCCGGCTAAACGCGGTGAGACCGTTCTGCTCTTCTTGACGGGCCTCGGCGCGGTAACGCCGCCATCGGCCGACGGCGCCGCGGCCTCGTCGACACAACTATCCACCGTCAACGCGGACGTGAAGGTTTACGTCGGCGGCCGCCAAGCCGCGATCGTATTCAAAGGCCTCGCACCCGGACTGGCCGGCCTCTATCAGATCAACTTCACCATTCCCGCGTCATCCCCCACCGGTTCCGCGCTGCCGCTGGCCATCGAAACGCCCGAGGCCTTTCACGATATGGCCGACATCGCCGTGTCCAACTAGCCCGGATATCTCACAGCCTTCGTCGCGAGCCGCGCTCTACTCCTGCGTGCCGTCGATCTTCTGCGCCGAAAGCAGGTTCATCAGCAAGCCGACTTTCAACGTCGCCAGCGCGCCCAGCGCCGAACTCACGCGCCGCATCAATCCGCCCCCGTGGTGCTTGCCGAGGAACGTCGCCGCGCCCTGTTCAAAATCCGCGCCGAGGAGCGAATCGCTCAGAGCCGGGGACGCATCGGTTTCGTGAAACACGCCCGTCGCGTCCTGCAGCAAAACGATCTTGCGCCCGGCGCGTTTCACCTGCGCCGCCACTTCGGCGTCGCTCCACAGTTCACCGTAGCGCTCGTCGAGGAAGTTCATGCCCTTTAGGAACGCCTTGCGGATGAGCAGCGCGAACATGCCGGGAAACTCGACGTTGACGGTATCGGCGGAGGCGGCAAAAAACGCGGGCCGCAGATCGGAAGGCGAGGGCAGTTTGCGGAAGACCTTTGCGCCGGCGCCATCGGGCGTCGTCAGCGACGCACAGGCCGCGGCGGCATCGCTTTCCTCGCTGACTGCGGCGGCCAGCGTTTCCACGGTTTTCGCCGAGAGCTCCACACGCGGATCGAGAAACAGGATCGAATCAGCCAGCGTCGACCGCAACGCAATGTTGGCGGCTTTGGTGTAGCCGAAATTCTTCGGCAGCCGCAGATAGGTGATCGATTCGAAGTCGTCTTGAATGACGTTCGAACCATCGGTCGAAGCGTTGTCGACGACAATGATCTCGGTCTTATCGGCGATGGCCGACTTCGTCAGAGCTTCCAAACACCGCCGCAACGCGCGCGCCTGATTGCGCGTGACAATGACAATCGACACCCGCGGCGGATCCGCCATGGGTTGCGGAACGAGATTCGATTCGGAGCCGGTGGGAGTCATGAACTAAGAAGGGCGCGGATCTCGAAGAGTCGATCCGCGCCCTGGTGCTGCGGGGGTAAAACGTTTACGACTTGGGCTGATCGCCGGCCTCGCCGCCCTCTTGCTGGGCTTTGAGCCGCTCTTCCCGGCGCTTGGCGCGGTCGGCCGCGCGGCGCACGAGTTCGGAACCGACCAGCTCGAGCATGGCGGTTTCGGCGCCATCGCCCTTGCGGACGCCGACGCGAACGATGCGGGTGTAGCCGCCGTTGCGCGCCGTGAACCGGGGACCGATCTTATCGAACAGCTTTTGCACGCTGGCCGGGGTCATCAGGTAGGATGCAGCCTGACGCCGCCGGTGCAGCTGGTCGGCCGGCGTACCTTCGCGCTTGGCGAGCGTAATAATCCGCTCGACAATCGGCTTGGTGGCCTTGGCTTTCGGAACAGTCGTGACGACGCGTTCTTCGAGAATGACGCTCGTGACGAGATTGCGCAGCAGAGCGCGCCGGGCGCTCAGATCGCGCTTGAGTTTGAAACCGCTTACGTTATGCCTCATGGTGGCGTACTTTCGTGAAAAATTTTATTCGTCGTCGCCGCCGCCGGCGCTCAACGTCGTCGAGCTGGCGGGACCGGGGATGAGACGGCCTTGCGAGTCGATCTTCATGCCGAAGCCAAGGCCCATTTGCGTGAGGATTTCCTTGATTTCGTTGAGCGACTTGCGGCCAAAGTTCTTGGTGCGAAGCATCTCGGCTTCGGTCTTCTGGACAAGATCGCCGATAGAGGAAATATTGGCGTTCTTCAGGCAGTTGTAGCTGCGGACCGAAAGCTCCATCTCGTCGACCGAGCGGTTGAGAACCTCGTTCATCTGGTTCATCACGCGCTCTGCCGGCTCTTCGCTAACCTCGGAGGTCTCTTCGAAGTTGATGAAGATGCTCATGTGATCTTTGATCAGCTTCGAGGCCTGGCCGATGGCGTCCTGCGGGCTGATGGCGCCGTTGGTCCAGACTTCCAGCATGAGCTTGTCATAGTCGGTCATCTGGCCCAGACGGGCGTTGTCGACGCTGTAGTTGACCTTGCGGACCGGCGAGTGGACCGAGTCGATGGCGATGTAGCCGATCGGCAGGTCTTCGTCGAAGTTGCGGTCGGCCGAGATATAGCCGCGGCCTTGCTTCAGGCGCATCTCGATGTTAAGCTTGCCGCCTTCGCCGACCGTCGCGATATGAACATTGCGGTCGAGCACTTCGATATCCGATGACGTTTCGATCTGGCCCGACAACACTTCGCCCGGCCGGTCGACAACCAGGCGCACCGTGTGCACCGCGTCGGTCGACATCTTGAACGGAACCTGCTTCAGGTTCAGGATGATGTCGGTGGCGTCTTCGGTCACGCCCGGAATCGGGCTGAACTCATGCGCGATGCCGTCGATGCGCACGGCGGTGATCGCCGCGCCTTCGATCGAACTCAACAGCACGCGCCGCAGGCTGTTGCCGATGGTGGTGCCGAAACCGCGCTCAAAGGGCTGGGCCGAGAAACTGCCATAGCGCTCGTTGAGCGTCTCGGTGTTGGCGACCAACCGCTTCGGTTTCTGAAAACCCTTGAACATAGCTCTCCTTGGGGGCTCTGACTTTTGGTGTTACCCGCGCGCGGCTTCGAAAAGCCCCGCGCGAGCCTGCGTTATTTCGAGTACAGTTCGACGATAAGCTGTTCAGTCATGTTGATCTGAACAAGCTCTTCGCGTTTGGGGTTGCCGATGACGCGGGCCTTCAAGTTCTCGCGGTCGATTTCGAGCCAGCTCGGCGAAGGCAGATGCGCCGTCGCTTCGCGCGCCGACAGAACCGCCGGGTTTTCCTTGCTCTTGTCGCGAATCGTCACTTCGTCGCCCGCTTTGACCTGGAACGAGGGGATGTTGACCTTGCGGCCGTTCACGTGAACGTGGCCGTGGCGCACCAACTGGCGCGCGCCGGCGCGGCTGGTGGCGAAACCGATACGGTAAACCGCGTTGTCCAAGCGGCGCTCCAGCATCTGCAGCATGACTTCGCCGGTGATGCCCTTGGTGGTGGCGGCCTTCTCGAACAGATTGCGGAACTGCCCTTCGCCCAAGCCGAAGTAGCGCTTGGTTTTCTGCTTCTCGCGGAGTTGGAGTCCGTAGCCGACAATCTTCGGCTTACGCGCCTGGCCGTGTTGGCCGGGGGGGAAGTTCCGCTTCTTCTCTTCGCTGACGGCGCACTTGGGGCCGTAGCAACGTTCGCCCTTTAGGAAGAGCTTCATGCCCTCGCGCCTGCAAAGGCGGCACACAGGGCCGATATAACGAGCCATTCTTGGTTGGTCCTTGAACCTTTCGGATTTCTGGAAGGTGCGGTTTACGGCGTTTCGGCCTTCGTCCCGCTTTGGTGAGTATAGACTTGCGCGAACACGCAAAGCCCGATGGTTACGATTATGACACACCCGAAGTCCAGCCGCAAATTGGTGGCATGGAAATTAAGGGGGTGGCCCGACGGAGGGCGTTTGGGCGGGTACTCCGTCGGGCCGTTTTGGCGCGCAGGGCGGGTGGGGGTCTGCGCACCAAACTGAAAAAAATCTTGCCGTCCCGGAGGAACGTCCCGCCACAAGCCTCTACTATACACGATTGGGGGGGGAGGATACAAGTGGCGGCTTACTTCAACTCCGCCGCCCAGTTCACCACCACGCGGTAGCCGCTTTGTTCGCGGGCTGCCGCCACTTCCTCGGCGATCAGAAAACGTTGCCCGTCCGCCGTCGCGGCGAATACGTTATAACTTGACGGGACCATGTCCGCCTGCACTGAAAATAGTCGCTTCGGAACGGACACGGCCAGGTTAGGCGATGTTCGAATTTCCGCGCTGAAAATCGAACCGGCGTTGTTCGTGAAAAAGAGTTCCTTACTGTTGCGGCTCCATAGTGGAGCAGTTCCTCCGCCGGCCGAGACCTTTCGTTTTTCGGCGAACGACGGAAACGACACGACATAGACGTCGGGTCCTTCCGCCTCGTCCGAAGCATAGGCCAAATGCCGTCCATCGGAAGACAATCGAAGCTGGCGCATGAAGAAGGGAGTTTCCATAAGTAGACTCGGTTTCGCGCTGGGTCCTGGTTTAAACAAGGAATGCCGGCTAGTCAAGATGTCCGACACAAGCAGCGTGGCCCCTTCCGGCATCCAACCCCTCGCAGCCAGCGGTTGCGGCGCCAATGCAGCGGACTTCCCCGAATCGACAATCACTTCCACGATCCCGCCGCTACTTTCGGTGGGCGCGAGGCGCTGCGAATCCGGCGACCAAACCGGGGCATAATTTCCAGACAGCGTTCCCGCGCGAGTGAGACGGGTTACCACCTCGGTGGACAGGTCCATGACCCAGGCGTCCCCGCTGGACCTAACGCCCGACGAACCGTCGATGTAAAGCGCGAGGCGCTTCCCGTCCGGAGAAATGACGGGAAGAAACAATGCCGCCGGTTTTCCGAGCGGAGCGATGCGCCGGCCGGAGCGATCATACCAGGCGAGTTGGCGAATCAATGCGGAAGCGGCGCCACCGCGATACGCCAACACACCGCCCGGCGAAACCGAAAATGCCGCCCGCCCGTTGGAGACGTTGACCATCACATTTTCCGCTACGGTGAATGGCTCCCCTTGAAACTGGAGGGTCTTGGGGTCCATGCGTCGCGCCAGCAAAGTGCCCTCGCGAACAAAGAGTAGGTAGCCGGGTTGCGTCCAGGCAGCCGGTGAAGCGCTCTCGGTCACCAGCGTGCGCGCTGTCGCACCCAAGCCCTGAACGTACACTCCATTTTTCGACGAAGTCTTGTTTAGGGCGAAGTAAAGCAAACGTCCGTCTGGCAGGAACTGCGGCCAACTGTGGCGCAGTTCCTCCGAAGCCAGCGTCGTCACCGGACTCGAGGCGCCGCCCATTGCGGGTACACGCTGAAGCGGGCCACGCCCGATACCGTAGACAATGACACCTTCCGGGCTCCATGCGCCGCCATCGCCCAAGAGCGTGGCGTCCTCCAAGGCGCAGATGGTCTGGATCGATCCGCCCGAAACGGCGATCCGCTTCAATTTGTCGCCGGCAAAGAAGGCGATGAACTGGCTGTCCGGCGACCAGAACGGAAAGTTCGCGCCTTCGGTCTGGTCGAGACGATGCGGCGTCGTTGCACCCAGCGGTCGGATCCAAAGTGAACTCTTACCGGACGCAGTTTCCGCCACTACAAACACAATGTTTTTGCCGTCGGGAGAAGGCACGGCCTGTGGCGCGCCAGCGGCGAGCGGGCGACCCGTCCCTTCGGGGTTGGGGATATCGAATCGCGCGACGCCCGGCATCAGGATTTGCGGCTTCGGCCACAATCCAACCACCGCCGCACCGGCGGCGAAGGCCAGCGCTGCCAGGCAGCCACGGGCGGCGCGTTGCCGTTTTCACTGGGGTGTCCTCGAGCAACAACCGCGCCCCGGAAATATCCCGCAGCCGCAGCTTCGGATCGCGCGTCAGACACATCCGCAGCAATCGCTGAAACCGCGCAGGCACAAGCGCGAAGTCAATCTCCTGCCGCAGTACCGCCGCCAGGATGTCGGAGATGTTGTCGCCCTCAAACAACTGCTTGCCGGTGAGCAGTTCGTAGAGCACAACGCCAAAGCTCCAGATGTCAGCACGCCGGTCGACATTCGATCCCCGCGCCTGCTCCGGCGACATATACGACGCCGTGCCCATGATCACGCCCACCACCGTCCCGCCCATCGTCAGCGTCAGCGACAACGACGGATTGGCCACCGGCGCCTGCTCGGGCGACAACGCCTTCGCCAAGCCAAAATCCAAAACTTTGATTCGGCCATCGGCAGTGAGCAAAATGTTCGCCGGCTTCAGGTCGCGATGAATGAGAGTCTTGTCGTGCGCGTATTCCAGCGCGTCGATCAGCTGCCCGATTAGCGGCAGCGCCTGGTCGTCCGTCAGCGGACCTTTTATAGGCGCCCCTTCGACCAGCTCCATAATGATGGCGCGATCTTCCACGCCCTAGATCGTCGCGATGTTCGGATGATTCAGCGACGCAAGCAACTGCGCCTCGCGCGCAAAACGGGCATAGCGGTCGGGATCGAAACCGAGATTATCCGGCAGCACCTTAACCGCAACTTCGCGGTTCAACTTCATGTCCGTCGCCCGATACACCGCACCCATACCGCCTTCACCGAGCTTGCCGGTGATGCGGTAGTGGGCGATCTGCGTCGGGGCGCTCATGGACTCGCGCTATTGTATCGTTTCTACTCGCCGGTTTCCGCGAGTATCGCGCGCATGGTCTCGAGAGTCATCATGAGCGTCATCGGTTGCAGCGGCGATTCGACAAAACCGCGAGAAAGGTAGAAACGTTTGGCCGCCTCCGAAAACGCATGCACCAGGACGGCGAAAATCCCGGTCTCGCTCGATACATGGAGGGTCCGCAGCATCGCGTCTCGCAACAGGGCTTGGCCGAGTCCCTTGTTGTGAAATCTCTCGTCGATGGCCAATCTACCGAGCAGCACGACAGGCAGCGGGTCCGGCATGTTCCGGCGCATCGCTTTCGGCGCCGCAGAGTGATTCAGCGCCCCAGCGGAGAGGCAATAGTAGCCAATAACCGCCTGCCCCTCTGTAATGACGAATGGCCTTGACGCGCCGGAGGCCTGATTCCGAAGCGCTCGACGCTTCAGCCATTCATCGAGCGTCGGCTCGCCACACGCAAACTCCTCCAGCACGTGACCGGCATGCAGCGGTACGGGCGCGGAAGGCGCAAACGCGCTCATTTATCCCAAGGCGCCTTGGTTTTCAGCAATCTCCGCAAGCGGTCCGTCGGGGGCAAGGGACGATCGACCATCGCCTGGAACTTGGCGAAGACGCCGGCGTCCACGGTAAAGAACGCCTGGTCCAGCAAAATGTCCTCAGCCTGCCGGCAGGCGGCATCGAGCATGAATTCGGACCGGCTTCGGCCCAGCTTCTCGGCTGCTTGATCGATCAGATCGCGTTGCCGCGACTTCGCCCGAATATTGATGGAGACCGTCTCTCTGGTGTGTGTTTGCTGCATGCCAAGTGAGGTTGTCCCCTACGGTGAGACAAAAGTTTAGAGACAGTTGGCGGCCCCTGCAAAAAAGCAGTGGACAGCTAGTTTTAGTTTTAGCAGAATCGCAGTAGTCGAAGAGACGGAAGCGAGCGCTGCTGGAGAGCAACTCGCCGAGGGATCTCGGCTCGAAGACTCGTCAAGACGAGAATCGTCGGAACGCAACCTCCCGGCTGACCGAATGAGCTGGGCCAACGGATGACCACAACGGGAGGCATCCGC
>Ga0194131_10007594_pt1 | contig 14523 bp, 11 predicted proteins | sample TA2KigO120mmetaG_FD_148631 | JGI IMG/M metagenome (GOLD analysis project Ga0194131, IMG submission 148631) | Freshwater microbial communities from Lake Tanganyika, Tanzania - TA2015053 Kigoma Offshore 120m | ecosystem: Environmental > Aquatic > Freshwater > Lake | place: Tanzania: Lake... | reverse complement strand
GGGGACCAGTGAAGCCACCCGGTGGCTGAATCCCGACCGGTGGAATCGGCCACTGAACTCGCGGGGACCGGTGAATCCACCCGGTGGCTAAATTCCGACCGGTGGAATCGGCCACTGAACTCGGGGACCATTGAAGCCACCCGGTGGCGTCAACCGCCGCTGGGGCTGGCCGCGAGCCCACCCAAAGGAGGCACCCCGTTCCGGATGAGCCCGGTGGCGCGAACCCTGGTCTGGGGCAGGAGACCCCTCATGGCTGCGCTAAAAACTCCGGCTATGAGTGTGAACGGCCGCTGCCTGGTGCTCTCCATGAACCTCTTGAACTGGGGGGTGTATGGCGCCGTGGGAGCCGAGAAGGTGGCCCGCGTGTGCGACGTGGTCGCGTCGCAGCGGCCCCACGTGCTGTGCCTGTCGGAGATCGGGCCGGGCGATGCCATCGAGCAGCTCACCCGCCCGCTGGCCCAGGCCGGCGTGGTCTACAACGCGGTCTCCATCGGCTATCCCAACCAGCGCGAGATCCGCAACGTGGTGCTGGTGCGCGACGACGTGGAGGTGCTAGAGCCGCAGCTGAAGGTGCCCCAGGAGATCGAGGTGGAGCCCATCGACCTCGACACATTCCAGATGGGCGGCATGAAGCTGCGCCTCTCCCGGGAGCCGCTGGCCGTGCTGGTGCGGGTGGAGGGCCACGTGCTGGCCATCGGGTTCTTCCATCCCAAGAGCAAGTTTCCCGAAGACATCAGGACGGGGAAGTATCCAAAGGACGTCCCCAACCAGACCTATTTCGGCATCTGCAAGATGATCTCGTCGCTGCGCAATTTCGGTCAGTGCCTGCTGGCTCGCAAGTGGGTCGACTGCTTCTGGGAGCTCAACCCCCTGAAGCCGTCCTGGGGAATTGCCCCGGAAGCGCTGCGCTTCGTGCTGGTGGGCGACTGGAACTCCAACCCGCAGGAGGAGCAGCGCCTTGCCCTGCGCGGCTATGCCGACGCCGGCCTGTCCACCGAGACGCTGATGCGCGACGACATCGGCACCGGGTCCACCGATCTGGCCGCCATCTGCACCATCCCCTGGAACGGCTGGCCCAACTCGTTTGACGCCATCCTCGTCGATCAAAAGCTGGGCGAAGTCACCGAGGCCCGCATCTTCCCCATTGAGGTCGTGGATCTGTTCGGCTATCCGGATCCAGAGCGTGACAAGCTTGAAAACGACGTGCTTGACCACCGACCGGTAGGGCTTTACCTCAAATGAGGCCGCGCGCCTGGACGCTGCTCATCGTCGTCCTGGCTGCGCTGTTCCTGGCTCCGCCCCTCGTGCACTTCGCCACCGAGTCGTGGTGGTACGAGAGCGTCGGATATCCCCAGGTCTACACGCGCACCCTTACCGTGAGCCTGCTGATGTTCGGGCTGATGGGCGGCGGCATGCTGGGCATTCTGCTGCTCAACCTCGCCATCGTGCGTCTGGTGCGCCCGCGCGACGGCGTCTGGATTGGCGGCAACGTGTTCGACATGACGCGCGCTCCGCTGGTGCAGAAATTCACCGACCGCACGTTTCTCGCGGTGGCCCTGTTCCTGTCGTTCCTGTCCGGGGTGGGCGCCACCGGGCGCTGGATGGACTGGCTGTATTTTCAGCACGGCGGGAAATTCGGCGCGCCAGGCGGCGTTCCGCTGGATCCGATTTTCGGGAACGACGCCGGTTTTTACATTTTCCAATTGCCCTTCTTGCAGTATCTCGCCGGCTGGCTGCAATTCGTTCTGATCATCTGCCTGGGGATGTCGGTGGCGCTCCACCTGTACCACCGCAGCATTCAGTTTTTCGCGCGGCGCGTGTCGTTCATGAGCGGCGCGCGGCGCCACCTGCTGTGCCTGCTGGCGCTGCTCGCACTGGTGAAGGCGTGGGATTACCGGCTGTTCGCGTACGGCCTGCTGCTCTCCCAGCACAACCTGATGGTGGGGGCCGGCTACACCGACGTGAACGCGCTGCGACCGGTGCTGCTCATCCTGCAATGGATCGCGGTGGCGACCGCGGTGGGATTGCTGGTCAACGCGTTCGTGCGCGGATGGAAATTGTCGGCCGTGATGGTCCTCATCCTGGTCGCGGTTTCCCTGATCGGCCAGGGGGTCGTCCCGACGCTGGTGCAGCGCCTCTCGGTGGTGCCCAACGAATTGGAAAAAGAGCAGGAGTATCTGCGCCACGCCATCCACAACACGCGCTTCGCGTACGGCCTGCTCGACATGGAGTCGCGCGAGTTCGCCGCTGACGAGAACCTGAGCGCTCAGGCGGTGTCCGCCAATCGCCTCACGGTGGACAACATCCGCCTGTGGGACAGCCAGCAACTGCTCGACACCTACGGACAATTGCAGGAATTGCGCACCTATTATCGCTTCGTGGACGTCGACAACGACCGCTACGAGATCGACGGCCGGCTGGTGCAAACCTCGCTTTCCCCCCGCGAGCTGGACGTGAGCCGCCTGCCCAGCCGCACCTGGCTCAACGAGCACCTCACCTACACCCACGGCTTTGGCGTGTGCATGGGCCCGGTGGCCCGCATCACCTCGAAAGGGCTGCCGGAATTTTTCGTCAAGGACATTCCGCCGACCACCACTGAAAAGCCGCTGGAGGTCAAGCAGCCGCGGATTTATTTCGGCGAGCACCGCGGCGCCGGGTACGTGTTTACCCACACCGAGGCGAAGGAGCTGGACTACCCGGACGGGGAGAAGAACGCCTACAACGAGTACGATGGGCTCGGCGGCGTCGTGATGGACGGCTGGCTGCGGAAATTTGCCTATTTCCTGTATTTTGGCGAGCCGAAAATTCTACTCTCCACCGACATCAAGGCCGGCAGCCGGGTGCTGTACCATCGCGTGGTGAGCGAGATGGCGCGGCGGGTGACGCCCATGGTGACGTACGACGACGACCCCTACATGGTGGTGGTGGACGGCCGCCTGGTCTGGATCCTCGACGGCTACCTGACCACCGACCGCATGCCCTACGCCGCGCGGACCAGCGTGGTGAACGGCTCGGTCAACTACATCCGCAACTCGGTGAAGACGGTTATCGACGCCTACGACGGGTCGGTGCGGGTGTTCGTGGTGGATCCCAGCGAGCCGATGGTGGCCGCCGCCGCCGCCGCTTTCCCCGGCGTGTTCCAGCCGGTCGATGCGCTGGAGCCGGCGCTGCGCGCGCACCTGCGCTATCCTCAGACGCTGTTCCAGGTGCAGGCGCGCATCCTGGGCACCTACCACATGGAAGACACCCAGGTCTTCTACAACAAAGAGGACGTCTGGGTGCTTCCCCAGGCCAGCGACGACCGCGAGGACATCGCGTACTACACCATCACCCGACTGCCCGGCGCGGCCCGCGAGGAGTTTATCCTGATGGCCCCGTTCGTGCCGGCCCGCAAGCAGAACATGGTGGCCTGGATGGCCGCGCGCTGCGACGGGCCCTCGTACGGGAAGCTCGCGGTCTTCCGCCTGCCCAAGCAGAAACTGGTATATGGCCCCGACCAGATCCGCGCGCTCATCAACCAGGACTCACGGATATCCCAGCAGATCACGCTGTGGAACCAGAGTGGCTCCAAGGTGCAGTTTGGCTCGCTGCTGGTCATCCCCATCGAGGAGTCGCTGATCTACGTGCAGCCGCTGTACCTGGCCAGCACCGGGCGCGGGGAGGGCGGCCAGAGCGCGCTTCCCGAGCTGAAGCGGGTGATCGTGGTGCAGGGCAATCGCATCGCCATGGAAGAGACGCTCGACGCCTCTCTGGCCGCCGTGTTCGGCAAGGAGGTCGGGCGCGCCCCGGCGCCTGCTCCCCCGACGGCAGGCCCGCCGCCGCAAAAGCCGGAAACGCCGGAAAAGCCGCCCGCCGAGTGGGTCCGCTTGAGCCGTGAAGCCCGCGAGCACCTCGAGCGCGCGGAAAGAGCCCAGCGCGCCGGCGATTGGGCCGCCTACGGGACGGAACTAAAGCGGCTCAAGGAGACTTTGATGAAGATGGACGCTCAACGACCGACCCCCCGCAAAGGAGCACCCATCCCCTGACCCGTCGCATCCTCTCCGTGCTGATTCTCCTGTGGGTTTGGGCGGCGCCGGCCCAGGCACAGCTTCCCGCCGCGCCGACGAACATGGCCATTCTCATCGTGGGCGATGAGACCAGCAAGGTCATGATGGCTCGCGAGGAGGAGGTCGTGCGCCTGATTCGCCAGTCGGCCCGCGAGCAGGGCATCCCCAAAGAGGTGCTGCCCATTCTCGTGTATCACCTCAACAAGCCGAACGAGCGCGCCTACTGCGAGAAGAAGCTGAAGATCACCCGCAAGCAGATTCTCTTCCTGGGGCTGGCCGAGCACAAGAATCTCGTGGTGAGCCGCGTGCTGGCTCGCGAGAACAACGTGACCAACGCCGAGCAGGGCGTGGTCAACCTCTTCCGCCGGGTGGTGGCCGTGTACACCGGCATCCCGCCGGAGGAGCAGCCCAAGATGCCCACGACGACGCCCACGACGCCGCCCACCACGCCCACCGAGACCCCGGGCGGCGAGGACCCGAGTGACACCCATGTGGGGACGGCGGTGACCTGCCGCTCGGTGGATTCCAGCGGCGCGCCGCGCGGCAAGACGGCCGTCTTTGATCCCGAAGACAGCTTCAACGTCTCAATGGAAGTCTACGGTCTTCAGATGGGCACGCGCATTGAGACGCGCTGGTACCGCGGCAAGACGCTGCTTGATAAAAAGACCATCATGTCCGACAAGATCGGCGATTATTACGCCTGGTTCACCCTGCCCCCGAGCGCCGGCGCATGGCAGCCGGGGCGCTATCAAGTCAGTATTTTCGTCAACGGCCGCTATCAGATGACGGTGCCTTTTCGAGTCAGTGATCAGTAGGCGCAAATCTGATCATGATTTGAAGCCCCGGGCCGCGGACCACAAAGCACCAGGTCGGTTCGATCGGCACGCCAGGGGCAGTGATTCCCTCGTGTGCCGCGCAGCACTCAGCCTCACGCTGCTGGCCGTCCTCGTCGTGTTTGCGGCCGGCTGTCAGCGCCGCGGCCCCTCCCCGAACGTGGAAGGCGCCGCCCGGGACGTTCTCGTGGTCGCCTCGGGAATCGACGCCATTTCGCTGGATCCCGCGGTCGCTTACGAGTTCTCCTCGACGGCGCTCTGCATGAGTTTTTACGATACCCTGATCCGCTACGAGAACAGCGACTACACGAAGCCTCTGCCCAGCCTTGCGGCGCGCTGGAAGGTGAGCCGCGACGGGCTGGTCTACACCTTCTACCTGCGGCCTGGCCTGCGCTTTGCCTCGGGACGGCCGCTGGACGCCGCCGCGGTGCGCGATTCGCTGGTGCGGACGCTGCGCATGAACATGGCGCCCGCCGAATTGCTGGCTGACAATATCGCGCCGGAGCGCATCCGCGTCGTGGATCCGAGCACGCTGGAAATTCGCCTCGCGCATCCGTCCGCGTATTTCTTGAGCACGCTCTTCAACCCGGCGGCCGGCGTGGTCGACTCCAAGGAGGCGCTGGCCCACGAGGTGGAGGGCGACATGGGCTCCGGCTGGCTGCGCGAGCACTCGGCCGGCTCCGGTCCCTTCACGCTGAAATCGTGGGAGCGCGACATCGCGGTGGTGATGGAGCGCAACGAGAATTACTGGGGAACGCCGCCTCGCCTGCGCCGGGTCATCGTGAAGGACGTCAAGGAATCCACCACCCAGAAAATGATGATCGAGCGCGGGGACGTCGACGTCGCCTACGACATGAATCCTCTGCAGATCGAGGATGCCGTGGCGCGGAGCGGTCGGGTGCGCGCCCTGGAAGTGCCGTTTTTGCGGCTGTATTACCTTGGGATGAACGTGAAATTTGGCCCGCTGTCCGACGTCCGCGTGCGCCAGGCGATCCGCGCCGCCATCCGCTACGACGACCTGCTGGCCATGGGCAGCGGACGCCAGCTGCGCCTGCGCGGACCCATCATCAAGGGTCTCGTCGGATTTGATCCGAGGTTGCCGGGCGACTACGACCCCGACCGGGCGCGCGCGCTGCTGGCCACGGCGGGTTATAAAGACGGCTTCGACGTGGAGCTGGCGGTGAGCGGTGGTCCCACGGTCTTCGGCCCCACGCGCGAGGACATCTGCGCCAAGCTGCAGAGCGATCTGGCCGCGGTGGGGATTCGCGTCCGCATCAAGACGATGTCGAGCACGGCGTACCTCGAGCTGTACCGCGGCAAGAAAACCCAGCTCAACATGGGCGACTGGGGCGCGGATTATCCGGATCCGCACAATTTCGCCCACCCCTTCGGGCACAGCAAGGGCTCGCTCACCCAGCGGGTGCAGTACGCCAATCTCCGTCTGGATCCACTCATCGACAAGGCCGGCCGCGAGCTGTCCCCGGCCCGCCGCGCAAAGCTGTACGCGGTGATTCAGCGGCATCTCATGATGGGCGGTCCCTGGGCCACGCTGCTCCAGCCGACCCGACTCCTACCGGTCAGGGTCGAAGTGCAGGGCTTCCGGTACGACGCCCAGGACCCCATGGACTACCGGACGGTGTACAAGGAACCTCAGTAGGGCCGTCGAAGGCCCCCGTCACTCGTGAAGACCGTCCTGTTTCGCCGCCTTGCGCTGGCCGTATTTCTGCTCTTCGGCATCACCCTCATGACGTTCGTGATTTCCCACGTCGTGCCCGGCGATCCGGTGGCCACCATGCTCGGTGAGCGCGGGACCGAAGCGCAGATCCAGGAAATGCGTGAAAAGCTGGGCTTAAACCGCCCGCTTGCCGTGCAATATTTTTCCTACCTCGCCGATCTCGCGCACCTGGATCTGGGCACCTCGCTGCGGACCCGGCGGCCGGTGCTCGACGATCTGGCGCGCTATTTTCCGGCCACCATCGAGCTGGCCACCGCGGCGCTCTTCGTGGCGCTGGTGGTGGGGATTCCCCTGGGCGTGCTGGCCGCCACCCACAAGGACACCTGGATCGATCACGCCGCGCGGATATTTTCCATGGCCGGAGTGTCGGTGCCGGTGTTCTGGCTGGCCCTGCTTGCCCTTTTGATTTTGTACGGCTACTGGGACGTCTTGCCGCCCGGCGGCCGCTTGAGCGATTTCACCGAGCCACCGCGCACACGCACCGGTTTGCTGCTGGTGGACAGCCTCATCGCCCTGAATTTCACCGCGCTTTTCGACGCCGCGTGGCACCTGTGGCTTCCCGCACTTTGCCTGGGCTACCACTCGACGGCCACCCTGGCCCGCATGGTGCGCGCCCAGATGCTTGAAGTCCTGGGCCAGGAGTACGTCCGACTGGCCCGCGCCAGCGGTCTTCCGACCCGCCTCATTCTCTACAAGTATGCGCTGAAGAACGCGCTCATCCCGGTGCTGACCACCATCGGCCTTTCCTACGGCAGCCTCCTGTCCGGCGCGGTCCTTACCGAGACGATTTTCTCGTGGCCGGGCCTGGGAAAATACGCGGTGGGCTCGACGCTCAACCTGGATTTTCCGGCGTTGATGGGCGTGACCTTGCTGATTGCCCTGGTGTACAGCCTGGTCAACCTTTTCGTCGATCTCGCGTATGCCCTGGTCGATCCGCGGGTGCGCGTGTCGTGAGCGGCGGACGACGCGCCTGGCTGGTGCTTACCCGCAATCCCCTTACGGTGGTGGGGATGTCGGTGCTTGCAGTCCTTATGATGGTGGCCCTGACTTCGCCTTACGTCGCGCCCTGCGATCCGCTGGCGCAGGATCTGTCGCAGGCGCTGCAGCCCCCGTCCTGGGCGCACTGGATGGGCACTGATTCCCTGGGCCGCGACATATTCAGCCGCATCCTGGTGGGCACGCGCTACTCGGTGCCGCCGGCCTTTCTGGTGGTGCTGGTGGCCATGGCCGTAGGCGTGCTCGTCGGCGCGCCGGCCGGCTACCTGGGGGGGTGGTTCGACGAAATTCTCATGCGCGTCACGGACTTATTCCTCGCTTTTCCGGCGCTGATCCTGGCCATGGCGATTGCCGGCGCGCTCGGCCCCAGCCTGCCCAACGCACTGGCCGCCATCATCGTGGCGTGGTGGCCTTCGTACGCGCGCCTCGTGCGAGGACAGGTGCTCGCGGTGCGCTCCAGCCTGTACGTGGAGGCGGCGCGCTGCCTGGGCGCGTCGCCGACGCGCATTCTCGGGTGGCACATCCTGCCGAATTGCCTGGGCCCTCTGGTGGTGCAGGGCACGCTTGATCTGGGGAGCGTCATCCTTACCGCGGCCGGCCTCTCATTTATCGGGTTCGGGGCGCAGCCGCCGATTCCGGAGTGGGGCGCGATGATCAACGCGGGCCGCCTGTACATCGCGTCCCACTGGTGGGTGGTGACGTTTCCGGGCCTGGCGATTTTATTCTGCGTGATGGGCTTCAACCTGCTCGGCGACGGCCTGCGCGACGTGCTCGATCCGAGGAGCGCGCGATGAGCGATTACAGCGGCGATTACGTGCTTGAGCTGCGCGACTTGCACGTGTATTTTCACACGCTGGGCGGGCGCGTCCACGCGGTGCGCGGCGTGGACCTGGAGGTCCGCCCCGGCGAGACCCTGGGGCTGGTGGGAGAGACCGGCTGCGGAAAATCGGCCACCGCGTCCGCGCTCATGGGATTGATCGCGGAGCCGCCCGGCGAAGTGCTCGCCTCGCGGCTGCACTTTCGCGGCAAGGACCTCCTGGCCGGGGCGGCCAGCGGGCGTGACAGGCTGCGTCGCTTGAGCGCGACCGCCGTGGCCGAGGTCCGTGGCGGTGGAATTTCCATGATTTTCCAGGATCCGTCGGCCGCGCTTAATCCAGTATTTTCGGTGGTGGACCCGATTCGCGCCGTGCTGCGCCATCATTTGATGCTTGACGCCCCGCGCGCCCAGACCCGTGCCCTGGAGTGGCTCGCGCACGTGGGCTTGCCGGATCCCGAGGCGGTTGCCGGAAAATATCCGCACCAGCTCAGCGGAGGAATGAAACAGCGCGTGGCCATCGCCATGGCGCTGGCGCCCGAGCCGGCCCTGGTGCTGGCCGACGAGCCCACCACCGCGCTGGACGTGACCGTGCAGGCGCAGGTCCTGGCTCTCCTGCGCGGGCTGCAAGAGGAGACGCGCATCGGTCTGTTGTTCATCACGCACGACCTGGGCATCGTGGCGGAAATGTGCCATCGAGTGGCCGTAATGTACGCCGGCCGGGTGGTCGAGGAGGCGCCCGTCAAGGAATTGTTCGAGGCACCGCGCCACCCTTACACGCGGGGATTGTTTGCCGCGCGTCCCACCCTGCACGGCGGCCGCGAGCGCCTGGCGGCCATTCCCGGAGCGGTGCCCCCGCCGTCGGCGATTCCTTCCGGCTGCCCGTTTCATCCCCGCTGCCCGCGCGCGCAGGCAAAGTGCGCCGCGCAGATGCCGGTGCTCGAGGGCGATCCGCACCGCGCGGCGTGCTTTTTTCCGGTGACGTCGTGATGCTGGCGGTCAAGAACCTCGCGGTGGCCTTTGGCGCGCTGCGCGCCGTCGACGAGGTGAGTTTCGAAATATCGCGAGGGGATACGTTTGCGCTGGTCGGCGAGTCCGGCTCGGGAAAATCCACCATGGCCCGTCTGGTAATGGGACTTCTGCAGCCGGAAAATGGAGAAGTCGTTTTTGACGGGCAGCGCATCGACCATCTTGACGAGCGCGCGCGGCGCCCGTTCCGGCGCCGCATGCAGATGGTGTTCCAGGATCCGGGTGGCAGCCTGAATCCCCGCCGCACGGTGCGGGAGACGCTGTGCGAGCCGTTTGTGATTCACCAGCCGGGCCAGCGCGATCTGGACGAAAAAGTGCTTGCCCTGGTGTCGCGGGTGGGGCTCTCCGGCGAGCACCTCGATCGCTATCCGCACGAATTCTCCGGCGGCCAGCGGCAGCGCATTTCCATCGCCCGCGCGCTGGCGCTCAATCCGGAGTTCATCGTGCTCGATGAGCCGACGTCCGCGCTGGACGTGTCGGTGCAGGCGCAAATCCTCAACCTCTTGCAGGACTTGCAGCGCGATCTTGGCCTTACCTACCTCTTCATCAGCCACGACATCGCGGTGGTGGCGCACCTGTCCGATCACGTCGGCGTGATGCGCCAGGGCCGCCTCGTGGAGGTGGGGCCCGCCGATCAGGTCCTCCACGCGCCGTCGGATCCCTACACTCGTGCACTGCTGGACAGTATCCCGCCGGAGCGGCCCGGTTGAGGGAGGAGGCCGCGTCTCCGCCGGTGCATTTTGTCCCCATGGCCGGCAACACGGAGGGGGTCGACGGCGACGTCGCGCGCTGGCGCGAGTGGTTGCTGGACGACGTGCTGGCCAGCCACCTCAACGACCTGGGTGGGGCGGGGTCGCCGCTGATCGCGCTGGCCGATGCTGGCCTGCCGCGGGCAATCCCCGCGGAATTCGCGCGCCGTCCAGTACGAGCGGGCCGTTGAGGGAGCCTCCACGCTGTGTCTCGCGCTGGGCGCCGTCGGAAACCGGCCCGCGCGGCTGATCCCACTGGCCCTGGCTGACGACGGGACCGCCACCGCCGCCGATGATCCCCAGCCCAATCCGCTGCTGGGGAGCGGCGAGGTTCGGGAGGGCGCCTGGCTGGGGTTCTTTCCGCTGGCCCGCCACGCTTGTTGGAGCGCCCTCGAGAACGTCGAGGCGCGGCTGCCGGCGCGACATCCGCTGCGCCCCGAAGGGGAGACGCGCGCCGCGGAGACTGCCCGCAAGCCGCGTCTCGACGACGTCGCGACGACCCGTCCCATGATGGGCGCGTCGGCGGTCGACGTGGTACTGCACGACGCCACGGCGCGCATGGACGCGCTGGTCGGTCCTCGTGAGCTGTTCCTGGTGGCGAATGCCGACGGCGCCCAGCTTGGCGTCGTGGCCGCCACTTCTGAAGGCCGCAGTCTCGTGGTGCGCGGCGCGCCGGGCACCGGCAAGTCGCAGACGCTGGCCAACCTCGTTGCGCACAACCTCGCGCTGGGCCGCAACGTCCTCCTGGTCAGCGGTCGGTGCGCGGCCCTCGACGACGTGCGGCGGGGCTTGTCCGGAGTTCGTGCTTGCGCTGCACGATGGCCGCGTCACGCGAGCCGCGGTGGAGGCCAGCCTGCGGCAGGCGGTCAACGCGCGCGGCGCGCTTGACGTGAAGGATCGTGTGGCCGCGCTGGGCGACGAAGTCGCTCGCAGCCGCGATCGGCTCAACCGCTACTTCGAGCGCCTGCACGAGCAGACTGCGCTCGGCTGCAGCCTGCACGAGGCGCTCCGCGAGTTGACGACTCTGGAGAACGCCCCGCGGCTGGCCATCCGCTGGGAAGATCCGACGGCGGTGTCCCGGGGCCTGCACGAGGAGCGCCTCCGCCGCCTGTCTGCGCTGGCCGAGCGGGCCAGCCCGGTGGCCCGCGTCATGGCCCATCCCTTTCTCGGCTGCCGCGTCACCGAGTGGCGTGCGGGCCTGGACGCCGCGGTCACCGACGCGGTCTCACCGCTGGGGATTGCCAACCAGCGGCTCCACGAAGCCGCGGTGAACGTCATGCAGGCGCTGCACCTGCACGAGAGCATTGCACCCGCCGACACCAGCATCTGGCTGCTGGAGCGGCTGGTGCCCATCGTGGATCTGATGCTCGCGGCGGATCGCCCGCCGGTTGGGCTGGAGCTGTCGGCGCCCAGCATCAACGAGCAGATGGCCCGCCTCCGACGCCTGCAAGACATCGGCGAGAACCACGCGCGCCTTACGGGCGAGCTGTCAGCGCGCTGGCACGACACGCTGCTGGAGGCTGACGTGGACGTGCTGGCGCACGCCCTGCGCGAGGCGATGGCGGCGCCGCTGCCGGTCCGCTGGTGGCGCCTGCGCGACGTGCGCGCCCGGTTGCAGCCCCTGTCTCGGGAGAAGCTGGACGTCGACAAGCGCACGCTCGCCGACATCGAGCTGGCCCGCCAGGTGCTCCGCTATCGCGGCGAGCTGATCGGGCACGAGGCGTTCGCCCGCGAGGTGCTCGGGCCGGCCTGGGCCGGCCTGGAACGGCCACGCCACCGACTGGGCGGCCCTGCGCCGCTCGCTGGAGTGGTCGGAGAAGTATCGCACTTCCCGGCAACTGGGCGCGGTACCGGTTTCGCTGCGTCCGGTCCCGCACGATACGCCGGGGCTCGCGGAGGCGCGCGACGCGCTCTCCGAGTCGCTGGCCGGCTTTGAAGTCGCGGCAAGCGCGGTGCAGGCCTTGCTGCGCTTCCACGAGGGTGGGGCCGGCAATGCGCTGCGGCTGGTTGAGGTGACCGATCTGGTGGCCCGCTGGACCTCAGGAATCGAGCGCCTCGAGGGGATGGCGGCCGGGCTGCCGCGCCTGAAGCCATGCGTCATCTCGGATCCGGACGGGGTGTCGCTGTTGCCGGCCGGCCTCTCGTTTGACCTGGTCGCGTTTGACGAAGCCTCCTGCCTGGCCGCCTACCGCGCGCTTCCCGCGCTTTGCCGAGCGTCGCAGATCGTGGTTGCGGGTGATGAGCGGCAACTGCCGCCCGCCGTGGCCGGTGGCAGTTTGTTGGAGTGGGCCGAGCGCCTTCCCGCGGTGCGCCTTGATATGCACTACCGCAGCCGTCACGAGGCGCTCTTCTCGTTCAATAATGAGGCGTATTATGGAGGGGCTCTGCGCACTTTTCCGGAGGCTGCGAGCGAAGCGGCCGTGCGCATCGTCCACTCGGCGGACCCGCTCGGCTCGCTCGGGCCGGCCGACGTCGTGCTCACCTTCCGCGAATCTGACCGCGTGGCGGCGCAGGCTGCCCTCCCAGAAGCCCGCGTGATGCGGGTGGACGAGTCCCAGGGCGGCGCCTGGGACTCGGTAGCGCTGTTGATCGGGCCGGGCGCGCTCGACGGCGTGGACGAGCGCGTGCTCAACGTCGCGTTGTCCCGCGCCCGGGAGGGGATGGTGGTCATTTGCGGGGAGGCGCCCGACGAGGCGCTGCGTCCCTTCCTTGCGCACCAGGAGGCCGCGCCGCCGCCGCCCGCGGACGATCCGCTGGCCGCCCGGCTCGCGCGCCGCCTGGAGGGGTGGGGCTTGCGTGTGGCGCGCGAGGTGGGCCGCGGCGCGTTCCGCATTCCACTGGCCGTGGAGCCTCGGGATCCGGCGCGGCCCCGGCTGGCGATCCTTCTCGACGATCCTGGGGACGCGCGGGCGCGCTCCGCCACCACGCGGGATCGCCTGGCGCCGGATCAGCTTGCGCTGCGCGGCTGGGCAGTCTGCCGGGTGTGGGACCAGGAGTGGCGGAGCGACCCGGAGGCGTCGCTGCTGCGCCTGATGAGAGCGCTCGAGAGATAGACCGCGCCGCGTCTCAGAGCGGGAGTTTCTTCCACCCACGGGGACTTCTTGAGTTACGACCGTGAGGGCGACAATGCGGATAGGGGAGGGAGAGAAGATTCGCGAAGCGATCGTCCATTCGCCGTGCCACAAAATCGTTTCTAGAGCGGGCTTCAGCATTCTTGGACCGGCGGGGGAGGCGCGCGGTGGGTTGGAGCTGGAGGTTCGATGGAAAGCGCGTTCTCGTCGCCGGCATCGGTGGCGGCAGCGATGTCGTGGCGGCGCGTGCTGTTGCGGGGATGATCGCCGGGGCGGCGAGGGTCGCCTTTGGCAATACGAAGAGACGCCCGGGCCCGAACCTGCTGGAGGTGCCGGGACTCAGGTGCGTGTCGCGGGTTTCCGAGTGGCGGCCGGCGCCTGAAGAGATCGATGTCCATGGCACCTGCAACATCGATCACGCCGTGCCGGACCTGGGGGGCGAACGAGCTTACGTCTTCCTTTTGAACGACGAGAATGACACGCTTTCTCGTGAAATCGCAAGCCTGGGTTTTGACGAGATCATCGCCGTGGACATCGGAGGCGACTCTTTGACCCACGAAAACGGGCGGGATGTGGAAATGCTGGCCGCGCTCCGCGCCACAGGCCTGCCCGTGAAGCATCTCATTGTCGCGCCTGGCGCCGACGGCCAGTCGAGCTGCGAAGAATTGGCGGTCGCGCTCGCGGCATGCACGGTGGCCTTCCCGGCGGCGGACCTGCGACCCTTGCTGGAGACGCTTGGTCCGCACCTCTCCGTGGATCGCACGCCCAACATCATTCTGTCGGCCCTCGATACGTCCGACGAAGAGGTGAACATCCCGAGAGAGCGACGGCCCACCATGCCCGCTCGATGGCTGCGCACCGTCTACCTGCACGAGCAGCCGCTCGACCGCTGGAGACGTCACTTCCAGCGGCCGCGAATCTTTCTTCCCGTCATCCACGTGAATGACGACGCGCAGGCACGCCGCAACGTCGAGGTGGCCCGGCAGGCCGACGCCGACGGCGTCTTCCTCATCATGCATTACGGCTCTTACAAGCAGCTGCTCCCGCTGGCGGCGCGCGTGGCGGAGGAGCATCCGCACTGGTTCGTGGGGGTCAACTGCCTCGACCTTGTCCCGTACGAAGTGGTTCGCCGCGTGTCGCCGGCCGTGCGTGGCATCTGGTCGGACAACGCCGGACTGGACACAAGCGGCGGTTTCGAGCGCTTTGCCACCGCGCGCGTGGCGTCGGGCTGGGAGGGGTTGCATTGCGGA
>Ga0194131_10007585_pt1 | contig 14533 bp, 29 predicted proteins | sample TA2KigO120mmetaG_FD_148631 | JGI IMG/M metagenome (GOLD analysis project Ga0194131, IMG submission 148631) | Freshwater microbial communities from Lake Tanganyika, Tanzania - TA2015053 Kigoma Offshore 120m | ecosystem: Environmental > Aquatic > Freshwater > Lake | place: Tanzania: Lake... | reverse complement strand
CGAAAGAGCTTGACTGGTCATCCATTCCAGCCGATGTGTCCACAATGACGGAGAATGAGGCTATTTGGAAGTCTGCTGGAGCAAACCAGTCACACGGATTGCGCCGAAGCAACGCAGACAAGCTGCGAGCCGTTGAAACCGCCCTGTCCAGCCCAACTTCTGAAATGATGTCAGACAGAGAGATTGCAAGAAAGATTGGCGTGTCCCACGAGTTTGTTCGTCGGCGTCGAACGGGATCCGTGGAAGATAATGTGGAGGAGGTCGATAACGCGGACGCCACGGAGGGGGGCGATGTACCCGCTGAAGAGCCTGCCGCCATCAAGGAATCGGACGGCAGCGGTTCCGACTTGGCGCAAAATCAGGCTGCTGCAAAGCGGAAATACATCGAAATTATTGCAATGATTGATGCGATCAGCGCGTCTCTGGCGATGCTTTCAGAAGATCCGTCTGGGTACTCGGTCAACTGGAACGCTCTAAATGCGGACATAAAGAACGCCAAGCGATGCCTAACCGATGCCATGCCTCACGGTGTGTGCGTTTATTGCAATGGCGAGGGGTGTGATGCCTGCAAATACACGGGTTGGCTGGGCAAGGTTGCTATCTCCATGGCTCCGACAAGCCTGAAAAAGAGTAAAAAATGAGCGACCTGTTCACGCCCACACAGTTTATTGAGCGCAAGCAAATGAGCCTGCGCCCCTACCAGATTAGGGCTGTTGAAGCCATCGCTAAAGAACTTGAGACAAACGACTCAACCCTGTTGGTTATGGCCACCGGTCTCGGCAAGACGGCGACGTTCGGCGAAATTATCCGCCAGATAGCCGCCAATGGCAAAAGATGCCTTGTGATTGCGCACAGGGGAGAACTTGTAGAGCAGGCGGCGAAGCACATTCAGGTTCATGTCGGAATCAACGCCTCGGTTGAGATGGCAGATCGTCGTGCAACAAGCGGTAGGTACGCGGACCCTGTCGTTGTTGCGTCTGTGCAAAGTTGCATTTCGGGCAATAACGGGACAAGGCGCATGGAGCGTTTTGAGCCAGCACACTTTGGGCTTGTGGTCATTGATGAAGCGCACCACTCCACAAGTTCGTCGTATCGCGATGTAATCGACTGGTTCACGGCGGGCGGAGCCAAGGTACTGGGAGTAACGGCGACACCAGATCGCGCCGATGAGGAGGCCCTTGGTCAGATTTTTGACTCCGTTGCCTATGAGTACGGCATCGCGGAAGGAATCTCGGATGGCTACCTCGTTCCGATCAAGCAGACGATGGTCACGGTCAGCGGTCTTGACTACTCAAACTGCCGAACAACCGCAGGCGACCTCAATGGGGCAGACCTCGATCGCGTTCTAAAGTACGAGGAGACGCTTCATCGCATGGTCGAGCCGACCATCAGCATTGCAGGCGATCGCCGCACCCTTATCTTCTGTGCGTCCGTTGAACACGCGGAGAGGGTGGCAGAAATTATCAACAGGTACAAGAGTGGCAAGGCCGCGTTTGTCAGCGCAAATACGCCCACAGATCAGCGGAGAACAATCTTCCGCGACTTTGGTGACGGCAAGTATCAGTTTCTTTGCAATGTCGGAATCGCCACCGAGGGGTGGGACGACCCGGCGACCGATGGTAAGGGCGTGCAGTTCATCTCCATGATGCGGCCAACCAAGAGCAGAAGCCTTTACTGCCAGATGGTGGGGCGCGGAACACGAACGCTTCCAAGCGTGATCGATGGGATTGAAACGCCAGAGGAAAGGAGGGCAGCAATAGCGTTGAGCCAGAAGAAGTGCGTAACAATTCTGGACTTTGTTGGAAACTCTGGACGACACAAGCTGATGAGGGTTGCTGATGCGCTTGGTGGCAATTGGTCTGATGATGTGCGAAGCAGGGCTGCATCGAAGTCGGAGCAGGATGCAAACAACTCGTTGCTTGTTGAGGTTGATGTCTTTGAGCAAATGGATGAGGTTGAGAAAGAACTCAAGCGAGAGGCAGAGGAAAGGCGGCGACTCTTTATCAAGGCTCGCGCCACGTACAAGACCCAAGAAATTGATCCATTCTCGTCTTTGGGCATAGTGCCACACCGCGTTCCCGGTTGGGCGAGGCGAATACCAGCAAGCGAAAAGCAGGTGGCTTTCTTGAAGCGCAACAATGTTCCGAATGTGGAAAAACTCAACACCAGAGAGGCCAGTCAGTTGATTGAGCACATCATGTCATCGCCGTCTGATAAGCAGGCTTGGGTGCTCCGCAAGGCTGGTCTCGACCCATCGACGTTTGATCGCAAGGGGGCATCCGAAGCAATCGACAAAATAAAGAGAGGCGAGAGCGTGCGGTAATGGATGAAAAAGAAGCACTACTTCGCGACACAATGAGTGCGGTTGTTGCGCGATCCGCTATTTACGGGAAAGCGGACCATCACTTTGCCAGAACAATCGGTGCAATAAACGCCGTGTTCAAGCACAAACTAAACGAAGATCTGACAACAAGCGACTGGGCAATGATGATGATGCTTGACAAAATTGCTCGTGAGCAGCACATCCCGAAAAGGGACAACGCACTTGATATCGCTGGATATGCGTCGTGTCTCGCGCAGTGCCGCACGGAGGATGGTACTTATGCCAGAGCGACAAAAGCCGTCGAATAGCAAGCAGGGGCGGAAATACGCCAAGGAGGAGGTGGTCTTCATTCGATGCCGTGTTGTCAACTACGACTTTGACACAACTTCATACATCTTTGACACGCAAGCCACGATTCAGAATGCAGATCGTGGCGAGTATTTGCTAGAAACAATTAGCAAGATGGGCAAGACAGATAATCAGAGCCGACTCCTGTGGATTACTGGCGCACACCTTGTTTCTTTGGAAGAGGCCAAAAGATCGGTTCAGCGATGAGCAAGGTCTTGCGTTTGGTTGACAGGTCTACTGGCGAGGTCACCTTTGAGGGGAGACCCGCAAGCAGCAGACTCCACTGCCCGATTTGCGAAGGGCTGCACAAGCATCAGGGTTGGTGTTTGGTTGATAAGGGACGCGGTCTTGCGATTTGCCCAAGGGTTCAGGGATCCAAAAAGATCGGTGAGGCCGGTTGGCTTCACGCCTTTGATGGCAAAGAGATATGCAATACGACAAGATTTACTGTCAATGTCCGAACCGACTCCATCGCAAGAAAAGCGGACTTCACCTCGTTGCAGACAACGCTTCGATCATCTATCACCGCCATCCGTCTGGCTGAAATGGCGAAGATCCTTGGCGTATCTCGCAACTCGCTTGAATCGTTTGGCATTGGATGGGATGGTCGTTGTTGGTCGTTCCCCATGTGGAGCAGTGGGCGCGTTTGTGGAATCCGCTTGCGTGCCCCAGAAAGGAAGTTTTGCGTAACAGGTAGCAGGCTTGGATTGTTTTTGCCAACGCAAGGAAACGTCAAGAAGGGTGGCGACCTATTTATCTGTGAGGGGGAGTCTGATGCGGCTGCAATGACTGACCAAGGCTTTGTTGCTGTGGGACGACCGGGTTGCAAACTGGCGATATCCGAGTGCTGCGATGTCGCGATGAACAGGGATGTGCTTATCGCAAGAGACAACGATGATGCGGGCAAGGCGGGCGCAATAGAACTCGCAACAACGCTCCGACGGGGCGTAGCCAAAAGTGCCTGTATTGTTGCGCCGCCCATTGCGTATAAGGACTTCAGGTCGTGGATCAACGATGGGGCTGAAAGCAACGATGTGATGGCGATTGTGAAAGCGAGGCGCGGATGGTGATTTCTTACGAGACCGAGGTGTCTGCCATCATGTCATTTACCGTTGAGGGGATTCCCGTGGCGCAGCCGAGGGCTAGGCACGCACGGATTGGGAATCATGTCCGAACCTACTACCCATCCAATCATCCAATCGGAAGTTGGAAGAACATGGTTGTTCTGGCTGTTCGCGAGGCTTTTGTGCGTGCGTCTTTTAGAGAACCAATCAACTGTCCTGTGTTTGTCAGAGCAGAGTTTGTGTTCCCCATGGTTACGTCAACCAAGATGTTGCAGAAGATCAGCAAGCCAGACTGCGACAATCTGACCAAGGGGCTGCTCGATGGAATCAATAACAGCGGTGTTTGGCGCGATGACTCCATCGTCTACTCGATGCACACAACCAAGCGGTATGCACAAGTTGGCGAAATCGCGTGTACAAAAGTAGAGATCGCCCTTGTTGACCCTATTCTTGTGTCGCGCGGTCGCAAAACACGTTTGGCAAAGACCCCGTAGGGACTCACTGTCTCGTCTCACAGTGAAGTTCTGCAACAGCACGCCTCTCTGGGGCGTGTTGTTGTTTCTACTGAATGTCTGGGGCTGGCACGCGCTCGCCGTCGTCGGTCAACATCCACCATATTCCGTTGAGAAGGATCGGAACGGCTGCGGGATTGCATCGCGAAGACACGATCAACCCATCGCGGTGCGAGTCCCGCCTGTTCCTCTCCACCAACCCGTGGCACCCGCTTGTTCCAGAGCCACAAAGGATGAGGAGATTTGATGCGTAGTTGCTTCTGGGATCTTTTGATCCACCCATCCCTCGCGGACGGCGGTGGTGAACCGACATTCCATCCCACCCGTCGAGCGAACCCCCGCACAGCTCGCATCGTCCAAGCGAACGCATGAGTGCCAACTCCCTGCCACACTGTTTGCCGCCAGCCATATAGTTTGCCGTGGCGTTACTGTACTACTTTGGAACAGCACACGCCCAAGTAAGCACGATTGTGTTGGTGCAACTTATCGGCTTGGTGCATTTGCTTTGTCCACTCCTCCATGAGAGCGATCGCGCGAGTGCGATATCGGCACGCCGCGCTCGGATCGTAGAAGGCCCCACCCGCGCTCTCAATGTTCGGGATGTATTGACTGAGCAAGACAATGAGTGCTTGGGCAATCTCCTCGCTCGTCATTGATTCGATGGCGCGGTTCATGACCTCGTCATGGATTGCTAAAACAACACTCACATTGTCTTCGACCAACTGCTGCTCTTTTGCGCTGTTCATACTCGTCTCGGTTCTGCCCCGTTGGGGCGGTTGGGTTGATCCCCATGATCAACGCAACAAGTGTAGCACAAGATTGACGGTTGTCAAGCCCAGACAGAAGAAATGTCAAGATTCTTGAGGGGCAGGGGGTCAGCCTGCCCATAATTATTGGACGGTGGCTTGGTTATCCGACAAAAAAATCTTTGGATTTCCACCCACAAGCCCTTGACAGAAGTCAATACCGCGATACAATGCCCCCATGAGCAACATCGGAATCAAGGTTCAGCGCGAGATGAAATTGAAGCACGGCATCCCAACCGTTGCGGAAATCCGAGACATGGTTTCCGTTCGTGAAGAAGCCCAGAATCGCGCCCTGCTCGCGATCTTCAACGGTCAGACCTTTGAGGAGAAGTGTGATGGCGTGACCATTGAGGACAACGGCATCGGCTTCAGCGGAGTGGATGCCGACATCCTGACATCATTCGCGGAGCAGTTCCTCCGCCGCCAGTTCCTCTCCCCGAAGCAGCGGGCGATCCTCGCCAAGAAGATGCCCAAGTACGCGGGTCAACTCTGGCAAATCGCCGTACGCAAGAAGCGCGTGATGGCGACCGTGGTAAACGAAACCCTGTTTTCGACCAACCCCCAACAAGGAGACACCCAATGACAGAGGACGCGCTTTACCCCCACAGTCTGACACCCACTTACCAGAGGCGGGAGTACCTTGATGTGGTGGGGAGTACGATTGGTCTGATGGAGCAGAGGGTGCGAACGCTGAGGCGCGCGCTGGAAGACCAGTCAGCCGACGAGAGCGAAATCATTCAGGAGCGCCGCGTGTGGGAGAAGCGGATCGCGATCATGACGCAAATTCTTTGGTCCATCGAGTTGGGCGAGTACCGCGGCCCGACCAACGAAAAGTACGAGCGGCTTTGGTGCAATAGTTTGGGAAAGTTCGTTTGCATCCCAATCGACGCATCATTTGGAGACACAGAATGACACGGTGCAAACTTCACCCCGACAGATTGCCAACGAACTTTGAGCGGCACGAGTACATCGGCGCATTGAATTGCGCAATCGGTGGGATGGTGGCGCAACAAGCACAGTCAACCGACGAGAGCGAAATCCACTCGTGGGGCAGGGAGATCGCGATTCTGAAGCAAATTGTGGAGTCGATCCGCGCGGGCGAGTACCGATTTGAGCAAGAACCACTTGACTGAAGAAAGACACGATGAAAAACGACAAGAACCCCATCATCAAACTGTATGCCGACCGCGCTTGCAAGCATTGCCGTGGTCACGGATTTGTATACGAGTCGCACGGTATGCCCTTCGGCAGAGAGCAGCTTGTTTGCGACTGCGTGTTCACTAGCGCACCACTAGACGAGGCAACACAGGCGGCAATCGACAGCGACACCTTTGAGGTAATCAGCACAGAGGTTGAGATTCCAGACGACTGCCTTCCAGACGACCGCCAGTCGCGGCGGCACAACCACGACGAATGACAGCGGAGACGAAAGAGATTCCGCGCTCGCGGATTCGCGGTTGGGTGCTCGATCAGCAAACCAATTATGCCAAGGTCATTATCGTCAAGCCGCGCGACTTCAAGGCGTGGACGGCAGCAATCGAACGACAGCGCGTGGCTGTTGAGAAGTTCCTAGGGGATTCGGGATACACCATTGTGGACGACGAAGGCGGGGGCGATCAGTGGATGTGTTCATGACAAGCATGAACGAAACGATGTACCTGATCCGTGGCGTGGCGGGCAGCGGTAAGTCAACGCTGGCTGGGCTGCTCTGCGCGGCGGATGATGTGCCGTCGTTTCATGCCGAAACCGATCAGTATTTCATGGTCAGCGGCAAGTACGAGTTCAACCCAGAACGACTTCAGGACGCACACGCGGACTGCATTCGGCGGGTTGAGCAGGCGATGTTATCTGGCAGGTTTGGTCGAGTGGTCGTGAGCAACACCTTTACGCGATTATGGGAACTGGAGCCCTACATGATCCTTGCTACGAGGCTTAGATGGCGGTACTCCGTGATCCACATGGAGACGACACCAGAACGACCACGGCGTGCCAGAAGAGGCGGTTGAGCGAATGTTGGCGCGTTGGGAGCCGCTGGATGTCAACCGTTGACAGCCCAGATGCTCGCGCCTGCACGCGGGCTCGCGCGCGCGCGGGCTAACCAACGCCGACTGGAATCTTTCAAGTGGCGGGTCGTGGTATGCCGATAAGGGAACACCATGAAGCAAATGCGAATTGTTGGAATGATTGTTGCCCTGACTGCCTGCTCCACGCCCGCCCTGACCGCCCCGCCTCCGAGCGGATTCGACCCCCGACCGATTCTCGACGCTATCCGAGCCGTTGAGACTGGATCGCGGACTGATGCGAACACCGCAGTTGGCGACGGCGGCAGGGCTTTGGGTGCTTATCAGATTCACCTGTCTTACTGGAAGGATGCCGTAGAACACGATCCATCGCTGCTTGCGAACGGTGAAACCTATGGGTCTGTTACCAATCCGCAGTACGCCGAAAGGGTCATATTGGCGTATTGGAGCCGCTATGCGGTAAGCTGGACGCATCAAGAACTCGCCCGGATTCACAACGGCGGTCCCTCTGGCAGAAAGCGCGATTCAACCAAGCCCTATTGGAACAAGGTCAACCAGAGGCTAAATGCCACGAAAGCCCCACGCCGATAACATGGACCGAAGAAAGGTTCCGTAATGACCGACATTACTGATGTGGTGGAGCGTTTGTGCCGTATTGACTCGGATGATCTGTTTGTGGACAAGGAAGACACAGAGCGGGCGTGTAAGTGGATGTACGGGCGAATACGAGAACTTGAGGACACAGTTGCAGCCCTGCGCAAGCAGTTGAGAGCCACCACCACCCCGCGTGTCCCAAGTGCAATACTCAAGAAGCCGTACTCATGATGGAAACCGAACTTCGCGAAGCCCTAGTTGTGTGGGTCTTGCGATACTGCTTGCAACAAAGAGCGGTTTGTTGTCGGGCGGATGATGTTGGGACCATTATCCGACACTGGGGTGCCATGACAACCGATACCAAGAGGCGGGTGTTGCACGAGATCCGCGAGCACCTCGCAAAGCACAGCAATCTGTTTGCAAACATTGAGCAAATTGTTGAGGGCATCTGGCAACAACACTTGACACCAGTCCACCCCGACGATATTATCGGCAACCCATGACCACTCCACATTCAGACGACAACATCAGAAGAACGCTCAAGTTTTTCGCGAAGTTTGTTGTGGATAATCAAATGCCACCGCAACAGATATCTGACCTTCTTGTGCGAACCGATGCCTACATTGGCGCACTTGAGGATGCCGTGGAGACAAACATGGGGTTTGTTGGTGATAAACAAAGAGACGCCCTGCTTTCCGCCAATGAAGAACTGGTTGAGAACTACGGGTTGCTGGTGAATGGACTCAGGGAAATTGTTGCCAATGCACCAAATGAGCCAGCGGCAGCCGATTACGCCAACGATATTTTGAAATCAGCGAGTATTCAGGGGGCGCAGTAGTCGTGCAAACGCACAGACCTGTTTATGAGACGGCCGAAGATCAGGCAAGGCAACGCAACGCAATCGACTATTTGGCGAAGGCGACTGCAACGCTGCCAACAGAAATGGAGAGGCTTGCCGGGTGGGACTATGAGATGGTGCGGGGTCAGCGCGTCCTTGCTCTCGTCGAGGTGAAGTGCCGAAACTACTCGCGCAACACCTTCCAGACCTACATGGTCAGCGAGAACAAGGTGCTTCACCTTCGTGAAATGGCGATCGGCAGGGGCATCGCTGGTGGGCTGCTGGTCAGTTGGCGAGATGCAGTCGGATGGCTTCGTGTCGATGTGTTGAACCCGGCGACTTGGCGGGTTGATATTGGCGGACGATTTGACAGGGGCGATCCAATGGATGTTGAGCGCGTTGTCCACTTCAGGATTTGCGACTTTCGGTTTATCGACCGTGATGGCGGGGTGTTTTTGTGAGTACGCCCTCGCCCCACAAAGCCCCGGTACGGGGTAGGTAGTACCACATACCCTCGCCGCCACAAGCATTGCCTGCACCGCCCAAACGTTTATTCCGCTATTCAGGCAACAAGGCAAGGCTTCTGCCGCTGTATCGACTCATTCCTTATGAGGTGAAGCGGGTGGTGGAGCCGTATCTTGGATCGGGTGCGTTTTCGATCAACGCATCGGTTCCCGCCGTGGGTTACGAACTCAATGGCGATCTATGCGCTATGTGGAATTGGTTGAAAACTGCGACTCCACAGGATTTGCAAGACCTGAGTGCGCTTGTTGAGGATTGCAGGCAGCGCACAGAAAAGCCTGATGTGAGGGACATGGCGCTCGATCTTGGGCGGCAAACCTATGTGCGCGTAAACTGCTGTTCCGTGGTGGTTGGGCAGTTGAGTTCGTGGAAGGTGTATCCACAGCACTCCCTTCCCATCGCAGAAACCGCGAAGTGCCTGCCCCGACTCAGGGACATCACGGTAATCCACGGACGGGGTGAATCCCATTTGGTACAGGATGGCGATCTGCTGTTTGTGGATCCTCCGTATGTGGGTACCAAGGGCAACTATGTAGAGAAGGGTGGTGGAGCGGACATTGAGGGTGAATACAAGCCGCAGGACACAATCAACTTGCTGTCCCGCGTGTCCTGCCCCGTCATCTTTACCTATGGAACAAACGCCCGCGAAGTATTCCCGCAGTTCTCATGGGAGCCTGTCAAGACCGTAAAGGTTCCCAACATGAGAAGGGGTGGCACGGTCGATAGGATCGAATGGGTGACATACGCCAACTTCCCCACCTGATTTGCCCCATCACCGGGGTTTTGTCAATCGGATGACAGCGCTCTCGCCCCTCCTTATTTTGTCAAACGCTTCATCAGTGTTGGATTGTCTTTGCGCAGTATCAGTGATTTCCAAAAACCTCTTGATTGATTCCATGTTCGGCAAAGACAGTTCAAGGCTCACATAGTTAGCACCTTGCATCCCCTGCTCCGTGTAATCAATCACATTGGCTATCCACGCTAGGGTTGGGAACTGACTAGCAAACTGCTTTCGGAAATCTTTGAGCCACTGACTGTCTGTGTAAATAAGACCGTGCTCGCCATTGCTCCATGTCTTCTTGGTGAAGTAAGCCTTGATGTGAATGTGCATTTGTGGGCATTCACGGGGCAAGCGGCTTGCGAAGAGCCTCGGTGTTTCTTTGACCTCGCCAACCTCCATCTCAATCTTGGGCGTGGTAACCGCTCGCTTCTGGCGTGACCAGTATCCATCTCCACTCGTAGAGCAGATCATTGGGGTCTTGGGTTTCAGGGTGATGAAGCGAAACTCGGTTATTGTGGTGCGTTGTTCAGGCATTTGTTTGTCCTTTGCGTTGGGGCATTGACCATGTGGGTGTAGAGGGTGTTGGACGGGTTTTACTGCGTAGATAGGCAACCTCCGACATTTTCTTGCCACCCCACTCGGTTCGCGACATCAGTACGGCATGACAAATCACTGGGGCAGCCGCACCCGCGTTGTCGCGTTCGGTGCGTTCATCAACGATCCGCGCACGCATAACACGAAGCACTTCAAGCATCTCGCTCTTGGCCGCGACGCCGTCATTGATGGCATTAAGAACTTGCACCTTGTACAACCGAGACTTCTCGTTGTAGAAATTGATGTAGAAGGTGGTTTTGTGGGGTGGCAGCCAGTAATCTTGGTTGTTCACGCTTCACCACCCGTCCGCGACACGCTTGGCGGGGTAAGAATCCGCTTCACCTTCTCGCCACTCGCAGCAAGTTCGTTCATCGTCCTTGCGACCGCCGTGGGGTGGCAGCCAGTAATCAAATCGCCTTCGCACAGGATCACGGTGAAGCCCCTCTTGAAGCACTTCTTCGTAAACGCGGCGATCTTCTTGTCCGTTACAACCTCGTCAGCGATGTGATCGATGATGCCGCTGAGTCCGATTGGGACAACCTCGCCATCAAACTGTTCAAACGCCTGCTTGACTTGATCCGCGAGATCGCGCTCGACTTGCCAGTCCGCAAAGTAAAGGCATGAATCGCCGCCGTTGCCATCGTTGTGGACATCGCCGACCTTGCGACCATCGAGGTAGATCGTGGCTGTGTAGCACAGCGTTTCATGCGAAGCGAACGCGGCGTGTTTGAACCCCTTCAGCGCGATGCGCTTGATGATGTGTTCGCACGATGCGATGGCATTGTTGTACCTAGTCTCAAACAACTCCTCGTTGAAAGCGTCGGGGTCTGACGGGAACGGCTCGGGGTTGGTATCGGTGTGCATGGTGATGCTCCCTGTGGGCTTGGGGGGGCGGATTGCTCCGCACCCCCCCACCCGTTGGTTCAGGCGACTTTGGTCACCGTGAGGTTTGCGACATCGGCGGGCGAAACTTCCGCGACCGACAAGCCCTTGAAGGTTGTCTTGCCCTCGCACTCGCGCGTCGCCTCGGATCGGCAAGCCGCGATGAAGGCATCAACGGTCTCATCGCGGTCGTCGGAGAGGCTTGCAAGGCGGTTGGCAATGTCGCCCTGCTCAACAGCCTTGGCGATCACTTCGCGCATCAGCGGCGAGTACGCGGCGAGAAGGCGGAGAATCTGCTCGGGCTTGGCGGCTTGCCAAATGGTCTGGTTGTAGCTTTCGCCCTTGGTCACCTGACCCGTGATGCGGACGGTGATGTCAACGTTGGTCGTTCCGACCGTGAGGTCGCAAGCGTCCTTTACAAAGGACTTCGCGCCATCAAGGATGTTTCGGTCGTTGGTCGTGAGGCTTGTCATTGTCGTCTCGTCTTTCTGCGGGGTTTCCGCGTCTGTCTGTCCGTCTCTGGCTCGTAGCCCATTGCTACTTACCACGCTATCAAGATACACTATCGTCAAGACTTGTCAAGTACCTTGAGGGGTTTTTTTAGATATTTTTTGTCCAAACGCAAGTTCCAATAAATAAGGCACTTGCGACTTGTAAAGATGTTCCGAATTGGGTACAATGGAGCGGTTGTTGTGTAGTGCTATCCCAAACAAACGCCTAACGGCAGCCGAGGTTCGGATGAATCGGGTCAAATGTTTGTTCATTCCACAGGAAGAAGCCAAGCCCGTCAGGGGCATGGAGATCATTCCGTACAAGGGGGCGCACGAAATCTTCAATGCGGTCATTGAAACAACCAATGGAACGGTTGCTCGCGCGCGCGGACACTCGGGCACGATGCTGTGGATTGACGATGACACCAAGCCTCATCCCATCAACAACAGGGCAACCCAGATCGCAGGACAGGACATTGTTGGCAACGCGGTCGTTTTCCAGATCGGATTAGATGGAGAAATGATAGATGTCAACTACGGTTCCCTCGGAATCAGGGTGTAAACCAAAACCTTCCCAAAGGCTGGCGCGGCGAATGAACACGAGCCCAGAACAGCCATCCGTAGATCAGGGTGCGCTTGAACGGGCAAGGGATGTAGCCACAAGGTTCGGGTGGTATGTCGTTGTTGGGGTGAATGGGGCGCTCAACTCGCGGGGGAAGTGCTGCTTCAAGGACGCGCAGGCCGCACAGCACGCGGTTGACTTGTGGGAGGATGCCATCGGGTGCTTCCTGCCAGATGGTCGCTTCTATTGCCCAAAGCGCAAATAACCGACACCACGGGTTCGGCAACCGCACAAGACTGTGGTGGAATGTCGGCGCGTAGACGCGAAGACCCATTCCCAATGCGGCTTATTTGAGAAAAAAGGCGGTCTTGACGCATCTGCCAAAATGATAAAAAATGATAAAAATTGTCTCAAGACACTTGACACACCTTGACGATAGTGTATAGTGTAAGTGTCAGCAAGGGGCTGACAGACAGGAAACCAAACGCGGCACAGCCGCAGAAACGAGACGAGCAATGACAAACAGCCAGATCACAAACCTCACCTCAAACCTCCCAGTCGATGGCATGGTTCGCGTCAACTTCCAGCGGCAGTCCGATTCGTCGCGCGGTCGCTTGACCAAGAAGGGCGACCTCCAGTCGAAGGGCAAGTTCACCACCATCGTCGCGTTCGCGGCGAGCATCAAGCCCTTCGTGACCAAGGCTGGTCACATCAGCGTCCGCTTCCTCACCACCAATGGCTGGGCTTGCGCCCGTGCCACCGACATCCAGTCGATCAGCCTCGCCTGAACCAAGCGGGGAACGGGGGGGGCGAAAGCCCCCCTTCCCCAACCACATGGAGACACACAATGAAGAACGCGAACACCCACACCGAAGAAGAAAGCATCATCACCGATCCCCGCGATGATTGGAACCTTGGCATCATGGCCTGCTTCCACCGTCGTTACAATCTGGGGGACAAGGTGACCGACCTGCGTGGCGGGACCATCACCGTTGAGGAGGCACGGCGCATTGAGGAGACGAACACCTGCCCCATCGCTCTCGATGCGCCGTGGGAGCCGTGCGTCGTGCTGCCCCTCTATCTCTATGACCATAGCGGCATCACCATGAACACCACGGGCTTTGAGTGTCGCTGGGATTCTGGACAAGTCGGCATCATCTACGCACCTTACAGCCGCATCCGAGAGTGCTACGGAGTCAAGCGTGTGACCGCCAAAATGATCGAACGGACGAAGGCAGCACTGCTTGCCGAAGTGAATGACTATGACTCTTGGCTGCTGGCCGCATGAACACAAGCATGGAAACAGCGTGAGCCTTGTCTGAAAAAACGATTGACAACAGACAAGACTTGGGCTATAGTAAGAACAGAAGGGATCGTTGTCATGAATGAGATTGAGCTAGAGATCCAACGCGGCTACGACAGGCGGGACGAAGCCCTCAAGGCTATCGCCACAACCCTCCTTGGGATCGAAACACTCGCCGTGCGCAACCGCGACCGCCTTGACTTCTACGAGGTTTATGTGGGGAAAATCAGGGAGGCTCTTGAAGCCGCCTACGAGCAGGGTGGGCGGCAATGCCCCTGCCGTATCCACAACACCGAATAATCGTGCCTCATCCGTTCTTTTTTTATTTCAGGAGAATCAATGCCGAAAACACAAGCCAAGCCACAGCCCAAAATGTTTACAACCGACCAACTCGCTAATCGATACGGGGTCACCCGTCAGCGCGTGTGGCAGATCGCCAATTCAAGGGGTCTCAAGCCCGAAATGATCGGCAAAAGATTCGCTATGTGGTCAATGGAGCTGGCGGTGGCTTTGGAGCCCAGATCTTTCACCATTTCCGAGAAGGCAAGACGATAATGCCGGGTCTTGGTCGAGAGCGTTTCCTCGCCTGAACAGCAATCGCCCACTTCATAAGACAGTCATCGTGCGTGCCGGGAAGAGCCTCAAACTTGTGCCCCTGCCGAACAAATGACAGGCATTCTTGCAAAAACAAACGATCCCTAACCCAACCTCGGGTCACGTCGGGGTCGTCCAGCAACTCGGCAAGATCATCAATCATTACGGGGCGAGTAACCGCATTGGTTGACCACCCCAAACGATTCGGCTTCTCGCAGTAAAGGTGCTTGCGGTACTTCAGTTCAACGCACTTCAAGAGTGCAGCGTGTCCATGATTCTCCCGCTCAATGGCAAGAAC
>Ga0194131_10007584_pt1 | contig 14535 bp, 13 predicted proteins | sample TA2KigO120mmetaG_FD_148631 | JGI IMG/M metagenome (GOLD analysis project Ga0194131, IMG submission 148631) | Freshwater microbial communities from Lake Tanganyika, Tanzania - TA2015053 Kigoma Offshore 120m | ecosystem: Environmental > Aquatic > Freshwater > Lake | place: Tanzania: Lake... | reverse complement strand
GATAACTGAGCGTCAGCGTGGCCAGATCGTCGATGCCTTCCTCGTGCTTCTTGATCGGCGTGATCGTGGCGACGACGCTCTCGGGGCGGCCCATGACCCAAAGAACATAGTCCAGGCCATACGTCACCTGGTCGCCCATGACATGGCCGCCGTTGCGCTCCGGATCGTAGAGCCATTTCCGGTAGTCCGGGGTCAGCACATTCATGTCCTTCGGGCCCTGCATGCCGTTGACGACAGTCATCTGCTGCACCTCGCCGATCTCGCCGGCCTTGGCGCGCGTGAGCAGTTCGTGCCGGGCCGGCTGCCAAAGCGGATAGTAATTCACCATCAACGTGATGTCCGCCGCGGCCGCCGCCTTCTGCATGGCGCGAGCATCCGCCGCGGTGGTGGCCATGGGCTTTTGCACCAGGCAATGGATGCGATACCGGGTGGCCAGTTCGACCAGGTCGCGATGTTCGTTGTTGGGGGCGGTTACGATCAGGGCATCGGGCTTGACCGTTTTGAGCATCTTCTCCGGGTCGTCGAAAAGCGGAACGGAGTTGGTCAGGCGCTTGCGGGCCTTCTCCCGCAGATGCTCTTGGCGGTCGAAGACGCCCACGAGCTCGACACCGGGCGTTTCGCGGATGTGATCCATCGTCCACCAGGCGTGGTCGTGTTCGAGCGTGGCCATACATAAGCGCAGCGGCGCGGGCGCCTCGGAGGATGCTACGGGAGCCGGTGCAGCGGGCGCGGCGAGACAATGAAACGCGAACGACAAAAGCGCCGCCACTGCCCACCACGCGCAAATCCGGGGCCTCGAATCAACGCCTCTGTGTCCTCCGAATCTCTGCGCTAAAAACGCACGACGCTCCGGAGTGCAGCACAGAGATTGGGAGGACACAGAGATATTGGGTTGGTTCATTTTGTTTCCAGCACCAGGACCCAGTCGTTGCCCACGCCGGGATTGCCGGGTGGCGAGAGATCGCGCTCGCCTTCGTTCGCAAACTGACCGGCATCGTTGGATTTGCCGGTCCGGGGATCAAACCACCGCGCCGTCCACTGCTTGCCCGAGATCCGTTCCAATCGAACGCGAAACGGTTTGCCGGTGGGCGTGTAGATGAGGGCATAGCCATCGCCATGAAGGGCGGCCAGGGGCGCGAGCAGCAGAGCGGTGAGGAAAGTGAGAGCGGGTTTCATCGAAGGACTCATTGTGGATTGACTGACTGCAGCCCGCGCTCGTCGTCCGCTGATTCTTCGTCCACCTGCCTCCAGGGCACGGAGGTGAGGCCATACGGAGCAACATCGGGGCGCGAATGAGTGAAGCGGGTCATGATCCACTCTTCCGGGCGCCCATTTTGTCCACGGCCACCGCGATCAGGATCACCAGCCCCTTGATGACCTGCTGCCAGAACGGGGACACTTCCAGCAACACCAGTCCGTTGTTCAGCACGCCGATGATCAGACAGCCGAGGACCGTGCCCATGATCGTGCCGCGGCCACCGTTCAAGGACGTGCCGCCAATGACCACCGCCGCGATGGAATCCAGCTCGTAGCTCAGCCCCGCCGTGGGCGTCGCGGAATCCAGTCTCGCCGTGACCAGCAATCCCGCCACCCCCGACATCGTTCCGCCCAGCGTGTAAACCAGCAGTTTGATGCGGTTCACGTTCAACCCGCTCAACCTCGCGGCTCTTTCATTACCGCCGACCGCATAGACGTTGCGACCCAACCGCGTGCGCGTCATCAACACCACAGACAGCGCGACCAGCGCGGCCGAAATCCAGACCGGCATCGGTATTCCGACGACATCTCCCGACCCCATGAAGCCGAAGGTGTCACCGAGGCGCGTGATGGGAAATCCGCCCGTCCACAACATCGTGAGGCCGCGTGCGATGCTCAACATGCCGAGCGTCGCCACGAACGGCGGCAGCTTGAAGCGCGTGATGACCAGGCCGTTGAACCAACCCAGCACCGTGCCGACGAGCAACCCCGCCAGAATCGCGCCGGACACCGTCACCTCGATGAACACATCCGTGCCCGGAATCACGACGCCGTTCTTCAACAACCCCGCCGCCACCGCGCCGGACAGCGCGAGCATCGAGCCGACCGACAGATCAATGCCGCCGGACAGGATGATGATGGTCATACCGACGGAGAGGCACAGGTTGGCGCAGATCTGCCGCAGCACGTTGAGACTGTTGTCCACCGTGAAGAACTTGTCCGTCATCAGCGCCAGCGCGAGGACCATGAGCGCGAGGGCCAGCACGGACTGGAAGCGCTTCAACTGGTCGAGAACATTTCGATGGGATGTCATGGATCAATGGTTCATTCCGCCGGGCAGCGCCGCCTTGACCACCCTCTCCTCGGTCGCTTCCGCTCTCGAGAACTCCGCCGTCTTGCGGCCTTCGCACAACACCATGATGCGGTCGGCGACGCCCAGAATCTCCGGAAGCTCCGACGACACCATCACGACTCCCAGCCCGCTCCGCGCGAGTCCGTCAATGAGCGCGTAAATCTCTTTCTTGGCATGGATGTCGATCCCGCGCGTCGGCTCGTCGAGCAGGAGAACCTCCGGCTCGGTGGCCAGCCATTTGGCGAGCACCACTTTCTGCTGGTTGCCGCCGCTCAAATTCACGATGGCCTGATGAATGGAAGGTGTCCTCACGCGCAGCCGGGAAACGTAGCCACCGACCAAGGCGTGCTCGAGTTGCGGTTGCAGGAATCCGAAGCGCTCAATCTTCGACAGGCAGGCCAGCGTGGTGTTGTGCGCCACGCTCAACTCCAGCACCACGCCCTCGGCTTTGCGATCTTCCGGTGCCAGCGCGAGCTTCGCGGCGATCGCATCCTGCGGCGATTGGATGCTCACGCGTTTGCCGGCGATCTCCACTTCGCCCGTCGAAGTCCCGGGATGGAGGCCGAAGATGGTTTGCAGCAACTCCGTGCGGCCCGCGCCCATCAACCCGAAAACCCCCAGCACCTCGCCGCGCCGCACTTCAAAGGATACGTCGCGCACCGCAAAATCGTTCTCACGTTCGGGATGCTTCAGGTAAATGTTTCGGACCCGCAGCACCACGTCGCCCACCTGGGGCGGCGATTTGGGAAACAGGTCGGCCAACTCACGCCCGACCATCATGCGGATCACTTCGTCGCGCGTCACTTCCTTGAACGGCTTGGCCCCGACGAACTTTCCATCGCGAAACACCGTGAGGTCGTCCGCGATCACCGGCAGCTCATCGAGCTTGTGGGTGATGTAGATCAGGCCGACACCGTTTTGCTTGAGCCGCTTGATCTGTCGGAAAAGCACTTCGATCTCGTGCTCGGTGATGGCGGAGGTGGGCTCGTCCATGATGATGACGCGCGCGTTGAACGACATCGCCCGGGCAATCTCGACGACCTGCTGCGCGCCCACCTTGAGCTGCGACACCCACGTGCGCGGGTCAACGTCCAGTTCCAGCTCCTGGAGCAAAGCCGCCGTGTCCGCGTTCATGCGTTCGAAGTCCACCAGTCCGAAGCGGTTCAACGGCTCGCGGCCGATGAAGATGTTCTCCGCGATGCTCAACTCCGGTACGAGGTTCAGTTCCTGGAAGATGATCGCGATGCCCGCCGCCTGTGCCTCGCGCGTGTTCTGGAACCGGACCGGCTTCCCTGCCAGCCGCACCGTGCCCGCATCCGGCGGGAACACCCCGGCGAGGATGTTCATCAGCGTGGACTTGCCGGCGCCGTTTTCCCCGAGCAACGCGTTCAGCCGCCCCCGCCGCACCGTCAGATGGACGCCATCCAACGCCCGCACCCCGGGAAACGACTTCGTAATGTCCGTCGCTTCGAGCAGCGCATCGTCGGGTGGCTGGGCGGAGGAAGTCATGGCGCGCGTCACTCCGGCTTCACCGTGACCGGAACGAGTTTGAGGGGTTTCAAATCCGTCTCCTCATCGGCCACTTCCACGCAGCCCGCGAACTGGATGCGCGTGCCGACCTTGGCCATCTGCTGCAACTGCGGCAGCACGTTCGTCTCAACCATTCTGTTGAGCGCGGCGGAAATGTCGTTGAACTCCTGCGCGTTCGGATACGAACTCGAATCCAGCAGGCCCGTGCCGTCGCGGACGGCGTTGCCGAACACCAGGCCCAGTGGCACGACGACCTCCGCCACTTCGCCCTCCGGCTGGAGCGACAGGCAAATGGTGTCGTCGCCAGCGCTGACCACGCGCCCCGAGCCGCGCAGGAACAGGAAATACGAACTGCTCACCCCCACGGTGCGTCCGAACTGCTCGCGCACTTTCGCCGGATTGCTGGCCACGGCGGCGACCACTTGCGTCGCGTCCGCCGCCTTTTCCGTCGCCGGCAACAGCTTCTCGCCCCAGAAGCGGCCGACAAACGCTGCCGCGTCGAACTGCTTGCTCGCCTGCGCCTCGCGCACGGCCTTGAGCGAATGCACGCGAAACGGCGGAAAGGCCAGGCACAGGCCACCCACCAGAATCAGCAGGATGAGCCAGGGCAGGAATCGTTTCATGGCAGCGAGAGCGCGACGGACTTATGGCTTCTTGCCGTAGTCGCCGTATTTGCTGACGTTGTCCGGCGTGACGAGGTCCACCTTGACCGGGACTTTCTGCGGGAAGTCGCGTTTGCCTTTGAGGTATTGGTCCGCGTATTCCGCCGCCTTCTGCGCCATCACTTTGGGGAACTGCATGCCGGTAGCGGCAATCTTCTTTTCGGCGATCAACTTCACCACGTCGTCCGCGCCGTCGAAACCAAAGACCTTGATCCGGTCCGCCTTGCCCGCGCTCACCAGCGCCTGATACGCGCCCATCGCCATCGCGTCGTTGCCGCAGAACACGGCGTTGAGGTCGGGGTTCTTCTGCAAAATGGACTCCATGACTTCCAACGCCTTGGCGCGATCGAACTCAGCCGTCTGCTGCGCGACCATCTTCAAGCCGGGAAAGCGATCCACCACGCTGTGAAAACCTTTCGAGCGATTCCAGGTGTTGTTGTCGCCAACGAGCCCCAGCAACTCAGCATACGTTCCTTCTTTGCCGACCGTCTTCACAAAATATTGCCCAAGCGCCACGCAGCCGGAGTAATTGTCCGAAAGCATCTGCGACGTAGCGGCGTTGGTGGAATTGATCTCGCGATCAATGCAAAAAACCGGCACGCCCGCTTTCTTCGCCTTGAGCACATTCGCGACCGAACCATCGGCGTCGGTCGGATTGAAGAGCACCGCCTTATAGCCGCCGGCGATGAGGTTCTCGAAGTGCGACGCCTCCTTGGCCGTGTCATTCTGCGAATCGAAGATCGTCGCATCGTAACCGAGCTCGTTGGCACGGGCCTTGGCGGTCTCGCCGAGGACGACGAACCATGGGTTGTTCAACGTCGAGATGACGACGGCGATTTTGGTTTTGGCCGCCGGCTGCGCGCTTGCGCTGCCGGCGAACAGAAGGCCCAGGCACGCCGTCGCCACAGCGACAGCCCGATGGATGAGGGTGCTTTTCATGATAGGGTTTTGGTGGTCACAACACTCGCTTCACGGCGTCCCGCCAGGCGCGGTGCAGACGAGCGGCTTCGGCGGTCTGCATCTTCGGACCAAAGGTCGTTTGCGAACGCGGCAACTGCTCCAGGTCGCCATACGATTTGCCGAGGCCCAGCCACCCGTTCATCGCGGCGCCCCAGGCGGAACTCTCGACGACCTCGGCAACCTTGATGTCGGTGCGCGTCAGGTCGGCAGTGAACTGCATCAGGAACTTGTTCCGCGTCGGTCCGCCATCAGCGTGGAGGCTTTGCAGTTTCACCTTTGCCTCGGCGCGCATCATGTCGAGCACGTCGCGGATTTGATACGCGATGGCTTCCTGCGCGGCGCGGGCGATGTGCGCCTTGCTCGAATGCGCCGTCATGCCGATGATGGCGGCCCGCGCTTCCGGCGCCCAATACGGCGCGCTCAGGCCCGCAAACGCCGGCACGAGATAAACCCCGCCGTTGTCCTTCACGCTCAAGGCCAGCGCCTCCACTTCCGCCGCGCTCTGGATGAGGCCGAGCCGGGTCTTGAGCCATTCAATCGTGGCGGCGGAGAAACTGATAAGGCCTTCAAACGCATAAGTCGGTTTGCCCTGCCAGACCCAGGCCAGGGCGGTGACCGCCCCTTGCTTCGGCACGCGCAGTGTGTCGCCAATGTTGAGCAACACGCTGGTGCCCGTGCCGAACGTCGCCTTGGCCGTGCCCGGGCAATAACAGCGTTGTGCAAACAAGGACGCCTGTGAATCGCCCATCACGCCGGTGATCGGCACCCGCTTCGGCAAAAGGCCGCAGACGTCGGTCTCACCAAACTGCGCCGCGCTTTCGCGGACTTCGGGTAAGGCGCTCACGGGGACCCTGAAGAGCCGGCAAAGGCCGGCATCCCATTGCAGTGTGCCGATGTCGAACAACAGCGTGCGGCTCGCGTTGGTGAAGTCGGTCGCGAACGTCTGGCCGCCGGTGAGCCGATGGATGAGATACGCGTCCATCGTGCTGACGACCGCGTCACCGCCCTTCAGCTTCGCGGCGATCCTGGGTTTGTGCTCGACGAGCCAGCGGATCTTGGAGGCGGAAAAGTAGGTGTCGATCTTCAGCCCCGTTTTCCGCTGCACCCGCGGGCCGTGGCCTTGTTGGGTGAGCCTGGCGCAGAGGGCGTCGCCGCGGCGGTCCTGCCAGACGAGGGCATGGCACAACGGCTCGCCGGTCTTGCGGTCGAAGACCAGCACGGTCTCGCGCTGGTTCGTGAGGCTGAGCGCCGCGAGTTGGTTGAGCCGGGCGCGGTTGCGTCGGGCGATCTGCCCGACGACCGCGCGGACGTTGTGCCAGATTTCCCCGGCGTCGTGTTCCACCCAGCCAGGCTGCGGGTAGATCTGGCGGTGGTCGCGCGAGGCTTTGTCCAGCACCCGGCCGCGCGCGTCGAAGAGCACGGCTTTCGTCGCGGAGGTGCTTTGGTCAAGGGCGAGGATCAGGCTCATGCTATCTCAAGAGCTTGGTCGCGGTTTCGGACAATCCTTCCATGCTGATGCCGTAGTGCCGGAAGATGTCCGCCTGCGCTCCGGGAACGGTTTCTTCATCCGGAATGCCCACGATGCGGAAGGGCTTGACCACTCCAGCCTGCAACAGCGCGGACGCGGCCGCCTCGCCCAGGCCGCCGTGAACCAGGTGTTCTTCCACGGTGAGGACGGCTTTGCATTCGCGGCCGGCCTTGAGAATGGCCCCGGTGTCGAGTGGCTTCACCGTGTGAACCGAAAGGACGCGTGCCTGAATGCCGCGTTCGGCAAGTTGCGCGGCCGCGAGGAAGGCGTGAACCACCGTTTCGCCGTTGGCTATGAACGCCACGTCGTTGCCCTCGCGCAGGGTGATCGCTTGGCCAGGTTCAAATGTCGTCTCCGGTCCGTGGAGGTTGAACATCGCGGCCTTCCCGAAGCGGACGAAGACGGGCTTCGTCGCCCTGGCCGCGGCGAGGATGGCCTGGCGCGACTCGAAATTGTCCGCCGGGACGAGGATCGTAAGGTTGTTGATGGCGCGCAAAACGGCGAGGTCGTGCAACGAATGATGCGTCGTTCCGAGCGCGCCGTAGCTGACGCCCGAGCTGATGCCGATGAGCACGGCGGGAACGTCCGAGTAACAGATGTCGTTTTTGATCTGCTCCAGCGAACGCGCGGTGAGGAAGCAACTTGGCGAGACCCCGAACGCCTTTTTGCCACAGGCCGCCAGCCCGGCGGTGATCCCGACGAGGTTCTGCTCGGCGATGCCGACCTCGACGATCTGCCTGGGCAACGCCTTGCCGAAGGGTGCGAGTTTACCTGACCCTCGCGAGTCACTGGTGACGGCGACGATGTTTGGGTTCGCCTTCGCCAACTCTTCCAGCGTGGCGGCGAATTCGTCGAGGTTGGCGCGGCCCATCTTCAGGCCGAGCTTCTCCGCCATCGCCTTCGCGGCCGGCGTGAACATGGAGGGTGCGGGCGCGCTCACTTGGCCTCCTTCAGTGTGGCCTCGGCCGCGTCGAGTTCGGCCAGCGCTTGTTTCAGTTCCGCTTCACTGGGCACGCCGTGATGCCACTTGGCCACGTTCTCCATGAAGCTGACGCCTTTGCCTTTGACGGTGTTGGCGATGATGAACGTGGGTTTGCCGGGTTCAGGCGGATCGTTGAGCGCCTTCGTCAGCGCGGCGTAGTCGTGGCCGTTCACGCTGCGGACTTCCCAGCCGAACGCGCGCCACTTCTCGTCGAGTGGTTCGTTGCTCATCACGTCGCGGGTGTGACCGGTGATCTGAAGCGTGTTGTGGTCGAGAATCGCGAACAGGTTATCAAGCTTGTAATGCGCTGCGGCGAGGCCGGCTTCCCAGTTTGAACCCTCCGCGAGTTCGCCGTCGCCGAGCAGCGTGAAGACGCGATATGTCGCGCCGTCCATCTTCGCGGCGAGCGCCATGCCGATGGAGATCGGCAGCCCGTGGCCGAGCGCGCCGGTGTTCATCTCCACGCCGGGAATGTGCCGTGTAGGATGGCCGACGTAGTGCGATTGATAATGGCAGACGGTGTCCAAGTCCGACGCCGGAAAGAACCCTCGGTCGGCGAGCACGGCGTAAAGCGCTTCGACGCAATGGCCCTTGCTCTGCACGTAGCGGTCGCGCGTCGGACTGGTGAACGTCTGCGGCGAGACCTTGAGGACGCGATTGTAGAGGACGTTCAGGATGTCCAGGCAGGACAACCCGCCGCCGGTGTGGCCCGCGCCGGCGTTGACGATGAGCCGCAGCATCGTGCGTCGAAGGGAGACCGCTTTGAGCTGGAGGTCGTGATCGTTCATGAAACGCCGTCGTTCCCCTGCGCGTACACTTCCCACCCGAAATAGTTCCCAAACGCCTCGGCCAGAATCGCCGCCGAGTGCGACTGCGTCATGACGACGTGATGCTCAAAACCCTTTTCGCAGACGTGGCGCAGCAGCTTCTGCAGGTTCGGCACTTTGGCCACGGCGCGGTTGCCGAAGGTGTCGAGCTTGTCATTCGTGAGTTCGCCTTCGCCGACGTAGCAGCGGATCTTGCCCTCGGCGTCGGCGGTGGTGATGCGACCGTAGGTCAGCGGGCCGGCGGGCGTGCGGCCGTCGAGCGCGCCGTAGGTGTTTTCCACGCCTAGAATGCTGCCCAAGATCGGCGCGTTGGAGATCTTGATGTCAGGCAGGAAGGATTTCGCCCAGTTGCCGCAGTGGAAGAGGACGCATTTGTCGTCGTCGTCCGCGTAGTTGTTGTTCCAGTCCACGAGCGCGGCGGGCGTGCCGCCGGCGAGTTGCATGGCATACATGGTGAGCACGCCGGTGACGTCCACTTCGCAGGCGCTGGGCATGAACTTCTCGCTCATCATGCTCATGAGCGTGCAGACGTTGCAGCCGAAGTTCGCCTGCACCGAGGTCCAGCATTGGATGGCGGTGGCGTCGAGGTGATTGGCGTTCATCCAATCGGTAAGCACCACCCCCATCTTGGCCATCTGCACGAGCTTCTCCTTCGGCACGCTTGGCGCGGGGGCGTAGCCGGTGATTTCGGAAAGCTTCGCCTCAACCGCCGCGGCGTTGGCGTCGAGCTTGTTCGCCGCGCCGATGATTTCCGACAGATCCACCGTGGTGACGCTGATGCCGTGGCGCTCCAGGATCTTCTCCGAGTAACGCACGGTGTTGAATGCTCCGGGCCGCGCGCCGACGGCGCCGAGGCGAACGCCGCGGAGGCCGTTCACGACCCGGCAGACGCCGAGGAACTCTTGCAGGTCGCGCCTGAAGCTGTCGGACATCGGGTGCGAGACGTGTTTGCTGGTCAGCGAGAACTTGATGCCGGCCTGCACGAGGTTGTTGCAGACGGAGATCTTGCCGCAGAACGAATCGCGACGGCGCGAGGGCATGAGCTGCTTGGGGTCGTCGGGATAACCTTGAATGAGCACGGGCACATTGAGGCCGGCGAGCTTGAGCGTGTCGGCGACGCCCTTTTCATCGCCGAAGTTCGGCAGGCAGACGAGGATGCCGTCCATTTCATCCGCGTGGTGCTTGAACAACTCCGCGCACTTGCGGGCGTCCTTGTGCGTCTCGACACCGCCGAGCTTGGAATCGGATTCGCCAAGTTGAATGGCCTTGATTCCGAGCTGGCCGAAAAGTGTGGCGAGGTCCGCCCGCGCCTCGGTGACGAGTTGGTCGGGGAAGAAATCGCGGTTGCCGTAGATGACGCCGAGCGTGGGAGACGGGAGAGTCGAATGGCTCATGTTTCGATGAAGCTAACGGGTTGGGAAGCTGCATGCTGCCGGAATTGAGGTTTTCATGTCCTTGAATTCCGAGGGGCTGCTGGAATGGGTTGTGACGTCGTTCATCGTTTCACTTCCACCAATACCCGCTGGTAGCGGGTGAGGCGAGGTGTGCCGTGATCGGTCACGGCGAGGATCACGTGCATGGTGCCGGTGCCAGGGGCCATGACGCCGCGCGTGGGCACGGTGAACCAGGCCTGCGGTTGGTCGAAGTTTTGGATGATCAGGGGCTGTCCGCTGCGTGAGTTGGAAATCGGAAACGTCCCCGCCTCATGGTAATAGAACCATTGATACGAAAGGGCGTCGCCGTCCGGGTCGGTTGAACCGGCGGCGCTGAGGTTGACGCGTTCGCCGGGCTTGGCGGTGAGTCGGTTCGCGTGGGTGAGCTTCGGCACGGGCGGATGGTTGGCCTGGTTGTAGGGCTTGATCGTCCAGTCCATGCGCGCCGCGAAGTCGTTCTGATACGCCGAGCGCCAGCGCCAGATGGTGGCGTGGTTGTCATCGTGCCAGCGTCCGTCGATGCCGAGCACTTCGTCATCGGCGTCGCTCCAGAATGGGCGGGTCTCGGCCTGGGGATGCCACTTCTGGAGGCGCGGCGTGTAGAACTCGTAGCGGCCACCCCAGCCGCCCCAGTTCGGATGTTCGGGATCGCTCAGGCCGTTGGAGATCAAGTTAAAGAACGACGGCGTGTCGCCTTCCATCAGGTATTCCCAGAGCGGGTATTCGGCGCCGAGCGATCCCTTGCGGCGGATGTTGCGGTCGAGCCACTCGTTGGTCACCAGTTCGAAGTCGGCGCCGTCGCAACGCGCGTGAAAATTGTCGCCGCTGATCCCGCTCCACGTCGCATGGTGATACGCGCCGCCGTCATGATAGCCGGGACTGGCGATGTAAAACAGATTGGTGAAGTTCTGTCGCAGCCACGGGCCGCTGTCGTCCTGGTCCGAGATGGTATAGACGCGGAGCTTGGCGACGAATTGATCCAGTTGCGAGGGCGTGCGGGTGGCGCGGACCTTCCAGAGCGCCTGCGCCAGCACGTTAGGGCCGCCCCAGACCGGCACCCAGAGTGGACGTGGGTCCGCCTTGTCCACGGCCTGGATGAGCAGTTCCGAGCCGGACGAATCATGCCCTTCGCCGACGGCTTTCATTCCGTAGAGCGCCGGGCCTTCCTTGACCACGGAAAGCAGGTGCTCGGTCGTAGGAAAACCCGGCTCGTGCAGGAGCAGGTTGTCGCGGACCTTGCCGTAAGCCTCGACGATGCGGCGAATGCGCGCTGCGGCGGTCCGGTTTCGTTGATGAACGGAGGTGGTGGCGATGAGGCCCTCGACGTCCCAGTGATTGCAGTAGGTGAGGAACCGCACCATGGACATGGCGTCATCGGGCTCGTTCTCGATGTCGGTGAGCACGAAGACGCGGGGCTTGTCGTTCTGGGCGGACAGGCCCGTGCCGCAAACCAGCAGAAGTGCGGTGAAGAAGGAGAGGATCGAAATGAGCGAGGTTTGTTTCATGGGTTGTAATCAGGGTCGCTGTGTCCTCCGAATCTCTGCGCTAAAAACGCAAGACGCTCCGGAGTGCAGCACAGAGGTTTGGAGGACACAGAGAGGATGGGTTGGTTCATTTCGCCTCCAGCACCAACACCCAGTCCTGGTCCGCCACGGGCGGCTTGAACTCCGTGGTCTTCCACGGCGCGACCTCAACCGCCGGTGCGTCGCGACGCTCACCCGTGCAGGGATCGAACCACTGGGCGGCCAGCTTCGGCCCCTTGAGCAGGTAAGTCCGGATCGTCGCCGGCTTGCCGGAGGGGAAATAGACCAGCGCATAGCGCGAGTCGGGAGCGCGACAGGCGGCCACGTAATCCGGACCGGTGGCATTCGGCGGGACGACCAGCGAGGTGTCCGGCAGGCGGTCAAAATATTTCCCGGATTCTATCAAGGCGCGGGCGTGCTGCATCTGCCCCGCGCCGGGAAGCTGGATGACTTCGTGCCACGGTCGTTCGGCCCCGAGCCTCGGTTCGCGGCCCGGCGCCCACATCTGCCAGACTTCGTTGCAGCCATAGGTGTGGCCGAACGCGCCGCTGAACAACGCCCAGTAACAGAACCGCCGCGCATGGATGGCCTCCATCCGGCCATTGGCCGCATTGAAGGCGTGCGGGATGTTCTCATAGCCGGGTTCACCATCGAGCACGGGCTTCGCCGGTGTGCGCCCGTATTCAGCCAGGACCGACGTGTGATTGTCCCGGTCGCGCGTATGCCCGGTCTGCACCATGTTGAAATCCAGCCAGGGCGCGTCGTGGAACCAGATCGCCGAGCTGTATTGGCCGACCGGATGAAACGTGATTAGGTGCCGGCCCCGGTCGCCCTCTTTCAATCCGCGCGCCATCGCTTCGAGCGTGCGGCGCTCTTCGTCGTCGCCGACGAATTTGTCGCCGCCGAGAATCCAGACCAGTCCGGCTTCACGGTAGCGCCGGCCCAGCCATTTGCCGTAGATGCGCGCGTTCTCGGGATTGAAGACGAGCGGGCCTTTGCCGCCCTTCTTGTGCCACTTGTCGCCCCAGGTCGGGAGGAAACCGATGCGCAGACCTAGTTCGTTTGCGCGGCGCACGATGAAGTCCACGTGGTCCCAGTAATCGTTGTCCGGCCCGTCTTTCACATCGGGCCGCTTGGGATCGTTCCCTACGAGCGGGCGATGGCCATAGGCGTTGGGCGTGTTCAACCCATCGAGTTCCGCCAGCGCGACGGCTTGAATGACGGTGAAGCCCTTGCTCGCCCGGTCTTCGAGGTAACGCGCCGCCTCTTCGCGATTGAGGCGGTGAAACAATTCCCACGCCGTGTCACCCAGCCAGAAGAACGGCTTGCCGTCGGCGGTGGTGAGGAAGCGGTGGTTGTCGCTGACCTTGAGCTGGGGCAAGAGTGCGGCCTCGGCGAAAGGCCCGACGCCGAGCGTCAGCAGCGCACCAAGAATCGCCGCGGTCATGCTGCGGTCGATCAAGGACTGTCTCCGGTCACTTCTGGGGGGCATTTGTGGTTGGTTTGAGTTGTTCCGATGGAAGGCCTCACTTAGCTCCGATGCAGAACAGGTTCTTTTCCGTGCGGATAAAGATCTGTCCCTGGGAAATCGCCGGCGACGCCTGCAGCTTTTCGCCGAGTGCATTCTTCGCCAGCACCTTGAACTCCGGGCCGGCCTCGATGACGGTCGTCTCACCGTTGTCGCCCACGAAATAGATGCGCCCGCCCGCCACGACCGGCGATGCCGAGAAGTTCCCACCCACGCGCTCCTGCCAGACGATTTCGCCAGTTGCGGCTTTCATGCAGGTGGCAATGCCGCCATCGGTGATGGCGAAGAGATGGGGCTTCACGTAGAGCATCGACGGCACCTTGGGCATGCCTTTCTTCTGTTCCCAGACCAGGTTGGACTCCTGGAGATCACCTTGGCCGCCGAGCTTGAAGGCCTTGATCGATTCTTTCCCGCCCCAACCTCCCGACGTGAACACCAGGCCGTCACCGATCACGGCGGAAGGCACCTTGCCTTCCCCTGCCACCAGGCTGCTCCAGAGACGTTGACCGGTCTTGAGATCAAAGCCCTGCACCACGTCCCCGGCCTCCGTCACCACCTGTGACTTGCCGTCGTGTTCCCAGATCACCGGCATCCCGTGTGAAATGCGGGACAGACCGCGCTTTCCCTTCCAGCGTTCCTTGCCGGTCTTGGCGTCCAGGGCCAGCACGTAGGCCTGGTCCCACGGCGTTTGCCAGCCGAGCTTTTTGTCTTCGCCATCGTTGCTGCCGTCGCGAGCCATGATGACCGCACCGTCGTGCAGGAGCAGCGCGGTGCCGAGACCGTGCTGTCCGTAGAACTTGTAATCGCGATTCGTCCATACCACTTCGCCCGCGAAGTTGAGCGCGGCAAAACTGCCGTCGCCGAAGCACGCGTAAACTCGTTCCCCATCCGTGGCGGGCGTGGGCGTGGCGTAACTGTTGCGGCCTTCCTTGCGACGAGGCACCTGTTGGAACACTTCCTTGTCCCAAAGAATCTTTCCCGACTTCCGATCGAGCGCGAGCACGCGGCAGGAAGCGCCGTTCTCGGTCGCCGTGGTGACAAAGACGCGTTCGCCCCAAATGATGGGCGAGGACCAGGATTGGCCCGGCAACTCGGTCTTCCAGGCGATGTTCTCGGTCGCGGACCAAGTGAGCGGCGGGTTTTTGTCGGTGGAGATGCCCTGGCCGGTCGGCCCGCGGAATTGGGGCCAGTTCGCGGCTTCGAGGGTGGTCCCGGCGGCGAGGCAGAAGCCCG
>Ga0194131_10007580_pt1 | contig 14542 bp, 33 predicted proteins | sample TA2KigO120mmetaG_FD_148631 | JGI IMG/M metagenome (GOLD analysis project Ga0194131, IMG submission 148631) | Freshwater microbial communities from Lake Tanganyika, Tanzania - TA2015053 Kigoma Offshore 120m | ecosystem: Environmental > Aquatic > Freshwater > Lake | place: Tanzania: Lake... | reverse complement strand
CATTCATCCCGACTACGCCGCCGCTGTTGACCGCTATAACAAGTCGGCGCATGGCAGCAAGGTGGTCAAGTTGTTCTTGAAGGACGTTGCTAAGAATAACCAGGATGATTACAGTCGTGAACATTGGTTCTTTGAAGACGACGACGGTTCCTTTGTTGAATGCTACACCTACTACGGTTGGAACAGAAGCAACAAGGCCAACACCAAGCCGAAATACGTCCAGGCTCAAGCCAGGTACTACATTGACGAAAAGACTGGCTTGTTCATCAAGAAGGACTATTCCGCTATTGGCTACCGCCCTGGTTCGACGGAGAACCGTGGCTACCGCCAAGACGACGCCAAGATGAAGTACCGGGAGCCAACCAACCTACGCCTCTATGCCGAAACGGAAAATGGGTCCGTCCTTCGGGTGGTGGCGAAAGACAACCACTCCGCATTCGATAGAAAGGAAGTAAGCTATGGCGAAGACTGATAAAAAGACGATGGAGTTGATAGCCACCGTCAAAGCACAAAAAGCCGAAATTGCCAAGCTGGAGAAGCCCAGCTACAAGACCAACTGTTCCTTCTCCTATGTGGAGGGGCACAAGGGCACGGCCACTAATCTTCATGTCGAAACGGATGTGAAGAAGTTGATTAACATGGCGGCTTTCATCATGGACCGAGAGAAGTCCTACAAGGAAGCTGCCAAGGCGCTGAGCGTCGAAACTGTTCCTGACTTCACATGGGATAGCTACACCGCCGCCGAATGGATTCAGGATTTTCGGACCCGCATTAACAAGGTCCAGATTGCTACCAAGCGTGAGAAGCTGAGCAAGTTGGAAGAACGGCTCAAGAATGCTACCAAGCGTGAGAAGCTGAGCAAGTTGGAAGAACGGCTCAAGAAAATCATTAGCCCCGAACTTCAAGCTGAGTTGGAGTTGGAGGCGATTGAGAGTGAGTTGAAGTAGCGTAAGCCGTACTAGGAGGAATTAGCGATGACCAAAACACTCTATGTTCTTGGAAACAAAGATGGTACTTATCTTGATTCTAAGACGGGTCTTTTGACAAAAAATGTTCAAAAGGCACTTAGAGCAGTAACGTCAGAGGAAGCAGAAGGGTGGAAGCAATTTCTTCGTGTTCCAAGCGAAGGATGGGTTTCTATCCCAATTCAGTATGAAACTTTGACAAGTGTAGTTGCCCTTTAGGGCAGAAAGGAACTTGACCATGTGTGACTTTGCGACTCTGCAAGTGATTGAGCAGAAGGTTCAGGAGAAGACCAACAGCAACGAGATGTTCACCGCTCACGACATCACCCGTGCGGTGCGTCAGCAAGTTGGTCGGGGCACTAACGTCGCCCACCGAGAAGTGAAGCAGGAGGTACATACCCTCTTTGCCAACACCGGGATGCCGTCTCACTACACCCGTAGTCTGGCGAATCTCGCTGGCGTAAATCCTCAGCCCTGGATTTACCACCCCGACACTTCCGACCCATCGACCTACGTTAGCACGTTGGGCGTTGCTAACGCTCCCGCCCCTGACCCGGCTTCCTTGACTGGTGTTACTCCACCGACGCAAGATGCTGACGCCCTTGACGACGCCATTAACAAGCAGCCTGACGGTGCTTTCAATGTGGACGGTCGTGGCACGCTCTGCTTGCCAGCTAGTTTGGTTCGGCAAGCTGGCCTGACTCCGCTGGACGAAGCGTATGTCGCACAGGATTTGGTGAACAGCGCTGTGGTGCTAAGTAAGAACCAACAGCCTTCGCTCACACAGTTAAGCAAATATACTGTGGATAGTTATTCCAATGTTCGTATCACTCAAGCCACCTTACAAAAGGCTGGATTGGGCGGCAAGACCTACGACATTGAGTTCACCAATGGTGCTGTTCAGGTAAAGAAGAAGTCTTGATATTTTCTGTTGCTGCTGGTTTAATGAATCTTATGTTAAACCAGCAGCAACAGAAAATTCTTGCTTCTAAGTGGAAAAATGGCAGGTCACAAGCAGAAATAATGTCTTATTTCAAGTTTTCCGAGTCAACGTTATATCGTTGCTTGAGAAAGATGGGATTGCCAAGTAGGAGAAACTGGACTTCTTCCGGTGGGCAACACAATGCCTGGAAGGGCGGTAGGCGAAAAAGCGAAGATGGTTATATTCTTTTGTGGATTCCAAAAGAAGACCCATTTTATTGCATGACTAACTCGCAGGGATACGTTTTGGAACATCGCTATGTCCTGGCCTGCTACTTGGGAAGACCATTAACTTCATCGGAAACTGTTCACCATATTAACGGTGAGCATAACGACAACAGTTTGGAAAATCTACAGTTGCGGTTTGGCAAACATGGCAAGGGAGTGTGTTTTCAATGCAGGCAATGTGGCTCAACTGACGTTGAAGCCGTTCCATTGAAAAAACTTAGCTGACGTTGCAAAAAATGTCTCCGAATGGTATCATGAAAAGGTCTGCGGACATTCTCCGTGATGGCGCAGACCTTTTATTTTCGGAGACATTATATGCGTCATCAGGTTGTTTGCGGAGACTACAAACTGGTTTTGGATACGGCGACTCCAAGACAGGCCGCACTAGATGCCATGTCCCTATGGGACGAGAAGGTTTCTAAGCCTCGTTTGAGTTCCTTAATTGGAGTCACCGGCAAAAAGAAAACCGTTTTCCTCTGCACTTACACAATCATTCAGGAGCTTAGGGATGGCCAAGTTCAAGATAACGGGCGTTAAGCGACTCACCAACTACCGCTGGATTAACCTCTATGAGATAGAGTTTGTTGGTCCCGATAACAGAATGGGTAGCTGGGTCTACTCAAGCCGCCATGCCCCCAAGACTAAGGAATTTGATGCCATCGTCGTCATTCCTATCGTTCCCACCCCGGAAGGCAACAAGCTGATTCTGATAAAGGAATATCGCTTCCCCATCCAGAACTACGAGATTCATAACATCGCTGGTCTGGTGGAAGACGGCGAAGACATTGAAGCAGCAGCCAGGAGAGAACTTCTGGAAGAAGCGGGATATGAGCTAACGAAAGTGACGCAAGTTAGTCCAATCCTCATTTCCTCCGCTGGCCTCAGCGACGAAGCCGTCCGAGTGTTATTTGTCGAATGCAAACCAAGCTCAGGGCAAAACCTGGAGCGGCATGAAGACATTGAAGTGATGCTGGTTGATTTGGAGCAGATGCGGGAAATCATGCGCAACCCGCCTTACCCAATCGACGGCAAGTGTTGGCACACCTTGCTCATGTACGACAAGTTAGGGGCAATTAAATGAGCAATGGAGTAGATTTCAGGAGTTAGTGCGATGGATTTCAACAGGGCTGAAATGTTCGAGATTCTCAATGGCCTCAACGTAGCGTTCAGGTCGCAAAAAGTAACAGAGAAAACCATCAGCAGGAAAGCAGCTTGCAGTGTTGCTGCCAAATTGGAGGAGGCCAGCCCCGGCATCTTGAAGGATGCTGGTTCTGAATACCTCATAGAGTATGAGGAAGTGGAATAACATGATTGACAAGTTCCTGCGAAGGACCAAAGAAATCACCCTTGCCGACTTGGCCACGGGCCACGGCAAGGACTACCTGCTGCGTAATACGATGGAAGAGTTAGGGGAGTATTCGGCAGCAGTAACGATTGAGGCGGGCATCAAGAAGAAACCCCTCAAGGAAACAGCCCGCCAAGAGGCGGTAGATGTTATCATCTGTGCCCTCAGCTTGTTCTATGCTGAGGGCGGCACAGATGCTGAACTAGCCGAGTACGGGCTAGTGAAGTTGCAGAAGTGGGCCGACAGGATACCGAATGGGACTCTTTGACGAAATCTACTGCAAGAAGAAACTCCCTGACGATGCGCCCGAGTTCGTCAAGAAGTGTCCAGCATTCCAGACCTATGATTTAGGTCGGGGGATGGGGCAGTACACCATCACCGAAGACGGTCAGTTGGTTCTTGAATCCAACATGATGACCGATATACTGAGGGAAATCTTCAAGTCAGAACCCAAACCCCTTCCCATCAAGTATGTTCGCAAGAAGATTGAAATGTACGCATCCAATCTTCGTGCAGGTGGCCCAGGCAAGGGTAAGAACAAGGGCAAGTGGATTGAGTACACTGAAAATGGTGAAGACTACATATCCATCACCTATGTAGTCCAAATCCGTAACAGTCGGGTGTCTTCAATCAAAGAGAAGTGGCGAGAAACGAAGTCAGCCCGACCAATATCGGAGTTGAAATGACCCGACAAGAACTAGCGGCCATTGACGAATCCACCGACGCTATTAGTCGGTCTATTCCTCATGAGGAACAAGTCTACGTTGGCGTAGCTTTCGACAAAGTTACCGAAATGGTAACGATGGCTTCCTTTGAGGAAGGCAGTGAAGCCAAAGCAAGGGAACAGGCAGAAAAGAATAAACCTGGCCTGCCGATATTCACCTTCCGCCTCTTTGACAAGCCTTCCAACATTAAGCGGGCACTAGACGCTTTTTTAACAGAACAAGGCATCCCCGAAAGCCAACACCTAGAAATCTTTGGTGTAGTCTGCCAGGGACTAAGAAACGGAGTTAAACGTGACGATTCATCTAGTGGAGGCGATGGCGAAGGAGTTTAACTCCAAGCTAAGTGCCTACGACTTCTCTCCCCGCAATTATGTCAGGATTGTAACGGACGAGGGATTTGAACTTACCCTGCCGTCTGCCTTTGTCCTGGTATACAACCAGTGGTACTTAGTGTTTGCTGAACATCATAATCCTCAAGTCTTTCATATGGATGACATTGAGCAGATTTTTGAGTGGCAAATCACTAAGCACCAGGACAAGTTGCTTGACTACACTAAGTTCAAGCACAAGAAGCCTAAGAAGGGCAAGAAAATTTGAAATAATTACTCTGCTAACTCCATAGCTTGTTTAAGGAGAAATCTATGGAGTGTTCAGAAATTGTTGGCAGAAAGTTCAATAGTCTCAAAGTGATGGCTTTAACTAGAGAGGTTAAAATAGAGAAAAGGTCGCCAACGAAAAAAGGCAGAATTATTCGCTACTATTTGTGCCGATGCGACTGCGGCAAGGAAACAGAAGTTAGGCGTGATTACTTGATAACGGGGCACACTAGGTCTTGTGGGTGTCTAAAGAGAAAAAAGGGCAAAACCAATAAGTGCTGGACTGGACACGAAGAGATTAGTGGCGGGTTGTGGACCCATATTAAAAGACATGCCAAAACAAGGAATTTGGAGTTTAGTGTTACTATCGAGGATGCCTGGAAAAAGTTTGAAAAACAAAAAGGACGTTGCGCATTAACAGGAATTGAAATTGGGTTCAATGATTGCCGCACGGCCTCTTTGGATAGAATAGATAGTAACCGTGGGTATACTAACGATAACATACAATGGCTTCACAAAGACGTTAACTGGATGAAGGGAACGTTTCCTTCTAGTAGATTTGTGGAGTTATGTCTAGCGGTGTCAGAACACCAGAGAGGAAAGTCATGTTAATCGAGGCCGCTGTGGGCGATGCGTATGGATTAGGCTTCGAATGCGCCGACAGGGAATTTGTTGAGAAGTTCAACAAGAAGCCCTTGAACTACATCACTAGGAAGGAAGACCCCACTCACTTCCTCAAGCCCGGTGTCTATAGCGACGACACCCAAATGACTATCGCTATTTGCGAAGCCATGATTTCCGGTGAAGACTGGACCCCTCTGAATGTCGCAAACCGCTTTGTGGAATGCTTCAAACGAGACGAACGCCGGGGCTATAATGGCGGTTTCTTCTTATTCCTACAGAACCTCAAGGGCGGTGGCCAGGAGTTTCTGGATAAGATTAAGCCCGACAGTGAGAAATCCGGTGCGGCGATGCGGGCCATGCCGCTAGGCTTGCTGCGCAACGTTGACGACATTCGCTGGAAGAACCAGATTCAGGCGGCACTAACGCACAACACCCCCAACGGCATCAATAGTGCTTTCACTTCGGCACTAATGACGCACTACTTTTACCACAAGAAAGGCCCAAAGAAAGATTTGACGCCTTGGTTGGAAGAGATTACAAAATGTCCGCTCTCTGGCAACTGGCGAATGCCCATGATGGCAGAAGCAGAAGGCGACACTTACCAGGGTTATGTTCTTGGAGAGCGGGTGAGGGTGAACGGCTGGCAGTGTGTGGAAGCTGCCATCCATGCCATTGAGACTTCCGACAGCATGACGGAAGTTCTGCAAAACTGCATTTCCTACTGTGGCGACGTTGATACTGTTGCCACTATTGCTCTGGCGGCAGCGTCCTGGGCTACAGACATTGAGCAAGATATTCAGGCAAATAATCCCTTGTGGGATGGCCTTGAAAATGGTACATTCGGCAGGGATTACCTTTCTACCCTTGAAGAAAAACTCCTCTCTTGCGTCGGGGGACCGAAACATGGCCGATAACAACAAGCCCGAAGACTTCACGATTCCTGCCGAGTTCACGAAAGAAGACCTGAAAACCATCCTTGAATCCTTGGAGGATTGGGAGGCTAAAGATGGACTTCTCTACACCATCGAGAAGTTGAAGCAGATGCGTAACCCGGAAGAAGGCGAAGTCCCCGATGATTTCAGGGAGGCTTTCGTTTCCTTCCGTACTTACATGCTGAATCAGGAAGGTGAGGCCAGGATGAACAAGGAGTTGCGCCGGGAGCGGGCAACTCTACTCAAGGCTAAAATCATCCTCATGAATCAAAGAAAGGCGGCGGAAAAGGCATTCGATAATGCCTTGGATGACGCTCCACCCTGGTTGTCGAAGGAAAAGAAGCAATGATTGCGAAGTTGTTAACCTTGCCGGAAATCAAGAATACCTTGAATCGGTGGAATTTTGCAACGCTCAAGTATGTAAGAATTGGTGACGAGTTCCGTTTTGTAATGGGCGGGCTAACTGATGGCCCTGCCCACTGCGACATGCTAACAAAAAATGAGTCAGCAACTAGTGCTGGCATGTGTGTTCTGGACGGCAACACTAAGGAAGTCCATCCTATAGGAGAATCCACTACACTTCAATTAAAACCTGCACCGGACGACGGCCCACGGCTAACCCAGCTTTTCTTCTCGAATTAGGGCTTTACAAATCAAATAATCGTAGTAGAATGGGGATGTTGATGTAAAGCCGACCCCACAGTGAAACAGGAGAATAGTACCTATGGCCACCAAGCCGTCGAAAACAACGTCCACTCCGCAAGTCAAGAGCGCCAAAGACCTTCTATCTGGCCTGACCGCAGGCAAAAAGGCAGAGCCGAAGAAGGCCGCAGCCGCCCCGTCCCGTCCTGAATTGGACCTGGACAATCACCCGCAACTCAAGGAATCCTTCCGCCGCTTCATGGAAGCCTGGGCGGTCGAAGAAGTCGTTGACCAACGCCTGACCCAAGAGAAGGCGTTGGTCAACGACGGCTGCTTCGACATTTGGTGCGATAACCTCTGGAAGTCCAAGAGCCGCCCGGCCAATCCGTCTCTGGAAATCCCCAACGACAAGGGGCAGGACGACCTTGTGGGCTTGTATCAGGTGCAGGAAAAGTTCTCGCTGAACCTGCCTCAAGTGCCCGAAGGTAGGGAACTCAAGGACGTTGTTATCGAGAATCTGGCCGAAGCCTTCAAGGGTACTGGCATGTCTGATACCGATGCCAGCGCCGCTGCTGAGAAGTTCGTTAACACCGAGCTAGTGCTGGGGGTTAAGCCGGTGGTGGACCTGGACCGCCTCACTAACGGTCGCTGGGAAGGTACTGGCAAGAACAAGTCCTTCGTGGAAGCGACGGCTACCGAACAGGCCATCGCCGCCAAGATTATCACCTTGTTGCAAGTTCGCAACAAGAGCGACTTCGCTAACGCTGACCCGCTGGATGACTCCGAAATGAGTCAAGCGGTGCAGTTCCTCCCGAACGTCATGGTCAAGCCCGGCTTCCTTAACAGGGTTTGCTCCTACGTCAACACCATCGACCAGCTACGTTGTATCTTCAACGTCGTCAAGCCGATTCGCTTCCCGCAGGGTAAGAAGTTCGCTGTTAGCGACACCCCGCAGGAAAAGAACGAGCGCCTGGCCGCTGCGTTCAAGGACATGATGGGCTAACCGTTCCCCTGGGGCGGCAGGGTTTTCTCTGCCGCCCCTTTCTTTAGAAAATAAAGATGAAAACAACGTACAAAGTAGGTGATACTTTCTGGTTGATTGTATCACCTTATAACCCAATGGCAATTAGGGTGACGGTTCAGGAAGTTGTGCCCGACAAGGGCTATTGGGTGGATGAGCCGGTGGGGATTGTGAATAACCCCAACTGCATCTACGACACGCCAGAAGCCGCTGTGGAAACATTGCGTAGGATTCATCAGAACCTTGGCGATAAGGCTATAATCACTGTGCATACTTGGGATTTGGAAGGGTTGCGGTCGTTCTTGTTGTCTACCGCCAAGAAGACCAACTACCCACATGCTGACAAAGTGATTTCGAGTGTTTGCCCTCCTAAGTTGGAGGGAGAAGGTTGGTTCAAGCTAAAGGAGTTTGCGAATGGGTCAGCAGTTTAAGGGCATTCAGGTCAGCGGCACCGGCAAGATTTCCATGCCGCCCAACATCGCCTACATCAGCGGTACGGCGGCGGTCGGGCCTACGCTATGGCATTTTCAGCCGAAGCTGCCGCTGGCTTCGGCAATCTTGCTCGCCCTTGCCGTGAAGTTCGGCTACCATGAGTTTGCAAGGAAATTGCGCCTGGGGCAGAATGTCCAATTCCGTCCCAGGGGCAATTCTATGAAGCCCAAGATTGAGTCTGGACAGCTTATAACGGTTGAACCCGTCAAGCTGGAAGATGTAAGTGAAGGCGACATAGTGTTCTGCAAGGTTGCAGGTAACTTTTACGTTCACTTAGTCTCTGCCGTACAAGGGCAGAGGCTACAGATAAGCAACAACCACGGTCACGTTAACGGTTGGATTGGGGCCAATGCGTTGTACGGCAAAGTGACCAAAGTAGGAGAGTAACATCTTGGACAGTTCAGCAGCGAAGCGGTTGATTCAATGGTTGAAGGACAACTAACATGGCTGCTACAGTCAAGAAAATCTATAACGGCCCTGTTAGTGGCGAACTTGAAGTAACCATTGACATAACCAAAGACCAGGCTGATGAACTTAGGAAAGCCTTGGCGGTGGTTCAACGCTATGAGAAAGAGGCTTTGAAGACCGCTAAGGTTTCCAAGAAGAACTCCGATTGGGTGATGGTCAGCTACGCCGTCAAGAATAACAAAGTGGTTGTCAACATCCAAGACGGAGCCTGTGGATGAACAGTTACGGGGAATTAGTCTTAGAAGCAAGGGCCATACTTCAAGAGTGGGCCAATAAGCAAGGGCATGAGCGATGCCATTGACATCCAGAGATACTACAAAAGCTGGCAGACTTGTTCGGCGTCAAGCCCACGGTTGAGCCAATGCTGCCTCCCAGGGCTGAGTTCAGAGAGTTTTGTCAGCGGTACGAGGCCGAGCAGTACGATGGCAAAGAAGGCACTTAAACTAGAGCCGTATCGTCAGTCGAAGTTACAGACGTTTACGGTGGAAATCTTCTGCCACAAAGGGGAGCGCATGCCCGCCCCCGTTAAGCGGGTCAAAGGTTGCTGGATGGACCCGCAGACGCAAGGTTATACCGTCATGTGTGCCTGGACGAAACAAAGAAGTCTTTCGACGAGGAACCGACTGGAGCTAGTTTTCGCCTCAGTGGTCTTGCAGGCAGATGGCATTTGGGTGTATGGTATGGAACAAGTAAGTTTCAACAAGACTTACTACCAAGTTTGGCACCTGTTGCCAGAGCCTAACGAATTTACTACTGAGGAAGACAATGCCAAAAAACGAGTCAATCGAAGTGGAAGGAGTGGTAAAGCAAGCCCTAGCTAACACCCAATTCATGGTTGAGTTGGATAATGGACACAGCATTCTCGCCCATGTTTCAGGAAAGATGCGAATGCACTTCATTCGTATCATACCCGGTGATAGGGTTAAGGTCGAAATCAGTCCGTATGACTTGAGTAAAGGCCGCATAACCTTTCGTCACAAACAATAGGAGAACCACATATGGCAACCGCAACCGCAAAGAAACCAACCTCTGCGCAGTTGAAGAAGGCGTTGGAGCAAGTCGCTCCATCCGTCAACCCGCAGGCCAAGGCCAGGTCTGAGAAGTTATTACTCGCCCTCAAGGAACTAGGCACCGGCAAGAACAAGATTGCCGAAAGCCTCAAGGCCAAGAAGATTCGTGGGACGATGGGCAGCACCGAAGACTGCCCGGTCGCCGTCTTTGTCAAGAAGCTGTTCCCCAAGGCTATCGACATTGACGTTAACTCTGACACCATCGAAGTTAGCTTCGAGAAGTCGGAGTTTAACTTTGAAGTCGATACTCCGAAACTCATCGGCCAGTTCATCGACGGTTTTGACGGGGAAAAGTACCCCGACCTTTTGAAGAAGTAGTGTTTGACGCCGCACACAAATGAAGCCCGGTTGGTATAGCGGCGGTGCCTCGCACTCTAAATGCGAAGACAGGAGTTCAACTCTCCTACCGGGTTAATTGAAAGGAGGGCTTTATGCCCGCTTGGATAGGTACGAAGAAAGAGTTGTGCAGACAGTGCATTCAAACAATCGGTTTGGATGCAACCTACAACGCAGCCAGGAAGTGGTGCAGGAAGCAGTATGGTGCAGGAAGCAGTATGGTGCGGACATTAGTGAGCCTCAGTTTTACACGGTTCGCCGCAGCCTGCAAGACGCCGCTGGTCAGCCAAGGCCCACCATAGGTAGCCAGGTCGCTAGTGCAGTCTTGGAAAGGGCAGAGAAGGTTGCTGCTCCTGCCCTTGCTGCACCCCCGGCCAAGGAAAGCCTTGCCGACTTGATTCGGGCGACAAGGACGTTGGTGGACAAGTTGGGCGGCAAGGAAGAGGCGAAAAGCGTTATCGACGCTCTCTAAGAACTAGGCGGGGGCCTGCTCCCGCCTACTGCCCTGTTAGCTCAATGGTAGAGCAGTGACCTCTAAAGTCATTTGTTCAGGGTTCGACTCCCTGACAGGGCGTTCTGATTCCTTCTCGCCCGCCTAAGACTAGGAGCCTGTCATGTATGGTCTTCTGCTGGCGGTGGCTGCGGCGATGGGACAAGTGCCCGTTGCGTCGATTGAAACCATTGTGGTGGTTTCAATCGACGCCGAAGCCGTCCTGTTCATTCAGGACAACGAAAGTAAGTGGTTTCGTTCTAAGACCACGGGGACGAAACGTAGGCTGATAACACCGCCTTGTAGTACGGCTGCGGAATGGTCGTATCTTCTTCGGGCTGAATTACCGTCCGGCAAGACCATCACCCGGAGAATCGTCTTCCGTCCAGGCAAGGGGATAGTAAACGTCAATCTTACAGATTAGTAGTTCCTTCTATCCCACCAGGCCAGGATACATTCAATCAGAGATAATACCACGTATAGTCCACCTAAGACTAATACGGGTATCAAAACTAGGTTTTCCATACCAGTAGGATAGCAACATGGCCGAAAATATCAAGATGGTTCCCCTTCAAGTTGAAGGAGATACTGGCGGGCCTATGGACTGGCCTGTTAGTGAGGCCGAGTATAATGAGCTAATGCAAGCCGCTGAGTCGGTGTTCGGCCAAAAACCCACAGAAATCAGTTTCGTCGTTCGTTTTCCTATAGATTCGGAGGCGGCACGTAGGCGGCATGTAGACTGATAGAGTTTCAGAAGCAGCTTCTACACTTCCGCCCCGAAGACAGGCTGCTATATTTCAATGCTCTCAAAAAGACGTACTGTATGGTTTGCGGTGGCATACTCTCTAACAACGAGTGTTTCCACTGCAAGTAAGAACTAATGGACACTCCCGAACAAAAACTGGTTTACGAAGTCTACGAGGAAACAAACAAATGGGTTTGTAGTCTCTGCTATCCTGGTGTCAAAGAAATTGGCGAAATAGCTGACGGATTCTGGCTTGCCTTTTTTGAGGGCAACTATATCATAGTCGGCTACAACGGCCACAGAGACGATTGGGCCTTTGTTTTTGAAGATAAGCCCACACCTAACCCGGACCCTCAGAACCAACCCTGTCCGACTTGCGGAAAGGAAAACGCTGTTTCAAAGACGGACCTTCAAGCGGGCTATCGGTGTGGCAAATGCCCCGACGAACGCTGTGAGGCCGACGATAACGACCCTCTCTTGCAAGAAAGCCTTGCCTGGCTCGACCGCATCGACTACTTCAAGTGGTTAGTGCCTGTGGAAGTTGGATATGATTTCATGCGGTCCTGCATTGAAACTGGCGGGTGGAACCAAGAGGAATACAAGATATTCGACCAGTGGCTTTATGACAAGGCTGGCCGCTTGATTAAGGAGTGGGAAAATGCCCAAAACATTCAGAGTGATGGAAGCGTGGTGCGGCCTTGACCCTGGTGGCGTTTGCGGCAAAGGCAAGGTCATAGCCACCGGACTGACAGAGAAACAAGCTGACGACTGCCTGGAACGACTCTATGCTCCAGACAGGCATTGGTGGAAGGAAGAGGAAGATGGACTGCCCGATTTGCAAGGGAAACCTTCGTAACGTCACTGTTACAAGGGTAGCCGCCGAGATAGTGCAGTATAACGCTCCTGGCGAACAATGCGAGGATTGCGGAGAAGTTTTCACTGGGTGGCGGGCTGGTCTTGCGGAACTAAGAGCGCTCAAGAGAGCGTCAGAACAATATCCCGATAAGGTCCGTTGGACCGAAAAAGAAGACAGATGGTTGGCTAGGCTAACCGTTAAGGAACACACCGATGCTTGAACCTTGCGCTACCTGCCCACATCTGGAAGAATCACCAGAACAAGTCGCCAGCTATCATCGGCACCTTTGCCATGAGAGTCTTACTACGCCCTGCATCGGCCACCTGCAAGGGGAGGCCAAGTGTACGGAAAGAGTTAAGAAGTCTCGTACCCTGTACATCATTAGGAATCCCGGAGTAGCAAAAACCGAATAAAGACCTCGTAGCTCAGTTGGTAGAGCAACGGCCTTTTAAGCCGTGGGTCGTGGGTTCAAGCCCCACCGGGGTCACTTCGCCCAAGAAAAGGAGGTAAGAATGGATGTTAGTTACTGCACCTTGCCTGCGGTAGTGATACTTGGCGTAATAGGCGGCATCCCGCTGACCTACGTTTGTCTGCCTTATCTGAAAAAGGCATGCAAGCACGTCTTCACAGACCGCCCAATGTCTTTGGGGCCGCTGGTTTCTATTGCCCAGGCAAGGCGGTGGTGGGCAATGTGCGGCTGGTGTCCTGGTGAATCAGCAAAGGCGTCACAACCCGCTACACAGGTTGCATCCTCCACCATTTGCACCTGTGGGTGCGGCAGGCACAAATGAACGTCCTAATCTGTTGGCGGGTGGAAGACCTTCCCAAGCCTCACAAAGAGAGTATTAGAGGGTACTTCTGCAACGAGTGTGGCAAGGAAATATGGGTCATGGCTAAGAACACCAAGTTAGACCTGTCATTCCTTTGCCACGGCTGCGGCCAGAACTTTGTAGAAGAGAAATCGTTAAAAGAGCCTGTCGTCCTTCTTCCGGCAGTTGCAGCGCACGTTCTCAGTGACGGCGACTTGCAGAAATTAGAAGAACAGGTGAAAAAAGCGGTTTACAGACCTTGACCTGCGGATAGTAAGTTTGTAAACTAACGTCGCCATTGTGGCGCAAACCATCCTTAAAGGAGTTTTCTGACATGCCGAGTTACGAAGAGATTTGCGAGTTGGCCTACTCAAAGTGGGAACAGGCTGGACGCCCTTGCGGCGACGGCAAGGAGTTCTGGCTCCAAGCCGAAAGCGAACTCACTTCCTCCAACAGCAAGTCCAAGTCCAAGACCAGCACTACGGATTCAATGCCTCTCAGCAAAGCAGCCAAGAAAAGCACGACGAAGTAACTGTCTCACAACTACCAGCATGAACAGGGCAGACAGTTTCTTGTCTGCCCTGTTTCTTTGTAAGGAGCTATTATGCTGGGAATAGGTATCATTGGCAGCGGTTTCATGGGCCTCACCTATTCAGAGGCCGTCACCAACCATGTTTGCGAGGCGGTGTTAAGCATCAAAAGTTAAATGGGGCTGTAGCTTAATTGGAAGGCGGTAAACCAACGACAACAAAAGAACTCATGACTCTGGAGTTGTTGTTGCTTACAGATGCCGCTCTTAGAGGTTCAGCTATAAAGTGCCGCCGAGTGGCCAAAGGTGGTGCCTAAGCGAAGAGGCTAAGAGAAAAGCACCCGGCTATTAACCGGAAGATGAGGGTTCGACTCCCCTGGCCCCACTGCTATATAAGGCATGGAAATGAACACCCTGCCTGAACCGTGTAGAGATTGCACCTATTTGCCACTGTTGATTCTCTGGCTAGCCAGACAAGAACTAGAGCTAACAGACAAACAACTGGCAAAGCTAGAGGAACTAATGAAGCGATTTGCCAAACCGAAGGAGGAAGCAATGAAGTAGCTTAATGACAGCAGTTAATGAAAATCTCCGCAGTGTTTTGTTCAACAACTTTTTCCAAGGAGATTTTCATGTTAGCACACAAAAGCAAGTGGGGATACCATCCCTGCGATAAGGAAATGTTCCT
>Ga0194131_10007573_pt1 | contig 14549 bp, 13 predicted proteins | sample TA2KigO120mmetaG_FD_148631 | JGI IMG/M metagenome (GOLD analysis project Ga0194131, IMG submission 148631) | Freshwater microbial communities from Lake Tanganyika, Tanzania - TA2015053 Kigoma Offshore 120m | ecosystem: Environmental > Aquatic > Freshwater > Lake | place: Tanzania: Lake... | reverse complement strand
GAATGCGAAGGTCCTCCGAATACGGTGATGCCATCCATGCTGGCCTCCTCTCCAGTAGCCAGTTTGAATCACATCACGCGCCAAAAGGGAATCCCTCCCGATTCCACCTTCTCGGAAAACGCTCTAGCCGCGCTGACCTTCGGGACCGGGCGTCGCCTGCAGCGGCGGCCCCTGCCCCGCCGATTCCTGAAGTGCCCGCTCGCGTGCGAGGCGCATCTGCTCATGCATGGCGGTCACTTCGGCGAGGTCGCGCGCTTCCTTTTCCGGCGTGGTCGCGGGCGGGCGGTTGGTCGGCGGCGCGGGAATGTCCAACGCACCGTTGGCCGATGCCTCGACCGGCCGGCGATCGGTGCCGATGATCTTCACCTTGGTGACCACGCCCTGGCCGAAGGCCTGCCGGCACAGAACCATGAAATGGCGCTCGATATCGTGCTGGCTGAGCTGGCGGAAGGTCTCGTCGGTCAATTGCTTGACGAGCTCCGACATGCTGAGGCGCAGATTGTCCATGCTGGGCCCGATGAGCACGTCACGCGAATCGCTGAACACCTCGAGCTCGACCTCGATCGTGTAGTTCTCCGATGGATTCCCCTTGTCGTCGTTGAGGAGCACGGAAATCGGCGGGTTGATCCGCCATCTCGTACGCGGGGCCTCAATCAGTTGCCGGGTCTGCGACATCACAAAGCGCATGAGGACCGCAACGATTGACAGGATCAGGGCGCCGGCCATGCCGACAATGACCCAGATCTGAATCAGCCGCACGTTGAGCGTGTCGCCTCCCGGTCCTTGCCCCGCCAGGCCCAGCCCGCCCTCGGGCATCATGGACTGCAGGGCGCGCCAGCCGGCCATGCCGTAGTTGACGAGCGTCGACGCCAGCAGACCGAGCGCCACCAGGAACGCCACGGCCCACAGAAATTGATAGGCGGCCAACAGCAGCGAGATCTTCTGCTGCCGCGGGATGGCCGACTGCTCGAGCTTGAGATCGGGCAGTGCGTCAAAGTTCAGCGGCGGCAGTTCGTCCGTTGCGGTGGTCATGGCTTAGCTGCTCGACCCCTTTGCCGAGGTCGAGGGATCGCGCCGCTTCTGCGACGACAGGTCGGCGAACAGGCTGACACGCGGATCGCGCAGGGCGTCGCGCGCGGCAAACATGCGCGCCTGCATGTCGGGGATCTCCTGCTCGTCCGCCGTCGGCGGCGGTGTGGCGGCGGCGTCCCGGATTGGGGCTCGGGCTCGGATTCGATCGCTTGGCGCACCGTGTTGAACACGGCGACGATGCCGCACATGGCCCAGAACTGGATCATCTTGGCGCTGACCGGATCGGACATCACGCCGCCGGCCGATCCTGGGCCGTCCATTTGGCTCGGCAGCATGGTCTGAACCATGCGCCAGGCGACCATGCCGTCGTTGATCACCGTCGTCGCGGGCATGAGGAAGGCGACCAGGAACACGATGAACCACAGCCCCTGATAGGCCATCATGAGGCGCGACAGGCGCTCCTGGCGCGGCTTGATCCCAGGTCAACGGAAAGCGGCGGCAGCCCGATTGGATCGAGCGGCTCCAGGTGCTTTTCGACGGTCGTCATGGCCCCGCAATTTGGGTTCCGCCCGCGCTGAAATTCCGGACCGTAGGATAGGGTAAATCGGCATCCGACAGCAGTTCGCCCGTGATCTCGCGGATGAGCTTCGAAAGTATTGCGTCGGCGAAATCATTGAAATTCTTTGCCACGACAACGAACGCCGCCGGCCCGGTGATCAGGAAGTGCCGATAGTGCTCCTCCAGAAACGGCTCTTCGTTGACGATCGCCAAACCGTTGATCGTCACGCCGCGCTTGGCCGCCTCGTCGCGCCCCACGCTGGCCGGACGGCCCTCGTTGCTCATGCCGTCACCCGAGACGTCGATCGCGAGGCGCCGGCCGCGGAAGGGTCCCTGGTCGAAGAGCGGCAGGGAGAACATCACGGCCTCGCCCAACGCCGTGGCTCCCTCCATCAGCCGCGGCGACTCGAAGATCGCGGTCGCCAGGCGCTCGGCCGTCGCCGTGCTGGACACTTCGAGCCAGTCGATTGCGACCTTCTGCTGATACTGGCCCGACCACTGCACCATGGCGACGGCGATGCGGCCGAGCGGTCCGGCCTGGATCGCTTTCACGACGCGCGGATCACGGAAGGCCTGGACGTAGCCGTCGATCTCCAGGTTGAACTCCTTGTAGTCGACGCTCGAAGAGACGTCGACCGCCAGGATGAGTTGCAGATCAACGGGAGTCTGTGCCGCGGCGCCGCGGGTCGTCGCGACGCACAGCAGCGCGAGCACGAGGCATGCCCGAGCGAGCATGCCGCCCGCCAACTGCGCCCTTGGTCCGTGGCCGTGGCAGCCGATCGGCCGCCAGCGACGGTCCACCGTCGACCGCTCAGGCCCCGGCGGCGATCAGGTCCCGCCGCTCGTCGAGCCAGTCCTCGATCGCCTGGGCGAAGCCGTCCAGATCGGCGTCAGTCATCGGCAGCGAGAGCGTGATCATGCCGCGCCGGGCCAAGTAGTAGCCGCGCCCGATCATGTCCAGGTGGAACAGGTCGGCCCAGCGCTTGTCCTTGCGCGCGAGGTCGTCGGGTGAGCGGATGGCGCCGCGCAGGACGTGCACGGTCATCATCGATCCGATGCCTGTGAACTGCACGGGTAGGCCGCGTTTCTCGGCCAGCGCGTTCAGTCGCGCACGCAGCTTGTCGCCGCGCGCATTGAACGACACCGCCACTTCGGGCGTGTAGACCTGCGACAGGCCGGCAGCCCCCGCGCTCATGGTCAGGATGTTGTTGTTGAAAGTGCCGGCATGCGGCCAGGCGTCCGGTCGCCGCGGATCGAAGCGGTCCATGATCTCGGCCCGTCCGCCGAAGCCGCCGAAGGTGAGCCCGCCGCCGATGTATTTGCCGAGCGTCGTCAGGTCGGGCGTGATGCCGTGTTTGCCCTGCAAGCCGCTCGGCGTCAGGCGCGAGGTCATGACCTCGTCGAAGATCAGGACCACGCCGTGCTTGCGGGTCGCCTCGCGCAGCATGCGGAGGAACTCGGCATCCGCCGCGATGCAACCGCCGCCGCCCATCATCGGCTCCACGATGACCGCGGCGAGGTCGCGCGCGTGCAGCTCGATCAGCTTGAGCGTGCCCTCGATGTCGTTGTAGCGCGTCTTGACGAAAGAGAACGGCGCGTTGATCGGCGAGCCGTCACCCGAGAAATAGAACACGCCGCCATGGTAGCCGCCCTGCATGACCATGATCTTGTTGCGGCCGGTATGGGCGCGCGCGGCGACCAGCGCAAAGAGGTTGGCCTCGGTGCCCGAATTGCAGAAGCGCACCCGCTCGAGCGAGGGAAAGCGCGCGCAGACCAGCGAGGCAAGCTCCGCTTCGACCTTGTTGTGTCCGCCGAGCGCAATACCGTCGGCCAGCGCGCGCTCGATCGCGGCCCGGATGATCGGATTGGAATGACCGTACAGCCCGGCCGAATACTCGCCGAGGAAATCGACGTAGCGGTGCCCGTCCGTATCCCAGAGCTGGCAGCCCTCGCCGCGCGCGATGGTCAGCGGGAAGGGCCCGAAGAACAGCACCGTGCGCGTGTTGCCGCCGGGCATGACTTTCGTCGCGCCGTCGTAGCGCCGCTTGCTGTCGGGATTGGCCCGGGTGAAGCGCTCCTCGGCGTCGGCCAGCGCCGAGGCGAGATCGAGATTGCGGGCAATTGCGGTGGTCATGAGGGACTCTCCAGAATGTGCAGCACGTGCGAGCGGAATTCGCGCCGGTAGAGCACCAGCACGACCCAAAGGGACGCCGCGGCGAACAGCCAAGGGTGCAGGAACCAGGTCAGCGCCGCCAGTCCGAAATAATAGGCGCGGATACCACGGTTGAAGTGCTCGGCCGCGCGCGAGGCCATGCGCGCCGCGCGGTCGGCATAGATCTCCGGTGTCGCGCAGTTGGCGGGCAATGGCACGGCGCCGATCAGGGTCGAGACGTAATTGAACAGCCGCATGCCCCAGGTGAACTTGAAGAAGGCATAGACGAAGATCGCGGCCAGCAGCAGCACCTTGCCTTCCCACACCGCGCCAGACGTGGTGATTGCGTAGGGCAGCGCTGCGACGACGTTCCTTGCCGCATCGCCGGCGCCCAGGATGGCCATCAGGCCGGCAAGGATGAAGATCGAGGTCGACGCGAAGAAGTTCACGCCTTGCTGCAGCATGGTGACGATGGTGGAATCGAGCACGCGGTTGTCGCGCTCGATCATGCGCCGCATCCAATCCAGCCGGTAGCGGTGCATGTTGCCCATCAGGCTGTGCGCCCGGCGGCTGTCATGATCGGCATAGTGCGTGTAGCCGATCCAGCACAGGAAAAACCAGACGATGACGAGCCCGTCGGCGAGCGAGATGTCGGCGAGCGGCACGATTGGCTTCCTTCGTTGCGTTCGATGCCGATGATAGCGGGATCGCCGCCGGCCGCCTACCGGTCAAACGCCGAGGACCACAGCGGCAACGCTGTCGAGTGCGGCAGCCGCGGTATCGACGTGATTGACGCCGTCGACGCGGGCAGCGCCAGCCAGGCCGAAGACCCGCTTGCCGAACTGCAGGCCGAGCGCCACTTCCGAGAGCGTGCCATAGCTGTCGCCGATCGCGACCAGACACAACGCGGCGCGCGCGACCAACGCGTTCCGCGCCTCGCCGATGCCGGTGGCCAGCGAGATGGTGACAAACGGATTGGCCGCGTCGGCGTTCGTCTCCGGCAGCAAGCCGATCGCGATGCCGTCATGCCGTGCCACCCCCCGGCAGACCGCCTCCATGATGCCCTGCCGGCCGCCGCAAACCACTGCCAGGCCCATGTCGGCGAGGCCGACGCCGATCTCCTCGGCGATCGCAAGCTGCTCGTCGGTGGCCGAGCGCGGTCCGATGACACCGATCGGAGCGCGCACGCGATGCGTCGTGTCGCGCTGCAACCAGCGGACGGCCGCGTGAAGCTCGATGGCAACGCCTTGGACCGTACCCGCCGTCCAGACGCGTTGTGCCGGATCGAAGCGCCGGCCGGAGGCGTCCCCGAGCGTCGCCGAGCGGCGATCAAACACCAGCATGGCTGCGCTCCTGGCGCGCCGCGATGACTTCGCCCGTCGCCATGATCAGCGAGCAGATCGCCGTCAGCACCAACGAAAGGGCGGCGGCCGCCGCGAAGTCGGAACCGGTCTCCGAGATCATGCTGTAGAGCTGCAGCGGCAGGATGTTGACGCGCGTGCCGACCAGCGCCAGCGCCGTGCCATAGGCGCCGAACACCACGGCGGCAACCAGGCAGAACGCGGCGAACGCCGTCGGCACGATCTGCGGCACGATGACGTCGAATACGGCGCGCACCCGTCGTGCGCCCAGCGATTCCGCAGCGCTGACCTGCGCCCAGTCGAAATTCACCAGCACCGGCAGCATGAGCATGACGACGCGCGGGATGAGGTAGTAGGACGAAGCGAAGGCGAGCCCGATCGGGCTGTACAGCACACCGGAGAACGCCACGGCGTCGACGCCGGTCGTGGCAAGGATCTGCGTCACGAAGCCGGCGCGGCCGTAGCAGAGGATGAACCCGTAGGCGACGATCAGGCCGGAGAAGGTCAGGGGCAAGGCGATGAAGAACGCGAGCGCGCCGCGCAGGGCGGGCGCCAGGCGCGAGAGGTGAAGCGCCACGACGAAGCCGACGAGCAGCGAGAAGCCGGCGGCCGTGAATGTCAGGAGCGCGCTGCCCGCCAGGCCTCTGACGAACAGCTCGTTGCCGAACACCCGCGCGAAGGCGCCGCCGACGAACGCATCGCGTCCGACGGCGGCGAGCGGCAGTAAGAAAAAGAAACCCAGCAGCAAAGCGCCCGGGGCGATCAAAAGCGAGAGCGTTCCCGGGCGCAGCTGCATCGGTTCAGTTCCCCACGGCGACCTTGGCCCAGCCGGCGTCGATCTCGGCTTTCTTGGCCGCGGCCGCCTGGACGTCGAGTGGGCGGACCTGGGGTGCGGCCGGCAGCTTGTCGGCGACGTTGTCGGGCAGCTTGACGCCGGGAACGGCGGGACGCACGAAGCCTTGCGCGAAGATCCCCTGCCCCATCTCGGTCATGATGAAATTGAGCCAGAGCTTGCCGGCATTCGGATTGGGCGCGTTCTTGACCAGGCTGATGCCGTAGGGCGCGGCAGCCGACGCCTCCTTGGGAATGACGACAGCCACCGCGTCGCCCAGCCCGTCGATGTGCTTGGCCTTGAGGCCGTCGTTCTCGTACGAGATCCAGATCGGTATCTCGCCCTTGACGAACTGCGCGTAGGGCGTCGTGCCGACCACGCGCAGCACGTTGCCTGCCTTGTGCAGCCGGCCCAGGTATTCGATGCCGGGCTGCACGTTGTTCATGTCGCCGCCATGAGCGAAATTGGCGGCGAAGGCCAGCACCTGACCGACGCCGGTCGAGCGCGGGTCGAGATAGACGACCGAGTTCTTGTGCTCGGGCTTGAGCAGATCGGCCCAGGATTGCGGCACGTTCTTGACCAGCTTGGTGTTGACCACGAAGGCGATGGTGAGCGAGTGGATGGTGAACCACTTGCCCTCGGGATGGCGGAACACATCGGGCAGCTTGTCGAAATTGACCGGCTTGAACGGCGCGACCACGTCCTTCGCCGCGGCATCGACGGCCGATGCGGCGAAATAGTACGCGGTATCCGCCTGCGGCCGGTTGCGCGCCTTCTCGAGCGCCACGACGGTGGCTGCCGAGCCGAGATCGTTGTAGGTCATCTCGACCTGCGGGTAGCGCTTCTTGAAGGCAGCGAACTGTGCCGCCCAGTTGGCCCAGGTCGGCCCGGTGTCGAACGACACGACCATGCCTTCCTTGCTGGCCGCTTCATAGAGTGCCTTCTCGCCCGGATAGAGCTCGGGCGAATCCGCCGCTGTCTGCGCCAGCGCCGGCGCAGCGGCAAGCGTCAGGACCAGTGCCAATCCTGTGAGCCTCATTGGGACCTCCCTTGTTGACGTTGACGATCAAAGTGATGGACATCATGCCGTCCCGCCCGTGTCGCCTTGATGACCGTCATCGGCTTCATGGCCGGTCCTGCAAGATCCGAATATCCGCGGGCGGGATGTGCACGAACTCGATCGGCCCGCTTGTGGCGGTTTCGCCGGTGATCATAGCGCCCGCCACGGCCAGATCGTAGCGCCGCATCGCACCCAGGAACCGATCCCGGAGGAGGCGCCCGGCAAAGCCATTGACGCCATCGCGGGCCGGTCCCGGCACCACCCGCTCCGGACGCACCAGCACGGTCACCCTCGCGCCCGTAGCGCAGCCGTGTGGCAATGTCCGCAAGATGCCGACCGGCGTTTCGACCGTATCGGGCGCCAGGATCCTGCTGTCCCACAAATTGGCATGGCCGACGAAGGCGGCGACGGCGCGGCTGGCGGGATGGTCGTATAACTCGCGCGGCGTGCCGACCTGCTCGATCCGCCCACCGATCATGAGAGCGATGCGGTCGGCCATCGACAGCGCCTCTTCCTGATCGTGCGTGATATGAACCGTCGCGATGGCATGCTCGCGCTGGATACGCCGGATCTCATCGCGCATGGTCAGGCGCCGCGCGGCGTCGAGCGCAGACAGGGGTTCGTCGAGCAGCAGGGCGCGCGGTTCGATGACGAGCGCGCGCGCGAGCGCCACGCGCTGCTGCTGCCCGCCCGACAGATCGCCCGGCCGGCGTCCGGCGAAATCCGCCAGGCCGACCAGATCCAATGTGGCCAGCGCCCGGGACCGCCGCACGGAGCCATCGACGCCGCGGACCTTGAGTCCATAGGCGACATTCTCCCAGGCCGTCATGTGCGGAAACAGCGCATAGGACTGGAACACCACGCCCAGGTTGCGCAGGCGCGGCGGGACAGCAGTCATGTCGGCGCCATCGATGCGGATCGTGCCGCGGTCGGCCGCGAGAAAGCCGGCGATCAGCTTGAGCAGCGTCGTCTTGCCGCAGCCGCTGGCGCCGATCACGGCCAGCAGCTCGCCCGGAGCAATCGCGAGGTCGACGCCTTTGACGCCCGCTCCGGAGCCCGGATAGGAGAAGTCGACGCCGAGGAGTTCGATCGCCGGGGTGCTCACGCCGCAACCGATCGCGCCGCAGCCGCGCCGCGCACCGTGAGGGCGCCGCCGACCGCCGCAGCCAGCGCCAGAACCAGCAGGATCACCGTCGCCGCACAGGCGAAGCCGGTCGCACCATAGAAAGCCTGCAGAAGGACGACCGGATAGGGTCGAGTCAGGAAGCCGGCAACCAGGTTGGAGAGTTGGAACTCTCCAATCGACAGCGCGGCCACCATGATCAGCCCCGATGCAAGGCTGTGACGCAGCGCGGGCACCACGATGTCGATGAAGCTGCGCGCGAAGCCCGCGCCCAGGGATTCGGCGGCGGACTCCAGTTCGGCCAAGTTGAGATGGCGCATGTCACCGACCAGGGTCTGCAGGAGGTAGGGCAAGGTCAGCACCACGTGACCGCCGATCAGGACCCAGATCGAGCCGAGATAGGGCAATTCGTCGCTCGAGAACACGAGCACGAAGCCGAATGCGAGCACCAGCGGCGGCACGGCGATCGGCAGCAGATAGACCACACGCGCCATGGCACGCACGCCGCGCGAGGCCGTCCGGTAGATCGCATAGGCGAGCGGCAGGCCGACCGCGGCGGTGATCGCGCAGGTCGCCACCGCCACCTGCAGGCTGACTCGGAAGGCGCGTTGAAACGTACGGTCGTCCCATACGGCGGTGTACCATTTGCCGGTGAGGCCGGTCGGCAACAGCGTGTTGAACCACGCATCACCGAACGAGCCGACCAGCAGCAGCCCCATCGGCAGGAACAGGTACGCAAGGTAGAGACCGGTCACCCAGGCCATCGACCGCGCCTCCCCCCGAGCGATCTGGCGAAGCGGTCAGTGCGGGAGCGCCGGCGCCCTAGCGCAGCGCCGCCGCGATATTGCCGCCGTCGACCGTGAGCACGGCGCCCGTCGTTTTGCGTGCCTGCGCCAGCATGACGAAGGCCTGGGCGACATCCGTGGTCTTGACCTCCCGCTTGAGCAGATTGCCGTCGGACAAGTACTGCTGCACGGACAGCCCGCGCGCCTTGGCGCGCTGCTCGAGCAGGCCGCCGGCGAAGATGCCGGTGTTGACCCGGTCGGCATTGACCGCGTTCACGCGGATGCCGTCGCCGCCATATTCGAGCGCGTACTGGCGCGACAGGAACAAGGTCGAGGCCTTGGGCAATCCATAGGGTCCGAAATCCGGGCCGGGATTGACTGCCTGCTTCGACACGTTGAACAGCAGCACGCCGCCGGTGCCTTGCGTCTTCATGATGCGCACCGCATTCTGCGCGACGGACTGGTGAGCGAAGAAGTTGAGCTCGAAGCTCTGGCGCAGCACGTCGTTCGACACCTCGCCGATCTTGCCTTGCCAGGCAGCACCGGCATTCGAGACGACGATGTCGACGCCGCCGAAGCGCGCGGCGACCCGGTCGAAGGCCTTGCGCACGGATTGCGGATCGGTCACGTCGCACTCGACTGCGAAGGCGGCGCCGCCGATCTTCTTGGCGGTCGCCTTCGCCGCAGCCATGTCACGGTCGAGCACGGCGACTTCGGCGCCCTCCTTGGCGAAGGAAACTGCCGTCGCGGCGCCAATGCCGCCGCCCGCCCCGGTCACCACCGCAACCTGGCGGGTGAATGGTTTGTCGGCCGCCTTGCCGAGCTTGGCCTGCTCGAGCGACCAGTATTCGACGTCGAACATGTCGGCCTCGGAGATCGAGGCGAAGCGGCCGATCGATTCGGCGGCCGAGATCGTGTCGATCGCATTGCACGCGACGTCGGCCGCGATGGCCGCATCCTTAGCCGTCTTGCCCAGGCCGAACAGGCCGAGGCCTGGCACGAGGATGACGCGCGGCATCGGATCGAGCTCGATCTTCTTGCTCTGGTGACGCGGGTTGTGGCGCTTGAAATAGGCGTGATAGTCCGCGACGAACTTTTCGATCGCCTGCCTGGCACGGTCGCGGAATGCATCGAGCTTGCCCGCCTCCGGCGCCGGCACGACGAGCGGCCAGTTCTTGGTGCGGATCGTGTGGTCGGGCGTCACCACGCCAACGGCCGAATACCGTCCGACGTCGCGCCCGTTGACATAGCCCAGCACCGTGGGGCCGGTGCGGAATTCCATGACCAGCCGGTTCCACGTGCCCTCGTTGCGGTCGACCGGCTCGCTGGTCAGGCCACGCAGGATCGGCGCGATCTCGGCGACACCGGCGAGCTGCTTGGGCAATTTCGCCTGGACCATGCGCTTGCTGCCGCGCTCCAGCCGCTTCTCGGCGAGCGTCACCATATCGATCATGTTGGTATAGGCCTCTTCGGCGGTGTCACCGAAGGTGAAAATGCCGTGCTTGTGCAGCACGAGGCCGATCGCTTTGGGATGCTTGCGCTGCACCTGAGCCGCCGCCTTGGCGAGCGCGAAGCCCGGCATGATGTATGGAACGACTGCCATCTTGCCGCCATAGATGTCGGCCAGCTTGCGCTCGCCGTCTGGCTGATCGGACACGGCCAGCACGGCGGTCGAATGGGTATGGTCGATGAACTTGGCGGGCAGGAAGGCGTGCAGCAGCGTCTCGACCGACGGATTTGGCGCGTTGCTGTCGAGCAGCTGGCCGCGCTGAAAGTTCACCATGTCCTCGTCGGACAGGCGGTCGAGCTTCTCGAGCTTGCGCAACGGCTGGAGCCTGACCGCCGGCAAGCCGGGCGGCGCGATGTCGCCCATATCCCAGCCGCTGCCCTTGACGCACAGCACCTCGATCTTGTCGCCGAGAATGTCCTTGGCCTCGGTCTTGACCGAGGTGTTACCGCCGCCATGCAGAACCAGGTCGGGATTCTGGCCGAGCAGACGTGTCGTGTAGACGCGCAACGCCAGGTCGCGCGAAACGCCCGATTTGGCGTAGTCGCGCACCATCGCCTCGGCGTCGGATTTTTTCCACTCGTTGCGCATGGCCAGCCCTCGTCGTCCCCGAATCGGGCGGCACTACAGGGAAAACCGCGCCCCCCGTCAAGCAGCATTAGGCCACAGTGATCTCGGGGCGCGGGCTGGCGCTTACGGGATCTCCGGTTCGGTGAGCGCGATCAGCTGGTCGAGCGAATCGCGCCAGCCGAGGTAGCAGCCATCCTCCGGGATGATGGCCGGCACACCTTCCTGGACGATGTTGATCTCGGTGCCGCTCGGGACCTTCTTGAGGTTCACGGTCACGGTGATCGTGCCCGGCAGGTTCGGATCCTCGAACCGGTCGGTGTAGCGGAGCCGCTCATTCGGCACGAGCTCGAGGAACTCGCCGCCGAAAGCATGGCTCTTGCCGGTGGTGAAGTTGGTGAAGTGCATGCGGAAGCTGCCGCCGACCTTGGCGTCCATATGGTGGACATGGCAGGTGAAGCCATTGGGCGGCAGCCATTTGGCCATGGCGTCGGCATCGGTGAACGCACGATAGACGCGCTCGGGCGGGGCCTTCAGCACGCGATGCAGGTGCAGGCGAATGGTATAGGTATCGGTCTTGGCCATGGGTCTGATCCTTTCTTGGGTCCTTCGCCCCTAGGACGAACCGGTCGGCGCGATTCCGACAGCATGCGAGCAAAAATTCGTCCCGCCGCCACAGCGCCAGCCATCCTAGCCGGTTTGGCCCTGCTCCGTGCTAGTGTCGCCGCCCCGACTGGGCAATCGAAGAGTCGTAGCATGATCAAATTCGGCGTGGGCCAGCCCGTGCAGCGTGTCGAAGACGCCCGTTTCCTCAGCGGGCAGGGCCGCTATCTTGACGACATCCACCTGCCGGGCGAAGCCCATGGCTTCGTGCTGCGCTCGCCCCACGCCCATGCGCGCATCAAGCGTCTCGAGACGGCGGCGGCGCGGGCGGCGCCGGGGGTGCTCGCGGTTTTCACCGGCGCAGATCACGCGGCCGACGGTCTGGGTCCCATCCCGTGCGGCCAGGAGATCAAGCAGAAGAACGGCGAGAAGCAGATCGTGCCGCCGCGTCACGCCTTGCCGCGCGACCGCGTGCGTCATGTCGGCGATGCCGTTGCCTTCGTGGTGGCCGAGACTGCGATGCAGGCCAGAGACGCGGCCGAGCTGATCGAGGTCGCCTATGACGAGCTGCCGACGGCGCTCGATCCGGCGACCGCCGACCGCGACGGCCAGCCGCAGATCTGGCCCGAGGCGCCGCGCAATCTGTGCTTCGACTGGGAAAAGGGCGATGCGGCGGCGACCAGGGCAGCGCTGGCGGCGGCCCATCGCGTGGTCAGGCTCGAGCTCGTCAACAACCGCGTCATGGTCCATCCGATGGAGGCGCGCGGCGCGATCGGTGAATACGATTCCGAGACCGGCCGCTACACGCTGACCTTCTCGGGCCAGGCCGCGCACAATCTGCGCCGGCAGATCTGCGACGGCGTGTTCCGCATTCCGCATGACCGCATGCGCCTGGTCATCCCCGATGTCGGCGGCGGTTTCGGCGTCAAGAATTTCGTCTATCCCGAATACATCATGGTGCTGCACGCGGCGCGCCGGCTCGGCCGGCCGGTGCGCTGGGTCAGCGACCGCACCGAGGCTTTCCTCGCCGACGCGCACGGCCGCGACAACATCACGAAGGTGGCGCTCGGCCTCGATCGCAGCAATCGCTTCACGGCACTCGAGGTCGAGACCTATGCCAACATGGGCGGCTATCTGTCGACCAACGGGCCGATCATCCCGACGGGTGCCACCGCCGTCGTTCTCGGCGGCGTATACGACATCCCGGCGATCTACTACAACTGCAAAGGCGTCTTCACCAACACGGCGCCGGTCGACGCCTATCGCGGCGCGGGCCGGCCGGAAGCCGCCTATCTGCTCGAGCGCACGGTCGACGTCGCAGCGCGCGAGATCGGCATCGACCCGGCCGAGCTCCGGCGCCTCAACTACATCCGGCCCGACCAGATGCCCTACAAGACCGCCATGGGCAACACGCTGGACTGCGGCGAGTTCGCCGAGAATCTCGACCGCGCGCTGGCGCTGATCGACCACAAGGGCTTCGCGCTGCGGCGCGCCGCCGCGAAGGCCGAGGGCAATCGGCGCGGCCTCGGCATCGCCAGCTATTTCGAGGCGACGCTCGGGCCGCCGCTCGAGCAGACCGCGATCCGGTTCGAGTGGGACGGCACCGTCACGCTGGTGATCGGCACGCAATCGAATGGCCAGGGTCACCACACCGCATTCGCACAACTCGTTTACGAGCTGCTCGGCGTGCCGCTCGACCGGCTGCGCTTCGTGCAGGGCGACACCGACAAGGTGCCGATCGGCGGCGGCCATGGCGGGTCGCGCTCGATCCAGCTCGGCGGCTCGGCGCTGGTGCGCACGGCCGAGAAGATCATCGCCAAGGGCAAACAGGCGGCCGCGCACTTTCTGGAAACCGCCGCAGCCGACATCGAGTTCGCCGACGGCACCTTCCGCGTCGCCGGAACGGATCGCGCCATCGGGCTGATCGCGCTGGCGCAGCGCGTGCGCGCAGCCAACAACCTACCGGCAGAGCTGGCGACCCAGCTCCAGGGCGGGCTCGACGATTCGGCGCAATACACGCGCGAGAACTACACGTTTCCGAACGGCTGCCATGTCTGCGAGATCGAGGTCGATGGCGAGACCGGCGTCGCGCGCGTGGTCGGCTATGCCGTGATCGACGATTTCGGCCGCGTCATCAACCCGCTGCTGGTCGAAGGCCAGGTCGATGGCGGCGTCGTCATGGGCATCGGCCAGGCGCTCCTTGAACGGACGGTCTACGACCCCGATGGGCAGCTCCTGTCCGGCTCGTTCATGGACTATTGCATGCCCCGGGCCGACGACGTGCCGCCGATCACGTTCGCGCTCAACGAGGTGCCGACCAAGACCAATCCCTTGGGCGTCAAAGGCTGTGCCGAGGCCGGCTGCATCGGCGCGCTGCCCGCCGTCATGAACGCGCTGTGCGACGCGCTCGACGTCCGCCACATCGACATGCCGGCGACGCCGGAGACGATCTGGCGGACTATGCTGAAGGAGACGTGACTACCTGGCGCTCCCACTGCGAAGGAGGACCGGAGTGCTGTGTGAGCAACCACTCGTGGCATTGTGCGAATAACCTTCTCAGGTCACGTAGCACCTGAGAGGGTCTCTTAGTCAAATTTAGTGTAGAAAAAACTATGCGATGTCCTTGGACAATCGCTGACTCACTGACATCGAGTCCGGTCGCTGGATACAGCAGTAAACCCAAGGCCGACCTCGATGGCGCATCAGATGCTTCTTGCGACCGAAGATACGAAAACAGGCTCCTCGACGTTTCAGATGGAATTGAAGAGATCGGGGAGCGGTGCGCCGAGCAGGTAGATGATGGTGACGTAGGTCGCGGTCTTTCTGTAGCCGCGCGCCCGCGCGCGGGGGTGCCGTCGCGAGGTTGGTAGGAATTGAGAGTGGCGTAGTCTCCGGGGTGTTTCAACCTCGAATCGCCCGGCATTGAAGGGCCGGACTGGAGACCACGCCATGACAAGCATTACCACGAA
>Ga0194131_10007571_pt1 | contig 14552 bp, 17 predicted proteins | sample TA2KigO120mmetaG_FD_148631 | JGI IMG/M metagenome (GOLD analysis project Ga0194131, IMG submission 148631) | Freshwater microbial communities from Lake Tanganyika, Tanzania - TA2015053 Kigoma Offshore 120m | ecosystem: Environmental > Aquatic > Freshwater > Lake | place: Tanzania: Lake... | reverse complement strand
CGGCGAGAGGCCGGGGGAAAGAAGCTCTTCAATTGTGTCCATTCGGTCATGGTCAGGTCCGTTGGATAAACTCGCGGCAGTGTATTCATCCCTCAAGCTTACCAATCCCTTTTTCAAAACACTCTCTAAGGAGAAAAGTATGGATCTCAGCAAACCCGGCCTCTTTTGTTTTCTCGACGGATTCACTGGAGCCCAAACCGGGCAGTTTGCTCGTAAAGCTGAACAGCTTGGCTACAGTGCCTTGTGGTTTGCTGAAACGCGTGGGCGCGAGCCTTTCTCCTTCGCATCGTACTTGCTGGGCCAAAATGAGCGAATGATTGTCGCGACTGGTATTGCTGTTGTGTATGCGTATGAACCATTTGCGATCGCCAATGCTGCTCGCACTTTGGGTGAGTTGTATGGTGATCGCTTTATTCTTGGCCTTGGCGTGAGCAACCAACGTGGCAATGCGGCACGAGGCATTCCGTATGATGACAAACCGGTCAGCTTCATGCGTCAGTATCTGGCGAAAATGAAAGACGCGCCATACGTTGCTCCACAGCCGAAGCATGAACCTCCCGTAGTCATCGCTGGAGTGATGCCAAAGATGTTGCAACTTGCAGCGACCCAAACCCAAGGAACCCATACCTATTGCACCACGGTTGAGCAAATCTCACGCACGCGCGCCGCCTTGGGCTCGCAACCGTGGCTGTGTGCCGAACTCGGAGTGATGCTCGAAACAGATGCCAGCAAAGCCCGCGCGGCGATCCGCCAATACATTCAGATCTATTTGAGTATTGATCACTACGTGAAACGTTTGCGTGAAGTGGGTTTCTCGGATGCTGATTTCGTCAACGGTGGCAGTGATCGGCTCGTCGACACCATTGTAGTTTGGGGGAATGAAACGAAAATTCGCGAACGGATCGATGCCTACTACACAGCTGGAGCTTCACACGTCTGCATTATGCCGCTGAGATCTTCAGGTGGCATGGTGCCTGATGAACGAGCAGTGGAAGCACTGGCACCGCGGTGAGGATAACCAGGAGAATAGGAGACCAAGAATTGGTGGGGTGGTCGCCGGTTCTCCCATTCTTTCTCTAATGTCGTCCATACTGCCACCACACATAGCCCGCGATGACGAGTACAAGCAGGATGCCAATTCTGAAGACGAAAGAGGCAAGCCCAGCGAGGATTCTAAAGACGACGATTAAGACGATGATGAGTCCAATGAGGAGAGCGATTTGATTCATAGCAGCGCCTACATCTGCGGATTCTCTGGAAACTGTTGGGTATCCGCGGCAATTGGTGCCCACGGTTGCGCTCTCGATGTCCAACAACTCACAATCGGTTTCATTGCACTTGAATCATCGAGGCTGACAGTCTTTACGAACATCAAATCTGGAACCATTTCTGCTTTGGTAAACAATGGCGAGCCGCACACCTTGCAGAATTCGCGTGTGACTTTGCGTCCGCTGCCAGATGTTACCGTGAATGATCCCAGCTCACCGGAGAGCAAGCGAAAAGCAGTGCACGGCAATGCCGAGACGGTCGTAAACGGACTGCCGGTCACTTGCTGGCAATCACGACAGTAGCAACTAACGGTCATCACCGGTTCAGCGGAAAGTTCGTAACGGACTCCCTTACAGAGACAGCCACCAGAATACGTTGCCATAGGTTGTTCCTCCAGGCGTGAGACGTGTTTCGTGTTGCGTGCTACGCGACTCGTAATGCGCAAATACTATGAAAAATCCCACGACGAGAACAGGGGAGCGTAATGTATTAAAGCTTTTTGCTGATTGTCCGTTCTTATTACATGGACCAGCAGCGGTAGGTAGAAGAATCCCGTCAAGGGCAAACCACCTGAAAAGGTGGGACGCAAAGCCACTGGCCTACGTCTTGCGCGAGCAGGATATGGCAGCAGAGCTGCCGGGCACGCACACCCTCCTCTGGGCTGTGTAATGGTGCACGGCTTCCTCGCGAGACTCTCTGAATTGTCAGGGAGGTTTCTTCTCCTACCGCTTCTTCTCTCTCGGTCATTCCCATCTTTGACTCCTTCTTGCGTTCTCCTCCTTTTCTGTTCCCATGCCTTTCCGAGCATGGCAAAGGTGTGCTATCGAATGGCGACGGCTTTCACGCCCACATTCGAAGAAGGAGGAAAGACCATTGGCAAATTGGACAGAAAGCACAATGAAAGTCGCCGGGGCAGACCTGACGGTCGTTCGAGGCGGCAAGGGCAAACCTTTATTGATGTTCCATGACGAGCTTGGTTACCCAGGCTGGATGACCTGGAACGAGGAACTAGCAAAGGATCGTGAGCTCATTATTCCTTTGCAGCCTGGTTTTGGCAAAACTCCGCGACTTGAGTGGATTCGTAACTACCGCGACCTTGGTGGTTTTTACGCCAACGTCATACGCGAATTGAACATGGCGCCGCTTGATGTCATTGGGTTTTCTGCTGGTGGTTTTATTGCCGCAGAAATGGCTGCAGCCGATCCTAAAATGTTCTCGCACCTGGTGTTAGTTGCTCCGATGGGGCTGAAGCCCAGTGAAGGAGAAATTGCCGATATCTTCCCACTGACCATTCGTACCTTAATGCGTATGACCGTCGCTGACCAAGCAACGCCTGAATTTGGCAAGATCTATGGTGGTGAGATGAGCCCTGAGCAGTTCGAGGCGTTTGAGGATGCACGGGCCGAATCTGCTCGTATTGGCTGGGAACCGTACATGCACAATCCGAGCCTGCCGTATTTACTGGCAGGTGCAAAGAGCCTTCCGACACTGCTTGTGTGGGGCACCAAAGATCGCATTGTTCCCAAAGGCTGTATCGCTGCATATCAGCGAGCACTGCCGCAAGCGAAGGTTGTTGAGATAGCCGACGTCGGGCACCGCTCGGAGATCGAGAACTCCGCTGAGTTTGTCAAAGCAGTGAGAGGATTTCTCGCGTCGTAAAGGAGCAACCTCTGTTCCTCAATCACGCAACACGTATCACGCATTACCTTGCGTGTTGCGTATTGCGTGTTGCGTCATACATGAGCCGCGAATGAGGAAATTCGTTCCTTCTTCACGTATCACGTAACACGCACCACGAGCGGTATGGCATTGCACCTCTCATTTTCTGACCACAGGAGCATCTCCCCATGAAAATCGGCTATTTCACCGAGCGGCCGTATCGTTGGATACCAGAAGACGAAGTGTTCAAGAATCACGCTTTCTTCGCTGCATCCAACCAGCTTTTTGATCGAGAAAAGGCCGCTGACGATTACAACTATTATATTGATGAGTATTGCTACGCTGAAGAGAAAGGTTTTGATGCGCTTGCTTTGAACGAGCACCACGGCAACCCATATTGCATGGGTGGCGTGATGAACGTCGAAGCCTCAATCCTCGCGCGACTCACAAAACGTGCGAAGATCGTGCTCATCGGCAACCCACTGCCAGTGATTAAACATCCATTGCGCATGGCAGAAGAACTCGCGGAGATCGATCTGATCTCTCGTGGTCGCCTTGTCACCGGTTGGGTGCGTGGCGCTGGCAGTGAGCAGTTCTTTAACAATGCCAATCCTGCTTACAATCGTGAGATGTTCAATGAAGCGCATGACTTCATTATTCAAGCGTGGACCAAACCCGGACCCTGGCGCTATGAAGGGAAACATTTCCACTATCGTCATGTGAACCCGTGGGCGTTGCCGTATCAAAAGCCCCATCCGCAGATTTGGATTCCTGGGGTGTTGAGTCCAGAGACCGTGCGCTGGTGCGCGGAACATCGCTATCCATATATTGGTCTTGGTACGGCACTGGGTCCGACATGTGACCTGTGGGACCTGTATGCCGACACTGCTGCCAAGCTCGGCTATCAGGCTGGACCAGAAAACTTTGGCTATCTGATTCCGACCTTTGTGGCCGAGACCGATGAGAAAGCCCAAGAACTCGGCAAAGGATTTGTCTACGGCGGTGGTCAGAATGCCTTCTCACGACCTGAGCACACGTTACCGCCAGGGTACAACTCGAAGGGAGCAATCAAGATTCTCTCGCAGCATCCCGGTGGCAGTTGGCTTGGGGTCAGCCCCGAGAAATTGCGTCAGGCACGGTCAGATGAGCAACCTGAAGTCGTTGATTATGACGAAGTGCGGCGCAAGTTAGCTTCAGGCTATGTGAAAGCGCAAAAGAATTTTCAGATTATTGCGGGCTCACCAAAGACGGTGATCGAGCTGGCAAAGACGCTGCTGCGTATTTTGCGGCCTGGCATTTTCATCTTCTTTAACGTCCAAGGTCCGGTCGGCAACCAAGATCGCATGAGCTGTGTTCGTCTGTTGGCAGAAGAAGTCGCGCCAGCCTTACGCGAATACGGTAAAGAACTCGGCTTGCCTGATCCGTATGAGCAAGAGCCTGGTATGGTCCGCGCCTTTGCTGGTGCTAACCGGTTACCGGTTGTTGATCGTGATCCGCTGCCGTCACTTGGGTTGCAGTTCTAGTCTTTCAGCATCGTCACTTCCAGTTCCCTCTCACCTCATGAGAGAGGGAACTGGCAAGACAATCGTAGTTACGTCAACTGCTTTGCCGTCCGCCGTCGAGAACTCGCTCTTGTCCGCTCACGGACTTTTCTTATCTGCTTCGATTTCGCTTTTTCCTTTCTCACTTGCAGTTTTTAATCAACGGTAAATATGAAACTTTATCTAAGATCTTTTATTGATTGAATATTTTGGGTGAAAAGAAGGAAAAAATAGCAAGAAGCGATGGGTGAGAGACAATTGCGCTACCCTACCTCTTCCAGCGCATCAACTTTCCGCAATTGCGGGAACCGCCACGACCAGAGAAGCACGACGGCGATAGTTCCCACTCCGCCAAGCACAGCGGCGGGAACCGTGCCGAACCACGCTGCCGTGACGCCGGACTCGAATTCTCCGAGCTCGTTTGACGCGCCGATAAACACCGACTCGACTGCCCCAACCCGACCGCGCATTTCATCTGGCGTTGCAAGTTGGATAATCACGCGACGAATGACCACGCTGACCATATCGGCTGCACCGCACAACGCGAGCATGGCCATTGAGAACCACAAAGTGTGAGAGAGCGCGAACCCAATAGTTGCTACACCAAAGACTCCAACCGCAGCCAATAATGTAACCCCAGCTCGTTTCCTGATTGGTCGTTGGGTGAAATACAAAGCCATGACCAACGCGCCAATGGCCGGAGCACTGCGTAAGAGTCCAAGCCCCCACGGTCCGACGAGGAGAATGTCCTTGGCATAAATCGGGAGCAGGGCGATGGCTCCACCTAACAACACAGCGAACAGATCGAGAGAAATTGCGCCAAGCACGATCGGTTGTTGACGAATGAAATGCAGCCCGGCTGTGACTGACGCCCATGTGACGACCTTGCGTTCGGTCGAGACTGTACGTGCGAACGGAATCATACTCACCAACAGCGCACCGATTAGCAAGAGTCCAACACAGATGCCATAGACAGCGCTTGGTCCGAAAGCGTACAGGAATCCGCCGAGCGCTGGACCCCCAATCGTGCCAACCTGCCACATTGAAGAGTTCCAGGCTGCAGCTCTGGTGAATTGGTGAGCGGGAACGAGGTTCGGCATCAACGCAAACGCCGCTGGGAACTCAAAGGCACGCGCTGTACCGAACAATACCAGCGCGGCAAAAATCCAACTACGGCTCATATGTCCTGCGACGGTCAACCCGAAGAAGACCAACGCGCATATCGCTTCAACTGCAATACAGGCGGCAAGAACATAACGACGATCATAACGATCGGTGACATGTCCTGTAACAAAGACGAGACCAAGAGCCGGGAGAAATTGAGCGAGACCCACGAGCCCCAGGTCGAGTGGTTGCTGGGTCATCTCATACACCTGCCAGCCAACCGCGACTGACTGCATCTGGGTGGCAAAAATCGCGCACAGTCGGCCAATCCAGTAGCGTTGGAAGCCGGGAGACTTGAATGGCGATGTGGGGGAACTGTCTGTCGGTTGGTTGTCAGATGCGTCGTTGGCATTGGCTGGCATAGATCGTACTCGTGCCTCACTCTCACGCTGCCCTCATGGACCCTGCGTGCATATCTTCTTATGATGAGTGGCGCAACGGCACGGATGGAGGACGGTATGACCGCAAAAGAATGGTTCACTGGGGTTTCTGGGCTTCTTGGTGTTGAACCTCCCACAGGGGATGAAGTACGTGATTTACTCGCGCTCGCTGGTGAAGCTGCCCATTCTTCGGAACGTATAGCTGCTCCCATTACCTGTTGGTTGATTGCCCGTGCAGGAATCTCTCCTGCTGAGGCGTTGAAGAAGATTGAGGAGTGGAAGATGACACAAGGCTGAAGAGTAATGAAGAATTAGGAATTAAAAGCGCAGAATTGAAAAGATACCAAGATTTTTCAGGCTTTCAGTTTTTCCTTTTTTCATTTTTCCTTCTTCATTTTTCATTGATTATTATGAAATACGCCATGTTCCTTCCCGGCAACTCACCGGAAACGATGATCGATTGGGCGCAGCAGATCGAAGCGGCTGGATTTGATTCACTCTGGCAAGGTGAACTGACGACCTCTGCCTTGATTCCCCTCGCCGGTGTCGCTTCGTCGGTAAACCGTATCAAGCTTGGTGCTGGAGTCGTGCTTGCCTTCACGCACAGCCCCGTCATGCTTGCGTTTGCTGCTCTGGACCTCGATTTCCTCAGCCACGGTCGGTTTATCTTAGGGCTTGGTGCCGCGCATGAGCATCGTAATAACAACTGGTATGCTGGCCACGATGGTGGCAAACCAGTAGCGCAAATGCGCGAGTATCTTCAGGTGCTGCATCTTGTTATGGAGAAGATGGTCACCGGAGGTGAAATCGATTTTCCTGGAAAATTTTATCAGATTCATGCGCGGAATTTCTTCGCACGTTCGACGCCGCGACCGCGACCACAAGTGCCACTCTATATCGCTGCGGTGAAACCAAAGATGGCAGCGTTGACTGGTGAATTGGCTGATGGACTGATTGGCAATCCAATGTTTTCACCAAAGCACGTCAGTGAAAATATCTTACCCGCTCTGGAGACGGGCTTACGCAAAGCTGGGCGACAACGCTCTGCAGTCGAAGTCCTTGGGCAATGTTTTACCGTGGTAGACAATGATCTTGCGACTGCCTATCGCATTGCTGCTGGTGCGATGCTCTTTAGCATCTGGGCGCTGATTTATGATGACATTTTTGCTGCGCATGGTTTTGCTGAGATCGTTGCCAAAGTGCGAGCCACACAACGAGATACTGACCGTCTCAAAGCCGTCGATTTGATTTCTCGTGAGATGGTCGACGCTTTCTGTGCAGTCGGTCCGATTGATCGTGTGCGAGCGAAGGTGCAGGAGAGAAACGGATTGTTAGATACGACGATCTTGGCGGTTCCTTCGACTGGCACAACTCGTGAGCAGCAGGATTATTATCGGAAGAAATTGTTAGAAACTTTTGCCTCATGACGGGGGGATTCCGTAGCGTGCGCTCTGCGCACGAATACGAGGGTCGAGTGGCGAAAGGATGCGCGGGTGCAGCGCACCCTACAAGACAAGAACAATAGGAAATACTCATGAAGGTGACTCCTCATCTTGCTGCCCGCATGAACGATGTTGCCGCGTTTGAAGCGGTCGAATTATTTACCAAAGCGCGTGAATTGGAAGCGCAAGGCCGTTCGATTATTCACATGGAAGTGGGTGAGCCGGATTTCGCCACGCCGCAACCGATTATCGATGCAGGAATGGCTGCATTGCAACACGGGAACATTCACTACACCCCGGCACTTGGAACTTCTGCGCTGCGCGAAGCCATCTCTGGTTGGTACGCATCACGTTATCACATTAACGTTCCTGCTGAACGAATCGTTGTCGCTGCTGGTGGGAGTGGAGCCCTTCTTTTAGTACTCGGTGTCTTACTCTCTCCTGGTAACGAAGTTCTGATGGGTGACCCAAGCTACCCCTGTAATCGCCATTTCGTGCGCACGTTAGAAGGGCAAGCCAAATTGATCGCGACGGGGCCACAAGATGCCTATCAGCTCACCGCCGCAATGGTGCAACAACACTGGTCAGCGAAGACAGTGGCGGCGATGTTGGCGTCTCCATCGAATCCGACCGGAACGATGATCGCTGATACCGAGATGCGTACCATCGCTGGTGTTGTCCATGCGCGAGGTGGTCGTCTCATTGTCGATGAAATTTACCACGGCCTCACCTATGGCTTCGATGCTTCGACAGCGCTCGCTATCTCTGACGAGATTTTCGTCCTCAATAGTTTCTCTAAGTACTTCCAGATGACTGGCTGGCGTATTGGTTGGTTGGTCGTGCCGAAGTCTTATGTGCGAGAGATCGAGAAACTCGCGCAGAATCTGTTCATTTGCCCACCGAATCTTGCCCAGCATGCAGCGCTTGCGGCGTTTCGCCCGGAAACGCTAGCGATTACCGAAGCGCGACGCGCAGAGTTTCAACGCCGCCGAGATTTTCTCCTTCCTGCTTTGAGGAAGATTGGACTAGAGGTTCCCGTCACTCCTGTTGGAGCCTTTTATATTTACGCCGATTGTTCACGTTTCACGAATGATACGTTTGCTTTGGCCGAAGATCTGTTGATGAAAGCTGGAGTCGCAGTCACGCCTGGTCGCGATTTTGGCAAGAACGCCTCTGAACGTTATATGCGCATTACCTACACCACCTCGATGGAGAATCTCCACGAAGGCGTTGCGCGTATCGAGCGGTTTCTCACAAGTCAGGGATCCAAATAGCCCTGGCGGAGACATCAGCGGTTCTGCGCAGCTCCTCTTGTTCTTCGACATATTTGGCAAACGGGCAGTGATCCTCACAGCCATGTTTGCCTATCAGTGATAGCGCGCGTTGTAGCGCGAACTCCATCGCAGTGAATAGCCCGGTTTGCATTGGAAATATGTTGTCGGTACCGATACGGTCGCCGATGCCAGTCTTTTCAAACAATGTCGAGATAGGGGGGTGAACGCCAAGGACGAGTAAGGTCCGTCCTTGTGAGGCCATCTTTTTTGCGGCTGCTTCAATGACGGTGGCGGTGGTGACATCAAAGTCCTGCACCTCTCTGACGCGGAGAATCAACACGCGCAGGGTTGGATCGTTCACAAATGGGTCCAAGGCGTTATCGAGCTCTCCGGCGACGGCAAAAAACAAGGGTCCCCACAGGTTCAAAATACGAATTGAGCTGCACGACTGTTGGTCTTCCTGGGATCGTAAGGAAATTTCACGAAACCGTTGATCCTCGCCGAGAACCATCTCACGCATAGAAAGGAGGCGTGCGCGACGGAGAAAGAGAAAAATGCTGATACCAACCCCGAAGTAAATCGCTTTGTCGAGCGGCAGACTCCAGGCGCCGAGCACGGTGGCGAGAAACGCAAGGCGATCACCCCGAGTGCTCTGGAGAATGGTACGAATTCGTTCACGGTCAATGAGATCGTTGGCGAGAAGAAACAACAAGCCAGCCAGACTGGCGACTGGTGTGTAGGAAACCAGTGGTCCGAGGAAGAGCAAAACCGACAGCATCAGCAAGCCGCAAAAGACTCCCGACAGACGGCTTTCTGCACCGGACTGTTGGTTCAAGGCAGATCGTCCCATGCTTCCGCTTACGGGATACCCGCCGCAAAATCCCGCGGCGACATTCGCCAGGCCTTGTCCGGTAAACTCGACGGCAAGGTCGAGGCGTTGACCGCTTCGTGCAGCCAAGCCGCGTGCCACTGAACTCGATTCGACCAGAGAGAGCACAGCACAGGCCACTGCTGCCGGAAGCAGACCTGTGAGCAACGTCAAATCCGGTATGGTGAACGGAGGAAGTCCCGCAGGGATGGGAGCGAGATCACGCACCAGCCGTAACCCGTACGTGTGAAGGTCGAGCACGATCGTCAAGAGAATACTGACAATCATTGCCACCGGTGCGCCCGGAACGCGTCGATTGACGCGACGGAGGAGGAGCACGGTCGTGAGCGTGCCTAACGCAAATGCGACAGCCAATGGTTGTGTGTTGGGCAGCGTGACAAACCAATTAGCCAGCGTTTCCCACAGATTGCCACTCTTGGCGTTAGTGCCAACGGCATTCGCAAGTTGCCCGGCACCAACGAGTGTCGCCGCGCCGGTAATATATCCTCGCAAAACTGGCTGTGATATATAATCGGCGACGGCATCGAGATGGAGAAGGCCAGCAAAGAGTTGGATGATGCCGACGACGAATGCCAAGGTGACACCTACCACCATTGGTGTCGCACCGTAGTGGGCGGCTTGTGCTGCGACGGCACTACCGACGAGCAAGCTGAGTGCATTGGTCGGGCCAGTGACAACATGTCGTGAACTACGGAAGAGCGCTCCGATGATGGCGGGAATAGCCGCGGCGTACAGCCCCATTGCTGGAGGCAGACCAGCGATGATCGCATAGGCAACGCCTTGTGGGATATCGAGAAACGTGACCGAGGCACTCGCCACCAGATCGCGCTGAACATACGCAAATCGATAAGAGTGCAGATCACGGAACGGAAGATAACGTGCGAACATGAGGGTATGTGGTATCACCCGCGGAGGAAAGTCAAAAGTGGACTGAGAAAGGCTTCAGGCTAGAGGAGAATGAAAAATGGAGAACGCAAAATGGCAAGACTGAAGGAATCATGCATCCCTTTTATTTTGTCATGCTACACTTTCCATTTTTAATTCTTCATTGTCTTACCGTTCCACCGGAAGCTTCTGATCGTTCCACTCGACCATACCACCTTTCATATTCGAGACATGTTCAAATCCGAGGCCAGTTAAGATCGCGGCTGCCGTTGTGCTACGCACTCCAGCACGGCAAATGACGATAATGTCTTTCTCTTTATAGGCTTCGAGTTCGCCCACACGCGCCGGTAACTCCTTGAGCGGAATGAGACGACTCTTTGTGATATGCCCCAAGTCTCCTTTGAACTCTTCTTGCTCACGAACGTCAAGAATGAACGGTGGGGTTGAGCTCGCAAGCCGCGTTTGGACCTCTTGAGGCAGGAGCTGCCGTACTTGGGTCAGTTCGGTGAGGGGCGGAAAATGGACAGAATCATCTTCGATGGCTGTTTGATTGGGCTGTAATACTTCTTGTATTTTGTCTGGCAGCGCAAGACCGAGGTTGTTCATGAGCTCGATGTATTGTTGCTTGGTACGTCCGACAACACGTGGGTTCGCGCGTTTTTCTTCACCAATAGTGGAATGTGTATGACCACGATAGTCATGGGCCGGAAAGACCAAGGTTTCGTCAGGAAGGGTAAATAACTTGTGGACAATCCCATCGTACTGATCCCCAGCGTCCCCACCTGGGAAGTCTGTGCGTCCCGTACCACGAACTAACAAGGTATCGCCTGTCAGCACTCGGTTGGCGATGTGGAGACTGACACTGTCTGGTGTATGCCCTGGGGTATACAGAACACGAATTCGTTCATCCCCGATCGGCACCAGTTGGCCATCGTCGAGGTGGACATCAACATGGGGAGCAGGCGCCCGGCGATGCATCATGACCGGCGCGCCAGTAATATCATACAACTCCCAACTGGCAGTGCGATGATCAGCATGAGTGTGGGTATCGATGATCGCTTCCAGCTCACAGCCGAAGTAGGCAAGCGAAGCAAGGTAACGTTCGACCTTCTCTTTCAATGGATCGACGAGAGCCGCTTTCTTTGTCCGCTCACATGCAAGCAAATACGTCTTACATTTGCCACGGTTGAGTTCGCGAAACAGCATAACTCCTCCTTTCGCAGAAGTCGTGAGTTGAAGAGAGAGGAACAGTTCTCGATATTTAGTGATTGTTATGCATCTTGTGAACCCTCGAAGGCTGGAGTGGTTGAAGAAACTACTCGTGAGGTACGTTGCGGTGAAGTTGATGAGGGATGCAGCCAGGTTTTGTCGACGAACCTATGGAGTACCATGCCGATAAGCATCGCTCCTACGAAAATAAAGACCGATAGATTTCCCGAGGCGAGTGATGTGACCGCGGGTCCAGGACAAAAGCCACCGAGACCCCAGCCGATACCAAACAAAGTGGCTCCACCAATGAGTTGTGGATCAAGGTCACTGCGAGTTGGGATAGAAAAGGCTGTCGCAAACAACGGTGTCGTGCGTTGACGAATCACGCGATACAACACAGCATGGACAGCGATTGCACCCATCATGACGAACGCTAAGGAGAGTTCTTGAAAAGAGTATCCCAAGCTCAAGCAATCAAAATCCTCAATATCCGTCTAATCTATTAAGGTTTAGGGAATACTTTGGTCAATGCGCAGATGGTATAATCTTTCCTGTAAATCGCCTAAACTCGGGTCCCAATTGCCAAACAGGTCGAGAAACGCGATCACTTTTCCTGGCTGTGTCATGCCACTGATGGCAAGGCCAACGGCAAAAATCAGACCGGTAATAAATGCCGCGAGTGCTGAGTTCATAGTGATCCTCCTAACCAGTGATTGATGATGTATACCGTGACGATTGCGGTAATCATGAACGTGACGGTCGCGACGATAGAGCGTACTGAAAAGCGACTGATGCCACAGACTCCATGCCCGCTCGTACACCCGTTGCCCAGTCGGGTGCCAAAGCCGACCAGCAAACCAGCGAGAACCAGAGCGATGGTCGAGCGTGAAATACTGATGGCGAAGACCTGCGGCGCCAAGAGGCTGAAAAGGAGTCCTTCCGTGAGGAGGCCGACGAGAAAGAGGACACGCCATGCGGTGTCGTTCTGCGTTGGGCTGAGCAGTCCGCCAACGATCCCACTAATGCCGGCAATTTTTCCGTCACACAGTAGCAGCAACGACGCACTGAGGCCGATGAGCAGTCCGCCACCGAGCGAAGCGAGCGGCGTAAAATTTTCCATAAACTCTCCTCCTTTCGAAACGTCAACGGGAGTTTCTCTTGCGAGTATTTCTACTTTCTGTTATTATTATATTGCTATTTAGCAATATAGTTGAATAATGTCAAGGAGCTTGCATGCCACGCCAGAAAAAAGAGCTATCCGACGCTGCGCTTGAGATGATCGCCGAGCGTTTTCGGCTGCTTGCCGAACCGATGCGTCTCAAGATTCTCCACTCCCTGTGGGACGGCGAGCTGACGGTCGGTGAGATTGTCGCCTCGACAGGTGCGTTGCAAGCGAATGTGTCAAAACACTTAGGGATCCTGCAACTCGCTGGTATCGTTCGTCGCCGTAAAGATGGACTCAATGTGTATTACGCCATAGCGGATGACACGGTCTTTGCCTTATGTGAGGTTGTCTGTAACAGCCTGCATGATAGATTGGCTGCCCAGATTGATGAGATCGCGCCACCTTCGGTACAACGACGACGGGCGCGATAGCTTTGGAAAGGGGGAGAGGAATGAAGCTCTCGTACACTGCCCTCAAGACCTTTCAACAGTGTCACTTTCGCTATCACATTCGCTATAACCGTGGATTGCCGAGCCGACCCCGACCTACAGCGCAGTCGTCGCGGGCACTGCATGGCACGTTACACCTTTTCCATCAAGGATTGAAACAGCCGCCAGCCGACCATCCTGGCTTATTTGCCGGTCCTGCGGTCTCGCTTGAGACTTTGCTGGCACATTTGAAGGGGTATTACGACAATCCCACACGACCGCTGACCGAGCAACAATATCAGGAAGGTCGCCAGTTATTGACGCGCTATTGGGAAGCGCATCGTGGCCGTTTCCCCACGCCTTATCTGTTAGAAGAGAAATTTACGCTGCATGTCGGGCCGTTTGCTCTGACTGGCCGCATCGATCGTGTTGATGATACCCCTGACGGCTTTGAAATTATCGATTACAAACTTGCGCAACGCAGTGTGATCGCCCCTGATCCGTTACAATTAGATGTCTACCAACTTGGCTTTCATGCGGCGACGGGTGAAGCTGCAAAGAAGCTTTCCTTTTATTATTTACGCACAGGACAGAAAGAAACCGTTGAAGCCGACAAGCCAGAAGCGGCGCAAACCCGCGTCCGCGCATTGTGTCGTGACATCAGCCGTGAGCAGACGTTCGAGCCGCACGAAGGCGCATGGTGTTCAACTTGTGATTTTCAAGAATTTTGCCCAGTGAAAGCACGCAGTCCGCGACCTCTCCCTGCCAGTGGCCGCGCGACACAGTTAGGGTTTGATTTCTGAACGGTCGGGCTCTTGGTGCCTTGTCGTTTGGGAGTGTCATTCTGAGCGAAGCGAAGAATCTTTCCGAGAGACCCTTCGTTTCACTCAGAGTGACACCGACGTGGGACTGTGACGTAAAGTGAGCGAGTGTACCGTGCTTCAGTTCGCGTTTACGTCTCCTCGATACTGTACCCGTTTTGCAAAACTGACCTCAGGGTGAACTTTCAAGAGCGTGCCGCTCGTGACTTCAACAGTCCCAGTTTTCACGCCGCGTGGTTTCCGCACGTAACGAGCGCGGGTGCAATACACAGGAACAGTTCCTGCCGTGCGGGCTTTGCTATGATAGGCGGCGACAGATGCCGCCTGACGTAACGTTTCGCGACTCGGTTCCTCGTCAGCTTTTGCTCGCAAGATCACGTGACTGCCCGGAACATCCTCGACGTGAAACCACCAGTCATCAGGGCG
>Ga0194131_10007570_pt1 | contig 14555 bp, 11 predicted proteins | sample TA2KigO120mmetaG_FD_148631 | JGI IMG/M metagenome (GOLD analysis project Ga0194131, IMG submission 148631) | Freshwater microbial communities from Lake Tanganyika, Tanzania - TA2015053 Kigoma Offshore 120m | ecosystem: Environmental > Aquatic > Freshwater > Lake | place: Tanzania: Lake... | reverse complement strand
AGCTCGGTGGCAGTAGCAGATCCTGGTCCGGGTTGTAGGCGCGGTACCCCTTGGGCATAAAACATTATGTACTGGTTTTGTTCTATCCGTTCCCACGATGTTCGGGAATTCTCGGACAGGCTCCTAGCAGCCCATTTGTGCGCTCCGCGCAATGCGACTATAGTACGGATATGCGCAATCTTGGGGCTCTTCTCGTGCTCGCTTTGCTCCTGCCGGCCCAAGTGGGCACCGACGGCTCGATCCTTGGCATCGTTCAAGATCCCGCCGGAGCCGGAGTCGCGGGCGCGGTGGTCACTGTCCGGAACATCGAGACCGGCTTGCAGCGCCAGCTTCAGGCGTCAGCCGAAGGGGCGTTCGAAGTGCTTGCGCTTCCGCGCGGAGCTTATCAGGTGACCGTAACCGCACCGGGATTCGCCACCTGGAATTCACCCCGCGTCGGGCTGACTGTGGGCGAGCAAAGGCGCCTGTCGCCCGTGTTGCGGCTCGGGGACGTGAAGGAGCAGGTGACGGTCGAGGCCACCGCGGCGCTCATCCAGACCGAGAAAGCGTCGGTCGAGACGGCGATCGACGAAAAGCAGATCCGTGACCTGCCACTCAACGGACGCAATCCGATCGAGATGGTGATGCTCGCGCCCGGGATGCGGTGGCTGGGCGCCGCCGGACTCGCCAACGAGCACACGGTCCAGGGAGGCGGCAAGCGCGAGGATCAGACGGGATTCTCGGTGGACGGCGTCGATTCCAACGATCCCAGTAACGAGAAGGGATTCGCGTTTCCGAACGTCGACACCGTGGCACAGTTCTCCATCCAGACGGCGAACTTCAGCGCCGAGAACGGGCGCAATCCGCTCCAGGTGCAGATGGTGACCAAGTCTGGCACGAACCAGTTCCACGGGACGCTGTGGGAGTTCCACCGCAACTCAGCGGCCGATGCCCGCAACGCGTTCGCGCTGTCGCGGCCCAAGCTCATCCGCAACCAGTTCGGCTACAGCCTGGGCGGGCCGGTGCGGCGCGACCGGCTGTTCTTCTTCTCAAGCTACGAAGGCACAAGGATCCGGCAGCAGCGGGTCTACAACTCGAACACCATCGCGCCATCCTACCTGCAGGGAGACTTCGGCGCGCGGCGTGTGAACGATCCGGTGAACAACCTGCAGTTCCCGAACAACGTGATTCCGGCGTCGCGGTTCTCCTCCGCGTCGCGGTTTTTCTTCCCCTTTGTCCTGCAGCCGAACTCGCCGGGCAACCTGTTCCGCGCGCTGGCGCCGGTGACCAACGACAACAACAATTTCCTGGTGAGAGGCGACTATCAGATTTCGCCCACGCAACGGATCTACGGACGCTGGGTGCTGGTGGACCTGAACAACGGCACCAACGGCTACCGGCCCGACGTCGTGCAGACGCAGAACATCCGCCAGAACAGCTACGGCCTGAACTACAACTGGACCGTCAACGCCACCACGCTCATCAGCGTCGCGGCCGGACTGATTCTTTCCGACACCCGCGTCAACTCTCCCAACGTCGGCAAGGACAATCTCAACGAACAGGCCGGGCTGCAAGGATTCCCGTCGGCGGGGCGTGAACAGGCCGTCGGGCTTCCGAGCGTGACGTTCACCGGATACACCGGATTCAGTCTCCCGCAGCAAGTGCCAGCGCGGTTCCGGCGGCAGAGCATGGACCTGCGCCCCAACGTGAATCACGTCGTGGGACGCCACACGATCGGCTACGGCTACGAATACAATGAACGCCGGACGCTGGCATCGCACTCCTCGGCCTCGCCGCGCGGGACGTTCAACTTCAACGGCCAGTACACAGGCGATGGATTCGGTGACTACCTGCTCGGACTGCTGGCGAACAATGAGCGCAACTATCCGCTGAACAGCTTTGGCATGGCGCACTCGCCGTATTCGGCGCTCTACCTTCAGGACTTCTTCAAGGTGACGCCACGGATCACGATGAACGTTGGACTGCGGTGGGACTATTGGCACGAGAAAGGACTGGTGCGGAATACAGGCGCGACGTTCCTGCCACGGATCGGCAAGGTGGTGGCGTCGGTCGACAAGAACGGGCAGGTGGATCTGTCGTCACAGGCGGTTTCGCCGTTCCTGGCGCCAGCGACCCGGAGCCTGTGGGTCCCTGCGAGCGAGGCGGGAATCCCGCGCGGACTGTTCGAGGCCACGGGATACGTTTCACCGCGCATGGGCGTCGCGTGGCGGCTCAAGGGCGACGAATCGCTGGTGCTGCGCGCGGGCATGGGGTCGTTCACCGGCAATTTCAACGGCAACATTACGGGGTCGCAGGTGATTGGCCCGCCGTACTGGACTTTCGAGCGCGTCACCTTCGCGCGCACCACGCTGCAGCGGTGGGAAACGTCGTTCCCCGCGAATCCGCAGGCGTTCATCGCGCCGTCGGTGACGGGCGTGGCTTACGACGTGCGGCCGATGAAGGTCCACGAGTGGAACGTGTCGCTGCAAACGCTGATTCCGGGGACGGGCTCGGCATTGACGTTGTCGTATGTCGGCAACCGCGGGCGCGAGTTGATCACGCGGACAGACTACAACGAAGTCGCGCCGGGCCGGTACACGAATCTGCAGGCGGCGCGCCCGTATCCGGCGATGGGAACGGTGCGGTTGTACGAGAACATCGGGCGTTCCTGGTACAACGCGCTTCAGGTGAAGGCGGAGCGGCGTTTCCAGAAGGGGTTCGGCTACATCCTCGCCTACGCGTTCGCGCGCAACATTGACGACGCCGGGGACAGCCTGGCCGATACACGGCTTCCGTTCGCGCCCGCAGGGTATCATCGCGGACGGTCCGATCTCGAGCGGCGGCACGTGCTGACGCTGAATGGAATCTGGGAAGTTCCGCTGGCGCGGCGCAAGTTGTACGGCGGATGGCAGGTGACCGGAATCTACAATTTCACTTCGGGTCCGCCGCTGTCGTTCACGACGCCCGGAGCCACACTCGGCAACGGATTCAACACACGGGCGAACCTGACCGGCGCTCCGGGCGTCGAGCAGCCGTCGGCCGACCGCTGGTTCAACGCCGCCGCGTTCGCGGCCCCGCCGCAGTTTGCGTGGGGATCGTCGGGGATCGGGCTGATCGACGGTCCCGGCCAGCACAACTTGAATCTGGCGCTGATGAAGGATTTTCCGTTTGGCGAGGCGCGCTACGTGCAGTTCCGCTGGGAGCTATTCAACGCGCCGAATCACGTGAACCTCGGCCAGCCGCTCACGACACTGGGCCAACCGCTGACCGCGCGGATCACCTCGGCGGACGCGGCGCGCCAAATGCAGTTCGGATTGAAGGTAATCTTTTAGGAATGGCTGAGGCCTTTCTGTGCGGCTACGTCCGCACTCCCATCGGACGCTACGGTGGCGCGCTGTCGGGTGTCCGCACGGATGACCTGGCGGCGGTTCCGATCCGCGCGCTGATGGCGGCACATCCGGTGGATCCGGCGGCGGTGGATGACGTCGTGTTCGGATGTGCGAACCAGGCGGGCGAGGACAACCGCAATGTCGCGCGGATGGCGTCGCTGCTTGCGGGGTTGCCCACGAGCGTCCCCGGAGTCACGGTGAACCGGCTGTGCGGATCCGGCATGGAGGCGGTCCTGGTGGCGGCGCGCGCGATCCGGGCGGGCGAGGCGGACCTGGTGATCGCCGGTGGCGTCGAGAGCATGTCGCGGGCGCCGTTCGTGATGCCGAAGGCCGCGGAGGCGTTCAGCCGCGCGGCTGAGATTTTCGATACGACGATCGGCTGGCGCTTCATCAATCCAGCGATGAGGAAGCTGTACGGCGTCGACTCGATGCCCGAGACGGCGGAGAACGTCGCGGAGCGGTTTGGGGTCAGCCGCGCGGACCAGGACGCGTTCGCCTGGCGCAGCCAACAGCGGGCGGCGGCCGGATCGGCGCGGCTGGCCGAAGAGATCACGGTGGTCTCGATTCCGCAACGCAAGGGTCCGGCGATTGAGGTGGCGCGCGATGAGCACCCGCGTCCGGATACAACGATTGAGGCGCTGGCCAAGCTCGGCACGCCGTTTCGCGACAACGGCACGGTGACCGCCGGCAATGCATCGGGCGTGAACGACGGCGCCGCGTCGCTGCTGATCGCATCGGAGCGGGCGTGCACGCGCTGGGACCTCACGCCTCTAGCGCGAATTACCGGTGGCGCGGCGGCGGGGGTCGAGCCGGGGATCATGGGATATGGTCCAGTACCGGCGGTTGAGCGGCTCTGTTCGCGTCTGGCGGTGCGCGCGGCGGACTTCGACGTGATCGAGCTGAATGAAGCGTTCGCCGCCCAGGTGCTGGCCGTGCTGCGCGGACTTGGCATCGATGACGGCGCGGCGCACGTGAATCCCAACGGTGGAGCGATCGCGCTGGGCCATCCGCTGGGAATGTCGGGTGCGCGAATTACCGGGACAGCAGCGTTCGAAATGAAAAGAAGAGGAGGCAAGCGCGCGCTGGCGGCTCTTTGCATCGGCGTTGGACAAGGGCTGGCGATCGCGTTGGAGCGGGTTTAAATCATGTTTGAAAATCAGATCAAGACACGCCTGCAAGCGGGCGGGGTGGTGTTCGGCGCGGCGGTGTCGACACCGGATGAGCTGGCCACCCAAATGGCCGTCGGGGCAGGACCGGACTTCCTGTGGATCGACACGGAGCATCAGCACTTCGGCATGGAGTCGATCCGGATGCTGCCAGTTCTCGCGCGGCACAAGGGCGTGATGCCGATGGTCCGCGTGGTGAACCTGGATCCGGGCCACATCAAGAAAGCGCTTGACATCGGCGCGCAGGCGGTGATGGTTCCACAGGTGGACAATCCCCAGCAGGCGGCGCTGGCTGCCCGGTACTCGAAGTATCCGCCGGAGGGGACGCGGGGAGTGTCGCCAACGTGGAACTTCTTCATGAGTGTCGACCGTGCGCAGTATCTGCCGCATGCCAACGGCGAGACCATGGTCGTGGTGCAGGTGGAGTCAGCCGAGGCTGCCGACCAGGTCGAAAAGATCGCGGCGGTGGATGGTGTGGACGTGGTGTTCGCGGGTCCGGCGGACCTGTCCGCCGCGCTCGGCCACATTGGCGAGATGGACCATCCGGAAGTGAAACGGTTCCTGGCTGAATTCCCGGCGCGCGTCGAGAAGGCTGGCAAGGCCGCGGGGATCGCGCTGGGGGGCGTGGACGAGGCGATCGAAGCGGTCCGGCAAGGGTACCGGTTTATCAACTTCTCGTCGATCCTGTGGGACGGCGCCCGTGGAATCCAGGCGGGTCTGGCGCGCCTGCGTGCGCTATGATCCTTTATTGCCCAACATGAAGACTTTCACGATTGCGGTTATCGCGGGGGATGGAATCGGCCAGGAGGTGATCCCGGCCACGATTGAGTTGCTCGAAGCAGCCGGCGCCCGCCACAACATCTCGTTCGACTGGCGCTATTTCGACTGGGGCGGCGACTACTACTTCAAGCACGGCGCGATGGTGCCGGCCAACGCGCTGGAGTTGCTGGCGCCGCATGACGCGATTCTGCTCGGCGCCGTGGGACACACCTCGATTCCGGACAACGTGACGCTCAACGGGCTGCTGCTGCCGATCCGGCGCGGATTCGACCAGTACGCCAATGTCCGGCCCGCGGTGTTGTTCGAAGGCGTGGACTCGCCGCTCCGAGGCTACAAAGCCGGCGAGATCGACATGGTGGTGGTGCGGGAGAACACCGAGGGCGAATACGCGCAGATCGGTGGATTCCTCTATCAGCATCAACCGGATGAAGTGGCAGTGCAGAGTTCGGTGTTCACGCGGCGGGGATGCGAGCGCGTGATCCGCCACGCGTTTGAGCTTGCCCGCGCGCGCAATGGAAAAAAGCGCGTCGCCTCGATCACTAAATCCAACGCCCAGGGCTACAGCATGGTCCTGTGGGACCGCGCCTTCGATGCGGTGTCGAAGGAGTATCCGGACATCAAGACCGAGCAGCTCCTGGTGGACGCGGCGGCGATGAACTTCGTGCGACGGCCCGCAAGCTTCGATGTCGTCGTGGGATCGAATCTGTTCGGCGACATTCTGAGCGATCTCTCCGCAATCGTGACAGGATCGATTGGATTGGCGGCAAGCGCAAACCTCGACCCGGCACGGCGGTTTCCCTCAATGTTCGAGCCTGTGCACGGCACCGCGCCGGACATCGCGGGCAAAGGGATCGCGAATCCGATGGCGACGATGTTCTCAGCGGCCATGATGCTCGAACACCTGCAGGCACGCGAGGCGGGACAGGCGATCGACGCCGCCTTGCGGGCGACACTCGCCGCGCGCGATGTCCGTACGGCGGATCTGGGCGGAACGTCGTCCACCGCCGACGTCACGCAGGCGGTGATCCGGAACTTGCGCTGATCCAGGCGAGAGTCTCGTCCCAGGGGAGGAGGCCGGCTGTGGCTCCGAGGGCCTGGACACTAAGCGCGCCCGCGGCGTTGGCGATGCGGGCAGCGTCTTCCATGCCGAATCCGCGCTGCCGGGCGGCGAGGAAACCGCCCGCGAAGCAGTCACCCGCACCAGTGGTGTCGACTGGCGTGACGCGGAAGGCCGGCGCATGGAATTCCGCTTGGGGCGCGAAGACCGCGCAGCCACCCGCTCCCAGCTTGACGGCCACGGTCCGCACTCCACGGGATTGAAAGAATAGCGCCGCGGCATCGGGATCCTCAGTGCCCGCGAGCATTCGCGCCTCGTCCTGGTTGACGAACAACAGGTCCAGCCCGGGCAGGCAGGGACCGATGACGGACATCCACTCGCCGAGCGCGTCCCAGCCCGTGTCGAGCGAGGTTCCGAGGCCGGCATCGCGTGCGTTGCGCAAGGTCTGAGAGGCGTGGGCGCGCATGCGGGGGAGCCCGAAAACGTTGGCCAGGTGGAAGTGATCGCAGCCATCGACTGTGGCCGGGTCGAACACGCAAGGCGACGGGAACGCCTCACGGCTCGCGCCAGGGCGGTTGAGCAGTGCGCGTGCGCCGTCGGGGCGCACCAGCACTACGGAAGTCGACGTAGATTCCCGCACCGCCGTCCCAAGCAGCGAGAGATCGACACCGGCGCTCGAAAGGGTGGCGCGGCAGTATTCGCCAAACGGATCAGCGGCAACCAGTCCCATCAAGCGGACGCGCGCGCCGAGCCGTCCGAGCGCGTACGACGTGTTGGCGCCGTTGCCACCGAGCGACTGCGTGATCGCGTCAATCCAGGTGGTGGCATCCCAATGGATCTGATCCACCGGGCGGGCCAGGATATCGACGATCACATTGCCGGCGCACAGAACGCCGGACACTACAGGTTTCCTTCCGCCAGTGTTTCGAGGAATGCTCGCTCGATGGGCCAGACGCCGGACACAGCGGCGCCATCCTGTTTGAACTCACCCGCGGAGAGCACTCCCGCCAACTCCCGCGGGTTCGGATTCTGTTTGGCCCGCGCGAGGAACTTGCGCAGCGTGCCGGTCATATCCGTGAGCCGGGCTCTGACCTCGGCGGCCTTCTCAGCCGACTCACACGGTGCGTCGAGCATAGCTTGAAATCCATCGCCACGGGAAGTGAGAGACAGCGTCACACGCGTAGCGCCGCGCAGTGAGTTGGCAAACGCCCGCATGCCGTCGGGCGGATCCCCCTGCTTGTCCAAACTGCCAGCCGACACCGTGATCCATGCGGGATGATCGGGCACGCGATAACCCACGGTGGGCCCACGCGGGTCCTTCATCACGTACGCACCCCACTGGCTTTCGCTGACCGCGAGCGCCATCACGCGGGGCGACACCGCGAAGAAGGAGACGAATTTGCCGGGATTCTTCGACTCCGCCGAGCAGAAGCCGTTCACGCACTGGCCGCCCTTGCTTTCAGCGTACCTGCGAAGCTTGTCCCAATCGAACCGGCCGCGGAGAAGGAAGCTCCATTTGCTGCCTTGCAAGGCGCCGACGATCGAATCGAGATCGGTGGAGTAGTCAAAGCCCGAGTCCTTGACGAAGGTCTCGTAGTCGGTCTCCCGAGCCGCTTTGCTGCCGGCCAGCATCCCGAGCAGCCCAGTCATCCGGAGCGCCTGGACATCAATGAAATAGTGAACGGCGTCCTGGACAGGCAAGTGACGCGCAAGACCAGCGGCGGAGTCATCGAAGCTCGACCGGCGCCACTCCACCCAGCCGACGGCAATCAGGCACGCGGCCACTAGTCCGGCGGAGAGATGCAGGGGCCGCATGCGCAACGTCAGCCTCCTTTCCGCTGCTCGCCCCAGAGTCCGATAAACGGCTGGAGTTCGCGCATCAGCTTACCGAACTGCTGTAAGTCCAGTGATTGCGCGCCATCGCTCCAGGCCTTTTCCGGACAGGGGTGCGTCTCCATGATGAGGCCGTCGGCGCCGATCGCAACGCCGGCCTTGGCCAGCGGTGGAACCAGGCTGCGCTTGCCGGTCGCGTGGCTGGGGTCGAGGATCACGGGGAGATGGGTCATCTCGCGGAGCACCGGGACCGCCACGATGTCGCAGGTGTTGCGCGTGATGGTCTCGAAGGTCCGGATGCCGCGCTCGCACAGCATCACGTCGCTGTTGCCATGCGCCACCACGTACTCGGCCGACATGAGCAGTTCCTTGATCGTGCTGCTCAATCCGCGCTTCAGCATGATCGGACGTCCCGCCTTGCCCAGACTCTTCAGCAGAGCGAAGTTCTGCATGTTGCGCGCGCCGATCTGGAGGATGTCGGCGTATTCGGCCACCAGCGGAACGTCACCGTCACTCATCACTTCGGTGATGATGGCGAGCCCGGTGGCGTCGCCCGCTTTGCGCAGCAGCTTCAGCCCCTCTTCGGCAAGACCCTGGAAATCGTACGGCGAGGTCCGCGGCTTGAACGCGCCCCCACGCAGCACTTTGCCGCCAGCGGCCGCGACGGCTTCGGCGGACTGCATGATCTGCGATTCGCTCTCGACCGAACAGGGTCCGGCCATCACCACAAACTCATCGCCGCCGATTTCGAAGCTCTTGATTGGGATCCGTGTTGGTTCCTTGCGGAACTCTTTACTGACGAACTTGTAGGGCGCCGAGATGCGGACGGCCTGCTCCACCTGGGGCATCATCTCGAGCGCTTCCAGGCACGGGGTGACATCGCCAACTCCGACCGCGGCGATCACCACGCGCTCCTCGCCCTGAATCTGGTGAATCTTGTAGCCGAAGTCCTCGATCCGTTGCCGGACCGCTTCAATCTCCTCCCGGGAGGAGTTACGCTTCATCGAAATGATCATGTAGGGATGCCCACTGGAAACAACGAGACCCACTCGCGGAGAGTGGGCCTCGGCAAAACCGCTGGAAATCCTATGGTAGCAGGATCCCCGCTTACTTCAAGTCCCGGATCCACTGCTCGATCAGCTTGACTCCCGCCTCATCGACAACATTGGTGCTCGACGGCGGCATCTGGCCCGTCCCGCGCCTCCGGATCCGCTCCAACACCACGGACCGCGCCGGATCCCCGGGGGCCACCAGCAGCGCGTCCCGGATCTCGAATGCTTCATGGATCGGCTTTTCTCCGATCAGCTTGGCTTCGGCGAGCTTGTTCTTGAAGCCCACGTCGAACTTCGCATTGCCGCCGCCATCAGACACGTGGCACATCGCGCAGTTCACGGACAAGTAGGCACGCACACGGTCCTCAATCGGCGCGTTGCCGAAAGGATCCGCGTAAGCGGCCCGTGCCGTCTCCGCCGGAGGCGGCTTCTTGAAGTACCCTGCCTTCTCGAGCCGTTCCAGTTGTCCGTCGCGATTCATCTGCGCCGTGTTGAGACCCAGCACGAAACCCGCCGCGCGCGAGTGGCAGAACATGCACTCGTTGCGGCTCGGATAATGCCACACTTGTTCCCGGGCTCCGCCCGGAGCCGCCGCATCGCGGATCCGGAAGGTCCGGTCGATGCCGCGAGCTTCGACGAGTTCGCCGTCCGTTTCGCTGTCGTTCCACATGTACGAGTAGCCGACCCAGTGGTCGTCCTGCTTCACCACCACGCGCGTTTCGATGCGCCGGGCCGTGGCCGGATTGCCCTGTTCCATTTCGAGGGAGAACGTCTTGACGGTGACCGCGCCATCGTCGAATTCCCAGGCGCCGTCCTTCTTGTAGTTCATGAAGGCGCCGCCGGGAAGCGCGAAGAACCGGTCCTTGCGCGCACCGTCGGACCAGAACCCAGCGTTAATGGAATACGGCGTCACACCCGGTGCGATCGCATGCCCCTTCACGCTGGTGAACAGTCCCGTCTCGCTCAGCTTGCGCGGAAACGGATGCACGGGCGTTGCGGGCGGACGGCGGCCGAGCTCATAGATCCCGCCGTTGTTGTAGTCGATCGCGTAGAAGGATCCGTCCCGGGCGAGTGCGAAGCTTGCGATCTTCACCGCCGTGTCGGCCAGTTCCTCGTGCCAGGTGACCTTCTTCGCCTGGTGGTCGTAGCGAAGACCCCACATCTTGCCGTATTCGTAGTCGCCGTAGAGGTAGGCTCCCACGAGTTCGGGGAACTTCGCGCCGGAGTAGAAATAGCCGCCTGTGATTGAGCGGCACTCGGTATGGTGGTGCTGCACGATGGGATCGGTGAACGGACCCGGTCCGGCCTTGCGGTTTGGATGAAATGGATGCGAGCCTTCCCGCACGCTCCAGCCATGATTGCTGCCGCGGCTGACGAGTTCGATCATCTCCCACAGATCCTGGCCGACGTCGCCGACCCAGGGTTGTCCCGTCACAGGGTCGAATGTGAACCGCCACGGATTGCGGAATCCGTACGCCCAGATCTCGCCGCGCGCGAATGGCGTGTTGACGAAAGGATTGTCCGGCGGGATCGAGTAGTTGCGGCCCGGATCCACGCGATTCACGTCGAGCCGCATCATCACCGCCAGAAGGTCGTCGACGCCCTGGCCGGTGTCCTTCAGATCGGATCCGCCCGACCCATCGCCCGTTGTGATGTAGAGGTAGCCGTCCGGACCAATGATCGCCTCGCCACCGTTGTGGCCGTTGGCCGTCCACTCAACGATAATCCGTTCGGATCCCGGCTTCACCTTGGGCGCTGGTGCCGCCAGGTCTACCTCGAAGCGTGACACGCGGCTCCACTGGCCGTCGCGCGGCTTCTTCGTGTCCAGGTGGCTAAAAACAAAAATTTGCCCGTTTGTTTTGTACTGGGGATGGAAAGAGAACGCGCTGATTCCGCGCCCCATGTTGAGCACGAGGTTCTTCACCGCACTCCCCGGCGCGAAACTGTGGATCTGGCCTTGGATCTCAGCCACCCACCAGCGGTTGGCAGTGGGATCCTGCGCGAGGAAGACGGGCTCCTTGAACTTCATCAAGGGGAACGTGCGGACCAGCCGGTAGGGCGGGGGCGGATCGGGCGAGCCCTTGAGGCGGGACGTGGTCCAGGGGACTCGTTCCGCGGCCGCAAGGAGACCCCCGGCCAGCAGGAACAGAAAAACACGAGGCATGAGGACATCCTATTACGAACTGCGATAGGATCGCATCGATGGACCGCCGTCAATTCCTCGCGCTTCCCTTGGCCGGGTCCTGTGCACGCGCAGCTCAGACCAGCGGCCAGGCTCCCCCGAACGTCGTGCTGATCCTCACGGACAACCACGGCGCCTGGACTCTCGGCTGCTACGGCAACCGCGAGATCCGCACTCCGCATATCGACCGCCTGGCTGCCGAAGGAACGCTGTTCACGCGCGCCTACGCCAACAACGCCGTGTGCTCGCCGACCCGCGCGAGCCTGCTCACCGGACTGATGCCTTCGCAGCACGGAGTCCACACGTATTTCGGCGCGGGCGGCGCGCAGGTGGGTCCGCAGGCCTACAACGCGATCGCTGAGTTCGGCACTATTCCCAAGATGCTCACCGCAGCGGGCTACACCGCCGGATTGTCGGGCAAGTGGCATCTCGGCGGCAACATGAATCCGCAGGAGGGCTTCAGCTATTGGGTAACCAAGCCGCACGGCCACAGTCTCGGATTCTATGACCAGGAGATCATCGAGAACGGCCAGATCCGCACCGAGCCGAAGTATCTCACCGAGTTCTGGACTGACCACGGAGTCCGCTTCATCGAGCAGAACCGGACCAAGCCCTTCTTCCTGATGCTCGCCTACAACGGACCCTACGGGCTCGGCGGCGCGATGCAGGAGCCGATCCGCAATCAGCACGCCGCCTACTATTCACAGCAGGAGCTCGCGTCGATGCCGCGCGACGTTCCGCATCCGTGGAATTTCAACTACGGGAAATGGATGGACGATCCGGCGGTGCGGCGCAAGTACGCGGCTGAAGTGAGCGGAATAGACGATGGCGTGGGCCGCATCATGGATACGTTGCGGCGGCACAATCTCGACGACAACACGCTGGTGATCTTCGTCGCCGACCAGGGCCTGGCGGGTGGCCATTCGGGCTTCTGGGGCATGGGCGACCACACGCGTCCGCTGACAGGATTCGACTGGACTACGTGGATTCCGCTGATCTTCCGGCATCCCCGCCGGATCGCCAAGGGGCAGAGGTCCGATCTGCTGGTGAGCACCTACGACGTGTATCCGACGCTGGCGCACTACCTGGGAATGCAGTCGCGCTTGCCGTCGAAGCCCGAGCTGCCGGGACGCAATTTCGCGCCCCTGCTTGAAGGCAGGTCTGTCACCTGGGACAACACGGTGTACTTCGAATTTGAGAACGTCCGGTCGATCCGGACCACGGAATGGAAGTACATCGAGCGGATCCATCAGCAGCCGAACGAGCTGTACGATCTGCGCAAGGATCCTGGCGAGCGAATGAATCTCGTCGAGCGCCCGGAGCACGCCCAGACGCGGGACGGGCTGCGGAAGCGGATGCAGGCATTTTTCGCGCGTTATCCGGATCCGAAGTGGGACCTGTGGAAGGGTGGACGGTCGAAGTCCGACATCATCACGGCGGACCTGTTTGGAATTGAGAATCCCTACCGGAAGCGGACGCAGTAAGATTGCGTGGGGCGGGAACCCCCTATAATGACTGGTGATGAACCGGGCTCTCGCACTGCCCCTTCTGTGTTACGCCGCATTCGCGCAGCTCCCTGCGCCGAACCAGGACGGAGTGGCGATGGGCCACCTGCACCTGCTCGTCGCCGATCCGGATGCGCATCGCAAGATCTGGGTGGACGTGCTGGGTGCCAAGGTGGCGAAGCGCGGCAACACCGAACTCCTCGTGTTCCCCGACGCAGTGGTCGCGTTGCGCAAGGGGAATCCGGGCGGAGGCACGGACGGCTCGATTGTGAATCACTTGGGATTTCAAGTCCCCGACCTGCCAGCGGCAAAGGCGAAGCTCGAAGCCGCGGGATGCAAGGTGGTCCGCGAGATGCCGGAGACGAAGCAGATGTTCGTGATGTTCCCGGACGCGGTGAAGGTAGAGTTCACCGAGACTGCCTCGCTGCGCGTCCCGGTGGCGCACCACCACATTCACTTCTTCACGCCCCAGGTCGAAGACATGCGCGCCTGGTACGCGAAGCTGTTCGGTGCGATTCCGGGCAAGCGCGGGCGGTTCGAGGCGGCGGACCTGCCAGGTATGAACCTGAGCTTCTCGCCGTCGAAGACTCCCGTCGCGCCGTCGAAAGGGCGGAGCGTGGATCACATCGGATTCGAAGTGAGGAACCTCGAGGCCTTTTGCAAGAAGCTGGAAGCGGCGGGAGTGAAGTTCGACGTCCCGTTCCGCGCGGTTCCAACGCTCGGGTTGAAGATCGCGTTCTTCACCGATCCGTGGGGGACCTACGTGGAACTGACCGAGGGGTTGGACTCGCTGTAGAGCCTATCCCGCCAGTGGAAACGCGCTGCGCAACAGAGTCCCGCGGCCGGACTCCGAACGGGCCTGCATCCGTCCGCCGTTGAACTCGGCAATCCGTTTGGCGCCCGCCAGCGACATTCCAGCGCCGGAGATGAGGCCCGGCGCGAAGGGCTCAAACAACCGGTCGAGGTCGGCCTGCCCCGCATCGAGGTCCGGCACCAGGAATTCGAGGAACGCTTCGCCGTTTTCGGCGCGGGTGCGGACGATGATGTCTTGGTCCTTGGCGAGCGCCGAGAGAATCAGGATCACACTCCGGATGAGGTGGCCCGCCTGGGCAGCGTCCAGCCGCACCAAGACTGTCTCCTCAGTAAAATCGGGTTGGAGGCGGGCGGAGGAGTCAGGGCGATCCGATAACGCTTGCGTCAGCAGCTCATGAAGATCCAGGACTTGTGGATTGGTGGGAGCTGCCTGGATCAGGTGCACCGCGTCGGAAAGGACCCAGTTCATCTGCTCCACCAGTTGTTGCACCCTGCCGAGCTGTTCCAGCGCGCGTGGCTCCTCGCGCAGGACCATGCGCAGGTAGAACGCGATTGACTCGATGGTGCTGAGGGGTTGTCGAAGCTCGTGCGTCAGGTGGCGAACGACCTCGCCAGCTTGGACGGAAACGGCGTCCGTCCTTTCCGCGCCGAACGAAGGAGTCGGGGCTGTGGCTTCGTTCATTGGGGGTTGCGCGACCGGACACATCCTTGACACTTTAGCCTGGATTCTTGCTTGACACTTATCAAGGGCGGGTGCGGCTCGATCTTCACCTTACACCTTCTCCGCGCGATTGTCAAT